>Ga0180216_1004230_pt1 | contig 10995 bp, 9 predicted proteins | sample eDN3rd37CBELigMG_FD_128879 | JGI IMG/M metagenome (GOLD analysis project Ga0180216, IMG submission 128879) | Enriched Miracle-Growth compost microbial communities from Emeryville, California, USA - eDNA 3rd pass 37_C BE-Lig MG (version 2)... ...
CGCCCGCCGCGATCGTGGCCGGCGTCTCCCGCGCGGCCAAGCACGGGATCATCATGAAGGGCGGCGGCCCCCTGGAGACCCTCGCGAGGGCGAGCACCTTCCTCCTCGACAAGACCGGCACGGTGACCTCGGCGAGGCCCGAGGTGGTCGCGGTGGAGACCTTCGGCTCGCTTTCCAGCGACGAGTTGGTTCGATACGCCGCCTCGATCGAGCAGGTTTCGGCGCACCCCTATGCGCCCGCCATCGTGATCGAGGCGCGAAACCGAAGCCTGCGCCTCGACTTTCCGACCGACGTCCACGAGGAGATGGGCACCGGGATCTCCGGGGTCGCGGGGGGGCGGCGCGTGGCCGTGGGCCAGCTCGCCTTCGTCGCGCCCGACGTGGAGCCGACGCCCGCCGTTCGCTCCATCGAGCTCCGCACCGCGGTCGAGGGGACGGCGAGCGTCTACGTTTCCGTGGACGGATCCCTCGCGGGCGTCCTCCTTCTCCAGGATCCCCTTCGACCGGAGTCGCCCCGCGCCATCCGCTCCCTGCGGGCGGCCGGCGCAAGGCGGCTCTACATGGTCACCGGCGACCATCCCGACGTGGCGGAGCTCGTCGGCGACGCCCTCGGCCTGGACCGGGTCTTCGCCGAGCGCACCCCCGAGGAGAAGGTCGAGGTCGTCGAGCGCTTGCGGCGGGAAGGCGTCACCGCCATGGTCGGCGACGGCATCAACGACGCGCCGGCCCTCGCCCTCGCCGACGTGGGCATCGCCATGGGCGCGCGCGGCGCGACGGCCGCATCGGAGGCGGCCGACGTCGTCCTCTCCGCCGACCGCCTGGAGGAACTCGTCACCGCCACCCGCATCGCCCGCCGGACCCTGCGCATCGCGGGAGAAAGCGTGTCCGTGGGCATGGGCCTCTCGCTCGTCGCCATGGGCTTCGCCGCCGCGGGCGCCATCACCCCCGTCGCCGGTGCCGTCCTCCAGGAGGGGATCGACCTGCTGGTGATCGTGAACGCGCTTCGGGCGCTTGGCGGCGGGAAGCCGTACGTGCGCAGGCCCCCCGAGGGCGCACGCCTGGCGAGGGAACTCGACACCGTCCATCGGAGCCTGCGACCCCAGGTCGCCGAGCTCGCGTCGCTCGCCTCACGGCTCGACGTCATCGACGGAGCCCAGGCGCGCCGCGAGCTCGAGAGGATGCGCGACGTGCTCGAAGACGAGCTCCTCCCCCACGAGCGGGAGGAGCAGCAAACCGTCTATCCCTTGATCGCCGAGATGCTGGGAGAAGAGGATCCGACCGGTCCCCTCACCCAGACCCACCACGAGATTCGTCGCCTCGTCCGCCTCTTCGGCCGCCTCGTCGATCGGCTCCCCGCCGACGGCCCCCACCCCGAGGACGTCCGCGATCTCCGCCGCGTCCTCTACGGCCTGCACGCAATCCTCACCCTCCACTTCGCCCAGGAAGACGAGCTCTATTCGATGCTCGACGCCTCCCCGAGCCCGGTGCGGTGATGCCCGAAGCGGCGCGGCGACTGCGCGTATCGAGTCTCGGCTCCTCGTCTCGTTTCTCCTCTGGTCGACTCTTGTCGGCCCATCGACACGCAAATAGAGTCGAGCGGTGCCCATCCTTCCGAAGGTACGCGATCCTCGGCTCGTCACCATCCGTCGCGGCGGTACGCTGACCGACGAGCATCACCGCCTCATCGCCGAGTGGGCGCTCCTCTGTGCCGAGCACGTGCTGCCTCTCTTCGAGGCGCATCGACCCGACGATCGGCGGCCTCGAGAGGCCATCGAACTGGGGCGAGCTTGGATCCGTGGCGAGGTGCGGATGCGCGAGGCCCACAAGATGGCCTTCCAGGCGAACGCCGCGGGCCGCGGCATGCCCGACCCCGTGAAATTCGCCGCGTTGGCGGCAGGCCAGGCCGTCGCGGTGGCGCACGTCGCCGAACATGGGCTCGGCGCCGCGGCCTACGCCATCCGCGCCAGGGCCGCGGCGGCCCCTGCCGACCGAGCCCGGCAGGCCCGTCTCGAGGAGCGGGATTGGCAGCGGGCCCGCATCCCCGCCGCCATCCGCGAGCTCGTCCTCGAGGATCAAGTGCGGCGGAGCCCCATCTGCTGGAACGTCTTCGACGATTGAGCCACGCCGAGCGCGCCCGGGCGGTCGACGAGGAGGGGCCCGGGCATCCGTACGTAGGCGCCTAGCAGTAGGCTCCGCCCTCGAGGAAGCGCCTCGGCGAAACGCCTGCCATCGAGCGGAAGTGGCGGATGAAGTGCGCCTGGTCGTAGAAGCCCGCCTCGAGCGAAAGCTGCGTCAGGCTCATCCCCTGGCGGTGCCTCTCCACCGCGCCGCGAAGGCGAAGGATCGTCGAAAACTGCTTGGGCGAGCAGCCCACGATGCGGCGGAAACGCTTCTCCAAAAGATCGAGACTCACGTCGAGCGCATCGGCGAGCGCTCCGATCCGGATCGAGTCGGGCGCCGACTGGATTTCGCGAAGCGCCGCGACCACGAGCCCATCGGACCTCCGCTTCCCCATCCGTTCGAGCAGAAAGGCCTCGACGAGCGCGATCCGGGTCGCGTGGTCCTTCGCCTCGGCGAGGCGGCTTTCGAGCCGGTCGACGTCGCGCGCAGGCACCCAGTCCGTCAGCGGCCGGATCGCGCCGAAGACCTCGTGAAGGGGCGAGTCGAAGAAGAGGGCCGCGCCCGCGGGGCGGAACTTCACGACGACGATCCCTCCCCCGGCCGAGGTGCGCATCTGCCGCACCGTGGTGCGTAGACCCGTGACCGAACTCTGCGGTAGGGCCTCCGGTCGACCGCCCCCGAGGAGCGCCGCCCTTCCACCGAAGCGGATGCCGAGGACCAGCCCCGGTTCGGGGAGCAGGGTGCGGGTCGATGCTTCGGATGTCTCCACGACTTCGAAGCGTCGCACGAAGGGTGCCAGCGAGGGCGAAGGGGCGACGACCGTGACGCGCATCGGGGTAAGGAAAACACGCCGCTTGGGGACCGGCAAGGTGCCACTGGATTCGTCCAATTCCCTCCTTCCCGAGAGGAATAGAAAACCCAAGGGCCTCCACGGTCGGAGGGCCCAATTGGGAGTCGAACGATGAAGTACCTTCCTCTCGAAATCGGAAACCATCCCGACCACGTCTACCGCATCGCGTGCTACGCCGTTCCCCGCGCCGCTCGGAGAGAGTTCGAGGAAGCCATGCGCCGAAGCGCCGACGTCCTTCGAACCCTTCCGGGATTTCGCGGGCATCTCGTCCTGGAAAAGGCCGGAGGCGAAACGAGATTCGACCTCGTGTCGGTCGCCGTTTGGGAGAGCGAGGCGGCGCTCGCGAATGCCGTGGAAGCAATGCGCGCCCACCAAGCGAGCCTCGGCATCGATCTCGCCGCTCGCCTCGCCGAATGGGAGGTCGCCGCCGAGCGAGGGAACTACGTGCTCCCTCCCCACCTCCAGGAGCCGATGGCGTCCTGACGCGGCGAAGCGACGCGAGGCACACCTCGGTTGCGGTGCGCCCGTGCGCCCACCTCCGTGGTAAGCTCCTCCCATGACCGAAAACGAGCGCGCCTACTTGCGTCGGTGCTTGGACCTCGCCCGCGAGGCCCTGGAAGCCGGCGACCAGCCCTTCGGCTCCGTCCTCGTGGGCGCCGACGGCCGCATCCTCGCCGAGGACCGAAACCGCACGAGTTCCGGCGACAGCACCCGCCACCCCGAATTCGAGCTCGCCCGCTGGGCGGCCAACAACCTCTCCCCCGAGGAACGCGCCGCCGCCACCGTCTACACCTCCGGCCTCCCCTTTCGGCGGGTCGCCCCTCCGTCCCTGCCCGCGGCCCTTCTTCGAATTTGAGGCAAAGCCCCCAACCCCATCCGCCGATACTTCAACGGCGCCAACTACTCGTGCCTCAGCCGATGACCTGCCCCTGGGCCTTTCTTGCGTCCTCCACCAATCGCGCGGCAGCCATGTGCCGCGCCAAGCCTTGGCGGACGTACGTGCCCTTCAGCCTGGCGAAGCCTATGCGACGTCCTTCGCTTCTTTCGGGAGCAGGTCGGGCGCGAGCGGATGGCTCGTCGTGGTCACGACGCAAAGCTCGCTCGTCGCACGGGTCATTCCCACGTAGGCGAGCTTGCGCGCGGTCTCCAGATCGTCGTCTTCGCGGCCGAGCTCGCAGACGACGACTCGGGGGAATTCTAGGCCCTTCGCCGAGTGAATGGTGGAGAGGATCACGGGCGCGGAGGCCTCTGCCAGACGGTCACGTGCCGTTTTATCGAAAGGGTTCGTAGCCCAGAAAACCTCGATTCCCTGGTAGCGGAGCTGGTCGTACAGGCCGTTTTTCATCACCTCGCCTTGGCTCGACGCGTAAAGAATGGCGATGCTCCTCGGCGAGCGGTCGCTGGCAAGCCAGGATTTCACCTTCTCCGCGACTGCACGGACCGCCTCCCCACCCGACGACACGAGCTGAACCTCTGGCGGCGGACCCGACCTTTGAGCGGACTGCGGCGGAATGACCGAAGACTCGTCCTCGAAGTCGGGAACATCTTCTTCCCGCAGGCTTCCACCCGTCAAAAAGCGATAGGCGAACTCGAGGATCTCCTTGGTGTTCCGATAGTTCACGCGGAGGATGCGCGTTCGCCCCTGCGCGTGAATTCCCGCCTGCTTCCAGCTAAAGCGCCGCCGGAAGATGTTTTGTGCGGCGTCGGCTACGACTACCAAATCGCTGCTTTCGTTCCGAAGCAGCCCGACGACGAAACGAAGGGCGGTGGTTCCGAAGTCTTGCGCCTCGTCCAGAAAGATCCCGTCGTACCGCAACTGCGGCGCTTTTTCGAGCGCCTGCAGCGCAGTCAGCGCCACCTGCTCTCCTGTGGGGTCTTTCTTGTATCCGGGATTTCTAAGACCTGCGAATCGAATCGCCTTGCCCATCAACCCATCAAGATGCTCGACATCAACGTTGGGGAGGTCTTGAAGGGCGGCGCGAAGCTGGCTGGCGAGCGTCTTGGTGTAGCAGGTGACCAGAAATCGTTTGCGAGGAGACGCTTGAGCGACGAGCTTGGCTCTATAGGTGAGAATCAACGTCTTTCCGCTTCCCGCCACACCACGTACAACGCGGTGTCCATCACCCAGGCTCTTGGCGATCGACTCCTGATGGTGGTCGAGGACGCGGTCGTCGTCATGCCCGCCGGTGGGAGCCCCGAACATGGAGAGCTGGCTTGCCCCCTTCTCGTCCCCAGCGACCCTGTCGATTACGATCTCGGGCTGGATGATACCACGGAGGACCTTTATCTCGTTGTCAGAGAGTTCGACCTCCGCGCCTTCGACCATTCGGATGAACGCCCGCAAGAGCGCGGCTTCACCCGAGCCTTGGATGGCCGCATCGATGGTTTCCTTGAATATGCTCGAGCCAGGAGGAACGATCTTGCCGATTCCTTTGTCCTCGGCGTCTCGAGATGAAAGATTGGGAAACACCGCTCCTGCGGCCACGCGGAGGCCGAGTCCCTCGAGCCGAGGCTCGGCGTTGATGCGGGAGCGGATGGCTTCTGCGTGTGCGTTTGCGCGATCGAGCGGCGAACTTGTCGCGATTTCGCGCCCATCTCGGTTGAAGCGCAGCTTCCCTCGGAAGACACCAAGGAAAGTCTTCGCATTGGCATCGAGCACCTCGAGCACCACCACCCCTCGGCTCGGGATCAGCAGCACGAAGTGCGGCTTGTCCCCAGCGGGATCGTAGAGGGGCTCGAACCAGACGAAGACGTCGTCATCAAGAGCCGTCATGAATGCGCCCGCCACCCGCTTGAGCGGCGCAGGTATGTCTTTTCTGCTCCTGATGTTGTCCGGAATGAGAAACGCCATCGCCAATCCCACCTAGAAAAGTTCATCAAGCCGGGGCAGAAGCCCTTGGCATCCAGAATCTCGATTCGCACACGCAAGGTAGGGCCCCTTCGCTCCTACCTGGACCATCGCGGGACCGCCGCAGTCGTCGCAAACCGCTTCAGTGATTTCAACCAGACGACCGAGTTCGGGCAGGCTCAGCGGCTCGGCTGCATGTCGACGGGCCCCGCAATGGAGCGCCCAGCGGCCGTCCACGAGGCGCGGCCACCTCTGATTGCCACAGCTCTTGCAACGGCCATAGACGCGCATCAGGCGCTCGTCCACCGTTGCATCGGGCCGCGGAATGCGAAGTTCCGTTCCGAACAGCACGTCCTCGAGTGCCCGTGCCGCACCGGGAGACGAAAGCCGCACGAGCGGCGCCGCCGGCGTCGCGCCTCCCACCCAGGCGAGGTCGTGGCCCAGAGCGAGCACGAAGCCGGCAGAGAAGGGGATGAGCCGGATGTCGATGTCGGTCTCCTCGAGCGGCCCGGCCACCTCGATCGGCGCGTAGAGCAAGCTCTTGGAAATGCTCGCCTCCGCAAAGGCTTCCACGAGCGCGGGCGCGGGGACGAAGCCCTCCGGCATGCTGCCGACGAGGGTGGGCGCTCCTTCCTTCACGTCCTCCGAAAGCGCCTCCATGGCGGCATCCCAGTTCTCGAACCACGTGACCCGCTCCGGATGGGAGTCGAGAACCTCGTCTGCAGGCAATATCGAGCCGTCCTCCACCAGCTCGAGAAGGCGCGATGCGGGCGCGCCCGGCAGGTGGCGCTTGCGAATGAAGGTGACATCCGCCAGGACCACGAGCTTGCCCCTAGCGCGGGAGAGGGCGACGTTCAGCAGCCGCAGCGCCAGGTCTCCCTCACTGCCGGTCAGGCGGCTCGCGCCCTTCTGCGGCTCGGCATCGACCAGGTCGAGGATGACCGCGTCGCTTTCGCTTCCCTGAAAGCGGTGCACCGTGGCGGTGCGAGCGAAATCCTTTCGGACGAGTTCGGCTTGGAAGCGGCTGGCCAGATACACCTGTGCCCGATATGGGGAAATGAAGGCGAGATTCTCGCAGCCGCTCCGCCACAGCGTCCGGGCGATACCGGCTGCGAGCGCAGCGTGCAGGGGATTCACGCGAGAGTACGAGCCTCGCTTGGACTCGTGGACGCTTCGAGGGGAAAGCCCCGAGGTATCGATCACCACGAGCTCCCGCCCCGGAGCGGGTGCGAGCGCCGCGCCCTTTGCAGCCCTATCGGCGGCGATGGGCTCCGTTTCCAGACGGCCGTGGTAGGCGAGCTCGCTCACCACACGGGCGATGCCGGGGGCCATTCGGAACTGGCGGTAGAGAAAGCTCACCCGGTCGTCGTCGGGCAGCTCGGAGAGCCCCGCCACAGCGAAGGCGTCGCGACCGAGCCAGTGACGAGCGCGTTCCGAGTCCGAAAGATGCACGGGAGGGAGCTGTCGCGCGTCGCCGAAGAGGAGCACGCGCCGCTCGGCTCGGGCCGCAGCAGCGACGAGGAAGGCGAAGGAGGCCATGCTCACTTCGTCCGCAACTACGGCGTCGTAGCTCTGGCTCCACAGCCCGGAATCGACGATGAGCTTCGCCAAGGTGACGCCGAGGAGTCGGGCATCGGCCACGAGCTCGTTTGTCAGAGCGTCGATCTGCTTGCGAAGCTTCCCGATTCCCGTGCGGACCTCTTCCAGGCGCTTCGCGGCATGCGAGCGCGTCTCGTGATCCGTGGAGCCGAGATGCGCTGCGAGCATGCGACGCTCTTCGAGGAGGCCATCGTACTCCGCGAAGAGGTCGGGCCATCTGCGTCGGAGCACGGCCTCGGGGACCAGTCCGCTTTCCCGCATTTCGGGAAGCTGTGCTGTCCCGACTCGTAGGATGCGGTCTTCTTCGAGAAGATCCGAGCCCTCCAGGAGGGCCGCGGCGCGCAGCGTGGCGATGTCCACGGCAACGTTCGAGTGCGCCACGAGCAGTACGCGCTCACCCCGCGCAAGGAGCGTCCGCACCGTCTCGGCAAGAGCGCTCGTCTTTCCGGTACCAGGCGGGCCCCAGACGTAGTGCAGTGACCGACTCGCAGCATCCCGCACTGCCTTGCGCTGCTGGGGATTCAGACTGGGGGAAAGCTCCTCCGGAGGCGTGTCAGTGTGCTTCGGACGCTCGAGGTCGAGTAGAGCGGGCAGAATGTCGCCGGTCCGCCATCCCTCGGCGCCATCCGAGCGAAGCGATTTAAGGCGCTCACCGAGCATGCGGAGAATGAACCACGGCTCCGTTTTGAGCTCGGCCTCGGGAACCGTTGCCCCGAGGTTGTCGTCGAGTTCGACCAGGACGTGAAATTCCTCTGCGGCGACGAGCGAGCCTCGGGAGCGCTCGCCCTTACTCGTGAGGAGAACTACCGGGGTCTCGGGCACGAGCGGGGGGGCGGAAACGTCCGTTTCGAAGCGGTAGAGGTGGCGGTCGTCGCGTGCGTGTAGTAGCCTCCCGCGAACCAGGCGCAGGGTCGTCTGTCGTGACGCCCGGACCGCTTCGATCTCGTCCTCCACTGCCACGCGCATGTGGTCGAGCGTCTCGTCGATCCGCTCTCGAAGATGAGCGGGCGGTCCTCCCCTTGCAGAGGTCTCTCTCATTGCCCTTCTCCCTCGTCGTTCAGCAGGGCCGCTTTCGGGGGGAGGACTCTATCGAATTCAGATGCGGATGGGCTAGCCGCGCCCTCTGCGACTATCCGAATTCGATTCTTTCATTTTTTCGAATAAGGCGGTCGGAGGACAGGACCTCGAAGACCTTTCCTGGTCGAAATGACGCGGCCTCCGGGAGGTAGTAGGTCCCCAGGCGAAAAGCCGTTCACTGAGAGTGGCGCATGCTTCCAGCGGACGCGCTCCCTTGGTTGGGGGGAAGGATTCTACTGTCCGCTCCGAGCCGAAGGCTGGCTGGTCGCAGATCATTCAGCGCCGAGCGCGGCGTAGACGAGCATCAGGAAGAGAAGGAAGAGCACGCCGATGGTCCCGAGGAACGCCTGCCCTGGGCCCCAGGGGCGATGCGTGACGACCCAATCCCGTCGCACGCCCTAAACGGCGATTCCGCCGGACGACGGACTCGACCCAGACCAAGGAACCAGCCCCCAACCTCCTTGGACGAAATTTCGTGGCTCCGGCTCCCGACCGGGTCTCAGTGACGGACATCACCTACATCTGGACGAAGGAAGGCTGGCTCTACCTGGCGGCGGTGATCGAGCTCTTCTCTCGGCGCGTAGTCGGCTGGGCAGCCAGTGAGCGGATCGACGCGGCGCTGTGCTGCGAGGCGAAGCGCAGGGCGCTGCTCTCAAGGCGACCAGCTCCGGGGCTCGTCCTTCACTCTGAACCGCCCCGGGATCTCCGGAGGCTCCGGTTCTTGAGTCACGCTGCCCTCGGCAGAGCCTGACTCTGGGTGAATGCCTCCTCGAACTCCGCTGGTGGAACATAGAACGAGAAGATCGCGAGGTCACCGAACACTCCCGCCGGCCGCCCCTGGTACGTTCCCCCGAGCGCCTCCGCAGCGTCCTCGACCAGCGGAACATCGTACTTGCGGCAGGCAGCAACGATCGCCTCGTAGTCCGCGCACTGCCCGTAGAGGTCTACCGCCACTACGGCTTTCGGAAGCTTCCCCACCTTGGCCCGCCGATCGAGTTCTTCAGCAAGGAGGCCAGGGTCCATGTTCCAGCTTCGGAGCTCCGAGTCGATGAAGACCGGCGTCGCCCCCTGGTAGCGGATGGGATTCACCGACGCCGAAAAGGTCAGCGTCGACACCAGCACCTCGTCCCCGGGCCCCACTCCAAGGAGCTCCATCGCCAGGTGCAGCGCCGCCGTCCCGCTCGAGAGCGCCGCCACGTGCCGCCCCTCCACCCGCTCCGAGAGCTCCGCCTCGAAGGCGTGGGGCGTTTCTTGCCACGCGCCACCTCCCCCTTCAGCATATCGCGATTGCCCTCATCATCGCCTTGACCCGTCCGGCGGGGGTGTGATCCTCTCGTTAACGCGAGGTACTCGAACAAGACCTCGGAGGACGTGGGCGGATGTCGGTCAAGGGCAAGATCGTTCGGTTCATCGGCGGCGCGTTTCTCAATCAGGCGCAGATCGTCTCGGCGGAATCCGTGGGTGGGTTCCGGCGGCTCGTTCTCCGATCGAATGTGCCGAGGCCGCGCGCGGGAACGAAGATGCAGTTCCTCCTCCCCGGGGACGAGATGCGGACGTACTCGCCGATCCCCGCGGAGGGTGGGTTCGCGCTGCTGGGCTACCGGCACGCAGGCGGGCCCGGAGCGCGATGGATCTCGGAGGTGGAGGTCGGCAGCCAGGTGCGCTTCGTGGGGCCGCAGGCCTCGCTCGAGGTGCTGGCGGGGCCGGTGATCCTGGTCGGAGACGAGACGAGCGTGGCGGTCGCGGCGGCCTTCGAGACCGAGCGCCCCGGGCAGGTTCACGCGGTAATCCAGGCGAAGGAGGTCGCGGAGGTCGAGCCCGCGGTACATGCGCTCGGCCTGCGCCAAGCGGTCATCCGCCCAGCCGGGGACGTCGACGGAATCGTGGAGGCGGTGCTCGCCGCCCGAACCCTATCGCCCTCGGCCAAGGTCGCGCTCACCGGCGGCTCGGAGCTCATCATCGCCGTGCGGGCTGCGCTTCGCGACCGGGGTATCCGCGACCTCAAGACCAAGACCTATTGGATCCCGGGCCGGGCCGGACTGGATTGACGGGCGCCGAAGCGAACGCACAACCTCCCCCAATCCGGCCCGAGTGGACGAGGCAGGGGGCCGCCGCTACCTTCGGCGCTCCATGGCGTCGGCACCCCGTCTTCGCATCCCTCCCGTCCCGGCCCTCCTCATCGCAGGCACGAGCCTGCAAGCGGGCGCCGCCATCGCGAAGCAGCTCTTCCCGGCGCTCGGGCCTGCGGGCGCCTCGGGCGTTCGCCTGAGCTTCGCGGCGGTGCTCCTGCTGGCGTTCTTCCGTCCCCGCCTCACGCGACTCGGATGGGCGCGGTGGAAAGCGGTGATCCCCTACGGCGTGGCGCTCGGCGGGATGAACTTCTCCTTCTACCTAGCGCTCGAGCGGATCCCCCTGGGGCTCGCGGTGACGCTGGAGTTTCTCGGTCCGCTCGGCGTGGCGCTCTTCGGCTCGCGCCGCCCCTCGGACGTCGCGTGGGTGC
>Ga0180216_1004231_pt1 | contig 10993 bp, 17 predicted proteins | sample eDN3rd37CBELigMG_FD_128879 | JGI IMG/M metagenome (GOLD analysis project Ga0180216, IMG submission 128879) | Enriched Miracle-Growth compost microbial communities from Emeryville, California, USA - eDNA 3rd pass 37_C BE-Lig MG (version 2)... ...
CGAACACTTTCCTCTTTGAATTCCTGCGTGTACTTTCCGCGCTTAAACGTATCAGACATTTCTTACTCCTTGGTTCCAATTTAACTGGAACTAAGGACTACGTCATTCAAGGGCAAGCTCAATCCAGTATTTTTGAATCCAGGTACAGGCCAGAGATGGACTGGTGACCAACAAATCAGAGATGCCTGGATAAGAATCTTAAAAGCCGCAGGTGTTCACTATCGTTGGCCCTATCAGGCACGACACACATGCGCATCAATGATGGTGAGCGCTGGTGAACCTCCGATGTGGGCAGCGAAGCAAATGGGACATCGAGACTGGACGATGATTGCGAAGATTTACGCAAAATGGATGCCAGAGGCTGATGAGCACACTGGGGAGAAAGCGGAAGCCATTTTTGGCTCAAGCAAGGCCTCTGTTGCCACATCAAATCGAACTTGCCGAGACCTGTGCAAACAAGCCAAAAATAGAGTGCCATTACAATGACACTCACAAAGATATAATTTTTTGATTTATAAAGAATTCCTGGCGCAGAGGGGGAGTCATACCGTTGCTCAAAAGCCGCATGAATAAAGGCTTTGCTGATTTCTGATTTTCACGATACCCCCAAAAATACCCCCAACAGATGCCTGCTGGGCAGTTATCCACAGGCCCGTAGCACCGGGGGCGTCCACTACTTGCCACTGGTTTGGTGGGGGGCAGGCCACAGCATCAAAAAAGGTCGTGCCCAAACATACGCCGGAATTTCAATACCAAGTCAGCATTGCGGATAGTCTCCTGCTCCGCAATCTGCTCCCGGATACGATCGAACGTACTTTGGTGCATCCCTTTGGGCTTGCGCCAATAATCTGCCCCGCCCAGCCTTGCCTCTAGCTTCCTCTGCTTGCGCCACGTGGCGTCTGTCACATCATCGGACTGGCTGGGATATTTCAGCCTCAAGCATTTGCGGCAAGCCACCTGGCGAGAAATATAGACTAGGGCACACCGCTGTACGCAGTATGGGCAAATAAACCATACCCGCTCGCCCCCATAGTTACAGGCCGTGGTGGTCAGGCGTACATGTTGATCTATGTTTACCTCGTCGTTCAGCCGGTAATTAAAGCGCACACCGCCATCATGTACACGTAACCCAATAGACGCCGTTTCATTGCCCGCATCGTCCCGCCAGTGCCGGCTAAATGCTCGCCCATCGGCCAGCAGCCCATCGCGCTGTAGCCTTCGCACGTCCACGCTACGGTATGCGGACGTTTTTTGATGCCGCGCGGGTCGGCCGGCCCACGACCTTCTGCCACCTTTCGCCATCGTAAGCCTCACAGAATACGAAAACATTAGGCAAGTTTAACCTCTCGCCTGCCCCAAAACCAATGCAAAACCGCATGGTTACTGGCTTTGCGTCGATTTTGATACCTCACAATATTAGATACTCGTCAAAGCGATGCGCCTACCCTTTTTACCGAGTCAGAAAAGTACCGCCCTGTAGGGGGTGCAATAACCATGGTTCGCCTGGCGCTGTGCGGATTTACCTTTTTTCTGTACGTTTATGACACGGATACTTCCCGCTCGGTTTCCGCCCCTTAACATGCAGACTTTACGCATGCCCCCGCCCCTCGCGCGCGCGTATTGGTCGTGAAACTCCCCTGGCTGGGCCATTTGAATTAACAAATCCCCAAATAGGGGAAATTTTCTGCGCGTGAGGGAACAGGCGGTTTCCAGGGTTATCGCATCAGCAACTTTGCACGGCCCCCTATCCCTCGGTTGCCTGCCTTTTGCGCTTTACGTGATAAGCGGTCAGTACCGCTTGTGCCACCATATCCAGCCCTGGCCGGTACTCGCCATCCCTGGCTTGGTATACCTTCGGCGTCAGGCTTCCAGCCAATGCCACGCTATCGCCATCTGCCAGCGCCAACAATGCCGCCTGCGCCTTGTCGTCAAAGGCGATGACACTACACAGCAAAGTCTCCCCACTTCCTGATGCTGCCTTTACCTTGGCCGTGGTGTAGGTCTTGCCTGATTTGCCCGTTCCCTGCTTTGCTTGCCCGTATAGCTTGCCTGCCACCAGTGCATCAATCATGAGATACCCCTTCCAATTTAAACCCCATGCAGCGGTGCAACACCTCGATTCCGCCCCCGCCAAATGGCTGCCGATACTGTTGGCAGCGCCCATCCTCAAAGCTCGCACACTCTGCGCAGCTTCGCCTATCGTCCATGCCCCGGTCACGCCACAGCAGACGGCAGGCCAGCAAGTCCGCCTGACTGCCAGCTACCCCCTTGCTTACAAATAGGCGCGCCCTGCCTTCACATAGCCTCACCTCGTCATCCGTCCATGCGTCAGGATTGCGTACCGCAGCTGTACAGGCATGCTCAGGCTTACCGGCTGCAATGGCTTGCCCATGGGGGCGCGATGCTATTTCAAGTTTTCTCAAGTCGTGGGAGGCAACATTCTTCAACACCTCTGCCGCTACATTGCAGGCTTTTTCAAGTGCTGGGGCTGGACGATCTACGTCTAGCCAGCCCTCTAGCGCCGTCAGAATCCCCGCCTCACTCATGGCCGCTCCCGGTTCTCGACTTCCTGCCCCGTTTTTGTCGGGGTTACAGGGGTTACAAGGGTTACGCCCAATAACCATGCGGGTTTGCGCGTAACCCCTACGCTTTTTTGTGGGGTTACAGGGGTTACAGGGGTTACAACGAGTCTGCCACAATGCGATGCTGTAACCCTTGTAACCCCTACGTTTGTGCTTGGGGTTACGCCGTAAGCGGCATGAACAAAGGCTGTAACCCCTGTAACCCTTGTAACCCCAGGTTTTTCACAGTAGGACGCGGATTTACTCATTGACGGCCTCTTGCAGTTTGATGGCGTCCAGGTGGTACAGCTTTTTCACGCCATCAGCCCCCGTTCTGGTCGCCAATGCCGTCTTACCGTTCGCCCCCTTTTGGGAAAATGCGCCCGCATCATCTAATGCCTTGATAACCCGCTTCATGTCATAGCCTGCCGTGGCCTCCCGCAGCCCGCCAGACGTAAACAGGTAAATGGTGGACGCCCCCGATTTATCCAGATAGCCCGCCCGGTTGATTACAGGCCGCGTCGTGTCATCTTTGGCAATATCTGAAAACCTGCTATCGCCGTGCTTGTCGATAAAGTCACTCACCGCCCGCAGTATCGCCACGTCCTCGGCATTGCGCCCGCCTGTAGCGCGCTGGTCACGCCATAAGGTGAATGCCCATTTTGCAGCCTCCGCAGCTTGGCCCGCCTTCCATGGAACGATGCCCGCCCCCGTAGCCAGTTCTCCGGCCATGGCACACAGCGCAAATACTCTAGCGCCCCGCGTTTCCTGCCCATCTGCCGCGCCAAACCGCTCGATGATGCGTTCCAGCCTGATAGACAAGTCCAGCCCATCATCAAAGGCGGTAATGAGCGCATTCACAAATGCACGTCCCGCATGGCCGTAGTGCGCTGTAGCCCCATCCCTGATGGCGTCAGACAGGCCCGCCCCCGAAGCATGGCCGTGCAGTTCATCCCATGCCCCATAGGTGCCGGTAATGGGTACGTCCAGCAGCCGAAGCGCCTGGCCTGCCTTGGCTTCAAAGCCGCCTGCCGCCATCCTCGATGCAATGGTTACTTCACCGGTAGATAGGACGAATACACGCCAGCGCGATACCTGTCGTGCTTCGCCCCTTACATTGGCGCGGGTCTTGCCGTGCCCGTTGACCAGGGCATATGCCGACTCATACAGGTCTTTGGGGCTAACCTCGCCCACTTCATCCAGCGCAAGCATGGTGCCGGTGTGCATCTTGGCTGCGCCTTCCAGGCCGTTACTGGTCGTGCGCCACGTCCGGCGAAAGGCTGGGCCGCCCCATACGGATATAGCCGCCATCAGCACGGTTGTTTTGCCTGCGCTCGAATCGCCAAACAGGTGCAGGCCGCCCCCATCAATATTCAGCTTTTCCAGCAGCACACCAGCCAGCGCCGCCGATATGCCCAGGGTAAGCATAGGGTTGCCCACCGCCTTGGCCGCCACATCAGTCTGCCAGCCCTCCAATGTGCCAGCGGTGCCATAGGGGGCGGTGCGCTCTGTCGCCTGATACCAGATATCATCCCCGCCAAAGATGGCATCAGGCAGCACAAAGACATTGCCATGCCAGCCAGTGGTGCTTGCAGCCCTTAGCCGCTCTTTGGGATGCTGGCTGTTGATGTAGTCCAGAATGCGCGTCTTGCTTTTGCGGTCGAGCGCCAGCCCTTCGGCCAGCAGCACGGATAGCACCTCTACGCCATCACCGGCCAACATCTGCATAGGCATGGCCCAGCGTTTCCAATGGCCCGACACACTCTGATAATGAAGCAGCCTGCCGTGGTCGCCATCCTCCTGATTGGCAGTGAGCGCCGTCACATGCAAGGGGGCGCATACCCAGGTATCGCTGATGGTGGGCGGCGAATCGCCGTTTTCCTTTATGCCGTGATAGTAGACACCCGCGCGTTGCTTCTTGCCCTGGCGCTCTATCCAGTCGTCATAACAGCGCCAGCATGGCCGCTCGTTCTCCGCTGGGAATGGGTCTGCCACGCCTGCCTGATCTACGTCCATCTCTATTACTTGCGCCTCAGTCACGCGCCCCCCTTCTTGAGCCAGCGCCCAATATGATGATGTGCCCGCGCCAAAGCATGGAACAGGGCAAATAGAAGTGCCGTCATACCGAAGCCCTCCGTGCGAGTAGTTCGTCGTTCCAGTCGCCAACGGAAGGTGGGGTCAGGATGCGAACGGACAGGCCGCGCGCCGCCTCCCGCTTGGCGAGATCGTTGGCCGCGCTCTGGCCGGTGCCGCTCTGGTCGTTATCTGCAAAGACATACAGATTGCGCACACCAGCAGGCGGCTCGAAACTTGCCAGCCCATGGGCCGATACGCAAGGCCAGACAGGCACACCGCCCATAATGGTGGCCGCGATGGCTGTCTCTATGCCTTCTGCTACCCCCAGGCCCAGCCGTCCATCGGGACGTATAGCGGGCTGCCCGATCTTGATGGATGCGCCGCGCATGGGGCCAGCCGACTTGCACAGCTTTTTGACCGTGGGCACGTCAGCCTTGTTACCCTCAGCGGTCAGGTAAGTACGATGAACGTTGACTAGCTCCCCCGCCTCATTCGTTACCGCCCCCAGCATGGCCGGAAAGGTGCCCAGCAGGCCATCGTGCCAATAGTCCAGCTTCGGGATGAACCGCAACGCGTCGGTATTGGGCACCGCCAAGCCGCGTCTATCCAGATATACGCCAGCAGGGCATGACTCGGTTAGCGGCTGGGCACTCTCCCACAGGCGGCCCAGGTATTCGCGGTTTCGTACCCACTCGGCCAGTTGCGCTTGCCTGCGCTCGGCCTTGGCCTGCTCCATTAACTGGCGGTGCCGGTTAAGATCATCCGTGGTGCGGGGACGCTCGTTCGATACCCATACCCCCATCGCAGATGTTTTCCAGTTCCACCATATGCAGGTCGGGATTTCGTCATCAAAGAGGCGGTATGCGCCGCTACGCTTGCTGCCTTTATCGCCGTCCACCTTGCAGCGTTGCAGGCTACCGGCGGTTATGCTGTCAGGGATAAGGCCACCTGCGCGCAAGGCGGCTTCCAACATGTGAAGGTCGCTAATCATCATCGCCTCCTCCATTTACAATGTCGTCGATCTCTTGCAGAAGATCAGACAGCAGCCAAAGAACGGCATCTTGTGTAGTCTCGTTCAGTAGCCGCATGGCCTCGCCCTGCTCGCCACGCACCATGTAAGACAAGCTACTCGCCTGCAACGTCAGCACAGAAAGACGGCTGTATTGCTCGTGAGTGAAGTTAGTCATCATCGCCCCTCCCATTCGCCAACAGCCTCGTTGGCTACCGCGTCGTTCCAGCCATCGCGCCATACTTGCAATTGCAATTGGCTAAGCGGTATAGCCGCAGTAGTGGCGAACCAATGTGCCGGGTTGCCCCCTTGTTTTCTTCCAGTCCTCTCCAACGCCGTGCGCATCCGCGCGGGGGTGCCAATGGCCTTACATGCTGCGCGCCAATCCAAAAGGCGCGTGTCATCTCTACGCAGGCCAAAGCGGATACCCCCGCCATGCTGCAACTGCTCGTCCAAGCTCAAGTGAATGAGTTTGCCAGCACGTGAGATAGCCGCTTTTGTTGCTGTCGGCTCCCAACACTGATGCGCAGAAAACCAAAGGGCCGGTTTCTCGCCGGGAGCGCCAGCATTAGAAGGGAACAGTTCCCCCCATTTCACTATCTCGGGCAGATAGGCCCATACCGTGTAGTGCCAAACCTTATTCATGGTCGCCCCCTTCATTGACTGCTATAGCGATCTGGTCATGAAGCTGTCGAAGGTGGTCGCGGGCCTGATCTACCAAGTCAGTCAGCCAAAAGTCGATCATGTTATGTTGACGCGCATCGAACATGCTGCGGCCACCATCCTCTGTCAGCAGGTTCAAAAGGATGCTCATGCGCTCCAACTCCTGATCGGCCATCGCCGCCTGGTCAGACATGTTTCCCAGCTTATTCATGGCAGCCTCCCTGCTTTGGAGCATTCGACAATCGCTGCATAAGGGAGTGGTGTTCTTCAACTGCTTGCGTATACAGGTCTTGCGCTCTTAGATGTAGCCTCATGATGTCCGTAGCCACCCTCGATAGCGTTGCATACTGCTCTCTCAGGGGGCCAGCTTGCACCTCAGCTTCCAAACGGTTAAAGCGGGTAAGCCACGATTCCTTGGCCGCTATGCTGGCCCGTATGCGACTGGCTTGCAGTTTGCTGCGCGCTACAGTAAAGCTGATGCAGCCCTTTTTTTTGCCTCGAGAAACCGGGTTGATAACTTTGGGACGGTCGAAGTTTGGATGCGTGAGTACCTTACACATGGCAGCCTCCCGCGATGATGTTGGCAAGTTCGCCAGCAAAGGCCGCGTTAAATGCAGCAGCGCGCACGGTGTCAGCAGGCAGGCCACCGCAATGCGCCTGGCAGCGTTCATCACGCCATTGGGCAAGGCTCGTTGCCGGAGCGCCGGTAAACCAAAGACGCGCCGCGCGGCGGGCTGCTTTTTCAGTAAGGGGAAAGGTGTGCGCAGAATGCGCGGGATGGGGTAAAGCTGCCATGTCATGGCCTCCTTGGACGGGTTTAACCCGCGCCCCGCTGCTAAACGGGGTGGGCGGGCACAGGGCGGGGTTAGCAGACCGGCGTCCAAGGGAACCGGCGCATCCGAAGATGCCCCCGCCAAGGCCCGCCCATAGAAGGCGCGCAAAGGCATACGGACGCAAAAATACCGCTTTACAGCGGCTCGTCCGCCTTGGATCATTCAGGCTGCTAAACCCGGCCCGCGCTGTTTTGCGGGCACAGATAGTATGCCGAACCGAAGGCGTCCATGCAAGTCGCATCATTGCAAGCCCTCCGGCGCGTCATGGGTCGTCAGCGCGCTGCCCTTGACCGCCGCAAACAGCGATTCAGCAGACAACCCTCGATCAATCAGCACAGTGCCCAGCGCCAGAAATGCCGCCAGTGCAGCTTCATCCGACTGGCATCCAATCTGGCGCGCATGGTTGACCACAGCAGGTAATAGCGTGTCGATGATGAAAGCCTGATGCTTGTCCATGGCGTTATTCATGACCGCCCCCTATCACGGCGCTATTGAATCGCTGCAACGCAGCCTTGGCCCGCTGGTAGCCTTCTCGATGGTCATGGGCGCTCGCCATGGCTTGGGACGCCACAGACTGCGCCACCGCCAACAATGATTGTCCCGGCAAGGGCAAGGTAGACCGCTCACCGCTACGGATGCCCACCGCCTTGTTAACTGCCTTGTTAACGTTCATATGAATAAACCGCTCATTGCGTGAGTGGGCCGCCAGCCGTGCGATCTCGTCATGCAATGCGTGATAGCTGGGCAGATATTCCGTGCGATGAATGTCCTCTCGTTGGCGTACCTCTCGAAAGGCCATCACCAGGCGCGCCTTTAAATCGACGACGCGCTCACTGTTGCGCACCAGGGTCAGCAGGAAATAGCTTTGATCTTCGTTGAGCAACGCGTATGAAAGCGGGGTGCCTCCGCCTTGAGCGCGATCACCACGTGACATTTCAAATGTCAGATGGCCGAACCGGCGAAAGTGATCTGCGTACCGATCAATGAGCACCATCACGGCGCGGTGCTGCCTGCCCATATGCTGGGCCAGTAAGCGGCTGTCGACGCGCGGCTCATTGCTGCCGGTCAGGATAATGGGGGCGCTATTCATGGTCGCCCCCTTGCAGGCTGTATAGGGCAACGCCGTGGTGCCGGAAACCATCCCTATCCCATAAGGTGATACGGTCAGTCTTGATGTTGTATCCCATGGCTCGCAGCTCAATGATGCGGGTCGACACCTGAAAGATGCCTGCCTTGCGCAGTTCTTCGGTGTTCTGGGGGCGGCGCGCCAGCAAAGCCAAAATGCGCGCATGTTGCGCTGCCGTTGCCGTGCTCTTAGAATTGAAACCACGCCGCCCAGCGTAGGCTCCCTTCGGGGGGCTTTTTCGTTTCTGCATGGTTAGCCCTCCCCGTTCGCTGCCTGCCACGCCAGCGGGTCAGCCATCCAGGCGCGAACAGCAGACAGCCGCCAACGCGTACAGCGGGCAGACAGTTGAATGGGCTTGGGAAATTTTCCGTCGCGGGCCAGCTTCCAGGGCCAGGAACGCGAAGCGCCCAGGAGATGGGCAACTTCCTTGTCAGTGATTAGCCGGTCGTCGGCTTGTGTGGTTGGCTGTGCCATGTAGGGCTCCCTCGCGGGTTGTTGTACATGGCTGGAATCATCTGCGTGAGGAAAATTACTATTAAATAACTCACGCCACTGCCTGTCTAATTAATCGTGAATTAATCCAAAAAGGGTTTTCTCACGTAATCAAATACATCCTCATCCCACTTCGCTAGGTCGCCTTCATGCTCGTGATATTTGAATGAATGCCGCATCGCCATAGCCCATTTCTCGCCACGAAAGGAAAAATAAGTCTGCCTCAATGCCTCCGCTGGGTTTGGACCAAAACTACCGCCTTCTTTCGTTTCTAAAAACGATTTCCAAGGCTCTCTACTGGCAAGTACCCCGCATGCCCATGCCACCCCACGCAGAGGATCATCAGGATTAACAAGGCGCTCCACCTCCACCACGAGCGCGCCTTTATTTAATAATGTCCATTTTGATTTACGGCCACGGGGTCTTGGCTCGGGGTAAAGCTCTCGGGCCAAGGCTAGGCATAGTTCGTAGAACATCGCTTCACTCGGCTTGACATCGTAGTGGCGCATGAGTGTGATCAGCTTGATGCCATCTTCCTCTGCACACTTCTTAAAGTAGTCGCCTAAATCGACGCCACATAACAACTGCGCCCCCAACGAAGGGGCATGCTTTACATGATCTCTAAAGTACAGCCCCTTGATTTTTTTTACCATAGCGCCGCCTCAGCACTGCCCGAAAATAGATGCCAGCATCAGGCCGCTGGGCTTGCGGCTTTTCGGGTGCCCCCTAGATGCTGGCGCAAGCCAATTATGCCCTGCGCATCGCCACCACGTTATCCACGCGCAAGGCGTCCAGATGATCGGCCCAGGACTGCATCATCTTGGTGCGCTGGGGTAGATATAGGGCATGGTTATACGCCGCCGATACCTCGTCACGCTCCTGATGCGCCAGTTGTAGCTCGATGTGCTCATGCGGCCAGCCCTGCTCATGCAGGATGGTGGACGCCACGCCCCGAAAACCATGGCCGGTCATGCGCCCCCTATAACCCATGCGATAAAGGGCGTACAGGACGGTGTTATTACTCATATGGGTAGGCTTGCCGGTGTCGGCAGGAAAGACAAACTCCCGGCCATATGACAAGGCTTGCAGCTTTTGCAGCACCGCCAACGCCTGATTGCTTAGTGGGACGATATGGGGGGTGCGCATCTTCATGCGCTCTGGCGGTATGTTCCAGCGGGCCGCGTCAAAGTCAAACTCGGCCCACCTGGCCGCGATCAGTTCAGACGTGCGAACAAAGGTAAGCGCCATCAGTTGCAAGGCCAGCCGCGTATGCTCGCCTCCGATATAGGCGTCCATGTCCCGCAGCAACTTGGGCAGGTCTTTAGCATCTACGCGTGAGTAGTTGCGCTTCTTTCTGGCCGTCAGTATGTCGGACGGCTGTAGATCGGCCACCGGGTTGCGGGTAGCAAGGTCATGGGCCACTGCGTAGCGCATGATCTGGCTGCATTTCTGTAGCTGGCGCTTGGCAATATCCAGCGCGCCCCGCTTCTCGATGGCTTTCACGCAGTCGCGCACCTGTGCCGCCGTCAGGTCATTGGCCGGGATGCGGCCTAGCTCGGGCAATATGTCCAGTTCCAGGCGGTGCCAAACCTCGGTAGCGTGCTTCTCCGTCTTGCTGGGCTTCCAGTGCTTGAACCACTTTTGCGCCACCGCTTCAAATGTCAGTGCGTCGGCCTGCTTTCCCACCTTGCGCGCCGCCATCGGGTCAACGCCCCCGGCGAGTAACTCTCGCGCCTGCCGATGTAAGTCGCGGGCCTGCGCCAATGAAACATCAGGGTAGGCTCCAAAGCTCATTAGCTTTTCTTTGCCCTCGTACCGGTACTTCCAGCGCCACAGGCGCGCGCCCTTGACCGTGACATACAGGAATAGGCCGCCACCATCAGGTAGTTTGAAAGGCTTTTCTCTAGGCTTGCTCTGCCGGATGCCTGTATCAGTCAGTGCCATGTGGGGGTATCCAAATTGGGGGTATTTGCCGATACCCCCAAATCTACCCCCAGATGGGGGTATATGTCGATACCCTGATGGGCATGGTTGTAGACACAAAAAAGCCCGCAATGCTAATAAACATGCGGGCTTTCTCTATTGTTGTACCTTGTTATATACAGGTAATTGGCGGACAGAGGGGGATTCGAACCCCCGATACGCTATTCACGTATACACGCTTTCCAGGCGTGCGCCTTCAACCACTCGGCCACCTGTCCTATTTATTCAGCTTTTTCAACACCAAAGCGAA
>Ga0180216_1004232_pt1 | contig 10991 bp, 9 predicted proteins | sample eDN3rd37CBELigMG_FD_128879 | JGI IMG/M metagenome (GOLD analysis project Ga0180216, IMG submission 128879) | Enriched Miracle-Growth compost microbial communities from Emeryville, California, USA - eDNA 3rd pass 37_C BE-Lig MG (version 2)... ...
CGCGGGAAGCGAGAGGGCGAGCCCTCGCGCGGCTACTAGGCGGCGCGGATGCGCGAGCGAGCGCCGGCCCGGGGGTCCCCCGAGCCGGCGCCTTTTCGCCCCTCGGGCCATTGACCCGCGCTGTACCTTTCTCTAGGCTGCGCGCCGACTCATGGCCCGCGAATCGAATTCTCCAAGGAGGGGGGCCTCCGCCGAGCGTGAGGCGCTCACCCTTCCCGACCCCACCCCGACCGGCAAGACCATGCCCGAGATCCCGGTGGATCGGCTGGACGCGGACGCCCTGAGCGTGATCCATCGCCTCCGGAGCTTCGGCCACCAGGCCTACCTGGTCGGTGGATGCGTCCGCGATCTCCTCCTCGGCCGGCAGCCCAAGGATTTCGACGTGGCGACGAGCGCCCACCCGGGCGAGATCCGCGCCATCTTCCGGAACTGCCGCCTCATCGGCCGGCGGTTCCGCCTGGCCCACGTCTACTTCCGCGACGGCAAGATCGTGGAGACCGCGACCTTCCGGACCAACCCCAACGGCGAGACGAGCGGGAAGGATCTCCTCATCACCCGCGACAACGCCTTCGGCACCGCGGAGGAGGACGCGAGGCGTCGCGACTTCACGGTCAACGGTCTCTTCTACGACGTGGTCCTGGGCAAGGTCCTGGACTACGTGGGTGGGAAGGCGGACCTCGAGCGGCGGATCCTGCGCACGATCGGCGATCCGGACGTCCGCATCCAGGAGGATCCGGTTCGGCTGCTCCGGGCGGTCCGCTTCGCGGCCAAGCTGGGATTCGAGATCGAGAAAAAGACCTGGGACGCCCTCGTCCGGCACAAGGGCGGGCTCGCCCGCTGCGCGCCGGCCCGCGTCCTCGAGGAGGTCTTCCGGCTGCTGCGGTCGGGCCACGCCCGGACGTGCCTGGACCTCCTCCTCCGGATGGAGGCCCTCGACATCCTCCTGCCCCCGCTCGCCAACCACCTCCGCCAGGCGAGCCCGGAGGCGCGGGAGGCCTTCTTCGCTTCGCTCGGGCGGCTGGACGAGATCGTGCAGGCGGGAAATCTCCCGGACGATTCGGTCCTCCTCGCGGCCCTCCTCGTCACCTTGGCGGTGGAGGAGGATCGGAGGCGGCAGGCCGAGCGGCAGGAGGCCGCCGCCGGATCGGAATCGGCCTCCGAGGACGAGGCCCAGGCCGAGGAGCCGGTTTCCGAAGAGGACGAGGAGGCCCCTGCGGAGTCGAGCGAAGAGCCGGAGACCACCGAAGAAGAAGAGCCGGAGATCGGCGAGGCGGTCGCCGTGCCCTGGGCGGTTTCCGCCGCGGCGGCCAGCGTGGAGGAATTCTTGCGCGAACTCTCCCGCTCCGCACGCCTTCCCCGCCGCGTCTCCGAGCGGGCGAGGACCCTCCTCCAGGCCTCCCGCTCCCTGATGGGCCGGAGGCGGCGGCGCACCTCGCCGATGCGCCTCGTCCGTCAGAACCACTTTCCCGACGCCCTGCTGATCCTCTGGCTCTGGTCCCAGGGGACCGGTGAGGCGAAGGATCGCGTCGACCAGTGGCTCGAGCGCGCCCGCTCGGCAGGCGTCCGACTCCCCTGGCTCGAGGCGATCGAAGGCATCGGGGCCGAGCCCGAGGAGGCGGAGCTCGTCGTTGCGGCGCCCGCGGAGAAGCGCCGCAACGGGAAGGCGCAGGCCGCGGAGGAGACCCTGCCTCCGGAAGCCGAGCGGCGGCCGCCGCCCGGCCCGGCCGACTTCCTCCCCTTCTAGAAACCGTCCTCTGGGAAGACGGGCGTGGGCTCGTCGACGAAGACGGCGCCGGAGACGTTGCCGAGCTGGCTGTTGACGTTGGCGCCCCAGCAGTAGACCACCTTCGAGGCGTCGATGCCGCAGGCGTGACGGTCGCCCGTCGCGATCGTCTCGAACACCCAGGCGCCGTCCTGGCCGATCCGCGTCGGGACCTTCCAGGGAACCGGCAGGCCGAACCTCGCGCCCCAGCAATCCAGGGCACCTTCGGCGGTGAGCGCGCAGGTGCGGCTGTCGCCCGCGCCGACGTAGACGTAGCGCTCCTCGGTCTCGACCGGGTGGGGCTCCAGCCGGTGGTGTCCGACCCCGTCCGCGTCGTCGCCGAGTTGGCCGAAACCACCCGCGCCCCAGCAGTAGGCCTCGTTGTCGAGGGTCACGGCGCAGACGTGGTCGCGGCCGACCGTGAGCGACTGGAAGGAATGCCCTCCGGCGACCCGGACCGGCTCCGCGCTGAGGAGCGGCGAGGGTCCCGCGCCGATCCCGTACGAGCTGACGTCGTTCTCCCCCCAGCAGAAGGCCTCGTTCGCGAGGGAGAGACCGCAGGTGAGGTTGTTCATCGTGGAGCTCGTATTCTTGCCCAAAGCGAGCATCTTGAACTGCACGGGGCCGGAGCCGTCCGCGGCGACGGTCACCTTCTCCGGGATGGTGCTGTCGTCGCGCCGGCCGTTCCCCAGCCGACCGTCGTGGTTCCGACCCCAGCAATAGGCGTCGTGGTTTCGATCGATCGCGCAGGTGTACTCCGCGCCGGCGTAGATCGACTCGAAGCCGGTGACTCCGGCGATCTCGACCACCTTTCGCGGAGCGATGGCGTCCTGGGTCGACCCGTCTCCGAGCTGACCGAAGTCGTTTCGGCCCCAGCACCAGGCCTCGCCTTCCTCGGTGACGGCGCAGGTGTGCTTGGATCCCGCTGCGATCGCGCGGAAGCGCAGGTCCGTCTCGACCGGGGCCGGGAGGACGTCCAGGGAAGGGGGACGACCGGTCTCGCCGAAATCGTTCTCCCCCCAGCACCAGGCCTCGCCGCCGGCCGTCAGTGCGCAGGTGTGGTGCTGGCCCGCCGCCACGGCATCCATGCGGAGGACGATCCGGAAGGTGGCCTCCGCGTGGACCGCGTCTCCCTCCACCTGGACCTTCACGATGCCGTCGACCGGCCTCACGGCCCGAAGCAGCCCGTTCTCGTCCACGGGCGCGGCGTTCTGGACGTAGGTCTGATCCACCACGCTCGGCTCGCGAACGCTCCAGAGGAGCGGCCGGTCGAAGAGCTCCTCCCCGGCCTGGTTGTAGAGGCGCACGGTGTACTGTTGCGTCTCGCCGACCACGAGTTCGACGTGCGAAGGCACGATCTCGATGCGGTGCACGCGCTCGGGCCGGACCTCCAGCTCCACGGTGCCGGTCACCCCGCCCGAAGACGCCGAGATCTCGACCATCCCCGGCTTGACGCCGAGCACGAGCCCGGTCTGGTCGACGGTGGCGATCTCCGGATCCGCGCTGCTCCACTCCACGGGTCGATCGAGGCGGAGGCCGCCGTCGTCGCGCACGATGGCCTCGAGCTGGAGGGTGCTCTTCTCTCGGACCATGGGTGCCTTGGGCCGGATCTCGATGGAGGCCACCCTCTTCGTCACGATCACCACCGCCTCCCCCACGACGTTGCCGGAGCGCGCGAAGACCTTGGTCTCCTCCTCCCGACGCAGGGAGCGGAGGAGGCCGTTTTCGTCGACGGTCGCCACGCGGTCGTTTTCGACCTCCCATTCGAAGGTCCGGCCCTCGAGCCGATTGCCGCTGGAGTCGTAGGCGATCGCGGTGAGCTGCACCTCCTCCTGCGTGAGCATCTCCACGGGGTTCGGCTCGATCTCGATCGTGTGGATGGGATCCTGGACGCTCACCGACATCGTCCCCCGCTTCCCGCTCACCTCGGCTGTGATGGTCGCCGAGCCGGCGCGCACCCCGAGGACGACGCCCCCGTCGTCGACGGAGGCCACCTCGGGCGCGCTGCTCGTGAAGGTCGCCTTGGGGTTGGGCACGAGGGTGCCCTTGCCCGTATAGGCCCGCACCTCGAGGGTGAATCGCTCCCCGATCACCAAGCTCTTTTCTTGGGGGTGGAGCTCGACGCGGACGACCTCCGTCGTCTCCGTCACCTGATCCCCTCCCCCACAGCCGAAGGCGAAGGCTGCCAACACCGCGCCAAGCCAAATCGATTGTCTACGCTTCATCGGCTTCGAACCTCACGAGTCGTCCGGGGGGTTTCATCGTAACGGGAAAGCGAAACGTAGGCGAGGGGAGCCTCAGAAGCCCGCGCCCAGGATCTCCTCCAGTTCCCTCGGCAGGGACGATTCGATCCGGAGCTCCCGCCCGGTGGCGGGATGGGTGAAGCGCAACGCCGTCGCGTGGAGGAAGAGGCGCCCGAGGCCCGGGAGGCGAGCCTCCCCGTAGAGGGGATCGCCGGCGATGGGATTTCCGATCGCCTCGAGGTGCACGCGGATCTGGTGCCGGACGCCGGTGGGGATCACGCAGCGCACGAGGGTCCAAAGGCCGCCGCTCGGGAATTCGAGGCTCCGGATCGGCTCGACTTCGGTGAGGGCTTCACGGCCCTCCTCTCCCGGGCGCGCGACCCGGGAGCGCCCGGCCGAGGCGCCGACGATGGGGCGGCGGATGGAGCCGCCCTCCGCCGCTCCCCGGACGAGGGCGAGGTATTCTTTGTGCACCCGCCGCTCGGTGAAGGCCCGCCGCATCTCCTCCCAGACCGCCCGCTGCTTGGCGAAGAGGACGAGGCCCGAAGTCTCGGTGTCCAGCCGATGGACCGCACCGCCCTCCCGGGGGTCGGCGGAGGCGGTCGAGCAAGAGGGGGCGTGGGCCACCACGGCGTTGGCCAGGGTGCCGGTCTCGCCCGCCCGCAGCGGATGCGTCGGCCATCCGGAAGGCTTCTCGGCGACGAGGAGCCACTCGTCCTCGTGGGGGATCCGAATCGGTCGGTCCTCGGGGACGGGTGCGAGGTCCGTGGGGACGCGGGCGAGGACCTCCTGGCCGGGTCGGAGGAGGTGCCCCTTGGGGGCCGGCCTCCCGTCCACGAGGACGGCTCCCTCCTCGATGGCGGAGGTCGCCCGTCGACGCGAGATCCCCATCCAGCGGGCGAGGCATCGATCCAGGCGCTGCCCGGCGTCCTCCGGGCCGGCGACGAAGCGGCGTTCTTCCACGGTCCGAGCTTTACCCGAAGAAGACGCTCGCCACCTCATAGATCTCGGGGTCGAGGACCTTGAGGGTCCGGGTGGCCTCCGCGAGGGGGATGGAGACGATCTCGTTGCCGCGGAGGGCGGCCATCATCCCCCACTCCCGCCGCGCGACCAGGTCGGCGGCCTTGACGCCGAATCGCGTGGCGAGCACGCGGTCGTAGGCGGTGGGGGCGCCGCCCCGCTGCACGTAGCCGAGCACCGTGACGCGGGTCTCGATCCCGGTCCTGGCCTCGATGGCATTGGCGACCTCGTGGGCCACGCCGCCCAGCTTCATGTGCCCCCAGGGATCGTATCCGCGGGAGACGATCTTCACGCCCTCCCCCAGATCGACGGCCGCGCCCTCCGCGCAGACGATGATGGAGAACCGCCTCCCCTCCCGGCGCCTTCGCTCCACGTGCGCGACGATCTGCTCGATGGTGCTCGGCCGCTCCGGAACGAGGATGGCGTCGGCGCCGCCGGCCAGACCGGCGTAGGCCGCGATCCAGCCGACGTGACGCCCCATCACCTCCACCACCATCACTCGCTGGTGCGACTCCGCCGTGGAGTGCAATCGGTCGATCGCCTCGGTGGCGATCTGGACGGCGGTGTCGAAGCCGAAGGTGAAATCGGTCCCGCCGAGGTCGTTGTCGATGGTCTTGGGCACGCCGACGACGGGGATTCCCGCCTCGTGCATCCTGCGGGCGATCGAGAGCGTTCCCTCCCCGCCGATCGCCACGAGCGCGTCGATGCGGAGCCGCCTCATGGCCCGCGCGACCGCCTCGACTCCGTCGGGGATGGCGAAGGGGTTGAACCGCGAGGTGCCGAGGATGGTCCCGCCGAGGTGGAGGATGCCCGAGACGCGTCGGCGCGTGAGCCGCTCGTGGCGCTCCTCGATCAGCCCGGCCCATCCGTCGCGGATCCCCATGATCTCGAGGTTGCGCTCGTCGGCGCGGCGCACGATGGCGCGGATCACGGCGTTGAGTCCGGGACAGTCTCCTCCGCCGGTGAGGACGCCCACCTTCTGAAGCGAGGCCACGGCGCAAAGATTGGGAAGCGGGCCGTCGCGGAGCAAGGGAGGGAAAGGATTGAACGGTCGGGGAGGTTGGGAGTAGAAGCGGATGAAATCCTCAAGGAGTCGATGCGGACATGGCCTCTGTGCGACCGTTGGTTCTCGAACTGATCCGACACACCTCTTGTGGCCTCCCCGAAGACGTGCTCGACGAACTCGCCCGGGCGCGAGACCGGGAGGAGCCGGGATCGCGCGCCTATTCCACCTTCGAGCGGATGATCCAGAACGTCGAGGCGGCGCGCGAGGCGAGCGCTCCCATCTGCCAGGACACGGGGACGCTGATCTTCTACGTGGACTACGGCCCGGATTTCTCGCCCCACGAGATCGAACGAGACATCGTGGGCGCCGTCCGCGCCGCCACGAAGAAGGCGTATCTGCGGCCGAACGCCGTCGACGCGATCACGGGTGAGAACTCCGGCGACAACGTGGGGGTGGGTTCGCCCTACATCCACTTCCACCCGCGCCGGGCGAAGGGGCTCCGCATCCGGCTGATGATGAAGGGCGGCGGCTGCGAGAACGTGGGCGCCCAGTATTCCCTCCCCGACGAGAGCATCGGGGCCGGCCGCGACCTGGACGGGGTGCGGCGCTGCATCATCGACGCGGTCCAGAAGGCGCAGGGCTACGGCTGCGCGCCCGGCACCGTGGGAGTGGGCGTGGGCGGCGACCGCGTGACCTCCTACATGGAGTCCAAGGAGCAGCTCTTCCGGCCCCTCCACGATCGGAATCCGAACCCCACCATTGCCGCCCTCGAGGAGGAGCTGACCGAGTCTTTGCAGGGGCTCGGGATCGGCCCGATGGGATTCGGCGGGAAGACCACCATCTTGGGGGTGAAGATCGGCGCCCGGCATCGCGTGCCCGCCAGCTTCTTCGTCTCGGTGAGCTACATGTGCTGGGCCTACCGAAAGGGTGAGCTGGAGATCAAGGGAGACAAGGTCTACCTCTCCGGCCGCCGGATGGTGCCGGCCACGCCCAAGCGTGCGCCCTCCCGGGTGGCGGCGAAGGCCGCGACGAGAACCGCCAAGACCGTGAAGGCGGCCAAGACCACCGCCAAGGCCGCCGCGAAGTCGGCCGCCAAGACCGCGAAGACGGCGAAGACCGCCGCCAAGGCCGCCGCGAAGTCGGCCGCCAAGTCCGTGAAGACAGCGAAGACCGCCGCCAAGGCCGCCGCGAAGTCGGCCACCAAGACCGCGAAGACGGCGAAGACCGCCGCCAAGGCCGCCGTGAAGTCGGCCACCAAGACCGCGAAGACGAAGGCGTCGTCGAAGGTGGCGAAGACGAAGACGGCCGCGAAGGTCGCCAAGAAGTCGGCGGCGAAGACGACGGTGAACACGAAGCTGAAGGCCCCCAAGATCCCCTCCCGTCAGGCGAGCCGGCGCAAGTCGCCCCTGAAGGTTCTCTGAGGTCGCATCATGCCGAAGAAGATAGAACTCCCCATCACCGAGTCCGCGATCCGCGAACTCCGCATCGGAGACGAGGTGGAGATCAGCGGCCCGATGGTCACGGGCCGCGACGCCGCCCACAAGCACCTGGTGAAGACCTTCGACGAGACCTTCCACGGTCTCGCCAAGGACCGCTTCCTCTACCACTGCGGCCCGGTCGTGCAGCGGGGCAAGGACGGCGAGTGGCGCTTCGTCGCCGCGGGCCCGACGACCTCCATCCGCGAGGAGCCCTACGAGGCGGAGGTGATCGAGCGCTACGGGATCCGCGGCGTGATCGGCAAGGGCGGCATGGGCAAGCGCACCCTGGACGCCCTCCAGAAGTTCGGCTGCGTCTACCTCCACGCGATCGGCGGCCTCGCCGTGGTGCTGGCGCAATCCGTGGTCAAGGTCCACGGCGCGCACATGCTCGACGAGCTCGGTGTCCCCGAGGCGATGTGGTCGATCGAGGTGAAGGACTTCCCCGCCGTCGTCACGATGGACGCGCACGGTGCCTCTCTGCACGAGACCATGTTCGCCTCCTCCCGCGAGGCGGCCCTGCGCCTCATGGAGCAGGGTGTGCCTTCGATTTCGAAGAGCGCCGCCGGGAAATGAGCCCGGGGATCGTGTTATGCTCCCGCCGATTCGGAAAACCGCCGGAGAATCCGGCCTCCACGAGGAAGCATCCATGCGGAAGTTCCCGGTAGCGTTGTCGCTTTTCGCGGCGCTCGGCCTCGCCGCCTGTGGCGGAGAGGACACGCCGACCAAGTTGCCGCCCGCCGTCGTCCTGGAGGACCCCGTCGGCTACTTCGGGATGGAGCCGTGCACCTGCTACGAGTACGCGCCCGAGGACGAGTGGCTCGCGGGCAAGTCGGACTTCTCCGAGAAGCTGGGGATGGCGATCGAGAACATCGGAGGCCAGGTCCAGTTCGGCAGGCCGCTCCACATCGTCCGCTACCGGCTCATGGGTACCCTCAACCGCGTGGTGCGGCAGGAGTACCTCGATCCGACGGATCCCGAGCTCCTGCTCTATGGCGTGATCCCCACCGGCGAGCGGAACGATCCCATGTGGAAGTTCGATCCTCCGGCGTCCCTGGTCCGCGGTCCCGTGCAGTCGGGCACGCACGTGACGATGACGCTCCAGACGACCAAGCACACGCCCCCGGACACCGACGAGGAGGGGCCGGAGATCCGCCCGACCGCCCAGTACCGGACCGAGGAAGAGGTGGAGATCGGCGAGTGGGACGAGGTCGAGCAGATCTCCCAGCGGACGACGGTGACGGCCACCCCCATCGCCTACACCGGGGCTCGCGATCTCGGCACGGACGTGTGGAACGGCCAGGTTCGGTGGTTCGTCCCCGAGCGGGGCTTCGTGAAGATGACCCTGGACCTCGCGGGCGAGTCGAAGTCCTGGGTCCTCGTCCGCACGCGCAAGCTGGCCGAGGAGGCCTGCACGCCGACCGGGGCGGATCCGATGGATCTTTGCGGTTCGTGATCACCAGAGGAGGAGAGCCATGCGAAGGAGACTGGGAATCGCAGCGTTCGCGGCCCTGACGGCGGCCTGCGCGAGCACGCCGGACGGCCCCCCTGCCCCGGAGCTGCGAAAGGCCGAGGTCTACCGCATCGAGATCCGGGATCAGGATTTCACGGAGTTCACGGCCCTCGCCCACGTCCAGCTCCCCCCGGGCGTGCAGCCGACCTCGGCGCACTGGGAGATCCTCAGCGGATCTCCGCTCACCCTCCTGGCGAGCGGCGAGTCGCCCATCACCTCCGAGCAGATCACCGACGACGGGGTCGTGCAGGTGGGAGGCCGAGCGCCGTACTCGACCGACCCGGACGACCTCGCCGAGATCATGGCGGAGGAGGGCTCGCTTCCCCTGGTGGTGCGCGGTCACGTGGCCGCGGGCAACGTGCACTACGAGTTCTCTCGGGCGGGCCGGGTCCGCGCGCCCCGCGTCCCGGCCATCACCATCTCCCAGGTGGAGGCGGCGGCCATCCCCTCGGAACGGCGGGTCGGCCTCGTCTTCTTCATCCGGATCGACAACCAGAACGCCTTCGACATCCCCCTGGAGAACATCGACTACGACCTCCAGATCGGCGAGGTCGCGATCGATCGGGGAGTCGCGGGCACCAAGCGCCTGGTGCCGCGGGCGACGGCGGTGGAGGTGGACCTTCCCATCAGCCTGGACGAGACGAACTTCCCCGACGTGGCTCGTCACCTCAAGGGAGAGTCGCAGCTCCGCTACCACATGAAGGGCGAAGTCCGGCTGGGCGTCGGGCGGATCCCCTTCGAGCTCTCGGGCCCGATCCAGGTCCGCGCGGGCAACTACTGATCAGCCTTCCTCGTGGCCGCCCGGCGCCCTCCCGCGCCGGGCGCCCTGCGTGATCGCCCGCTTCGGCGATCCGGCGGCCGGCCGATCGCCCTCCCCTCCGATGTGACCGTGGAGCGCCGCCTTGGGCGGGCGCCTCTTCCCGGCCCCTTCCTCGGGCGCGGGGCGGTAGAGGAGAAGGGTCCGACCGAGCACCTGGACGAGTTCGGAGGAGGTGGCCTCGGCGAGCGCCCGGGCCGTCTCGAAGCGGTCCTGGGGGGCCGATTCCAGCACCTTGACCTTGATCAACTCGTGGGTGTCCAGCGCCTCGGAGGTCGCCTCCACCACGGCCGGGCTCACACCCTGCTGGCCGATCTGCACGACGGGGCGGAGGTGATGCCCCAACGCCCGTAGGGCGCGACGTTCCTTTCCCTTTCTCTCGGTCAAACCGCTCTCCTCACGGCCGCCGGCTTTCGAGCAGGCGCAGCTCTCGCGCGGCGTCGGTATGGCCCGGCTCCAGCTCGAGGCAGCGCTGGTAGTAGCGGATCGCCGAAGCGCCGTCACCCAGAAGATTGGCAATCCGGGCCGAGAGCAAGAAGACCACGGAGGAGCGCTCGCCGAGCTTGCGGGCGCGCTCCAGATCGGCGAGCGCCTGCGCCTTCGCCGCCTCCTTGTCCCGGGCGGCGGCCAGGTGCACGTACGCTCGATACGCCCAGAGCTCCGCCTCGCTGTCGTGCAAGGCGAGGGCCTCGTCCACCACCCGGGCGGCCTCCTCGAAGCGCCGTTCCCGCACGAGCGCGATGGCCACGTGGAGCTTGCGCTCCGCCTCGAGGATGGCGCTGACGTCCACCTTCTCCGAGCCCCCGGAGCGAAGCTCGTCCAGGTAGGCGTGGCGGCTCTTCGGATCGCCCAGGACGTCCCAGGCCTCGTTGAGGAGGGCGGTGATCTGCGCCCGCAGCTTGCGGGCCTCCCCGCGGGCGCCGCCGAGATCGGGGTGGAACTCCCGCGCGAGCGCCAGGTAGGCGGCTCGGATGGCGGTGGTGGGCGCGTCGGTGGCGACCCCGAGGCGCTCGAAGAGGTTCTTCTTCTCCATCGCCTCGAGGCGTTCGCGCAGGCGCGCCAGGGCCTCGTCGGGGGCCTCGGTCGGCTCTGCGGCCTTCGGGGCTTCGACGGCCTTCGGCGGCTGGGGCTCGTCGCCGAAGCGCAGCAGGCCGA
>Ga0180216_1004233_pt1 | contig 10991 bp, 8 predicted proteins | sample eDN3rd37CBELigMG_FD_128879 | JGI IMG/M metagenome (GOLD analysis project Ga0180216, IMG submission 128879) | Enriched Miracle-Growth compost microbial communities from Emeryville, California, USA - eDNA 3rd pass 37_C BE-Lig MG (version 2)... ...
AAGCGGCGTGCCGGCAGCTCGCGGTGCGGGCACGGCGCCACGTCGATCAAGGTTCGGCACGGTTCGACACCGATCCGCAGGCGCACGAACAGCTCACCGCTCGATTCCTCACGGCGTTCCAAGACGGTGACGTCGACGCCCTGCGCGACCTACTGGCCGCCGATGTGCAACTCGTCGCCGACAGCGGTGGCAAGGCACCCGCCATCCGCAGGGTCGTGGTCGGCGGCGAGAAGGTCATGCGGTTGCTGGCCTCGTTCGTCTCGCCCATGGGCCAGCTCGGAATGTCGCTCGAATCCCGCGAGATCAACAGGCTCCCCGGCCTGATCGTGCGGGACACCGACGGCGCCATCGTGCAGGTCATGACGTTCGACGTCACGGACGGGAAGATCGGTGCGGTCCGGGTGATGATCAACCCGGACAAGCTCGCCCACCTGGGGCCAGTGGCCGATGTGCGGGTGCTCGCCCAGAAGCTCCGTGACCTGCAACGACCCTGAATCCTCCCGATTGTTCGGCGCGGTATGTCACAAACGACGTAGCTGTCCGGTCCTAGATGACGAGGGCTCCCCACAGAGCCAACGAACGGATCGGAGAAGCCATGTTCAACACACGCCCCCGTGTCGTCGTCATCGGCGGTGGATACGCCGGAACGGTCGCCGCCAACCGCATGAGCAGGAAGGCTGCGGTCACCGTCGTCAATCCCCGGCCGCACTTCGTCCAGCGAACCCGGTTGCACCAGTTCGCGGTCGGCAACCACCATGCGTCCGGCGACTACCGCAAACTTCTGGCGAAGGGAGTCGACCTTCTGGTCGATACCGTGACCCGCATCGAACCCGGCACCCGCACCATCCGTCTCGCATCCGGCGGGACGGTCGGCTACGACTACCTCGTCTACGCCGTCGGAAGTACCGCCACGAGACGGGCCACCGTTCCTGGCGTCGAGGAATTCGCGTTCCCGGTGGCCGAATTCGAGCATGCCGAACGCCTGCAGTACGCGCTGAGCAGCCTCGAACCCGAAGCCGTTGTCACGGTCGTCGGCGCCGGGCTCACCGGGCTCGAAACAGCCGGCGAGCTGGCCGAACAGGGACGTCGCACGCGCCTCGTGTGCAGCGGCGTCATCGGTCCGATGCTGTCCGAGAAGGCCCGTGCCGCAACCTACGAACGGCTCGCGGACCTGCAGGTCGAGATCATCGAGAACGCGCGCGTCACCCGTGTCGGACCCGACGGCTTCACTCTCGACGACGACACCGTGGTCGAGAGTGCGATCACGGTCTGGACCGCCGGATTCGGCGTTCCCGAACTGGCCCGGTCGAGCGGCTTCAGGACGGATGAACTCGGCCGGATCCTCACCGACGAAACGATGACCAGCATCGATGACGATCGCGTGATCGCTGCCGGTGACTGCGCGGCACCGTCGGGAGAGCCGGTGCGGATGGCATGCCAGTCCGCCCTGCCCACCGGCCTGGCTGCGGCCGACACGGTTCTCAGCCGCATCGCCGGTGAAGAGCCCGCGAATCTCGATTTCGGGTTCAACGGCGTCGGTGTGAGTCTGGGCCGACACGTCGGCGTCGTCCAGTTCCACGAGCGGGACGACACCCCGAAGGAACAGGCATATTCCGGCCGAATCGCCTCGACGATCAAGGATCTCGGCTTGAAGGCCGCGATGGCGGGCCTGCGGGTCGAAGCCCTACGCCCGGGAACGATGAGGTTCCTCGAGGGCGGCCGGCATCCGTCGAACACCGCCACCACCGAGGATCGCTCCCGCACGGAGCAGCCGATGGCCTAACACCCGCTGAATTCGTCCTCTTTCAGAACCGACAGCACTGGGTCGCCTTCACCGATCGATGCTCCCACCGAGGGAGTCTGGTCGACGACGACCCAGTTCCTGTCCCATACCTGCGCGCGTCCCTGACCGGTCGCGTCGACGCTCGTGGAGTAGAACACGCCCGCCGCCTGGATGGTGTCCTGTGCCGCTTGGAGATCCATGCACACGACGTTCGGCATCACCGCAGTGGAGGCGACAGCCGCCACCTGCGTGGTGGAGATCCTCGTCGCGGGAGTGGTTTCCGGAGCGACGGTCCGCGCCGTGGTGGCAGCCGAGGTCGTGTACGGCGTGGTGGTCGTCGGTGCGGCAGCACGAGGAGTCGTACTCGCGTCGTCCTTCGTCGGCGAGTCGAGCCCGTCCGAGATGTCGCCGATGATTCCCATGAGGACGATCAGTCCGGCGACGGCAGCGGCGATGACCACCCCGCGGCGGATCCTCGGAGGCTTCGGCGGCTCGGGCGGCGGTGCCATCGCGGCCCGCACATCCCCTGCGAGGAACGCGCGGTGACCGACTTCGGCGCGTGCGGCGATCGCGTCCTGCTCGGCCTTGATGCGCCTGCGGTGGTCGCGCAGCGGCTTGCCGATCGCGAGATATCCCAGGCCGGCCGCGAATGCCACGAACAGGATCGCGTCGGCAAAGTTGCCGTTGACTATTTCCACGATCGCCAGCCACAGCGTGATGGCGGCGAACATCCCCGCTACGACGCGCAGGTAGGGGACGACGAACTTCATGTTTCTCCTTCAACCTGACACCAGGTCCCGTCGTGAACGCCCGAGCCGTACGACGCCGATCGTCGACAGCGCACGCCCCCGAGCGCCCTTCTCGCCTGGTGTCGGAGCGTCGCACCCTACCGTTACGCCTCGCAGATGCAGGTTCGGGGCTCCAACCCGCCACAACCGCTCCGACGATCACGCCGCCATGGTGGGCGCAATGGCCTCCATCTGTTCGAGCACCAACTTGGTGGCGCTGGGCCTGCGGTCCGGCGGGTACTTGTAGCGTGCCAGCAGCCGCTTCACCTGCGACCGCAGCTTCGCCTTGACGTCTTCGCGCACGCTCCAATCCGTCTTGACATCGCGTTGCATGATCCCGATCAGCTCGCGCGCGATCTGGGCGAGCACGTCTTCCCCCATTTCGAGGAGGGCCGCCTCGCTCTGCGCGATCGCGTCGTACAGCGACAGTTCGTGATCACCGAGAGGTGGATCGAACCGTTCTCCGCGCTGCGCTTCGGCCTGCACTTCCTTCGCGAGTTCCACGAGAGCAGCAATCACCTCGGCCGAGGTGAGCTGACTGTTCGTGTACTTGTTCATCAACTCCTGCAGCTTCTGCGAGAACGCCCGCTGCCGCACAAGATTGTGCCGGGAGACTTTCCGGGACTCCGCAGCCACCAGATTCCGAAGCGCCTCGATCGCCAGCGAAGGGTGTTTCGCCTTCGTCGCACGTTCGAGGAAGTCTCCGTTGAGGTCTGCGAGCGACGGTTTGGGCATTCCCGCGGCGTCGTAGATGTCGAGGACTTCCTCCGACTCCACCGAAGCGGCCATCAGCGCGCGGAGAGCACGTCGGACATCTTCGGGAACTGCGGTGCCGCTCGCGCGTCGCTCTTCGGCGTCGGCCTTCGCCATGTGCACGCGGACTTCTTCGAAGAACTTCACGTCGTGCGCCAGCGGTTGGACGTCTTCGTGCGTGCTGCAGATTGCCCACACGCGTGACAACTGTGACGAGTACTCGCGGTATCGGGTGGCGAGTGTCTTCTCCCCTTCGCCGACCTTGTTCGCGGGGTTCTGCGGGTCGCGCAGAAACGCGACCGTCCCGATGATGGCGTCGAGCCATGCCCGTGGCCCAGGCGCCCGCCGATGCTCACGCCAGTCGTGCCCGTGGAGCATGTTGTCGAGGATCGTGAGGCAGTTCTTCAACGCATCGACGGCTTCGTCGACAGGGCGCCCGAGCGGTTTGGTGTGGCGATCGGATGCCGTGTACTCGGCGAGCGCTTCGGCGAGGTTGTCGGCCACCGGCGCGTAGGCGACGAGCAGTCCGTCCCGCTTGCCGCGGAAGGTGCGGTTGACTCGCGCAAGCGTCTGCATCAGCAGTGCGCCCTTGAGGGGGCGGTCGAGGTAGAGGGTGTGCAGCGGGGGCGCATCGAACCCGGTGAGCATCATGTCCTTGACGATGACGAGCTCGAGTTCGTCGTCGATGTCCTTGAGCCGTTTCTTGATGACGGCGTTTTCCGAATCGCGCCGGACGTGATCACTGATCGGCGGCTGGTCGGTGGCGTCGCCCGAGTACACCACTTTGATGCGTCCGGAGGACAGGTCGTCGGAGTGCCAGTCGGGGCGGAGTTCGACGATGAGCCGGTAGAGGTTGGCGCAGATCTCGCGGGTCGCGCAGACGATCAGTGCTTTACCCGGCGCGGTGGGGTTGTCGTCGGAGCCGACGAACTTGGCCATTTCGCTTCTGCGGCGTTCCCAATGTGCCACGAGGTCTTCGGCAAGCAGCTTCAGCCGGGCCGGCGCGCCGTAGACGGCGTTGATGACGGCGACCGACTGCTCGATACGTGCGCGTTCGGTGTCGTCGAGCCCGGCGGTCAACTCGTCCGCAGACGAATCGATCTGTTCCTCCGAGATCTCCTCTCCGAACGAGACCTTGACGAGGCGGCTTTCGAAATGGACCGGCACGGTGGCACCGTCTTCGACCGCCCGTGTGAGGTCGTAGATGTCGATGTAATCACCGAACACCGCGCGAGTGTTGCGGTCCTCGAAGGAGATCGGTGTGCCGGTGAACGCGATGAGCGTCGCGTGCGGCAGCGCGTCCCGCAGGTGCCGGGCGTACCCGTCGAGGTTGTCGTAGTGGCTGCGGTGCGCTTCGTCGACGATGACGATGATGTTGCGGCGCGCCGACAACTGGGGGTGGCTCAGACCGGCTTCGCGTTCTTCCCGGCTCTTGCCGAACTTCTGCAGCGTGGTGAAGTAGATGCCGCCGGTGGTACGACCGGACAGTTCCTTCCGGAGTTCTTCGCGTCGACGAATCTGCTTGGGCTGCTCGGGAAGCAGCTGCGATCGAGCGAACGTCTCGTACAGCTGTCCGTCGAGTTCGTTGCGGTCGGTGATGACGACGATCGTCGGGTTGGCAAGTTTGGGATGGCGGATCACCTGGTTGGCGTAGAGCTCCATTTCCATGGACTTGCCCGAGCCCTGCGTGTGCCAGACGACGCCGGCTTTGCCTTCGGACCCGACAGCTTCGACCGTCGCGCCCACGGCCTTGGCCACCGCGAAGTACTGGTGCGGTTTCGCGATTCGCTTGAGGAGCCCCGCTTCGCTCTCGTCGAACGCGGTGTAGTTGCGGAGCAGCTGGAGGAATCGCTCCTGGTTGAACAGTCCGTAGAGCGCGATGTCGAGTTGATGGTGCTCACCGGTGGGCGTGACCGGTTCACCGTCGTCGTCCACGTTCCACGGCGAGAAGTGTTCGAAGGGCGTGAAAGGCGTGCCGTAGGACGCGCCGACTCCATCGGACACGAGCGTGAGGACGGTGAAACGGAAAGCGAGCGGGAACTCACGCAGATAGGTCTGCAGTTGTGCGTGCGCGTCGGTGAGGCCGGCATACATGCTTCCGGCATTCTTCAACTCCACGACGGCGACCGGCATGCCGTTCAGATACAGGACGAGGTCGAAGCGACGTTCGTGGTCTCCGCGGATAACGGTTACCTGGTTGGCGACGAACCAGTCGTTGTCGTCGGGGTTGGCGGAGATCAAACGGATGGTGGGAGTGACCTGGACGCCGGTGTCGTCCGTGTAGGAGACCTTCCGCAGACCTTCGGTGAGGTACTGGTGGATCGCCCGGTTCTCCGAAATTGCGTCGTTCGAGCCGGCGGTGGCGACGACCGTCACGGCGTCGTCGACAGCGTTCGGGGGCAGTTGCGGGTTCAGCGTGGTGATGGCGGAGCGCAGACGTGAGGGTACGAGGAGTTCGTCCCAGGAGGTGCGTTCACCCGAGCCGGGGGCGATCTCACTGCCGTGGATGTATCGCCACCCGAGTTCGGCGAGCGTGTCGAGTGCCATCTGCTCCCAAGCCGACTCGTTGAGTCGGCTGGGGAAATCCAGAACGTCTGCCATGCCTCACAACTTAGGAGCTGATCAACTCAAGAGCGAGATCGGGATTCGATAAAGGGGGTTATCAGCCCGATAATCCGCTCCGTTGCTGGTCGCACCGCACGATTCTCCTCGTTCCGCTTCAACGATCAGGAGGTCGCAGTGACCCTTCAATTCGCTCCTGTGCCCACCGAGCACACCGAGTCCGACGAGGGCACCGACTCCCGTTTCTGGGCGGGCTTCGCCGTCGGAGTGTGTGCTGCGACGGTCGTCGGGGCGTTGACCGCCACCGGCTTCCTGATCCACGACCGGATCCACACCCCGCCGATGTTCACCGTCGACGGAACCGTCACCCTCATCGGCGGCTCCACCTACAGCGATACCGCCGGCTTCGAATGCGAAGGCGACCGCGGCTACGACGACATTGCACCGTCCACCGCGGTCCGAATATCCGACGAAGCAGGAGTTCTGCTCGCCGAAGGATCGCTCGACAGCAGTGTCCGCGAGGGCGACTTCTGCACCTTCTTCTTCAGCGTCCCCGACGTGCCGCGCGGCGCGTCGTTCTACGACATCGAGATCTCTCATCGCGGTTCCGTCTCCTACGACGAAACCGAGGCCGAGTCGGGCGTCCACCTCACTCTCGGCCGCTGACCCCCACTACTCGAAACGAGGATTGCCATGACCATGCCCCACCAGCCCGGTGCCCCCATTCCGCCCGCCGGCAACGCACCCGCTCCCCAGAAGAAGAGCAAGAAGTGGCCGTGGATCGTCGGCGGAATCGCAGCCGTCGTCGTCATCGCGTCTGTTTCCGGCGGTGGCGACGAGAAGCCGACCACGCCCGCGAACTCGGACAACCCCGCAGTTCAGGTCGACGCCCCCGCTGCCGCCGAAGAGGACACCACCGCGGCGATGAACATCCCCGTCCGGGACGGCAAGTTCGAGTTCGTCGTCATAGGCGTGGAGTCGGGCCTGACCACCTTGGGTGACAATCCCTTCCTCGCCGAGGAAGCACAGGGACAGTTCGTCATCGTCACCATGACCGTCAGCAACATCTCGGACGAACCGAAGTCCCTCAGCCCCAGTAATCAGAAGCTGATCGACGGGCAGGGCCGAACCTTCAGCCCCGACACCTCGGCGGCACTGAACCTCGACTCGGACGTGCCGATCTGGGACGAGATCAACCCCGGCAACACCGTGACTATGCCCGTCGTGTTCGACATGCCGGTCGACGCGGTGCCTACCGCGATCGAACTGCACGACTCGATGTTCTCGGGCGGCGTCTCCGTCTCGTTGCAGTAATCCTTCCGCTTCCGGTGCGCCCTAGGAGGGGTAGGGCGCACCGGTACCCCCGCCGTGCTGTTTCCGAGAAAGGACCCTTCGATGTCGAACGAGAAAGCTCCGGCCCCGGCCGGTTGGTATCCGGATCCGCAGGGCGGTCAGCGGTATTGGGACGGGACGACGTGGCTCGACTTTCCCGACCCCGCATCCGACGCCGACCCGGTCGAGCCGAGGAGCAGGTTCCGCAAGCGGGTAATCCTGCTGACCCTGCTGGTGGTGGCACTGGCGGCTATCGGTGGAACGGTGACGTGGAAACTCAACCACGACGCCCAGGTCGCGGCCCAGGCCTCGGCGCTGGAAGAAGCCGCGAAGCGCGAAGCCGAGCGTGTCGAAGCGGATCGCGCCGCTCAGGAAGCAGCCGATAACGCCGAACGCATGTCGCGGTCGCTGAGCGTGGCGAACATCGAGTCGAGTATCGAGGAGATGGCGAACGAACACGTCGCGAAGGGCATGTACGACGGCCCGGTGCTGTCGGTGAAATGCTCACCGGTCAACGGCGGTTCGACGGACAACCTGAACGAGACCACCACGGTGTTCGAATGTTTCGTCGGCACCGAGGATGTCGGAGGCGGCCGGATGCGCGGCTACAAGTACCACGCGACGATGAACTGGAGCAGCGGAGAGTTCACGTACGGTTTCGGCGCACCCTGAGCGCACGGAAGCTAGTGCCCGAGAACACTTCCTGTAGTTCCTGGGCACGCTTCAACGGCAGAACGCTCTACGTGCGTCGTGCCCATCCCTGCTGCGGCCACCCGGCCATGTACCCCAGATCTTTCGCACGCAACAACTTCCCACGGTATGCCGCATCGACATCCTCGGCGATGTGCCCGGTGAACTTCCACTTCTGTCCGGTCTTCGTCGGGCCGGCTTTGCTCCAGGACTCGACACGGAACACCGCGCGGATCACGTCGTGTGCGACCACGAACGCGAGCAAACCATCGATATTCAGTACATCAGCCGCTCGCCAATCTCCTCGCGCGGCCTCGTAGATCTGTTCGTCGGACAGGGCCGCATCGGCAGCAGCATTGACTCGCAACACCACCGACGGCTGAGGAAGAGGCAGCGGCGCCTGCTCCGCACCGTACCGAACTGCGAGCTCTTCGACGCGCATAACGCCGTGGGCAGTGTCCGAGTGCCCGCCGACGAGGTTCGTCAAGACAACGGGTTCGTCGTCGTCCCGGTTACGGTCGAGGATACGAAGGGCGTCGATCAGTCCCTGCTCGATCTGGAAGGCGGCTGCGTCGTCGTTGCTACAGGGGGTGATCCGATGCCGGACGACCCAATGGTCGACGGCGTAGCCGGCCTCGCGGATCCGGCGGATGCGGTCGATCTTTGCAGAGGTCACTGCGCTGCTGTCGTCCTCACCCGGCGCCGCGGAGGGCAGCTGCTCGAGTTTCGCGGTCTGCCCGAGCGCTTCCCAGACGTGCGCATAGATCCGGTTTCCGCGTCCCTTACCGGCATAGAAGATGGTGCTGTCCCGAGGGTCGACGAGGACGTAGACGTAGGTTCCGAGCTGCGCGCACACGTGCGGGGTCAGCGGAGCAGGCCCGAGCACCGGTATGGGTTCGAGGGCGCCGAACAGGCGATGCAGCACCATCTGCGCGTTCCCGGCGGCGAACGTCGCGGACATGAACCCACCGAACCAACGGTCGATGTTGTTCACCGCCGACAGGTGGCGGATGCAGTCCGCAGCCGAGTACTCGGCGATGTCCTCGCGAGTGCCTGCCAGGGCGCGCCACCGGTCGCGATCGAACTGGACGATCAGCTTCATTTCCGAACCGACATACTCCGCGTACTCCGTGAGCAGCCGATCTCCGACCGGGTCCTCCGAATCGAACGATCCCTGGTGACGATCGAGCCGGTCGAGAAGTTCTCTCAGCCGGCGCCACTGGTCCTCCGTAATACGCCCGAGTGCCGCGGCGATCTCCTCCCCCGCCGGGTCGGTGTCCTTCTCCTTCACCACATCCAGGACAACGTCGACCAACGCCGGGCACAGAAACAAGTCGTCCGAATCCGCGTTTTCGAACAACTCGAATACCTCCCGCTGCGTCGGAAAGGTCTGCCCTTCCCGAGCCCGGAGGATGCCTGTCATCCGCAGATAGTGGGCGATACGTTCGTCGGCCGAATTGGGGGCGTCCACGACGGGTGCACCTGCCAGAAATCCGGGTACCGCAGGATGCTCGTCGAGCAGATCCTGCACATCACACGGCACCTCGTAGTACGTCTGCCCCATAACGTCACCTTTCCGCACTGGCTCGCCGACACACAGTCGACGCACCCGAGTACCGCAATCCCGACCGTCGTTACATTTGCACAGCACTCCGACACTCGACTCGCGTTAGAACAGACGTGCGAGTTGACGACTCCCAAGGCGCGTGGGAATATCCCTCCACCGACCTGAATACAGGTCGACCCCGGAAGGTGCTACCAACACCACTCCGGGGTCTGGGCACACGACAGAGAGTGACTGTCATGCACCGTAGGGTGGATTCTATCCACACGCCTTCGCCAGGCGAGCACCAGCAACCAGTCGTCTCCGGCTCTTCATTCACCTGGCCACCAGGTTCCCCGGCGCTCTGACTGTCCAGCCCTCCGACCACGCAGGTCGGAGGGCTCGAGCCGTTTCTTCTGCATCTGCGTGCACAAGGGCCGTTCCGGTAATCGAGGCACGTCGACGCACCTACGTCGCTCGTCTCCCACAGTCCGACGTCAGCGCATCGACGCTGCGAACCGGGGTGCCATTCCCTGTGTTCGAAACCGACTGGGCACCAGTACCTTCGTCTCCACAGCTGGTGGTGGAGCACCCGATCGTGCGGGTCGACACGAACGACCGGGTCCAGCACAAGCCACACGTCCTCTACGACGTGGGGCTACAAGTGCTGGCCGAGATGGTCTATCGGGGCATGGCGACCGGGCAGCGTTGGGGAAGGGGCCGATGACTCAGGGACCCGAAGGGTCTCCGATTGGTCGAGCGCAGCCGCCCGAAGGGCGCCCGCTTTCTTTTCTGTCAGCTTGCGTTTCCGGTGGTTTCGAGCAGCCGACGCAGCAGACTTCCCATCAAGCCGTCCTCCACGTAACTCTCGAACGCGCCGACCACATACCGATCAGCTCGAACCGATACGGTCAAGTACCGCAGGCAATCCGCTGCCGACGCATGACCGATCGGGCGCGGATCGGAAAGTTCGAGCACCGCTTTGCCGGCCCAACTGGGCCAATTGAACGGGACGATCAAGCCACGATCGTGCAGAAAGTCCCACGCCCAACCCACCACAGACAAATCGGCCGATGCATCGGCGGCCGCAGTCTCGTCGCGAGCACAATTGCGCGAATAGCTATCGAGGTTGGAGACGAGTGATCGCAGCTCTTCCCAATCGCGCGGAGTCATCGCGTCGATCGCGTCGATGAACGGCGCGTCATCCAGCTCAGCATCCATTGAATTCGCCTTCCTTGACCACAGACAGAACGGTGTCACCTCATCGATGGATTCGCCCGGCCGCGGTCATCAGTCGACAACCATCCGTCTACGATCGTGTCGACTACAAGCAGCCGGTGCGGTCGGCTTCTGTCAACGGCCATCGTGGTGTCCCCGCTCTTGGCCAGGTGAAAGTCCCCGCCTCGTGGGTGTTTCAGGGTTGGGGTCAGGGGCGTTCACCTCGTTCGTGTCGGGCCTGGCGCATCCGGTAGGACTCACCGTCGGTGAGCACGACGGTGGCGTGGTGCAAGAGCCGGTCGAGGATGCCGGCGGCGGTGGT
>Ga0180216_1004234_pt1 | contig 10990 bp, 8 predicted proteins | sample eDN3rd37CBELigMG_FD_128879 | JGI IMG/M metagenome (GOLD analysis project Ga0180216, IMG submission 128879) | Enriched Miracle-Growth compost microbial communities from Emeryville, California, USA - eDNA 3rd pass 37_C BE-Lig MG (version 2)... ...
CAGGCACGACGGCGGCCGGCGGAAGAAGGGCAAGTAGACTAGACTGTATGCAACCGTGCGCTGTACAGTTGTGGATGTGGCACAAGTGCGCTATGCATTGCTAGCCATGCCCAGCCATGCCCAGGCGTGTGCGCGACGGCGTGCGTTGCGCGTGTGGATGCCGCCCCGGCGGGCGATGTTGGTTGAAGCATTGGTCACGCGTCCTTGCCGTTGGCAGCTCAGCCACCCGGGCTGGCGGTGACCCAGCGCAGCGCGTTGGCCGTGGTGCGGGCGACGGTGGCGTCCAGCGCCCAGCCCTTGACGCGCGCCACCGTCTCGGCGATGGTGCGGAGGTCGTCCACGACGTGGAGCGGGTCCGCGTGGTCGCTCTCCAGCAGGAGGCGGTCGTCCGGCACCGCCGCGATCGCCGCGGCCGCCTTGTCCGGCGAGCGCAGGCAGATGCACGCCGAGAAGCCAAAGTAGACGGGCGTGTTCGGCGGCAGCCGCAGCAGCTGCTTCACCGTGTCCGCCGAACCCGTGTACGAGTGCATGGCCACCGCGGGCGGCGCTCGGCCGGCGCGCGCGGCGTCCTGCAGCGCCGCCACGAGCGGGCCGAATGCGCGGACGCAGTGCACGGAGACCGGCCGCGCCAGCTCGGCGGCCAGCGCCAGCTGCCACGCGAACACGGCCGTCTGCTGCGCAAAGTCGACGGCGCCCGTGCCGGGGACCTTGGCCACCTTGTCCAGGCCGATCTCGCCGACCACCGCGCGCGGGTGCGCCTCGAGGCGGCGGCGCAGCTGCGTGCACCACGCTGGTTGCGCCGCCGTGCTATCTGCCCGCGGCGGCGCCACGCGAAAGGCGTGCCAGGGGTGCACGCCAAACGCCGGCCAGACGGTCGCCGCGCGGCAGCTCGCCAGCGCGGCCACGGCGGCCCAGTCCAGCGGCCGCGTGCCCATCGTCACGGCCAGCTCGACACCGTCCAAGCACGCGTCGACGGCGGCCGGCACGCTGGCCTGCTCCCAGCCGTCGCCGCGGTCCTCCTCCGTGCCATGCTCGGCGGTGTCCGTGGCGTCGTCGCCGGCGGTGGGCGGCAGCAGCGCCTCGTGGACATGGCAGTGCGAGTCGGCGGCCTTCAACGCGTTCATGGTGCAGGCCTACTCAGCACACGCCACTCCCACAATGTCCTGTGCCATGACCGCCGAGCGACTCGTCCAACAGATCGGCGTCGTCTGCTGCGTCGTCGTCCGCTGCTGCGTCGTCGTCGTCTGCTGCTGCGTCGTCGTCGTCTGCTGCTGCTGCGTCGTCGTCTGCTGCTGCTATGTCGTCGTCCGCGGCTGCTGCGTCGTCGTCCGCGGCTGCTGCGTCGTCGTCCGCTGCTGCTGCGTCGTCGTCTGCTGCGCTGGTTTTGGCGCGCTTCTTCGTTTTCTGACGGCAGAATGGCGGCAGAATGGCGGCAGAAACTACTTGTGAGAGCGGACGACGCAGCGGACGACGACGCAGCGGACGACGACGCAGCAGCGGACGACGACGCAGCGGACGAGGACGACGCAGCGGACGAGGACGCAGCGGACGACGCAGTGGACGACGCAGGACTGGACAAGGCAGCGGACGAGGGGACAAGGACAGTAGAGGACAGTCAGGGACAGTACAGTACGACTGAGCCGGTCGACCCCGCGGACGAAGCGGCGGACAGACGACGAAGCGGACGAGGACGACGCGGCGGCGGGCGACGAGGACGAGGACAGGAACGACGACGCAGCAGAGGACGGCGTAGACGAGACAGGGTACGGAAGGCCAACGACGTAGAGGTGTAGGATAGAGTAGCGGCAAAAGAGGGGCAGAAACGACCGAGCGACGACGAGTACGACGACGACGACGACGTGTGGTGGTGGTGACGAACCGTCAAAGCCGACGAAAGGGACGTGGTGGCCTCCTCGCCTTTTTATGCATGCGTACCGACCGCACAGCACTCTTGGGCTGCGGCACCAAATCTTGAGCGAATCCAAGGCTCCCACGACCGCGCCCCACACGACGCTGACGCAGACGGGCGACGTCGACGTGGCGCGGTCGAGCAGCCGCGCGACGCTGGCAGGCATCTGACCACTCTTGCACACTTGAAGACGGGCCAAAGAGGCGCGTGCCGGTGCTCTCTAACCAACCGCTTGCCCTCCTCGGCGTGATGCGGTCCCGCCCGGACCGCTGACGAGGCCGCCGCGAGTGGCCGCTGACCCGCGCGCGGGCGGCGCCGGGCCGAACCAGCACGCCGCCACCATGGACGACGGCACGATCACCAACGTCATTGCTGCGGTGCGCCAAGGCGGCCTGGCCCAAGCATCGCGTTGGCTACTGCAACTGACGCCTCGCTGCCGCAGGCGCGCGATCCGGTGCACTTTCTTTTTCAGGCCAACGTCGGCGAGCTCGCGTGGGCGACGCTGGTATGCGCCGACAACGGCGCACGCAGCAATGCCGGCGGCGACCTGCCGGTGCCCAAGGCCGTGCTGGCCGCCTTTTGGGATCTGGTCGAGCGCAACGTCTGCTGCCTGTGGCGCACGCGGCCGCCGCAGGCGGGCGGCGAGCCGGGACGCGCCGAGGTGTGGGTGTTTGAGCTGGTACCACCGTCCGCCTCGCCGCCACCGCCGTCCGCCGCGCCCGAGGCTGCGCCGCCGCCGCGCGTCCTGCCCTTCTCGGACGGGCTCCGCCGAACGGTGCAGGCAGTCAAGCGCGCCCGCGACCTGCGCGGTACGCGCGCCGCGCCGCCGGGCGCATCGGCAATGCCGCCTGGGTTGGGCGCTCACGGCGTGCGGGCGGCCAACGCGACCGCTGTCTGCGTTGCCATCAGTGACCGGCCGCGGCCGCGGCGACGCCGGGAACGCCGCAGAGCCCGTGGTGGCGCTGTTCCAGGAGGCGCTTTGCGGCATGCTGGCGCGCCGTTACGTGCGCCGCGGCTACCAGCCGCTGGGCCGCTACCTGCTCGTGCCGAGCAGCGTCCCCGACGCCCAGGACGCCACCAGGTACGTGCGTCTGCCGCGCCACGGGTGCCAGCCTCAAAGGATGCGCCGCCTAAACTGGCCGCTCCCCGCCCCATCTCTTTGCTCGCGCGCTCGCTGGCGGGCTCGTAGCATGTTGGCTTGCCGGCTGGACACGACGCTCACCGGTAGTTTGGTTCTCGTCCGCTGCGTGACGGTGCGCCTGTGGGTGCAGCCGTTCCCCGCAGCCACATGGACCGGCCAGGAAGTCGACGGTAGCGTCCCTTCCGCCGCAGATTGCGCCACCAAGAATTGCGCTCACCATTCTGTTCCACCCCATCCTTGCCTGCCGTCCGAGCTTGGGCCCCAGGCCTGCTGGCACCGCTGGGAGCGGTAGTGCGCATCCTGCGGCCGGCGCCGCCCCAGGCGGCGCTCGCCACGGCGCTGTGGTGGCTGATCTTTGGGTTCTCAGACATGCCGCTCGGGGCGGTGGTGCCGCCAGGCAAGGCGGGCCGCGCCGAGCCCTGTGTGACGTGCCGCCTGGGCGACCACGAGATCGATGTGCCGGCGCGATGGTAGGTGCCCACGCTCATTCTGCGCCGTAGGGGGGTGGCTGGTCCTGACCAGCCCGCCTCTCGATGCACCGTCTGCACAAAACCATCGGCCCAGCTTGTACTGGTCCACCTGGCCCCCCGCGGCGGGCGTCTCGCCGCCCCTGACCAAGGCGCTGGCGCAGGCGGCGTGGGTCGGGCTGGTGCGCGACCTGCCGGGGGCGGTGCCGGGCGCCAACATCGACGCCGTCTCCAGTGCGCGCACGGCGTTCGACGGCTGGGGCTTCAAGGACCCAGCCACGACCGTCCTGGAGGACACCGCGCACGTGCCGCTCGCCGAGACGCCGCCCGCGTATGCGCGCATCCTTGCGTGTGAGTCCGAAGGGGGGTTCCATTTCCTTCTCACGCCAGCCTTGCATGGCCGGTCGGCCCGGTGTGGGCGGGCACACGTTTGCAGGGCGCCGCCGCCCGCGCCGGCAGTGCGCGCTGGCGGCAGCACCACCTCCCCCAGCCGGGGCCGCGGGGCCGCCGAGTCCGCGGCCGCCGCCACGGGCAGCGTGCGGCTTGCCTACGGCGCCACCCAGTTTGCCAAGTGCGTTGGTGGCAAGGACAGGATGGTGCCCCGCTGCGCGACCCCGTTAACGTCGCGTGGGGCGCCGCCTTGGCGTCAATGGGCTGGTCAGGTCGGCCGAGCGGTTTGACGACGCGCCGGTCGTCAGCGTGTGGACGGCACCGGGCGACGACGACCTCGACCTTCAGCTGCGCGCGGTGGACCCCACGAGCTTTGCGAGCTTTTTCCAGCAGACCACGAGCGGGCCAACGGCGGCGGAGGCCTTGCCGACGGTGCCGGACGCCGCGGACGCGGCCGCGGCCGCGATGCTGGACGACAGCCCGGACCCGCTCGCGGCGCACGCCATCGTCGACCGGCCCGACGACGACGCGGCGATGCGGCTGCCTGCGGCGGCGTCGGCCGCCGCCGGCCTGGGCGTGCTGGACGACATGGCCGTGGAGGGCGATCTGGCCGCGTCGCGGCACTTAGCGGCGGGCGAGCTGCCGTCGCCCGCGTCGGCGGCGCCGATGGCGGTGGAGGCGGCCTCGGCGCCCGCGCCTGCCGCGGCCGCGGCCGCGGTCGACGGGCGTGCCGCCGCGTGGTACGGCCCCGTCGCGGCGTTTCCGTCGGCGTCGGCCGCCAAGCCGCGGGCGCCGCGCTACATGCCGGATGGCGCCGCGGCCGCGCTGCACGCGGACGCGCCCGCGTACACGCCAACGCTGCCACGCGAGGCAGTGCGGCGCACCGTGCTGGCGGTGCCGGCCGGGGGCGCGGCGCCTTGTGCCGGTGCGGCGGCGACGACGCCAAGCACGATCTCCTCCATCGGGGCGGTGCCGTCCGTCGCCGTGACGCCAGCCACGGCGGACTCTGTGGACACGGCGGGCGCCATGGCGGTCGACGCCCAGGCGTCGGTGGCGGACGCCCAGGCGGCAAAAGACGTGGAGGCGTCGGCGTCGTCGTCCTCCACGTCGTCCTCAAGCTCCGAGTCGGCGTCGGACGACGACGACGACGACGACGACGACGACGACGAGGCGCTGGCGGGCGGCGCTGGCACGCGGCTGTGGCGCAGCTGGAAGGCGCTCTTCTCGGCGGCCGGGCCCATCCCGGCCAAGGCGCTGCGTGCTGCGTTTGCCGCGGTCGCCTGTGCGGTGGCGGGGTCGGCGCTGCCGGCCGCCGCCGCTGCGGTGTCCACGGGCGCGCCCGCTGCCGCGACCGTGTACCACGGCGCCCCGGCAGCCCTGGCCGACGAGGCCGCGGTGGCGCTGGCCGCGGCGGTGCTGGACGGCCCGCCGCCGCTGCTGCAAAAGATCCACTTGACCATCTTGCGCCAGCAAGTGCTGGACCCCGAGGTTGCGGTCGACGGTGACGTGGCGGCCGCGGTCGCCCTGGCCCGCCGCTGCACGCAGCGCTTGGCCGATGACGAGGCCATGGCGCTCGCGCTTGCTGGACGGCCCAGCGCACCGGCGCTCGGCCCCCGGGCACGGCGGCCCGCGCTGGGTGCGACCACGCCCACTGTGCTGTCGGCGAGCTACGCCTACGCGTCCGACGTCGATCGCGGTACGCTCTATGCTGTCATTGGCCGCTTTTTTGTCGCCGGGCGCACCCATCTCACCCCTTTGCGCGCGGCGATCGGACGAGCCCCTTGCGTGGCACGCATGCAGCCTGTATGGCCACCGACGCGGTCGAGCCCGCGGTCGCCGTGCGGGCCCTGCTCCTGGCCGTGCAGCAGCTGGAGGCAGTGCTGCGGCACTGCGGCGTGACGGCACCGCACGTGCGCGGCGGCCTCACGCCGCTACAGCTGAGCGAGGTCACCGGTACGCCCTAGAAGCAAGGGCGGGGGGGTGCTCGAAGGGAGCGGCCGGCCAACACTAAGGCGGCACCGGGCGACGCGTCGCCCGGGCCGGCGTCGTGGGGTGTGCAGACACGGACAGCCGCACACAGTACGGCAACAACCCCAAGTTCAGCCGGCGGCGCCGCGTGCAGGAGCGGCCGCTGGAGCCGCTGCCGCTGGGCCCCGTGGTCGTGGGCCACGACGGCGAGGACCTCCAAGTGAACCCAATGTGCGGCACGGCGGAATGCGCGGCGCTGCTGGTTCACAACGTCGCGCTAACCAGCGCCGCTGAGGAATTGGCGACGGTGCCGCGTACGCAGTGCGTTGCCGTACTGGGACCGCCTGTCGCTGGAGCCCGTGAGCGGGCCGAAGCCGGTGGAGTGCGTGCTGGTCGTGCCCGAGAACGACCACGTCGTCGTGGCGAGCCGCAGCTTCTTGCGCGAGCTCAGCGCGCTCTACGAGGTGCGCTGTGGCGCCATGGCGGAAGAGCGAGACAGATGCACAAAATTAACGGGCGCGCTATGCGTGTGGCCTCGGCGCGCGCTGGCAAGCAGCTGTGCAAGCTGGGCACGCACGCCCCGATCGACACGCCGCCGCGGCCCGGCAGCGCGGACGCACGTGCGGTCCGGCAGGGCATTTTCACGTACGCGGTCCCGCCGCCAGCGACCGCCGCGCCGGCCAGCACGGGTCAAGCCGCATCAGCATCGTTCGCCGTCTCGGTCGGCGGCCAGCCCCGCGGTACGGCGCCCACGGCACAAACCGTTGACGCGCCCTGCAGGATGCGAAGTACTGACGCCTCGCGCGCCTCCACACGCGGCCTGGTGTGTTGACACTCGGCGCATAGCGCTCCCTGCGGCAAACACGGTCGCCATCCTCCGGTCCATCGGCAAGACGTTCAACGACCTCGGTAGGCTCCGCGCGGTGCGCTCGGGGCGAGGTAGAACGTCACTAATTGGCGGCCGGTGCACAGTTGGCACCGACGCCGACGGATGCGCAGGCCGGCTGCTGGACGAGTACCTCAAAAGCCGGCCGAACGGTATGGCCATAGCGATGGCGGTGCCATCGATGTAGGACCGGTTGACGAACGGCGCCGCCCAAGGACGGGGTGGATTGCGCCGCGATGATCCGATAGCGCCGCCGGTGATTATCTATGTGGCGCACGCGCTCCATAGCAAGACGGCGACCTACTACCTGCAGCGCAGCTTTGCCGCGCTCCAGAATGCGTTCACGCTGCGCGTGCACCTCAAGGCAAGGCCCCGCGCCCGAGGCGCCCCGGAGCGGGAGCAGGCTGCGTCTGACCCAATTAAGCGCGTCTGTCCCCCCGTTTGCGAACATGAATGGCGGGGTGTCTAGCTGCTGCCGCTGGAGCTCGTGCTGGCGCCCACGCTGCAGCCGTGCCCGATGGTGGTGCGCTTGAAGGAGATTGCCTTTGCGGTTTACAATCGGCTGCGACAGGTGGCGGTACGCAAGCACCGCCGGCGCCGGCGCCGGCGCTGGCGCGCACGCTCCCACATCGGCATGGACTCACGGTGTGGGCAACGCCTTCGCGCCAGCGCCGCCCATCCCCCCAGAACCAGCGGCCGATCTACTGCCCCGCGGTCGCCGCGGCACCGCCCAAGCCGCTGCGCGTGCCACTGCGGTTCTCGCTGCTGGGCCCGCCGCTGGGCTGGGAGCGCGTATTTCACATCGGCTACACCACCTCACTGGCCGGGTAGGACGGCCTCCCCTCTGCGGCGCGGCCGGTCCTGCTGCTGTGCGGTGCTCACTCGCCCCGGCGCGTTCACTGCGCGTGCCGAATGGCCGCAGCAACTGGATCTGCCTATGCTACACGGACGACCACGGCGAGCTGCTGGACACAGTAATCGACGCGGCGCCCACCGGCCCCGCCGACTGGTCGCGGTGCGTGTTGCCGCGGGCAGCACGTTTCGCGCGCTCCGCGCACGCCATTGAGCGATGCCAACAAGGGTTGGTGGACGATGTGGTTTGGTCCTTGTCTGGCTAGGCTGCTGGACTATGCCCACCGCAAGATCTTGTCAACGACGGCCTTTGCGTGGCGCATCGTGGTGACCAAGTTGGGCGACATGCCGGACACGGAGCTGCACGGTGCGGTGGCCGCAAAAGGCAGCGACGGGTGAACCGGGGCGCTCATACTGATGGCTTTGGCACGCCCCCTTCCCAACAACGGATGGATGCGGCCCCCCCCGCGGCGCAGCCATCATGGAGGCCGGCTCGCGGTGCTTCCCCAGCCGCGCGCGCCTGACGACGTGGACGCGGCCGGGCAGCTCCGCCGCGGCCGGGGGAGCGGCCCGTGCGACGCCCACCGACGACGCGGCGACGCCCGCCGCCGCCGCCAGCGAGGACGCGCACGCCATCGACCCGCCGCCGACGCGGCTTCGGCGCACCGACTCGTCGATGGCCGCGGGCACGGGCGCCGCCCACAGCTCGCCCTACGCCAGCCCGCTGCTGCCGACCGAGACGCTGGACCGCGCCGTGACGGCGGCACGCGCCGAGACGCCCGGCACCCCTGTCGCGACGCCCGGCCCGCCGCCGCCGCCCCCGACCGCCGCCGCCGCCGCCGCTGCCGCCGCAACACCCTCGGCCGCGGCCGGTCCGCCCGTGGCCGACGTCCTCTCGTTCAGCGTCGTCGCCGCCGACGTGGTCCGCAGCGTGCAGCTGCTGGATGTGCGCGCGCTCAGCCCGGCGGCCGCGGCGAGCGGCCGGCCTACGCCTTCTACCGCCGCGCCGCCGGCCGCGCCGCCGGCGGGCCCCGGCGCCGGCGAGCCGCCTGCGGACGCTGCCCCGGCCACCGCGTACCTGCTCCGCACGCACCGCGTGGCGCTCGAGCTGGACGGTTCGCCCGCGCTGGCGGCCGGGCTGGTCGTGGACACGGCGCCGCCGCCGGAGCCCGCCGCCGGAGCCGCGGCGGGGGGGCTGGCCGAAGCGCGGGGGCCGCGCGCGGCGCTGGCGCTGAGCCTGCTGGGCCACGTCGTATGCCAGGACGCAGACGCCGCCTCCATGGCCTCCTACTACCCGCACTGGTCCGGCGAGCCCGCCATGGCGGAGGCCGTGCTGCTGGACATCGCGCGGCAGTTCCGGCAGAGCGCCTACCTGAGCGCCGCGCTTGCGCACGGCCACCCCAACGCCGCCGTGCCGCCGCTGCCGCAGCACCTCGCCGTGGCCGACCGACTCCTACAGCTGCTGCGCACCATCCCCGCGTCGCACCTGGCGCCGCTGCAGCCGCGGCTCGCGCCGCCAGTCGCCGCGCCGGCCTCGCCGGGACTCGACGGCGCGGCCCGCCGCCGGTGATGCGACCCGGACCTGTACAGCGTTTGCTTTCTCTGCCGCATGCGCGCGTTCCTGTACAGTCTCCCGCTTGGATGTACCATCGCTTGCCACCCTAGATATCTGTGTATTCCCGTGTAACACGTACCAACCCTACATAATATACGCGTGCCTGTTGCAACCACGCCCGACCATTCGACCCAACAACGACGGTGGCAAACCCATCGCACACTACTACTAGGGCGAGGCCCATGCACTGTCAGAAACTTGTCAGACTAGGGCTAGGACTATTAACTGTCAGAATGCAGTCAGAGTAGGGTTAGAGGTATTCTTTGTCAGAACGCAGTCAGAGCATAGGACGTCATCACAACGTGGCGGCGGGTGCGTGCGGGCGCAGGCGCGCGCTCTTCGGCGCGGCGTCGCCACGCCGCCGAGACGCGTCCAGGTGCTGACCGCAGGCGGGGGATGCGGGCGGGACCGCAGAGGACGTGCGTGCGGTTTTTTTTTCTGCGTTTATCCAGCGTTGGAGGAGCGATTTTGACGCTGGTGCTGGCGATAAACAACGACAACGTGTGCGAACGGCGGTGACGCCGACCGCGGCCGGGCCAACGCCCAAGCAGCAAGCAGGGCGCTCCCACCGGCGAGCGAGTGACTAGCACCCGAAAGCGCGCAAAAAGTCAGCGGCAGCGGCAGGTGCCCGCACGCCAGCGTTGCATTGCAAGCGGGCGGACGGTGGCCGGGGCGGCGGGTTACGGCCCGCGCTAGCACGCGCCAGCCATGGGCGCCATGGTGAGCTACCTGGCGGTGAACGCCGCGTGCTGCTGCACGTCGGCCGCCTGCCACTGCTGCTCCAAAGCGCTGACGCCGACGTCGTCGACGGCCACGCGCGCCGCCTACGCGGTGCGTCCTCGCAAGCAGGCGGGAGCGCGCGCCGGGCCGCGTGTTTGTTGACATGCGGGCGTTCGTCGTACCTGGTCGTGTCGGCACGGGCAAAGGTGATGCTGATGCTGGTGTCCATCTTGGCGTGGACCACGGAGACCGGCTGGCTGGAAAGCCTGGTGAACAAGCTGCCGGCGTACGCCGACGTGTCCTGCCCGCCAGGCTTGTGCACCGGTAAGCGCGGCCGTCGGCAACCGAGAGCGGGCCACGCACCGTCGCTCACGTGCCACTGAAATACCAATGGCGGTGCGCGCCGCCAGGGCCCGGCGTCGTGCTGCGCATCATGTTTGCGCTGGTGCTGTTCCACGTGGTCTTGGCGGCGCTCCTGATCGGCGTCAAGTCCAGCCGGGACAAGCGCGCGGGCATCCAGAACGGGTGCGCCCGTCGTGCTGCCCCGCCGAGCATTCGTGGCCGTGTTCGCTAACAGCCGCGCGGGTCCCCACAGGGTCGGCCGCGACGCTCGCGCAGCTACTGGGGCCCCAAGCTGCTGATTTGGTTTGCACTCACCGTTCTGGCCTTTTTGATTCCCACCAACTTCTTCCACGCCTACGGCGTACGCCGGCGTGCGCGTGCCGGGCGCCCGGCAGGAACGGCGTGGCGCTGACAGCCCCTCCTGCCGATTTGCATTCGCGTGGGCGCCACAGATCATTTCGTTCATTGGCGCCATCGGCTTCATCGTCATCCAGCTGGTGCTACTCATCGACTTTGCCGCGTCGTGGAACGAGTCCTGGGTCGGCTCGTTCGAAGAGACGGGCGACAAAAAGTGGGTGTTCCTGCTCATCGGCACCGTCAGTGCCTTTTACATCGGCACCCTGGTCGCCACTATCCTGCTCTACGGTGCGGCCCCCCCCACACACACACACCGTGTCTGTGCGCCGACCCGCCGGCCGCC
>Ga0180216_1004235_pt1 | contig 10989 bp, 8 predicted proteins | sample eDN3rd37CBELigMG_FD_128879 | JGI IMG/M metagenome (GOLD analysis project Ga0180216, IMG submission 128879) | Enriched Miracle-Growth compost microbial communities from Emeryville, California, USA - eDNA 3rd pass 37_C BE-Lig MG (version 2)... ...
CACCCGGTGCGCTCTCTTATATACTTGTGAATCATGCATTTTAGCCTGCCGACCCGTTGGCTTCAGTGATACCGCCCATGCCAGCCTCCGCCGCGCCCGCGCTCCAAGCCATCTACGTCCGCCTGCCCAACTGGGTGGGGGACGTGTGCATGAGCCTGCCCAGCCTGAACGCGGTGCTCTCCACGGGCGTGCCGGTGGTGGCCTGCGCGCGCCCGTGGGCGCGCGACCTGCTCTCGGCCTACGAGCTGGCCGGCTTCGTGCCCATGGCGGGCGACTGGCGCGCCGACCGCGGCGCGGTGCACGCCTGGCGCAAGAAATCCCGCCATGCCCGCGCCGCCGGCCTGCTGCTGCCGGACTCGCTGTCGAGCGCCATGGTGTTCCGCTTCGCCGGCGTGCCCAGCGCGGGATACCGCGACGACGGCCGCAGCCTGATCCTGCGCTGGCCCCTGGCCAAGCCGCGCGCGCCCATGCACGCCGTGCAGTCCTGGTTCCACCTGACCCTGCACGCCCTCGGGCGCTGGGGCCTGCGCCCCGAGCGCCAGGCCCCGGAGGCCGAGCTCGGCTGGCGGCCGGCCGGCGCCCACATCCAGGGCGCGCACGCGGCCGCCGAAGCGGCCGGCGTGGCGGGCGCCCCCTTCGTGCTGATCTCGCCCACCGCGGTCGGCCTGCACAAGGGCCGGGTCAAGGTCTGGCCGGGCTTCGACTCGCTGACCCGATCGCTGCAGGCGCGCGGCTACCCGGTGCTGATGGCGCCGCCATCGGCCGAGCGCGCCGCGGCGCTGGCCGCCGCGCCCACGGCGCAATGCCTGCCGCCCATGCCGCTGGGCGCCTTCGCCGTGCTGACGCGCCTGGCCGCCCTGTCGATCTGCAACGACTCGGGGGTCTCGCACATATCGGCCGCCGCCGGCGCGCGCCAGATCACGCTGTTCGGCGTCACCGATCCGGCGCGCACCGGCCCCTGGTCTCCGCACGCCTTGCGGATCGGCGGGCCGGGCGCCTGGCCTTCCGCGCCCGAGGTGCTGTCCGCCGCACTGTCCATCCTGGAGCCCCCCAAAGCCGCATGAATGTCCCCAGCCTGCTGGCCAACCTGATCGTCCCCCTCAATCTTTCCGTCACGCTGCTGGTGCTGGCGGCCCTCCTGTTCATGGGGCGCTGGCGCAAGAGCGCGTCCCTGATCGCGGCGGCGGCCATCGGCTGGGCGGTGTTCTGGTCGCTGCCCACGTCCTCCCTGTGGGCGGGAGGCCTGCTCGAGCAGCGCTATCCCTACGTCCAGGCCGAGCAGCAGCCCGTGGAGCAGGCGATCGTGGTCCTCGGCGGCAACACGGCCAACAACCGCGACAACTGGTTCGAGCCCTACGACCGCGCGACCGCCGTGTCGCGCACCGAGACGGCCCTCAAGCTCTACGAGGCGGGCCGCGCGCCGCTGATCATCGTCTCGGGGGCGGCTCTGGATGGCGGCCAGAGCGAGGCGCACATGATGGCCATGGCCCTGCGCGGCAGGGGGGTGCCCTCGTGGGCGATCATCCAGGAGGGCCGCAGCTTCACGACGCGCGAGAACGCCGTCTACACCGCCGAGGTGCTGCGCCGCCTCGGGATCGACCGGTTCCTGCTGGTGACCTCCGCCCTGCACATGCCGCGCGCCATGGGCAGCTTCCAGAAAATGGGCCTCGCGCCCATCGCCGCGCCCTCGCCGCCGCAGATCGTGGTGCCGGAGCAGCCGGACTTTTCGTTCTGGGAACCCGACATGCGCACGCTCGACGCCAGCCGCTCGATCGTCAAGGAATACCTCGGCCTGCTGGTCTACTGGGTGCGCGGCTGGATCTGAGCCTCCCGCTCGCGCAGGATGGCCGCATACAGCTCCTGGTACTGGCGCGCCACCTCCGGCCAGGCGTGGCGCCCGAGCAGCCGCCCGGCGCCCTCGGCGAGCGTGCGGCGCAGGGCGGCATCGGTGCGCAGGCGCTCGATGGCCGCGGCCAGCTCGTCGGCGCGCTCGGGATGAGAGATCACCAGGGCGTCCTCGCCCGCCCGCACGTACTGGGCGAACCCGCACCAGGGGGCCGGGCTGAGCACCACCGGCAGGCCGAACGACATGGCCTCGAGCGGGGCCATCCCGAAGCTGTCGTTCAGGGTGGGATGCACGTAGCAGTCGGCGGCCTGGTAATAGGGCGACACGTCGGAGGTCTCGCCCACCAGCCGCACGCGCGCGCGCACCGGCTCGGGCGCGCCGCGGACCTCGTCGCGGGCGGCGGCGTTCGCCCCCACCACCACGAGATGGACCTCGCCGGGCAGGCGCTCGAGCGCCTGGAGCACGGTGGGCAGGCCCTTGCGCATGGGATTGCGCGCGACCAGCAGGCAGACGTGGGCGTCCGCGGCGAGCTTCAGCTCGTCGCGCACCGCCGCGCGCCGGTCGGGGAGCGCCGCGTCCGGAGGCGAGACCCCGGGCGGGATCACGGGCACGCGCAGGCGCTCGCCGTAGGCCTGCAGCAACTGGTGGGCGATGAGCGCGGACACCGCCACAACCCGGTGGCCCGGGCGCACGGCGACTCGCCGTGATTCCAGGGCCAGGTAGGACCGCACCCGTGGGCTGAGGCGCGAGAGCGCGCGCTTGATGGCCGGCATGGGCTGGACGCGCCAGCGATAGCGCACCGGCGTCACGTGCACCACCTCGACGTCGCCGCACCAGCCGTTCATGTGGGAATGGACGATGTCGAAGCCCGTGCGCGTCGCGCGCGCCGCGCGCCGCGCGAACAGCAGGACCCGGATCCAGCTCGGCCAGTGCCGGCCCACGGCGATCGGCACGAAGGGCAGCGCCAGGCCGCAAGCCTCGTCGTACTCGCGGGCGAAGACGGTGATCCGATGGCCGGCGGCGGCCAGCTCGCGCATCAGCGCCACGCCATAGGCCTCGGCGCCGCCGAAGCGCGCGCCGAATCGATCGACCACGAAGGCGATCGCCAGGGGCCGGGAGCCGGCGGCGGGAGGCTCGGGATCGGACATGGGCTCAGGCGCCCTGCGCCAGGGCTGCGGGGATGGGGCTCATGGGCGGATTATATCGGCCGGGTCCGCTCACGCGCAGACCTCGCGGTAAAAATCCATCGTCTTGCGCGCGAAGTCCGGCAGCGAAAAGAGCGCCAGCGCGCGGGCGCGCGCCGCCTTGGGAAAGCCGGGCCCGTACGGCGCCTCGAGCCTCTCCAGCAGCCAGGCATGGATGGCGTCGACGTCGCCCCGCGGCACGATCCATCCGTCCACCCCGTGGCGCACGAGCTCGGGCAGCCCCCCGGCGTCGGAAACCAGGGTCGGCAGGCCCATCGCCAGCGACTCACAGGCGGCGTAGGAGCCCGCCTCGTGCAGCGACAGCACGAAACTCACGTGGCTGGCCGCCAGGACCCGGCGCGCATCGGCCACCTGCCCGGGGAGCACCACCGCGTCCTCCATGCCCAGGTCGCGGACCTCGCGCCGCAGCGGTTCCGGAGGCGGGTCCCCCGCCACCAGGATGCGCACGCGCGCACGCTGGGCCCTGGGCAGGCGGGCCGCCGCCTGCACGAGAAAGAGCCAGCCCTTGTCGCGGTCCGTCCCGCCCACGCTGCCCAGCACCAGCACGTCGCCGGGGAGCTCGCCCAGCAATTCCCTGCGCGCACAGGCCACCGCCCGCGGCGACGGCGGCGCGAAATGGCCGGTATCGACCCCCAGGCGGATGGTGTGGACGGGACGGTGGCCGTAAGGCGATGCGCGCAGTTGGCGGCTGACGAACTCGCACACCCCGATGGCACCGTCCGTGCCGAGCCGGGCGCGGATGTGGTTGCCGAGGCTGCCCACCGGCTTGGTGTTGTGCTTGGTCCAGACGATGCGGGGCGCATGGCGCAGCCCGAGGCGGGCCAGCATCGCCTGCCGGTGATCCGCCGATCCGTTGACGTGCACGATGTCGAACCGGCCCTCGCGCAGCAGGCGCCGCAGCCGGCCGACCTCGCCCAGCATCGGCCACAGCCGGGTGCTGTAGGGCGTGTCCACGCAGCGCACGCCGGGAATCTGGCGGGCTAGGGCGAACAGGCGGCTCGAGCCCGGGGTCGCCAGGACGATCTCGTGCTCGCCATGGAAGGACCGGACCAGATTGATGATGTAGGGGGCGTGGCCGCCGCTGCCGCGGGGATGGAAGTTGGTGTAGAGGATCTTCATGCGTTCACGCGGGGCGCGGGCGGGGCCGCCAGGGCGTCCCGTCATGATGGAGGTCCGTCGGCGGCCGCGGGCCGCAGGCCACGCTCGGCACGCAGGCGCTTGCCGTCCTCGAGACGGGTCAGGCATTTCTGCAAAAAGCGTACCAGCAGCGTGGAGCGCATCACCGCGATGCGCGGCAGGGCAAAGAGGTCGTCGTCCGGGCGGGCGAGCCCGCGCGCGGTGGTGGTGGCGCTGTCGTAGCCGCTCTCGCGCACGCAATCGGCGAGCGCCGGGGTGAACTTGCCGTAGGGATAGCAGAACGCGGCCACGGGGGCGCCCGCGATCTGCTCGAGGGCGTCGCGCGAATCGCGGATCTCGTTGACGGCCAGCTCGGGCGAGATGCGCGGCAGCACGGGATGGTTCAGGGTGTGGGAGCCGGCCTCGTGGCCGGCGGCGACCCAGGCCCGCACGCCCTGGGCGTCCATCAGCGGGGAAGGCGGCACGCCCTCGTCGCGGTCCCAGACGTTCGAGCCGCCGAGCTGGCGGACGACGAAATAATTGGTCGCATGGAACCCGCAGTCCTCGAGGATGGGCGCGGCGTGCTCGAGCACGTTGCAATAGCCGTCGTCGAAGGTGATGCCGACGACCTTGCCGTGCTTTTCGCCGCGCAGGTAGGGCATGAGCTGGGCCATCGACAGGCCCCGGTAGCCCAGCCGCCGCAGCCACAGCATCTGGCGCCGGAAATCCCGCGGATGCACGGTCAGGCCCCGGTAGGGCGTGCCGCGCGGACTGGGTTCTCCGATCTGGTGATACATGAGGATGGGGATCATGGGCGGATTATATCGGGGCCGCCGGCCCCGATCACGCGCGCGGCCCGCGGCCGAGCCGGTACAGCTTGGCGTAGCGGTAAAAGCTGCCCGTGGCCGCCATCCCGGCCAGCAGCAGGCCCTGCCAGCCGTCCAGGAAGCCGCGCCGCAACACGTAGTGGCGCACGAAAGTCCACGCGCCGTGCCCGAAGGGCCCGAGGATGCCGGTGCGCCGCCCGCGCGCATGGGCCGCGCGCGCCGCCTCGGTCGAATAGCGGTTGATCTTGTCGATGAAGGCTTCCAGGCTGGCGTAGGGATAGTGCAGGAAATGCCCGGGCAGCGTGCCGACGCGGCCGGCCGTCTCGACCCGCTCGTGGACGGCCGCGTCGCTGAAACGCCCCGCCCCGCGGCGGAACAGCCGCAGGACGTAATCCGGCCACCAGCCGCTGTGGCGGATCCAGCGGCCGCAGAAATTCGACAGGCGCGCGATCCGGTAGGCGTCGGCCTCGGGCGCCGCGATTGCCCGCTGGATCGCCTGCGCCAGCTCGGGCGGCACGCGCTCGTCGGCATCGATGGACAGCACCCAGTCGCCCGTCGCGAGGTCCAGGGCACGGTTTTTCTGGGGGCCGAATCCCGGCCAGTCCACCGACACCTCGACCCGGGCGCCGCGCGCGCGCGCGATGTCGCGGGTCCGGTCGGTGCTGCCGGAATCCAGGACGACGATCTCGTCGGCGAAGGCCACGGAATCGAGGCAATCGCCGATATGGGATTCCTCGTTCCGGGTGATGACGATGACCGACAGGCGCGGGCCATCCCCGGATGGCGTGCCGCGCGGGTCCGAGGCCGTCGTGGTCATGGCTGCGTGCTCATGAGGGGGCGCTAGGCGCGCAGGCGGCGCTTCCAGCGCTTCCAGCGGTTGAACAGGGGGCCGATCAGCGGATGGGCCGCCACCTGGATGCGCCGCCCCACCGAGGCGCCCGTGGTGTCGCGGACGGCGAAACGGTAGATGTTCAGGGGATCGGCCCCCGGCAGGTTGCGGCCGAAGGCCTGCGTCGTGTAGAGGTAGCGGAATCCCGCCCGCCGGGCGATGTCCACGTAGTCGGCGTCGAAATAGCCTTGCGGCCAGCACAGGTGCGGCGACGCCTCGCCCAGGCGCCGCGCCAGGGCGGCGCGGGACTGGGCCAGCTCGTCGGCCATGCGCGCGTTCTTGCCCGCGGGATCGGTCTGGTCCCAGCGGGTGTGCGTATGGGTGTGCGAGTGGAATTCGACCAGGCCCTGCGCGCGCATGGCCTCGATCTCGGACCAGCGCAGCATCACCTCGTCGGCCTTGCCCTCGGCGATGCGCCGCTCGCATTCCCGGTGCTCGGGCGCCTCGGGCGGGGACGCGCCCTCGCCCATGCAGGGCCGCACGGGCCCGTCGCCGATCCAGCCGGTCACGATGAACACCACCGCCTTCATCCCGTAGCGGCGCAGCAGGGGCGCGGCGTACACCCAGTTGTCGAGATAGCCGTCGTCGAAGGTGATCAGCACCGAGCGGCGCGGCGCGCCGCCCTCGCGCAGGTGGCGCGCGAACTCGTCGGCCCCCAGGGCGGTGTAGCCGCGCCTGGCCAGCCAGCGGAGCTGGTCCTCGAAATGCTCGGGTGTCGTGGCGATCATGCCGCCGCCCGGGCGGACGTGGTGGTACATGAGCACGGGAACGGTGACTACGGACGCCATGCGAGCTCCTCCAGCCAGCGCAGGTAGCAGGCCTCGGTCTCACGGCCGAGGGTTTCGCGGGTGAAGCGGCCCGAGTCGAGGCAATAACGCCGCCCGGCCGCGCCCATGCGGGCGCGCAGACCGGGATCGGCGACCAGGCGCTCGAGCGCCTCGGTCAGCGCCGGGACGTCGAACAGCGGCACCAGCAGGCCGCTGGCGCCCTCCTCCATCATCTCGGGCACGCCGCCCACGCGCGTCCCCACGACCGGCAGGCCGGCCGCCCCCGCCTCGACGAAGGCGGTGCCCGAGGCCTCGATGTGGGTGGCGAGCGCGAAGATGTCGAAATCCGGCAGCAGGGCCGGCACGTCGCCGCGCTGGCCGAGCAGGTGGACGCGCCCCTCCAGGCCCAGGCCGCGGACCTCGTCCCGCAGGCGCTCCAGGGCCGGCGAGCCGCCGCCGACGATGACCAGGCGCAGGCCGGGATGGCGCGCGAACAAGGGCCGCATGGCCTCGATCAGCTCGGCGTGCCCTTTTTCCTTGCGCAGCACGCCCACGCTGCCGACCACCACCGCCTCCGGCCCCAGGCCGAGCTCGGCCCGCAGCACGGGGGCGGGCATGGGATCCGGGAAATCGACCGCCGGATAGACCACCGCCGCGTGCCCCGGCGGCACGCCGCGCTCGATGAGATGGCGGCGCACGAACTGGCTGGCCGCGATCACGCGCCGGGGGACGCGGGTATAGGACAGGAGAGAGCCCACCGGCTTGGCCAGGTGGCGGGTGCGCACGATCAGCGGCACCCCGGCCAGGCGCGCCGCGGCCCCCACCAGCAGGGTATCGCGGCGGCTGTGGGTGTTGACCACGTCGAAGGCGCCGCGCCGCAGCAGGCGCACCAGGCGCGGCAGACCCTTGAGGTGGTTCCAGGCGCCGTCCATGGCCAGGATGTCCACCTGGAAGCCGGCCTCGCGCAGGGCCGGCCCGAGGCGCGCATGCGGCTGGCAGACGGCCTGCACGTGATGGCCGCGCGCCCGCAGGGCGTGCAGCAGGCGAAAAATGTATTGCTCCTGGCCGCCGAACCCCGTGGCCGCCTCGGCATGCAGGATGCGCAGGGGCCTCATCCGTAGTTCACCTGCACATTGTCGGCGGACAGCCAGCGGCGCGCCCCCGCGATCAGCTCGTCGTCCATGCGCACGCGCCAGTCCTCGCCAAGCCGCAATGCGCACGAGAACGCGGGCCGGCGCAGCCGGATCTCGACCGGGACGCCCTCGCCCGGCTGCGCGCGCCAGGGCTCGAGCAGCTCGCGCAGGGTGCGCACGTCGGCCGCCTCCGGCAGGGCCAGGCGCAGCGACTGCGCCCGCGATTCGCGGATGCGCTGCAAATCGTACAGATCGTCGGCCGAGACCCGCAGGCCGCCCGAATAATCGTCGTGGCTGACCCGGCCGTGGATCACCAGCAGGCGGTCCTCCTTGAGGCGCTGGCGGTACTGCTCGTAGAGCTCGTTGAAGATCGCCACCTCGACCTGCGCGGTGCCGTCGTCGAGCAGCGCATACAGCATGCGGCCGCGGCGCGTCATGCGCGGGCGCACCGAGGCCAGCACCCCGGCGATCCACTGGGGCCCGCGCGAGGGGGCCAGCCGGGCGAGCGGCGTGGGCGCCACGCGCCGGACCTCGTCGCGCCAGGCATCGAACAAATGCCCGCTGAAATAAAAGCCCAGGGCCGTCTTTTCCTCGGTCAGGCGGGTCTGCAAGTCCCAGGGCGCGACGCGGGCGAGCTCGCCGGCCACCACCTGGCCGGCGTCGTCGTCGAACAGGGACGCCTGGTTGGCATTGCGCTCGGCCTGCTCGGCCGCCTCGATGGCGCTGCCCAGCGTCTCGATCAGGGCCGCCCGGTTGGGCTCGAGCGTGTCGAAGGCGCCCGCGCGGATCAGGGCCTCGATGCAGCGGCGGTTGACCGTGTGGCGGTCGACCCGCGCGCAGAAATCGAAGAGGCTCGCGAACGGCCCGCCCGCCTCGCGGGCGCGCAGGATCTCCTCGACCGCGGACTGGCCCGTGCCCTTGACGGCCCCCAGCCCATAGCGGATGGTGCGCGGCGGCTCGCCGCGCGCGGTGCATTCGTCCTCGACCGGCTCGAAGCGATACGCCGAGGCATTGATGTCGGGCGGCAGCACGGCCACCTTGTTGGCCACGGCGTCGCGCCAGAACACCTGCACCTTGTCGGTGTCGTCCATGTCCGAGAGCATGGTCGCGGCGAGGAATTCGGCCGGATGATGGACCTTGAGCCAGGCCGTCTGGTAGGAAATCAGGGCGTAGGCGGCCGAGTGGCTCTTGTTGAAGCCATAGCCCGCGAACTTTTCCATGAGATCGAACAAATGGGCGGCGAGCTCGGCGTCGTAGCCCTTGGCGACAGCGCCCTCCTGGAAGGTGACCCGGTGCTTGGCCATTTCCTCGGGCTTCTTCTTGCCCATGGCGCGGCGCAGCAGGTCGGCGCCGCCCAGGGAATAGCCGCCGATGATCTGCGAGATCAGCATCACCTGTTCCTGGTAGACGATGACCCCGTAGGTGCTCTTGAGGACGGGTTCGAGATCGGGATGGAAATAATCGACCTCCGCCCGCCCGTGCTTGCGGTTGACGAAGTCCACCACCATGCCGGATTCCAGCGGCCCCGGGCGGAACAGCGCCAGCAGGGCGATCACGTCCTCGAAGGTGTTGGGCCGCATGTCCTTGAGCAATTCCTTCATGCCGCGCGATTCGAGCTGGAACACCGCCGTGGTGTTGGCCTCGGACAGCAGCGCATAGGTCGCCGGGTCGTCCAGCGGCAGGCTCATGAGGTCGAAGTCGCGCTTGTCGGGGTTGAACTGGCGCACGTAGCGCACGGCCCAGTCGAGGATCGTCAGGTTGCGCAGGCCCAGGAAGTCGAACTTCACCAGCCCGGCCGCCTCGACATCGTCCTTGTCGAACTGCGAGACGACGCTGGATTCGCTGCCCGGCTGGCAGTAGAGGGGGCAGAAATCGGTCAGCTTGCCGGGGGCGATCAGCACCCCGCCCGCGTGCATGCCGATATTGCGCGTCAGGCCCTCGAGGGGTCGCGCCAGGTCGATCAGGGCGCGGATCTCCTCGTCGCTGTCGTAGCGCTCTTTGAAGGCGGGCTCTTGCGCGAGCGTGCGGTCGAGCGTCCAGGGATCCGCCGGATTGAAGGGGATCATCTTGGACAGGTTGTCGCAGACGCTGTAGGGCATCTCGAGCACCCGGCCCACGTCGCGCACCACGGCCTTGGCGCCCAGCGTGCCGAAGGTCGCGATCTGGCTCACCGCCTCGCGGCCGTATTTTTCCTTGACGTAGTCGATCACCCTCTCGCGGTTGTCCTGGCAGAAATCGACGTCGAAGTCGGGCATCGAGACCCGCTCCGGATTCAGGAAGCGCTCGAACAGCAGGTCGTAGCGCAGGGGGTCGAGGTCGGTGATGCCCAGGCTGTAGGCGACCAGCGAGCCCGCCCCCGAGCCACGCCCGGGGCCCACGGGCACGCCGTGGCTCTTGCCCCAGTTGATGAAGTCCTGCACGATCAGGAAGTAGCCCGGGAATCCCATGCCGATGATGGTCTTGCACTCGAGCTCGAGCCGCTCGCGGTAGGCCGGCGCCCGCCGGGCGCGCTCGTCCTCGTCGGGATAGAGCTGCGCCAGGCGCCGCTCCAGCCCCTGGCGCGCGAGATCGTGCAGGTAGTCGTCCAGCGTCACCCCGTCGGGCGTCGGGAAGCGCGGCAACTGCGGGTGGCCGAGCTCGAGCGTGAGGTTGCAGCGCCGGGCGATCTGCACGGTGTTGGCCAGGGCCGAGGGCACGTCGGCGAACCGCCGCGCCATCTCGATGCTGTCGGGCATGTACTGCTCTGGGGTGAAGCGCCGCACCCGCCGGGGATTGCCCAGCAGTTCCCCCTCGGCGATGCACACGCGCGCCTCGTGCGCGCGGAAGTCGCCCCGCTCGATGAACTGGATGGGATGCGTGGCCACGACCGGCAGGCCCTCGGCCGCGGCCAGGCGCAAGGCGGCCTGCACGTAGGCCTCGTCGCCGTCGAAGCCCGCGCGCTGCAGCTCGATGAAAAAGCTGCCCGGGAAATCCGCCGCCCAGCGGCGGGCGAGCTGCGCGGCCTCCTCGGCGCGGCCGGCCTCGAGCGCCTGCCCCACGTCCCCCGCCCGGCCGCCCGAGAGGACGATCAGGCCGCTAGCGCCGTCGAGCCACTCGCGCCGCAGCTCGGCCCGCCCGCGGTAGCCATTCTCGGTCCAGGCGCGGCTCAGCAGCTCGCACAGGGCGAGGTAGGCGCCATGGCCGCTCGCCAGCAGGACGATCCGGTG
>Ga0180216_1004236_pt1 | contig 10987 bp, 9 predicted proteins | sample eDN3rd37CBELigMG_FD_128879 | JGI IMG/M metagenome (GOLD analysis project Ga0180216, IMG submission 128879) | Enriched Miracle-Growth compost microbial communities from Emeryville, California, USA - eDNA 3rd pass 37_C BE-Lig MG (version 2)... ...
CGTAGGAATCGAGTGGCAACTGGAAGCGAACCGCTTTCGCGCGCGCACCATCGGCGTCCGGGTCAAGGCCCGGATCGTCAAGTACTGCCGTAGCGAGCTGAGTTCGCTCCGCATTGGAAAGCTTCCACCGCGATGCAAGCGCATCGGCATCCTCCGGACCACTGCATGACAGGGCAGCAAGCCGCAGGATTGCATCGGGCGATCTTTGCAGAGCCTGTTCGATGGCCATTACCTGCGAAAGCATGTGAATGTTGCCCGGGCGGCCCAGGATGACCTGCGCGATACCCCAGCGGACCATCGTATCGATAGCCGGGAGCGCGCCGGGGGCCACGAGCAGCCGCAGCATCTCGGCGCGAATCCGCTCGCCTGACAGCGTCGAGAGGCCATTGCGTGTGGCGATCGCGGCCTCAAGGCCTTCCCGATCGCACTCACCGCTTCCATACGTGGCGTGAAACCGGAAGAAACGCAGAATGCGTAGATAGTCTTCCCGGATACGTTCAGCCGGATTGCCGATGAAGCGCACCCGCCGGGCGACAATGTCAGGGTAGCCGCCGACAGGATCGAAGACCGTGCCGTGCCGGTCGCAATAGAGCGCATTGATGGTGAAGTCGCGCCGGGCCGCATCCTCCGCCCAATCCGTGGTGAACTGAACGACCGCCCGTCGGCCGAAGGTTTCGACATCGCGCCGAAGCGTCGTCACCTCGAATGGTTTGTGATCGGATACAACCGTAATCGTCCCGTGTGCTTCGCCTGTCTCGAAGGCGCCCAGTCCCGCCGCCCGGGCCAGCCGGACCACGTCCCGTGGGTGTGCGGTCGTGGCGATGTCGATATCCTTGATCGCCTCTCCCATGAGCGCGTTGCGCGTTGCTCCCCCGACGACCCGGGCCTCAAAGCCACCTGCGGAGATCGCGTCGAAAACGGCCTGGCAGGCGGGAGCCTCAAGCCAGGCGGCCCCCGCCAGACTTGGCAGCGTCGCCCCGGAGGAACGCGTCTGTTCGTGTTGAGCGGGTCTATTCGAATTTTTATCCACCGGCGCTTGGCTCGTCCTTCTTGATGTGGCCGGGGACGATCTTGCCATCCTTGAAGACCGGCGGCTGGTAAGCCTCACCCGGGCGTCCGCCCGATGTACTGCCAAATATGATGAGCACGAGAAGGACCAGGCCCACGCCTGCTACGAACAGCCAGACGATGGGAGCATCATTCAGCACTTTCTGCTTGGCGCCCTTTGAGCCGATGGTGAGGTAAAGGTAGGCGATATAAAATGCCGTTGGCAGCAGAAGCAGCAGTATGTTTTCTATGACAATGCGGATCATGAACCCGTGAGCCTCTCGTGTAGGTTCTTGATAATGCCAGCGGTGATGCCCCAGATATAGCGCTCTTCGTACAGCACGGCATGGAAATGACGCTGCCGGCCGCGCCAGATGCGGGAGTGGCGCCGGTGATTGCCGGCATCCAGTAGAAAACGCAGGGGAACTTCGAAGATCTCGGCGACCTCTCCAGGGTCTGGCCTGAGATCGTAGCCTGGTTGAACCAGGGCGACCAGCGGGCTGATGACATAGCCTGAACTCGTTCGATATCAGTCGAGATATCCGACCGGCTCTATGAACTGGCTCTCAAGCCCGACCTCCTCGCGGGCTTCGCGCATTGCTGCTGCCGCTGGTCCGGCATCGTCTGCTTCCAGTTTGCCCCCCGGAAAGGAGATCTGTCCGGCATGGCTCGGCAGCCGGTCACTTCGGACAGTCAGCAGCACAGACAAGGGCGTCCGTGCAATGACGGGGATCAGCACGGCGGCGGGTCTCAGCCGGTCGGGGCGGACCAGCGCCAGCTCCTCGGCGCTAGGAGGATTGAGATCGAAATCTCCGGGGCTCTTCAGGATGGTCTCGGTGCAGGTTTCCAGTACCGGCGGTTCACGATGAAGAACGTTTCGTGCATGCCTTCGAAATGCGCTGGCACTATCGAAAGGCCCCGGGGCGGTCACGTTCCGGCCGGCAAGTGTTTGCGCATGATCAACGATGACTATTTCCCCCCTCACATTCCAATAATGGTGCTGGAGCGAACCCGGTTTGCGAGGATCAACTTAGCGACATTCAATTAAAACGGCCTCTTTGGATATTCTTGCCGCATTTTCTGCACATCGAGGCGGCAAGTGGTTAATCGGCCGCTTACTTATACCGGCTTACCTTGAGGATATCCGCGCTTAACTTGGCATTAAGCCCAGATTGGCCAGGCAAGACATAGGAATTGTAATGATTGTCCCTCACCGACTTGTGGCGGCTTCGCTGCTGATCGGAGCGCTGCTGCTGTCGGCCGTCATGGCGGCTCCGCAGGCCCAGGCAAACCGTAGCGCGTCCGACTTCGCCGCCCGGCTGTCGCCAGATGACCGCCGCGAGTTCGAGGCCTGGTACAAGGCCTGGACATTTTATCAGGCCGAGAAGGACGCATTCTGGGACAAGGTTGAAGCGACGCGAAAGGCCCGCCGGCAAAAGATTCGCACCGGCAAGCTCGTCACCAAGGCCGACTATGTCAATGAATTCCCGCCGGAGTTTCAAGGCCCGACACTGAGCAAGCGCCTGGCCGCCGAATGGTCCAAGTATCAGGCCGCGGGCACCGAAACGAGGAAGCCGGCGACTGATTTGCCTGATCTCAACGCCTATCTGGCCGCAGCGAAACGCCATTACGGCTTCGAACCGGAACGGATCCCGGAACGCGAGTTCAAGCGCCGCTATGCGCGCGAAGCCCTTCGGCTGGGCCTCACGAGGGAGCAGGTCGTTCGCGTTTACGCACTGGAGACAGGCGGGATCGGAACTGCCGACATGCAGGCCGGTATCCACCCCCTGAGACGGACCGGCAAGCCGATCTCCTCGGCGCTGGGTTACGCGCAACTGTTGAGCGCAAACACCGTTGATGAACTGGTCAAGCATGGTCCCGAGTTTGTGGCCCGTCTCGAAAGCATGGCGGCGAGCGGGCACATCAGCGAGGAGCGGCGCGAAAGGCTGCGCGCCAAGGCCGTCGCGCTTCGCAAGATGATCAAGAAGGCCAAGAGCGTTCCCCACGGATGGTCGCATCATCAGGAGTTCGCCAAGACCGGGCCGGGAATGGGCATGCATCCGATCAATATCGACGGCGATATCGGTCCATGGATCCAGGTCATCAAGCTGAAGGGCATCAAGGATTTCGCCGAGCGGAAGAACCGCTTCGACCTTGATCCAACCGAGCTGGAGCTCATGAACCTCGCCGGGCCGGCGACCGGACTTGAGATGATGACAGCCGTCGGACTGCAGATGCCGACCGTGAACTTTTTCGCCCGTCGCGGCTATGAACGCAATTCCATCGTCCGCGGCCGAACATCGGCCGAGCTGCTCAAGGCCCTGGAAGAGCGCATGGACAAGAACGAGAAGAACGCTGGCGCAGTCGAGTTCTACGAAGTGTTCGAGCAACTCACCGCCGAGGCTCGCCGCTAGCACAAGGCATCAGATGCGAAGAGCTGTGTCAGGCGCTGGGAGGACCAGCGCCTGAGCTTTCTTGTACAGCCTTCAGGTCAAGGGCCTTGTCTATCGGAAGTTGTCCGCGACAGCGTCTGCTCCGCTCGGTGGTGATCGGTTATCCCGGTTCTCACGCCACTCAGCTATGCCGCTATCCGCAGCTCCTTGGCCGCATTCGGGGATGCCGCCAGTGCAGGCGCTTGCTCAACTCGATTGAGAAACGAAAAACGGAGCGCGTACCATCTGAATACGATCGCTCCGCTCCGGCACTGGCTGCCAACGGCAGATGCACCGTTGGCACGTTTGCGGGCTATCTCTTCGTGCAGGCAGCCCCGAACAACGCGAAGAACGGGGCACGCAGTCCGCAATCATTTGCGGTCGTGTCCTGTTGCGCAATTTCCGTGTTGTCGTCGGGTGTCATACCGAAATCTTCGTCGATACCTCTGCCAAGCGCCATGGGAGGCGGAAGTGCGGAGCGTGGCCGTTGCGCAAGGATCGGTGCTGGCGGGACGATTTCGGGCTCTAGCACAGCGGGTACGATATGAGGCTTGCGGTGCGGAGCGGGCGCGCTGCGCGGCCCGCTGGCAACCGGCTTCGCTGGCGCAGCCTTCGTTATAGAAGCGCTGGCAGTAGTCGCTTTTGAAGGCGTCAGGCTGGCCGTGATGACCTTCGGCTGGGGCGGCGTATCGCAACGCTCGATCTTGCCGGTCACGCGCGTCCACATCATCGTCTTGCTGAACAGCTTGGTGCCGGCATAACCGATGACCTTCATGTGGTTCGGGCTAACCGGTTCGATCGCAACATCGTATTTTGTGCCATCTTCGGGGCTGGCGATCCACCCGTTGTCCCAGCCGGAGCCAGCCGGGGTGACGCCACCCATGAGTTGCTGGCCGCAGCCATGGCGGTCCTTGGCATCGCGGACCCAGACGACGTAGCCACAAAGGGAATTGCCGCAGCGCCGGACCTCGACGGCACCGCGCTTGTCCTCGTCTACCCAGATACCCAGAGGAGAAGGAGAGCTGTGCGCAGGAACTGCAGCCACAACTCCCGTGGCCGCACAAAGCGTCAAGAGTGCCAGATTACGCGCTGAGAACTTCACAAGTCTGCCCCTATGCATACTCGTTGATCGTGGGGGATGAGCCCTGGCAGGCATGCTCCTGCCGGCCGATGTGGAGGATACACCAGACGCACGCTGATTGCATACAAATCCGTAGACCTCCTCAAGTCATTTTTTATCATGACAGGAGAGTCTTAAGAACCTTATGTGGCGCCGGTTGGTCAAACGCGGGAAAGATTGCGGCAATTGACCGCCAGATTAGGTTTGAATGGCGGCCAAAGGTTAAGGCCACTTAACCACTGGCGGCATGGAAGACAGGATCGACTTGACGTTGCCGCCCGTTTTCAATCCGAACAGGGTGCCCCGGTCGTAGAGCAGGTTAAACTCGACATAACGCCCGCGACGGATCAACTGTTCATCCCGTTGGGCCTCGGTCCATTCGGTCATGAAGTTGCGGCGAACGAGTTCGGGGAAGATCTTCAGGAAGGCCCGGCCGACGTCCTGTGTGAAGGCGAACGCGGCTTCCCACCCGCCGTCCTCTTCCGGCGGTGTGAGATAGTCGTAGAAGATGCCTCCTACGCCGCGCATCTCTTCGCGATGCGGCAGATAGAAGTACTCGTCGCACCACTTCTTGTAGTGTTCATAATCAGCGATCGTGTGCGGTTCGCATGCGGCGCGCATAGCGTCATGGAACGCAATCGTATCGGGGTCCTCCTGGGTGCGGCGCGCATCAAGCACCGGGGTAAGATCGGCACCACCTCCAAACCACCACTTGGTTGTCGTCACCATGCGCGTGTTCATGTGAACGGCGGGCACGTTCGGATTCTGCATGTGAGCGATAAGTGAAATGCCGGAGGCCCAGAAGCGGGGGTCTGCCTCGGCCCCGGGGATCTGCTTTGCAAACTCCGGCGCGAATTGCCCGTAGACGGTCGATGTGTGGACTCCGACCTTCTCGAACACGCGACCGGACATCAGGCTCATGACACCGCCACCGCCATCCTTTCCGGTCGCCTGATCGGTACGCGACCATGCTTCCCGTTCGAACCGGCCGGCGGGGCGGAGAGACAGCTGCTGACCCTTCGGCAGTTCGTCTTCGAGCTTTTCAAATTCCGCGCAGATATCGTCGCGCAGTTTTTCAAACCAAAGCCGTGCGGTTTCCTGTTGGCCTTCAAGTGTCTGTGTCATGAGCTGCCTTCTGTTCCCGCTACTTTTAAAAGCCATTACTTTGACCATGTAAGGCATTAGCTTCCTTGACGCTGATCAACTTTCTGGAATGCGCCAAGGTTCGGTCGGCTCGGACAATCTAACGGAACTGGCCGCTCACGCGATGTTTCGCGCAGTGCCCCGGGTGAATTGTCGCGAGTAGCCCGCCCGCGCAGGAGCCTCCCTGAATGCTTACTCGCATCTTTGACTGGCTGGAGTCGAGCCATGACCCGTTTCCCCCCGGAGAGGCCCAGAGGCCGCCTGACCAGCTGATACCTTTCATCGCCCATTACACGCGGCCGTTCTCGCGGCTGCTTCTTGCTGCTGTCGTTCTGGGAAGTGTGATCGCCCTGATCGAGGTGTCGCTGTTTGCCGTTCTGGGCGGTCTCGTGGATTGGCTGACAAGCTCCACTCCCGAGACATTCTTCACGGATCACGGAGAGCGCCTGCTGCTGCTAGCGCTCCTGGTGCTGGTCGTTCTGCCGGTCCTGAAGTTTCTCTACGAAGCCTGTATCCATCAGGGATTGATGGGCAACTTTTCCATGCGGGCCAGATGGCAGAACCATCGCTACATTCTGCGCCAGTCGCTGGGCTTTTTTCAGGATGACTTCGCGGGCCGCCTCGCCGCCAAGGTCATGCAGACCTCGATTGCGGTCCGGCAGGTTGTCCTGACCCTGGCCGAGGTCCTGGTCTATGTTTCCGTGTACTTCACCGGCGCCGTCATAGCCTTCGCCGCGACCGATGTGCGCCTGGCAGCGCCGATGTTCTTCTGGCTGATCGGCTACATTGCAGCGGCGCGCTATTTCATTCCGCGCTTGCGTGATGTGTCTGCCGAGCAGGCCGACGCCCGTTCGCTGATGACCGGCCGTGTCGTCGACAGCTATACCAACATCCAGACCGTGAAGATGTTTGCCCACGCTGACCGCGAGGACGCCTACGCCCGTGAGAGCATGGACGAGTTTCTGGGGACGGTTCACCGGCAGATGCGTCTCGTCACGCTGTTGACCGTAGCGCTCAACAGCCTCAACGCATTGCTGCTCTTCTCTGTGGCCGCTCTTTCGATCTGGCTGTGGTCGATTTCGGCGGTTTCCACCGGAGCCATAGCACTTACCGTCGGTCTGGTCCTGCGCCTGCAGGGCATGTCGCACTGGATCATGTGGGAAGTTGCGGGGCTTTTCGAGAACATCGGGGTCGTCCAGGATGGCATCTCGACCCTGTCCCGCGGCCGTTCGGTGGTTGACCCGCCCGGCGCGAGGCCCTTCAAGGTAAAGCGCGGCGCGATTTCATTCGAGGGCGTAGGGTTTCATTACGGCAAGAAGAGCGGGATTATCGAGAACCTTTCGCTCAAGATCCGGCCGGGCGAAAAGATCGGCATTGTTGGCCGCTCGGGCGCCGGCAAGTCGACGCTCGTGAGCCTCTTGCTGCGCTTCTACGATCTGGAAAAGGGGCGCATTCTGATCGACGGCCAGGATATCGCGCTGGTGGATCAGGAAAGCCTGCGGTCCTCGATCGGCATGGTGACCCAGGACACGTCCCTGCTGCATCGCTCCGTACATGACAACATCGTCTATGGCCGTCCGGAGGCAAGCCGTGAGGATGCGATCGCGGCAGCTAAACGTGCCCATGCCCATGAGTTCATAGTCAATCTCGTCGATATGAATGGCCGCAAGGGTTATGACGCGCATGTTGGCGAACGTGGTGTCAAGCTGTCGGGAGGTCAGCGTCAGCGGATCGCAATTGCTCGCGTTCTGCTGAAGAACGCACCGATACTGGTGCTGGACGAGGCCACCAGCGCGCTCGACTCTGAAGTCGAGGCGGCAATCCAGGACAGCCTGACGAGCCTGATGCAGGGCAAGACGGTGATCGCCATTGCCCACCGGCTTTCGACCATCGCGGCGATGGACCGGCTCGTCGTCATGGATGGCGGCGCAATCGTCGAAGAGGGGACGCATGCCGAGCTGATCAAGCGCGGTGGACTTTACTCCGAACTGTGGGCGCGCCAGTCGGGCGGATTCCTGGTGCCCGAGGCTGCAGAATGAAAAGAGTGAGGCGGTTCTGGCCGTGCCCTTCAACAGTGGGGAAGACCATTGGTCTGGCGAAGGGCCTCTCCGAGAACCATGGCCGCGGCGACCGCTATGTTCAGTGAGCGCAGCGCTGGGCGCATGGGGATCCGTACCCTGAGGTCGGCCCGGTCATGCACGTTCTGCGGTACACCCGCGCTCTCCCGGCCCAGCAGGAGAATGTCATCGGGCTCGAATTCGGCATCAACGTAGGATTGTTCCGCCGCGGTCGTGAGCAGTACGAGACGGCTGCCGAGCCCGGCTCGCCAGGTATCGAAAGTTTCGAAACTCTCATGCCGCCGCATGTCGAGATGTGCCAGGTAGTCCATGGCGGCACGTTTCACCGCCTTTTCGCTCAGGTTGAAGCCGACCGGGTTGATGATATCGACCGGGACTCCAAGGCATGCGCCCAGTCGCAGCAGGGTGCCGGTGTTCTGTGGAATATCAGGCTGATAGAGAGCAATGCGCATTGCTGGTCCTGAGCTGAATACGAGATAAAGTTCCGAAAGTCTGCCGCGCCAACCGACAGCATGCGCCAAATTGCCCTGTTAGGAGCCATTGGAGCAGCCTTGAGGCAAGGGCGAAAGAATGTCAAAAGTTGGCGGCAGATTGCGCCGTCATGGCGAATGATAAGGTCCGGCGTAGCGGCCGTTGGATCGGGTTACCCAAGTACTCATCCGGCCCACTCCCAGCTTTTGTGCCGTTGTCGATCATTGCGGCAGCAGGCACGACGAAGTTATTTAAACGTTGCACCTGGTGTCGCAACGGTCCGAGCCCGAGGAGGCAAGTGTGGCAACTGATGTAGAAGATCCTCAGCGCAGGGACTTCCTGATTATTGCGGGCAATGCGTTTGCGGCGGTCGGCGCCGCTTCCTTGATTTGGCCGTTCGTTCAGCAGATGAACCCCGATGCGGGTGCCAAGGCGCTGGCATCCATTGAAGTCGACCTGTCACCGGTTGGCGTGGGTCAGGCCATCACGGTCATGTGGCGTGGCAAGCCGGTTTTCATCCGCAATCGCACGCCCGAAGAGATCGAAGCTGCCAGAAGCGTGCCTCTCTCCGAGCTTCCAGACGAGTCCGCCCGTAACGACAACCTGCCGGCAGATGCGCCCGCGACCGATGAAAATCGGACAACGAAAGGCCACGAGAACTGGCTGGTCATGGTCGGCATCTGCACCCACCTGGGCTGTATTCCAAAGGGGCAGTCGCTCTCGGACACCAAGGGTGATTATGGCGGTTGGTTCTGCCCGTGCCATGGTTCGCACTACGATACCAGCGGACGCATCCGTAAGGGACCTGCGCCGCGCAACCTCGATGTGCCGGACTATACGTTCATCTCAGACACCAAGATCAAGATCGGGTAAGGGGGCCTGGAGAGCGTCATGGCTCATCACGAATCAACCTACGTGCCCAAGTCCGCGACCGCCAAATGGTGGGATGAGCGGCTGCCGATAATGCGGCTCATGCACGATTCCTTTGTGGACTATCCGACACCGCGCAATCTCAACTATCTCTGGACCTTCGGCGGCATCCTGACGTTCTGCCTTGTGGCTCAGATCGTCACCGGCGTTGTGCTGGCGATGCACTATCAGCCAAGCGCTGAAGAAGCTTTCAATTCCGTCGAGCAGATCCGTCGTGACGTGAACTTCGGCTGGATGATCCGCAATTTCCATGCGGTTGGCGCGTCGATGTTCTTCATCGCGGTCTACATCCACATATTCCGCGGCCTGTACTACGGCTCGTATAAAGCCCCTCGAGAAATCCTCTGGATTCTCGGCGTCCTCATCTTCCTCGTGATGATGGCAACGGCCTTTATGGGTTATGCGCTTCCGTGGGGGCAGATGAGCTTCTGGGGAGTCACGGTCATTACGAACCTGTTCTCCTCGATCGATGACATCATTCCGGGGCTTGGTACCGCGATCGTGCAGTGGCTGTGGGGTGGGTACGCTGTCACCGGTACGACGTTGAACCGGTTCTTCTCGCTCCACTACCTGCTGCCATTCGTGCTGGCTGGTCTCGTGATCCTGCACGTGTGGGCCTTGCACGTCGCCGGGCAGAACAATCCGACCGGTCTTGATATCAAGACAAAGGCGGATTCGGTGCCGATGCATCCCTATGCGACCGCCAAGGATATCCTCTGGCTGTTCATCTTCCTGATCATGTTCGCATGGTTCGTGTTCTTCCTGCCGGACTACCTTGGCCATGCCGACAACTACGTCGAAGCCAATCCGCTGGTGACGCCTCCGCACATCGTGCCCGAATGGTACTTCCTGCCGTTCTACGCGATCCTGCGGGCCATCCCCGACAAGCTCGGCGGTGTCATTGCAATGTTCGCAGCGATCCTTGTGCTGGTCTTCATCCCCTGGCTCGATACTTCGCGCGTCCGCTCGACCAAGTATCGGCCGATCTACAAGTGGTTCTTCTGGCTCTTTGCATTCTCATGCCTGGCCCTTGGCTATCTCGGATCGAAACCAGCTGAAGGCGTCTATGTCTTCTGGGCACGGATCTTCACCTTCTACTATTTTGCGCACTTCCTGATCGTGATGCCCATCGTCGGAATTCTCGAGACACCCAAGAAGCTGCCGCGTTCGATCAGCGAGGCCGTACTCGGAGACAAGCACAACGGTTCGGGAGGGCCAGCGAAGCCGACGGGTGCCACAGCTGCACCGGAAAGCCGCTAGGACGAGGATGAGGACGAAATGAAAATACTAAGAAGCACCTCCCTTCGTGCCGCGGGCTTGATGGCTGCGGTTCTGGCAACGGCAGCAGTCGCCACGGTGCCTGCCAGCGCCGCGGGGGGCGAGCCGATCACGATCGAAAGGCAGGATTGGTCGTTTGCCGGATTCTTCGGCCAGTTCGACCGGGCACAGTTGCGTCGAGGCTTTCAGGTTTACCAGGAGGTTTGTTCATCCTGTCATGGCCTGAAACGGGTCTACTTCCGTAACCTGGTCGAGCCGGGTGGTCCGATGTTCGACGAGAAGGCAGTTCAGGCTCTCGCCAAGGAGTGGCCAAACCAGATCACCGACGGACCGGATGATCAGGGCAACATGTTTGAGCGTCCGGCTCTCCTGTCGGACCCCATCCTCGGCCCCTACAAGAACGATAACGAGGCCCGGTCGGTGCACAACGGTGCCCTGCCTCCGGACCTGTCGAATATCGTCAAGGCGCGCACGATCGAAAGTCATGA
>Ga0180216_1004237_pt1 | contig 10985 bp, 19 predicted proteins | sample eDN3rd37CBELigMG_FD_128879 | JGI IMG/M metagenome (GOLD analysis project Ga0180216, IMG submission 128879) | Enriched Miracle-Growth compost microbial communities from Emeryville, California, USA - eDNA 3rd pass 37_C BE-Lig MG (version 2)... ...
CGATTCCACCCGACGCGAAAGGCAAAGGCGAGGGCAGAGGACCACCACGCACCACCAGCAACGAGGACCATGGCGGCGGCGGCGGCGGCGGCGGCGGCGGCGGCGGCAGCAGCGAGCAGGCCGCTGCCGCTGCTGCGGCCGCTAGCGGCCGCCTGCCGCAGGGGCGGCCTGGCAAGACCAACGATCGAGGCGGCAGCAAGCTCGCCGGCGGACCAACACCGGCCGGGGCCACCCCGCGGCGGCTGGCGGGTGGCGGCCGCCGCCGCCGCCGCGACGGCCGCTGCCGCTGTTGGCCTGGGCGGGGTAGCCGCCTGCGCGGACGGCGAGACCGCCGAGATCCCGGCCGGACCTGGCGCTGCCCCAACGGCGGCACCCGCCGCGCCTCTGGCGCCGTCGGCCCCGTCAGCGTTCCAGCGCTGGAAGCAGGAGATTGTCGGCGCCTACGAGAACCGCCTGCGGGCGTTCAGCCACCCGCTCAAGGTGTTCAACTACTTTGCGAGTGTCAAGAAAGGCGACGAAAGCTTCATGCGGCCTGTCGACTTTGTGCGCTCGCTCCTACCGTACCTGCCGGGCGCTAGCCCGTCCGTCTTCAGCCAGCAGAACGGCGACCGAGAGCTCCGCCAGCAGTACCTGCGCAAGTGCAAGGAGGCCATCGACCTGTTCAGTACGGGCCAGGCCGCTCGGCGTTGCCGGGCGCGCTCGTGCGCCAGCGCTCACCGGCCTGCACCGTCGGCGCACGATTGCGAGAACCGCCCGCAGAGATGGCTGACACGGACGGCGACGGCCTCATCTCGTACCCCGAGTATCTCTTCTTCCTTACGCTGCTGGCCACGCCGCCGGAACACTTTGCCATCGCGTTCCAAATGTTCGACACGGACCGGTCCGGCGTGCTGGACCTGGACGAGTTCCAGGCGATGATGGACACGGAGGCCATGGCTGAGGTCGGCGCGATCCAGCGCCAGGGCCGCCGCGAGCGGACCGTCACCCGCGTACGCGCTCGACGCTGGTGAGCACGTGCGCGGCTGCGACGGAGACGGTCCTGACGTGACGCGCCGTCGCGGTCCTGTGCAGGACCGGTGGCTGCAGATCGGCCGCCGCTCGGGCCTGCTCGTGCACTTTTTCGGGCGGGACGGCAAGGGCAAGTGCTCCTACGACAAGTTCAGCGCCTTCCTCACGAAGCTGCAGCGCGCGGTGCTGCTCCTCGAGTTTTACAGCCACGCTGTCGACGCCGACGACACCATTTCGCCGCAGGTATGGTCAAAAAGCCGGTCTCGGGGGTGCAGTGCCGCGTGGCCGCTAACTTGGCAGAGCGGCTGATTGGGCACGCGTCGCGCGCTCCCAGGACTTTGCGCGGTCGCTGGTCGCCTACGCGGACCACCAGCAGCTGAGCGAGTACGGCAAGCGCATCGCCGCGTTTGGAGATCGCTTTGGTGCGCGCCGCCAAAGGACAGGGCCGCCGTCCGCCAAGCGTGTGGCGACCGACGCAATCCCAACCGTGTGGTTCTGTTGCTGTGATAACGGCAGGGCGAGTTAGCTTTGCCGAGTTTGAGCAGGTCCACCAGATGATCGGCCGCCTGGAGGATGTGCAGTACGTCCTGCGCCTGCGCGGCGACCCCGCGCCGGACGCCGCCGGCCGGTCGGACAGCTTCACCAAGGGCGACCTGCAGCGCGCCGTTGCCGGTACGCCGTTGGCTTGAAGGGCCCACTGATTCACGCCCGTGAGGCTGAACCCCGTCCCGACGGCACGCGGACGTTGGCCCCCGGACGCAGCAGCTGTGACGGGCGTGCAGCTGTCCAACAACGTGGTCGACATCATCTTTGAGGTGTTCGACACGGACCGCGTACGCCGCCGGCGCGGGCCCTGGCGCCGAATCACTACGCTGCGTTGCTCACGAAGACAGCGCCCTCCCCCCAGGAAAAAAAGCTCTGTTTGTTAATGCAGAACAATTCGCTGAACGACGACGAGTTTGTGTTTGTGGTGGCCCGGCGCAGCTTGCGCAATCTGCGGCAGCCTCGTGACACGGGCGTTGCCCGGCTGTACCACGTCGCCCGCGACTGCGTGCGGGTCGTTGCCTGAGGTGTAACATAGCTTGTACAGATGCTGCTGCCTTTGCTGACTTTCCTACACACACGCCATGTGGCTTGACTAAAAAGAACAAAACTGCGATTCAGGGCGCGCTGATGGTGTACGTCGCCTCCGTGATCGGGCCCATCTCCTTGCGCCGGTAGATGGCGCTGCGTGCGCTCCATCGCGCCGGCATGCCCCACGCGATCGGTTAGCTGGGCCCCGCGAGGTCTGCTCCGCGGCGAGGCGGGGACGTACCGGGCACGGACGGTGGTGGTCTTTTGCACGAGGAAGGGACCGCGCAAGCTGTACTTGCGGCTGTTCTTGGTCGGCACGGCGCCGTCGATCGTGTAGTAGATGTCGGCCTGCGCGGTCTCGCACGACAGCACGACCATCACGGCCGCATTGTACTCGCCCGCGGCCGGCGCAAACAGCACCGGCGCGATCTCCTCGGGCGGCGTGTCCGTCGTCGCGGCCGCGGCGACCTTGGGCTGGCGCACCACCGCACTCTCGATTTCGGCCGGGAGCACCATCCGGCGCGCCGGCGCGCTGCGGCACCACCCGCACGCGAGGCCCACACAAACCCTATCGTCACCGTGTGAGCCGTCCCCGATGTGAGGGATCATCCGAACGGGCGCCCTTGGCCGCCGTACGGCTTGGACAGGAAGGTGGTGACGCTGCGGCGGCGCGACTCGTGCACGGCGGCGTGCACAAAGGCGTTGGGCAGGCCCGCCGGCGCGATCACCGTCACGCTCGGCCGCTTGCCTCGTGCGGCGGCGTCGTTCGGGGCCGCGGCGCCCGACTTGGTCAGCGGGACGATGACCTCCACCGACTCGCTCGACGGGAAGACGACATCCTGTACCGACCGGGCAAAGAGCCGACGGCCCTTCGGCGGCGCGGACGATACCGGCGTCCGCGGCGATGCCGGCGCAGGCTGGGCTTCCGCTGGCGCAGGCTGCGCTTCGGCGGCCGGCGACGCGGCCTTTGCCGCCTCGGTGGCCGGCTCGGCCGGCGGTGGCGACGCGACCGCGGGCGACTCGACCGACGGCGACGTCACCGCCGCGGCGGGCGAGAGCGCCGCCGCCGAGGCCAGCGACGGCGAGGTCACCGCGGGCGACTCGGCGGTGGTGGCCGTGGACGGCGTCTCGACGGACGGCGTCGTCGCGTCCGCCGACTTCTTCTTCTTGGTCTTGATCGCCGTCTTCTTGATCTTGCGGGTGCCATCCGGCGTCGTCGGTGCGCTCTTGCGGACCTTCTTCTCCTTCGTCGACGGTGTCCCCGGCGTTGTGGCGCCGCCCTCCGTGAGCGCGGGCGAGGCGACTGCTGCCGCCGACAGCGGCGCGCTGCCCGTTTCGGGCGCCGGAGAGAGCGCGGCGCTAGCGGCGGCGGTGCCCACTGCCGACGACTCGGCCGTGGACCCTTCGTCCGCCAGCAGCGTGTGGCCGCGCGTCAGGTCCGCCGGCGCCGAGAGCGGCGGCACCGTCGACTGGGGAGCGCAGCGGCGAAGCGAGGCGGGCGTTGCTGCGATGTGAGTGCCCTCATGCAGACGGCCCGGCGTGCGCGCGCCCCACGCACGCTGCCCCGCTCCGTCACGATCGCCGGCACCAGGAGCGCCGCCTTGCTGTTGGCCTTGACCATCTGTCGGGCCAAGCTCCACTTGAGGCTAGGCAGATTAAGTCAGGCGCTGCAACTCACATTAACGAGGCAACTTTGGAGCGCGGCGCACCGAGGTCGGCCGTCCGGCCGTTCCTGAATCGCCCGCGGCGACGGTGTCCTGGGCGGCAGCCGCGTTGGCCGCCTGCCGGCGCTGCTCGAGAATGACGTTGCGCCGCTGCTCGCGCACCTCGAACGCTGCAGCCACACAATGGACAACGTGGAAGACAAAATCGCCATGAGCACAGCGTGAACGCGTGCCCAGGAGGGCGCGGTGTGCCGGCGTACGGGTCTCGGGCGTGCGCGCTTCCGGCGACGCGGCCTCGATTACCTCCTCAAAATCCTTGACGTGCTGCTCCACCTTGCCCGACTAAGCCCCGGCCGCCAGTGACCGCGGTCCCCGGCCCACTCGGCCGCCGTCAGCACGCGGTCCGCTGCCGGTTGCACCGCACGGCGTCCATCGACGCACGGGAATGACGGCGGCCGCCTGCGCCGAGTGGCTGTCGGCCTCGCTGACCGCAGACGCCGGCTCCGCGGCCTCCGAGCCCGGGCTCAGCGGGCCTGTCGTCGACGCCGGCGTCTGGAGGCCCTCCTCGTCCGTTACCGCAACGCTGGTGGTCAGCGTGTCGGTGGACTCCGCCGCCGCCGCCGCCGCCGCCACCGCCGGCGAGCTCGGCGTCTCCGATTCCTACTTTCGTGCACGCCATCAACGCCCACTTACCGGTTAACACCAATGTCGCCATGGGCACTGGCACAGATCGACTCGGCGACTCCCGACGCACCACCGTGACCGTGGGCACCTCGGCCGCAGGCGCCGCGTCCGTCGCTGCCGCGGGCTCCTCGGCGGCCTCCGTCTTGGGCTCCTCGGCCGGGACGGCAGTCGCCGGTGCGCTCTCGTCAGCCTCGTCGGCGTCCTTGGCGTCGTCCTGGCCGGTCTGCTTCTCGGCAGCGTCGTCGTCGCTGTCGCCCGCCGTCACAACATTGGCCAGCGGGCTGGGGCTTTGAGTGGACCAGTCGCCGCTAGGCGTCGGTGCCTGCAGGAGATCAGCCTGTGCCCGGTTACGACCTTGGCGGCGCAGCTCGCAACGCACCCAACCGACTTGCGGCGCTGCGGCAGGTCGGCCGCGTCCGCGTCGTCGCCCTCGCTCTTGGCCGCCTCCGCCGCAGCAGGCGCGGATGCCTCCGCCGGTGCCTCGGCCTCCGCCGGCGCGTCCGAATCGGCGGGGGACGGGGACTCGGCCGGCGACGCCGGCGTATCGGGGACGCGCTGGTCCTCGACGGTCTCCGTCACTTCCATCTCCTCCTCGACGTCTGCGGCAAGGCGCCCGCCCCAGCCGCCCCATCGCACCAGAGCCGGCAGCGGTGAGGACGGCGTGCGGTCCACGGCGCCCCACGTTCCTCCGCCGTGGCTTACCAGCGTCCAGCGGCGACTTGGCGTGAGCGGCCTCGGCGGCCTGCGCCTGCCGCTGCGCCTGCTGGTTCTGCTGGCCGCCGCCGTGGCCGCGGCGGGAGCGTTTGCGCGCCATCGCGTGGGTGGCACGCAGGCGTCCCGCGATCACACGTGCCGATGTGTCCAAAAGGCGGATCTTGCGCTGTTCAAGCCGCACCAAACGGCACCCGCGACAGCCGCGCGCACGCGCCGCTGGCTGACACGCAGGGCAGGCGCGTGGTGGGCGTGGGCAGGCGTGCGACGGCGCGACGACGCGGCGCGTTCCGGGGCGTCCGGTCGAGCGGACGGGCGTCCGAGTCGCCCCGCTGATGACGTCATGCAATTTGTGACGTCATCAAGGCGACGTCGGTCGTTGTGGGCGACCTGGACGCACCGCACCACGCACCGCGACGCGGGTCACTTACCGCTGGCGCGCATGCATCAGCGTGGACGTTGGACGGCCGGTGGAATGGGTGTAGACATGAATGCATTGAAAGTGGAGTGGATTCTACGGATGCTGACCTACCTGCATGGCAACGTCGTCGTCGTTGGCGCCGCAAGCGACGGCCTAATCCAGGTTCCATGGTGATGCGATATGGTACAAGAAGAAACACCAACACGAAACATGGGATCGGCCGGCGGTCACGTATTGCCGATATATGCCCGCGTGCGTTTGGATGCTGGATGTCGTGCTTAGTCGTCGTTGTCCGCCGGGCGATCGAACAGCTTGCGGATGACGGTCTCAAAGTACGGCGGCGGCCCGAACGCGTTGGCTACGACGGGCGAACCCGCCGATTCGCTGGCACCAATAAATCCGGTTAGCACGCGCACCAGCCTCCGCTGTCTTCCTGACGGCCCGCGAGCACGTACGCGCACGCTTCACTTTCTCAAAGTAGTGCGTGTAGATGTCGCCGTCGTAGCGGCCGAACGGCGAGCCCACCACAAAGTCCGACAGGTTGAACGCGTCGACCAGCGGCACGGCGCTGGCGCGCACCTGCTTGCAGTACTCAAAGACCTGGGTGCGGGGCCAACGGCAAGATCAGAGGCCCGCCTGCCGGTTAGCGTTCGGTGGCAGCAGACCGTCGAGTGAGGCTGGGCACGGCACGGACCTGCTGGCGCACGAGCTCAAACTGCTCGGGCGAGAGGTAGCCGTACTGCAGCGCGTAGGTGCCCACGCGCTCCTGCAGGTAGTACAGGGCGAACAGGGTCGCCAGCTGGTATCGATCCCCAGCGCCTGAGGCCGGCCGCTCGGTCTGTTGGTGTGCGCCCATCCCAAGCGCCGCCGCTGCAGCGCCCCCGCTCAGGAACGAACCTTGGTCAGCACCGGCTGCAGCGGCTTGTCGGCGTTGGCGACCGCCTCCACAAAGCGGTGCAGCAGGTAGTTGTAGCAGTGCGCGCGCGCGGCCGTCAGCATCTGGACCGCTGTAGCACGCGCGTGCCTCCCCAGGGAAACATGTCGCGGCCGTAGTAGCGGTTAGCGCCGTCAATTGCGCCTCGCCTCTGCTGCTATTCTCGGCCGGCAGCCGCACCGCACTCCTCGTAGGCGACCTCGGGGTTCGCACCCCCGGCGACCAGCTTCTCGTACCGCTCGCCCACCGCGACGACGAGGTTGGCGCAGACGATGTCGTAGGTCTCCAGCAGAACGTCGAAGCGCACGATGTCGTCCAGGGTGCGCGCCGCCGCCCGCCGCCCGCGCAGGCTGGCAAAGTTGTTCAGGTACGCCACGCCCTCCGGCAGCTTGGCGCCGCTCTTGGCGTCGCGGTAGCAGTTGATCAGGTAGCGGCCGGTCTGCAGCGTCATGATCGTGTTGTCGCCCTGCGCGCCGAGGGCCACGCCCGCGCAGCGCACTTGGCGGTTAGGATGTGCGGCGGCCATCCACTAGGTTGCCTCGGTCCTCGCATACCTCCCAGGAGCACTGCACGGCAAAGTCTTGGTACAGCGCCGCGAGGCCGGCGTACGCCGAGTAGCCGTGGCCGCCGAGCGTCTGGCGCGCCTGCTCGATGAGCTCCAGCGTGCTCCACCTGGTGTGGCGGGCCAGCGCCAGCGCGAAGTGCGGCGGCTCACGTGAGTAAGCAACGTTCCGGTACCGCGAGCGGACGGCAGCGGCGTACGTGCAGAAGGCCTTGAGACCGGCGGACGTGGCGTGGGTCACCTTGAGCAGCTCGAGCACCGGCTTCATGTCGTCGCCGGGGCTGGAGCTCTGTGCAGCCAAATCACCCCCCGGGGGGCGGATGCAGGCGGCGGAGGAGCCGGTTGCTTCAGTTCCAGTCCAAACGCTGGCTGCCTAGCGGCTGGTCGGCGCACCTCCATCTTCTCCATGCACTCGGTGTAGATCTTGGTGGTCTGGACGCCGCAAAAGTGCATGGCGTACGTCAGCGCCAGCAGCGGCATGAGGCGGTACTGGTGCGTGGCGTAGTTGATGATCTGTGCGGGGCAGCGCGTCCGCACGCCGACAGAATGAGAGAGCCGAATCGATATGAGCGAGGGAGGGGGCTCACCAGACAGTGGCGGCGACAGCGGCTGCTGCGGCGGCGGCGAGGCGCACCTGCTTCTCCTGGCCGTCGCCGTTGCCAAACTGGCGGCGGACGACACCGTAGCGCACGGCGATCGTCATGGCCAGCTTGGCCACGTTGGCCGAGTCTGTGGCGGCGCCCACGGGTATATCCTGGTGCGGGCGTTGGTGCGCGGTCGCCGCCCGCCCCGCGCATCCGCTAGCGCCGGCCCACCGTACCCATGACCATCTGCACGCGGCCGCCGATGAGGGCGCCGTAGGTGAGCTGCGCCATGGGCGGCTCGGTCACCTTGCCGTCCGAGCTGACCTGGCGATTGTGGGGCAGGGAGGAGCGATGCCGGGGTCTGCGGGGTGTGAGCCGCGAAGCGCAACGTTGGCTGGCGCGTGCGCACCGCACACACACCTGCGTGTGCTTCATGAGCATGTTGGTCCGCGGAATGCGCACGTTGGTGAACTGGATGAAGCCGTTGTCGATGCCGTGGCGGCCCTGGCGTGGAACGGCCTCGATCGGCAGCAGGGACAACGGTTGTTAGCGACGATCGCTGGCAGCGCGGTGGGACGCGCGCGCGCGGGCCCGTACCATCTTGGCGCCGCAGTCGCCAATGTTGATGCCGGGCCGGAGGGCAAACGTCACAGGGTCGCGCAGCTGGACCAGGAACGACTTGACGCCGTAGCACTTGCCGTCCACGATGAGCTGCGCAAACACCACGCTGTGGGTCCGTTCAGCCCAGCCCGGCTGGCGCCTCCACCCAGTCAGTCGCCTGTGTGGCGTTCTGGGCCCTGCTGCCGACCAACGCCGGCGGGCCGGCGTACGCATGCGTGGCCGAGTGCGCCGCGCCGCCGATCCACCACTTGGTCGCGGTCAGCGTCGGCGTGTGGATGATGAACTCGTCCGTAGCCGGGTCAAACGTCGCCGTCGTCTCGAGGCCCGGCACGTTGGAGCCGTGGCTGGGGCCGTCCCCGGCGCGCCAACAGATGTGTGTGGCGCGGCGCGCATGAGCACTACCGCCCGCACCGGACCAAAGCGTGCGCGACAGGGCACTACGTACCCCAGCTCGGTCATGGCGAAGCAGCCGTACATGCCGCGCAGGTTCAGCAGGCCCTTCTGGATCAGGTCCGACATCTGCTCCATGGTGGCCTGGCCGCGGATGGCGCCGAAGAAGAGGCCGTAGTGGACACCAACGCGCGTCATGAAGCCGGGGTCAACGAGGCTGAGCAGGTCGAACCGCACACGGCTGGTCTGCTCGCTCTCGTTCAGGATGTACGGCAGCAGGCTCGCCACCTGCGCGCGCCGTATCGGGCGCCGGTGGCTCGGCGGTCAGCGGCGGAGCGACCCGCGGCGTCGGTGGGGGACAGCGGCCGCGGCCGGTACCTTGCGCATGGTGCGCTCACGGGACTCGGGCCGCGTGAGGTCGTGCCGGTCGTCGTTCTGGAACGCCGGGTCGCGCTCCAGCTCGAGCATCATGCGCTCCTTGGTCTGTCGGCGGCGCGCGGCCACGAGGCAGGGCGCGGCGTCGTTGGGTGGACGCAAGGCAGGGCCGACGCAGGCGGGGAGAACGCGTACCGCGGTCCAGTGCTCGCCGCCGTCCAGGTAGTAGGTCAGCTGCCGCACCGGGAAGGTGGCGCGCTTGCGCTCCTCCTCCAGCGGGTTGGGCGCGCTCGCCCTGCTCGTTGGTCGACGGGCCCGGCCAATGAGGTCCAGGGGTCAGCCCGAACGCCGAGGCGAACGCACCGGCGACCGTCGCGTACTTGTCCTGGCCTATCCACGCCGGCAGCGGGGCCAGCTGGGCGCCCGTGGCGGCGTCGGGCGTGGCGGCGGCGCGCAGCTGGCCGGCCAGCTGGGTGAGCCGCCGCTCGGCGGCGGAGGCGGGCGCCATGCTGCGTTGCCAAGCCCGACACCGGGACGTCGTCTGGGAGGGGCGGGCGGTCAGTGGCAGGCCGGCGTCGCTGGGCACGTTGCAGCGCACGACGGCGTACGTGGTCGCACGCGGACGGGCAGGCGAACAGCAGGCAGACGGCGGAATGGGCGCGATCTCCTCTGAGCAGCGCTTCCGACGGAAGGTCGGCGGCAGCTCCCGACCGCCCTTGGCGTCCCGCGGCGGCCAGATTCGCCGCGACTCTTCCCGAGCTCCCCCGCAATCGCGCAGCAGCACCGGATGCCCTGCCTCCTGACGGGGCGCTCCGAGCCCTCCACTGCCGCGATGAGGCCCGCGAAAGGGCGGCGACGCGGGACGATGCGCGGGCGGCACCGCCGCGGCAGCTCCGCCCAGCGCTCCGGCTCACGCGCGCCACGTGACCTCCGATGACGTCATTACCACGCCTTCTGACTCGTTTCTGACTTGCGTCTGACTGGACCATGACGTCATCGGCGACGGAATGCGATGGTAAAACCGTCTCTGTTGCTTGTGTTCGTTGGTACCCGTGCGCATAGCAAGCGATGTGGGGCGCAGAGGAGCGGGAAGGCGAGGACGAGAGACGCCCGGATGCCAGCCAATCATGAGGCGGGTCGCCAAGGCAGCGCGGGCGTCGGAAGTGGGCGCCGTCAATGCACCGGCACCGCATGCACGCATGGATGCGACGCGCGCTGTGGAGGCCGCCGCCTGAATTGAACCATGCGGGATGCTTTTATGCGGCAGGGCGCGGCTGCCAGAGAGGGAGAGAGAGAGCGCGAGCGGTGGCCAGTGCCAGCCCAGCCGCAGCAGCAAGCCAGCAGCGTGCTCCTTTCTGTGAATTTCTTTGGCGAGGGGGCCGATGCCAGCTGGAGGGGCATCTTAGTGGCAGAATGGCGGCAGAATGGGGCGGTGTCGCTGGGGCGTCGCTGGCGCGCCCAGTGGCAGAACCGCGGCAGAACCGTGGCAGAACTGTTGGCAAGTCGCGCATACGCCGACTGTCCGCAGGGAGCGACGCTGAAGAGGGCAGAAGGCGCCGCCGCATACCAGCGCCTTCCTCCCCCCCCACCCCTGCCCGCCTGCCTCCCTTCGGGCTGGCCTACGCCGTCCTCACCTCCGTCGTCGCCGCCTCCACCTTGCCAAAGGCGACGCTCTGGCCGCCGCCGGAATCCGCCGCATCGCCGCGGCCGCCGCTTTGCTGGCAACGCGCCAAGGAACGCAAACGGGACGCAGACCCCACCCATCGCAAACCGAACCGAGCCGCCCGCCGACGCGCCGCCCGCCTGCGACCCGCCGCGGGACGCCGCCGCCACCGCCACCGACGGCACAGCTGCCCTCGACGGCCCCGGTGCTGCACGCCCTGGCGCACCGACGGCGCCGCGTCCCGCTGGGATTGAGCCTGGTGCGGAGCGATTTTCTCCCGTGATCGACGCCGGA
>Ga0180216_1004242_pt1 | contig 10971 bp, 15 predicted proteins | sample eDN3rd37CBELigMG_FD_128879 | JGI IMG/M metagenome (GOLD analysis project Ga0180216, IMG submission 128879) | Enriched Miracle-Growth compost microbial communities from Emeryville, California, USA - eDNA 3rd pass 37_C BE-Lig MG (version 2)... ...
CGACGCCGCATTCATGTTCGATCGCGTCTGCCGGCGTTCTGCCGCGCCTTCTGCCATCGCGCTAGGCGCGTCTGCCGCTGTTCCACCCGGCGTCACTACATTCCACGCATACTCAAAACAGGAGCCCCTGAGCGCAATTTCGCAGACAGCTCCCCATGCTCGCGTTGCGGCAGTAGGATTCCGTAGCAACGGCCGTCACCGCCACACCGCCTCACCGCGTGCATGAGCGACGAGGAAACAGGAGCCTGCAATCGATCGCCCGGCTGGTTCGAGCGCCAGCGTAGTGTTGTGTTGCGAACGCGCTCGTTTGGCGGCGTCTCGGCGCACATGTTTCCAAGTTTATCAAGTGACGGCTGTGTGGTAAACCGTCCTGGCCTTGGTTCGCCGTCGTAAACACCGACAAGCGGCTTGCGGACGTTGGCCTACACAAAGCTTCCACAGCGGCGGCCCTACACGGTCCGAGTGAGATCTCGGTAGATCTCTTCTGGGCGACTGCTGCGGACGACCCCACAGCTTCTCCACGCCGGGAACAACTATGGCGCCAATGGTGCGGCTGGCCGTGCTGGCCTTGGCCCTGGCGCTCAGCGCCACGCTGGTCGCCCCTGTCGTCGCAGTCCGATACTACCACTCGGATCAGCGCTACGATGTCCCTAACTGCGCCGCCGACCCGGACACAATCTACATTTCGGTGGCTGCCACAGAGGCAGCGTGTCTAGCTGCTCAGGAACCTTGCTCCGAGGGGAGCGATCTAAAGTTCAGGCTCATCACTTGCCTTCGGGTGGAGGACGACGCCGATCCGGTGCCACGACTTCCGAACATGGAGACGGCCTATCTCGCTGAGGTGTTCTATGGTGCCGGAGTCAACTGCACGGGTGCCTTTATTTATGGGAACTACTATGCCATCAATACATGTTTCATGGCCGGGACGTTCTATTTCCCTTTCTACGCGTTTATCAGCGTCGACGAGGGTCTCACGACTGTCACGAAGAGATCTGATTGCGACGACCATACGTGCGCCGTCGAGAATTGTGGATGGACAGACACCTATCCACTCAACGTATGCCATGAGTCGCTCTCGATCGGTGTCGAGTACGAGCAGGTTGTCTACATCCCTCCCACGGCACCGACCGTCTTCACAGCGCCGTATCAGATCGAAAGCCCGCAGGCGGTCACCGTGCCTGTGAGCCCTAACCGCGACTGCTATGCACGGGTGGACGACAACATCTTTGGCGGCTGGACCGTTTCCTACAACAACGAACAGGCATGTCTGACGCACGCCGACGTCACGTATGCATTCATCGTTCGCTGACTCGGTACCTGGGCCCAAAGTCTCTCGCATGCCCGTGTTGCTGCCGCAGGTGTGCTGCATCGTTCGTGGCCACTACCACGACGGCCTGTCGTACACGGGATGCCGCTATACGCCGTGGCCGCTCGGCTTCCTCTACACGTCGCTGTCTATCACGTACCAAGCCTGCTACGGCAGCCCCGAGCTGGACTCCTCCCTACAAACCGTCGACGACGAGCTCGTCGCGCTGGTGGCAGACAGCGTTGAACTCATAGGTGCCGACGCCGACACGTTTGCCCGAAGCTATGCCGTGGTCGCCGACGGCCAGCGCGAAGGCGCGTACGCGCTCAGCGTCTTCGCCGATGGCCACCCGAGGACGGTGTATTGCATCGGCCGCGGCGTGCTGATGGATGGCGGCGCCCGGTGCCGGGTGAACCCGTGCGACGACGCCACAACGCACTTCGTTGCCGGCGCGGGCGCCACGAGTGATGGCAATGTGTGCTTCCACACCTGCTACTGGCCCCAGTTTTAGCGCAGTACCTTGTTTCTCGGCTTTGTCAGTGAACAAGCGTGCATGCTTGGTTCCGTTGCCCTCTTGAGTTCTTTTGTCTTTTACCTGGTTCCGCTGCCCGCCAAAGACCTGTAAGTGAATGCTTGTTGTTTCGATCCCCTGTCAAACGGCTGCTCTGCCGGTTGTCGACGTTATGGAGATGCATGTACTAGACGGACGTGGTTCAGTGCCGAGCCCTGCCTGCGACCTGACTCTTCAAAGCATCTCAGTCCATAGAACGGTATATCAGAACGTGTACTGTACAAACGAGCCCGCTCATCGCAGAAACACGGTCTAAGCGTACTTACAAACGAGGCCCGTGTCGGGCGCCCGCGCTGTGTACATAGGGAGGGCCCTCGGCCACGCGACCTCACTTCGTCTGCGCCTTCTTCGCCATCGCCATCCAGCTCGACACAGCCTGGCCGCCGCTGGCCGACGACGACGGCGCGCCAGCCGACGGCGCGCTGCGGCGCTGCGGGAAGTTGGTCGGGACCTTTGTCGGATCGTAGTTCGGGTCGACGGCATGGATGTAGCCACATTTGTCGCCGTTAGTACAGTTGCCGCGCTGCCAAAAGAAGCAGTACAGCTTCCCGGGTGGCAGGACCGTCGAACGGACCGGGCTGGACGGCGCCGAGTCGGCGGAGCTCACGCCCGACGTCTCGTTCTGCAGGCGCCGTTGGAACTGGCGCCACAGCCGCTCCACGAGTTCGTCCGACGCGTCCTGCTGCCGCGGGGTGGGCCGGACGCACGGGCGGAGGGGTCCGGTCCAGCACTTCGGTCAGCGACTGGCCCCTGGCCAAGCAGCAACGTGGCTGGCCGGGGCTCGTTGCGCGCACCACGGCGGCCGTCTTGCGCACGTATGTCTCAAACTTGGTGCGGTCCTTGGGCACGACGCTGAGCTTGGGGGTGCGACTCCAGAAGAGCTGGTGCGTCCCACGAGAGGTGATCACACATGGGGTGGTCAGCTGTCGCGAGCCAAAACACGCGCGCCCACAGGCACCGATCGACACGTGCCTGCTGCTTGACCCAGTCCTCCGGCGACATATGTGGCGGACCGCCGCTGGACTTGCCCTGGCCCCCGCCGCTCGACCCTGCGGCCGTGGTGCCCTTGGTCGATTTCGCCGGCGCCTGCGGCAGCAAGCACGCACCAGCAGTGGCGTCGAGCCAATCCGGTTTAACGCCGGCATTCGCGCACCATCCGGACGATGATGCGCGCATACCGCGGGGAGGCCCTTTGGCGGCCGCAAGGGCAGGTGCTCCACCTGCGAGATCGTGCGCTTCACCTTCCCGTTCGTGTTGAGGTGCTTCTTGTAGTGCATTTGCATGAGCGACAGCGTGGCGATCGTCGTCTCGCACTCGGGGCACTTGTAGGTCGTCTTGCCGCGCGCGTCCACCATCGGCTCAAACTGCACCGCGGAACCTGGCGACGGCATCCCGTTCGACGTCACGCCGTCCTGGTCCGAATACGCGCCGTCGTCGTCGCCCTCGTCGTCGTAGCGCACGCTCGAAAGCTGCAGGCCACCGATGGGGGCGGTCGCGGCCCGCGTAGCCATAGGCGCCGCGCGCGGAGCGTCGCCGGCGGCCTGTGTGGCGTGCTGCCGCGCCAGCCGACGATCGGCAACCTGTTTTCCCGTCGCATGGGTTAGCAAGCGTAGCGAGCGTCAGTGCCCTGTCCGATATCGCATTGCGTTGCGCGACCGGGCCGGGGGCCATCGGAACGGACCCGCTGCATCACAGCCGACACGCGCTGCTCGGTAGTGAAGGCAGCGCTGGCGGCGGTCGAGGCGCCCGTCGAGTACCCTGCAAACGCAGCGCTGGTGCCGAAGTCGGCGTCCTCCCACACTGTGCTGGGAGGAGGCAACCCGGCTGAGCGCACGGCACCTCCGCTTGCATCGCCGTCGCTGCAGCCGCGGCTGACGTCGGACCGCGGCCGGTAAAAGTGCCGCTCCTCGTCCGCCAGCGAGACCTCGGCAGCGCCGTCGCCGTCGGGGTCGAGGTACGGCGAGGGGACCATGGGGAAGTACACCGACGCCTGCGGTGGGTCCGGCAGACGCGCCGAGCGACTTGTCGGGGCCTTGGGCTTGCCGCGCTGGTGGCAGCGCCCAGCCAAAGAACCAACAGGCAGGGGCTGGGTCAAACGACCCGGGTTGCCTTATTCCACTGCCGGGGCGGTCCAACGTACGCCGATGGAGAAGGGGGGCACACCGGGCTCGCGCGCGAGCGGCGGCGCCACCGCAGGCGTCGAGACGCCCGGGCCAAAATCGAACTGCGCCAGCACCTCAGGCGGGATCTCCCGACCGCGGCCACGCCCGCGGCCGGCCGTGGACGTCGGGCTGGCGCCGTACGGTGCTGGTGGTGCGACTGGCACGTACGGCGCCGGCGGCTGGACAACCTCGTACGGCGCGGGGGCCACGGCCGCCGGCGGAGGGCCGGCGGGCATCCACGGCGCCGTCAGCGGTGGCGGCAACGGCACGCTGTCGTCCAGGTCGTCCGCAAACTGGAGCCCCGAGATGGCCGACGTGTCTGGATGCCAGGGCGGGACGCCACGGACGAGGCGATTGCGCGCCAGGTCAGGCGAACATCGCCACAGGGCACCAGGTGATCCGTAAAGCCGCACCAAGCTTGCTGGCCGGCGGCGGGGTAGTGGTGCGAGCTACAGCGGCCGGTGCTGCAAACTCGACCGCGGCTGGCGCCGTGGCTGGCGGTTCCGCAGCGGCCGCGGCGGTTGCTGCGCCGGCGGCCGCATCCGCCGCATCCGCCGCATCGGCTGGCGCCGGCTGGTTCGGCTCCGCCATGCTCTCCATCTCCTCCTGCAGGTCTAGGTCAATGCCCCACAGCAGTGCCGCCATGCTGCGAGCGGCGTCCTCGATGCTGGTGCCGGCCGCGGGAGCCCCCGCGGGCTCGCTTGGCTGCGCAGGCGCGGCCGGTTCGTCCGCGGGCTCCACCGATGGGGCCGGCGGGTCAGGCTGTGAGGGCGGTTCGGCCGGCGCGGCCGGCGCAGCTGGCGCGGCCGATAGTTCCAACCCCGGCGGTGGCTGGTCGGTAGACGTGGGCGATGTCGCCGGCGGCGGCTCAGCGGCCGGCACGAATACGGCGCCCGCCAGCGGCGCCACCGGCTCGGCGGCCCGCCAGGACGGCGCGGCCGAGCCCTGCGACGACCCTGTATCCGGCGCCAGGCCCGGCGGCGGACCGCGCGTGCGTGGCGCCTAGGCAATGGTCGGCCCCAGATCACCACCGCCCCGAGTAGCATGAGCACCGTTCTTTCCATCGCCTCACTGCTTGGCTGCTGAGAGAGCGTACCGGCACCTCTGCCTCGCCGCCCGTGCTGCGGCTCGCTTGCCGCATGCGGAACTGCTGCGCGGTGGGGACGTACTCGCGCGCGCCGGCGTGGCGGGACCCCTCCGACCGCCACGACGCGTCCGAGGCCGCTGGTCCGTCCGCCTTGGGCGGCGTGCGCGGCTGGCGCGCGACGGCGGCGGGCGGCAGCTGCTCGGACACGGACGAGGACGAGGAGGAGCGGCGCAAGCGGCTGGTGCGCGGTCCGCCCGGGGCGTCGTTGGGGGCCGCGGCTGGCGCCGCAGGGAGCGTCGGCCAGGCGCTGTCGCCGCCCGCCGCCACCACGCTCGAGGGCGCGGCGGCCGTGGGTACCGCAGGCACGGCCCACTTGCGGGGCGCGACGGCCGGCACAGCTGGGGGGCGCTCGGCGGATGTCCCACCGCCCGGCGGATGATCCTTGGCGGGTGGCGGGTGCGGGTTGGCCGCCTCGGCGGCGATCTCGGCCATCAGCGCCCGAACGCCAAACGTCGCGAAGTGTTTTCTGTTCCGCCGCACGGCAGCGGGGACCGACGGTACGGCGACCGTTAGCGACCCAGAGCACCTCCGACACGACGTACGGCGGAAGGAACCACGGCGTACCCGTTCTTGATCTCCTCGTCGGTGAAGCACACATCGTCGTCGGCCAGGTAGTGCAGGTTGAGGCACGTGGCGTTGTGGCACGGCCGGTTGCTGAGGAACGACGGGCAGTACTTGGTCAGGCCCAGCATCGACCTGGGTGACAGCGTGGGGCCATGGCGAGAGATCGGGGAAGCGTGTCAGCACCGGCGCAAGCAGCTGTCTTAAGCATGCCGTGGTGCGGCGTGGCGCACCGGAGCGAGCAGCCGTCCATCTGCTGCTCGTTGGTGGCCACGACGGCCGCGCGCGCCTCCACGGGCCGGCTGAATCGCAGGAACGCGGCGCCACCCTTGCCCGTGATGTACGGCCGCACCACGTGGACGCTGTCGATGTGCCCGTACTGCCGAAAGTGCTCCTTCAGTTTCTGAGGTGGCCGACCACGGCTCCAACGCTTGGGGCAGGCCACTGCGCTGCGTCAGGCCGCTGCGCACCACCCTGGCCCGTGTCCGTCCGGCCCACGCACCTTTTCATCGCACAGCCGTGCCGGCAGGCCGGCGACGTAGGCCACGTTCCGCTCGATGATGCGCAGCGACTCGAGGTGCTGGCGGCGCGAGGGGTCCACGTTTTCCTTGCGCTCGCGGTCCCGGCGCTCGCGCGCAGCCTGGCGGCGGGCAGCGATCCTGCTCACCCGGTGGCGGCGGGTCCGGCGGCAGCGGTGCCGTGTGGTTAGCGACTCGAGCGTTATGCGCTGGGCAGCGTCCGGTTCCGGGTGCGTACTCTTCCGGCGTGGGAGCCACGTAGCGCACGGTCTCATTGCTGTACGGCCGCCGGCACGCTGGACACGAGAACTGCTCGCTCTCCTCCAACTTTTTGTAGCAGAAGCTGCAGATCTGGTTGCCAGAGCGCCCCAGCGACCGCGCGAAGGCTAGGCCGCTAAGCCAGAGCGGCTGGCGCGCCGGGCAGGGCGTGCGCCGACGGGAAGAGGGGTCGGGGGAACGTACGCGGTAGTCGCAGGGGCAGGGCTGGAAGCGGAGGTCGTCGTCGTCCATGGGCTCCATGCAGAGCGGGCACGACTCGGGCTCGTCGTCGTCGTCGTGCGCCATGGTGGTGGCTGGACCGCCCGCCGGCCGCGCGGCCGCGGTGCACGCCAGCGGCCAACCGACACACGCCCGCCGCCCGATCCGACGCGGCCTCAGGCCGCTCACTGCTGTGGTGGAAAAGGCTGGGCGGTGAATGAAGCGACCGCTTGGCTGCAGAGGCGTCGCTGCTGTGGCGTTCCAGTCCAGCAGCGAAGCTCGCGACGCGGTTCGAAGACGATGTGGCAGTCCTCAGGCTCTTGGCCAATGTACAGGGCGTCCTCGAGAGGTTGTCCAGCTGACCAGCAAGGCGCCCACGGCCGCTGGGTCGTCGGCCGCCGTCCGCCGCTTCAGCAGGACCGGCGCCACCGTCGCGCTCCGCAGGGTGCGATGCCGCTCCAACGCGATGCGGCGGTACTTGGACCCTCGGCCCATGTACAGAGCGTTGTCCAGAGGCCGTGCAGGGGCCCAGCAGCGCCGCCGTGGCCGTCCAAGGGCGCCGGGTCGTCGGCCGCCCGCCGTCCGCTTGGAAGGGAGGAAAAAAGTTTCGCGCCAAAACTCGCTGTGGCGGCAGAGTCCGAATCGCTCGTGCCCCGCAAGTGCACGGACAGTCGCGGCCCATGCACGCGGACGCATGCTTGCGAGGCGAGGCGCAGACCGTGAGCATCGGTGGGGTGGGAGGCGAGCTCTGAAGGAGGGCCGGAGAGCGTGCGCAGCTGGGAGAGAAGATGGAGGACTGGGCAGCAGCTTGTTGGCGTGACCTGCATGTGCTCGAGCGGCGTAGACGGTGACATTGGGCCAAGAACTTGCGCGATTGCGATCAACAACACCGTGGCAGATCGTGAGAGCGAGCTTGCGCCAGGAGGCTATCGCTTGGATGGCGAGACGCCCGGGAGATCGGCCCCGTCGCGACGAGGCGCCTTTGGTCGACGCGAGGGTGCGCATCTGGCGCTGAGCATGGCACCAAGGGAACCGTGGCGGGGCAGAGATGCATGGAACTCGGGGGATGGACGATGCTGCAGCAACCAGCCCCGTAGCTGAACTCGCAGGCTCCGGCACCGGGCCCCCATGGCACGCACACGCAGCGAGGTGGATCGGCCGTGCGCCTGTGCATGCCCCGCCGATGGGCCACGTGGCACCGAAACTTCGCGAAGGTTCCACAAACGCGATGACGTCATCAGAGGAAGGGAGGCGAGGAGCGCGAGCGGCCAGGCGGAGCGCGCGCGAGGACTGCGGAGACGCGACGCTGGAAGAGGACGCTGACGGCGGAAGAACAGCGCAGGCGGGGGCGCCAGAGCGCGCAGAAGGTGCAGAAGGGGACGTAGGTAGGAGACCGCGGACGACATCCAGGAGGACAGCCGCTTAGTTGCGCCGCCGCTGCGACCAAGCCGAGGTCGACGACCCAAACGGCCAAGCTGACCTGCGACCGACGGCGACCGCGGCCGCGACCACCTACGGCACCCGTACACCGTATCCAACACGACCCAGCGACGACGCTCCAGCCATGGGCCAAGAACAGGACTCGACCGGCCGCAACTTGGCGCGCCCGGCCGATGCCGCCGCGGCGAGCAGCGGCGGCGGCGGCGGCGGCGGCGGCGGCGGCGGCGGCGCGGCCACCCAACCGGAGCCCCGCCGGCCGCGCGACCTGCCGGGCCTGCTGCGGTGGTCCGCGGAGGTCCAGGAGCGCGCCGGCGGCGCGGGCGCGGGCGCGGGCGGTCAGCCGCTCGCACCGCTGGACCCCGAGCGACGCCAGTTCCTCCAGGAGGCGTTCAAGGGCCTCACCGTTGACGAAGTCCAGCTCATGAAGGAGGCCGTCGCCACGCTGTCCAAGCCGGCGGACGACGACGCGGCCGTGGCCGCGCAGGAGGCGGCCCTCCACGAGCTCCACTCGCTCGTGGAGAACTTGGACAACGCGTCGGGTACGAGGCGCTGCACGCCACCGCCGCCCATCGCGGGATACGTCGGCAACCGACTAATCCAACCCCGACCCTTGGTGATCCATATCGCTCCCCCAGATTTACACAAAATTGGCGGCTTCACGGTGGTCATCGACTGCCTACGCCGGCCGCAGGCGTCGCTGCGGCACCGGGCCGCCAACGCGATCGCGGCGTGCGTGCAGAACCACCCGCCCGTCCAGCAGATCGCGCTGGACCTCGGCACCATGCCCCTGCTTGTGGGCCTCCTCGACGACGCCGACCCGGTCGTGCGGAAAAAGGCCATCTACGCGCTCTCTGGTGCGTTTGGCGCGTGAGGCAGCTGGTAGAGCGTCGATCCACGGGGCTGACTTGGCCATGCCGCAACAATCTTTGGTGGTTGGAAAATCAGCCCTCGTGCGTGAGTACGCGCCGGCGCAAAAGGCGTTTGTCGAGGCTGGCGGCATCACGCTGCTGCGCAACGGCATGCTCGATGACTCGGCGCAGGTGCGCATGAAGGCCGTCTTCCTGCTGCGCAACCTGATCATCAGCGACCCGGCACTCAAGGACGCCGGTACGGTGACCAGCGCACGTCCCTGGGGCGCTGCGCTCCATGTCCATTCGCTGACCCAGGAGGCGTGTCCAGTCCCTAGGCGAGCCCGTTGCTGCGGACAGTGCGCGAGGCGGAGCTCCTGCCGGTGCTGGTGGTCCTGGCCAGCGACGACTACGAGCCGCTGCGGGAGCAGGCGCTGGCGACGCTGGTGCTCGTGGCCGAGGACCACGCCGCCAACATGGCGGTTCTGCGCGGCACGGACGTCGGCCTGCGCAAGGCGCTCGAGGCCGCGCGCGCCCGGCACGCCGCCGCGGTCCAGGCCGGCAGCGCCGAGGACGTGCAGGACGAGCAGGAGCTCGTCACCAAGCTGTGGGCCATCTGCTTTCCCTGACCGCGCGCCGGCCCGCCTCTGAGCCGCCCGCGGCGGCGGCTGTGTACAGAGTCCAGATTCCACCGCCTTCCACTGATTCTACCCCCGTGTACAGGCACACAGCGCTCGCTTATGCACGTGCTTTCTCACTTGTGTGTGTGCTGTACAAGGCGTGCGGTGGTTACGCGGCGTTGACGAGCGCCTGCAGCGCCTCCTGGAGCTTGCCCCCGTGCTCGCGCAGCGTGCGCTCCGCCACCGCCTTGGACACCTCCAGCTCGGCCACCTGAGGAGGGGAAAGGCAATGGGGAATGGCGTGCGCGACCAGTTAGTGGATGCATCGCCAACGTGTGCGCAGCGGCGCCGTTGCTTTGGCATGTCAGCATACAATGATCTGCACGTCGGCGTCGGAAACCGGCACGGCGGCCAGCTCCGCATCCCTGAACCTCGCACAGCGCGCCATGCGGTCGCTCCCGCCGCCGCGTTAGGCGGACCGTCGTGGCGCCCAATGAGTGGCGTATGGCGCACGTACCGCTTGGCCTTCTTCTCCTTGAGCTCCTTCACGGCCCCAGAGATCTTTTCGAGCGACTGCGGCCGCACGACGACCACGCACGCACGGCATAGCGTCCGCGCCGGATGAGCCGCCGCCACCTCGGGCCGCCTCCGTGCGCGCCCAAGCGCACCTTTTTGAGCTTGTCGGCGTCGACCGACTCGGCCTCCTCGCCATCGTCGCGGACGCGGTTGAGGTCGCGCGAGGCCTGGCCCTGCTGGCCCTCCTCCTCCTCCTCGGCCGCCTCGTTGTCGTCGTCGTCCGCCGCCTGCGCCGCCTGCGCGGCCTTGGGGTCCTTGCCCGCCGCGGTGCTCTTCGCCGTCGCCGCCATTGTGCCGTGTTCCTGCCTGCCCGCGGCCACTGCGTGTCGGCCTGCTCGAGCCGGCGCTGGCGGGTCGCAGTCCGGGTCGACACCGCTGCCACTCGGCTGCGTCTTTCACGTCCGCTGCTGCGTCTTTCGCATCCGCTTCCTCTGTTTTTCAAAAGCAGCGGGGTCTCTCGCCCCCCTGAAGCGCTCCTCGCGTCTCCGTAGGCGCCGTCGTCGTCGTCCTCGTTCTCCTCGTCGTCCTCGTCGTCGTCCTCGTCGTCGTCCTCGTCGTCGTCGTCCTCGTCGTCCGCGGCGCCTCCCAGCGAGCAAGAGCGAATGACGTCATAGGCTGATGGCGTCATAGAGGACGCCGCTGAGGCGGCTGGGTGTGGTGGTGCGCGCACTGTTGGATGCCTTGCAGGGCAGCGAGGCGGCCTGTCAAGGTGTTAAGACCTTCTTTGGTGCTCGTGAACGGGTAG
>Ga0180216_1004243_pt1 | contig 10971 bp, 4 predicted proteins | sample eDN3rd37CBELigMG_FD_128879 | JGI IMG/M metagenome (GOLD analysis project Ga0180216, IMG submission 128879) | Enriched Miracle-Growth compost microbial communities from Emeryville, California, USA - eDNA 3rd pass 37_C BE-Lig MG (version 2)... ...
CGGCCACGGCCATGGCGGCGGGCGTGGCCCGGCGCCTGGCGGCGCCCGTCACGGCCGGCCTGGCGGCCGCCACGGCGGCGACGCTGGCGCTGCAGGTCGTCCTGGGCTGGGGCGGGCGGCCCGACAGCGGCGACTACGGCGTGCTGAGCCTCCCGGTGGATCTGGTCACCGGCGACGTCTGCCCAAGCCCCAAGACGCTGCTCAAGGCCGGCACAGTCTTGGCCACGCTGCTGGCACCCGCATTGGTGGACGTCGCCGTCGGCAGCCTGCTGGCCCACGCCGCGACGCTCGCGACGCTGTGGGCCGTCGAGCGGACGGCGCGGATGGCCGCGGGTGCCGCGCGGCAGGCGTCCGTCACGCAGACCATGGCCGCCGCGTACGGCCTGACGCTGGTGGTGTGGGTGGCGCTCGGCCACCTGCTCAGCCGCGGCGTCGGGTGGGCCGCGCCATCGCTCTTCATGAGCGACGCCGCGCACGAGTGCGGCACGGGGCCGTGCGCGCCGCTGCTCGCCACAAGCCTCGGCCTGCTGCCCTGGACCGTCGACCAGATGCAGAGCCCCGTGCCGGGGCCAAGCGCGCGCATCCGCGTCGCCGCGTGGGTGCCGCACAGCCTCGCCTACTTTGCGCTGTGCGCGTGGCGGCAGAGCACGTGGGCCACCGTGGCCGCCGTGCTGGTGGGCGTCCCGCTGGCTGGCATGGTCCACGAGGCCCGGCGGCGGCAGAGCGGCGCAGGCGGCCTGCTGCCGCAGGCGACGATGCACGCGAGCGGCGCCCGCGCGTCGCCGGGCGCCGCCCAGCGGCGGTCCGTCCTGGGGCCGCTCCTGGTCCTCGCCGGGGGCGGTATGCAGCGTCGCAGGCGCGGAAGCCGTCGACGCCGCGCAGGGTGCTAACGCGGTCCAGCGGCCGTGGCGCCTGCCTGGTTGACGTTCGCGCAGCGCTGGCCGCGCAGTGGCTGGGCCGCAGCCTCCTCGCGGCGCACGTGCCGCCCGTGGAAGAGGCGCTGGCCGAGCTGGCGGCCCCGGACTACGAGACCACGGCGACCTTTGTGGTGGTCACCGCGCCGCGCCGCGGCGATCCGTTGTACCTGCTGGACACGCTGGCCTCGCTCGCGGCGCCGCTGGACACATACAACAACCCCAGTACGGCGCGCGCCGCGCGCGCAGGAATCCCACAGTGGGGCACACGGGGGGCTAACGTTGCCTCCACCGGTGCGGCCGGGAGTTGCCGCACGCCCCCTAGACCTCTTCCACGTGGTCGTGTACACCGGCTTCACACCGCACCCGGGCTATTCGATGGCACAGGCGCGGTACGGTGGGCGAGCCAACTGGCATTGGGCCATCGAGGGCATTGAGCAGGGCGCCAGCATCGCGCGGCAGCGCGTGGACTTTGCCGCCGCGCTCACGGCCGCCAGCAAAGTGGCCGTACGTTGCGCGCGCGCGTCCTCAGTGGCTCGCGACGCGCGGCCTGGACTGACGCCCGCGCTCTGCGGACGATGCTACCTTGTGCCCGCCACTCTCCAGCCGGCGCGCTACTACGTGCTCGTCGAGGACGACTTTCCGTTCTGCGAGGGCGGCTGGGACGAGTTCACGTGGCTGCTCACCGCGGCGGCGGAGCGCGTGCCCAACCACTGCGGCGTCTTCATCGCTACGGGGGGCAGGTAAGCAAGGCGCTCTGCGCGGGCGGCCCAAGGATGCGTGGCGGCGTTGACCATCGCGACAAGGCGAGGTGGATCGTGCCGCCATCGCGCAGTGGGCTGGTCATCCGCGACTTCGTCCTCACCGCCGTAATTGACCTGCTGGTACGGCCTTGGCGGCGAGCTCGTGTGCCCCTCGTGCGCGCGCGCGCGCTTGGCTCACGCGCGGCTTGCCGTCGCGTCGCGCGCATCGCCCGGTGGCAGCTCACGGGGCCGGCCAGCAAGCCGAACGAGAAGGCGTACCCGAACGACGAGATCATCCAGGACTGCCTGCGCGGCCACCTCGAGCCCTGCGCGCACTGCGCCTACAGCCTGGTGGTCTCGCGGCGGCTGCTCATGCACCACGTCGGCTTCAACACCTCCACCACTGCCCGCACCTACTCCTCCAACAGCTGGCAGTGCGATTGGCGCCAGCCCTTCAACGGCGAGGCCGACACCATTGTATTCTAGCCACGGCCACGGCACTGCATGCCGCTGAACTGCCCGGCGGTACTGCACCTGCACCACCTTGACCTGTACCAAAATCCCAACCATCTGTAATAGTAGCACAGCAGCCCCGTGTACAGTATGCCGTCGGGCCCCCCTAAAGCGATTACACTAGTTCGCATGGTCGCATGGCAGCGTGTCCATGTGCCCTCGCCGGTCGCGCGGCCATCCGTCCGACTCCGCAGTCAGCACCCGTGGTAGCCCAGCAGTTGTGCCTCGTGCGAGGCAGGTCGCACTGCGCGTTTGGTCCACCGACCTGAGCCGCCTTGCACGCGGCCCGTCAGCACCGACGCCCATGGCGACGCCGCGGACGCGGCGCCACTACGCCAACTGCGCCACGCTCGACGCGCACCACGACGTGCACCTCGCGTGGTCCGTCGACGACGCGGGTGGCCGCCTCCACCTCGCGACCTGGGCGCCCGTGCCGGACGGCTACCTCGCCGTGGGCCTCTCCGAAGACGGCAGCATGACCGGCGGGCCGCGCGGCTTCGCCGAAGTGTGGGTGGTCCGTGCCGCCGCTAGCCAGCCGGCCGCCTCGAGCGAGGACGTTCCTAACGGCGGTCGGGACCTGCGATGCCCCCCGATTCGGGCGTCCGCGGCGCAGGCAACGAGCTCGGACGACGTGGACAGCGCGTGCCACCCGGCGTGCCTGCTGGACGGCGTCGTGCGCGAGTACAGCGTGCCGACGCCGGACGCCGCCGCGCCAGCCAGCCTGGAGGACGTGCAGGTGACGCGGACGCCCTCGCATCTGATCGCCGAGTTCAGCCGCGCGCTCGACACGGGCAAGGCCGCCACCGACTACGCCATCGCGCTGGACGCGCCCACGACGCTGATCTGGGCGCTGCACGGGGCGAACCGCGCCGGCGGGCTGTCGGCGCTGGAGGAGCACGCGGCCGTCGGGCAGGCCACCGTGACCTTTGGCGCGGGCCAGCCGTGCCCGCCGGGCACCGTCGGCTCGCCGCCGCGACCGGCGACCGCGCCCAACCCGTTCGCCACGCGCGACAACGCGTTTGCGCTGGCGTGGAACGCGAGCGCCGAGGCGATCACCTTCACCATGTCGTCGGCGTTCACCGGGTGGGTCGCCATCGGCCTGAACAACAAGCCGACGATGGCCGGCGCGGACATGTACGTCGGGTGGGTCGGCCGCAAGACCGGCAATGTCGTCGTGCTGGACACGCACGGTACGGGCCGCGAGACGCCGGTCCCGGACACCGAGGGCGGCGGCAGCTCCGATGTCTACGACGTGCGCGGCAGCCTGGTACGGGCCCGCGGCATCCAAGGCGCGCGGCTGCGGTGCAGCGGGCTCACGCGGACCGCGCCGAACGCTCGGCGTTTTGCTGCTCCGCAGGCGGACGGCCGCCTGACGGTCACGTTCACGCGACCGCTGGCAACGGGCGACGCGCGCGACTGGCAGATCACCGACGAGCCCGTGTTCCTGCTCTACGGCTACAGCGACCAGCTGGTCCGGCAGGGCCGCTACGCCAAGCACCGCGACTTTGGCATCACCCGCGTGCAGCTGCTGGACACCACCCTGCGCCCGCGTCCCCAGGCGGCGGCGGAGGCGGCGGAGGCGGCGGCCGCTCCGCGCGGCCCGCCGGTCCTGCTCCTGCTGGCGGTCGCCGCCTCCATCGCGCTGCTCGCTTGGCGGTGGATGCAGCGCGCGCGGTCCGCCGGGGGCAAGGCCGCCGCGTCCTCCGGCAGCAAGGCAGCCGACGAGGGCACCGCCGCCGCCGCCGCCGCCACCGGCACCGCCGCTCGGCGGCGCGCCCGCCAGACGACCACGGCGTGAGGTAGTGTACAGAACGTGCATGCTCTGGAGTACGATGTAAGTTATACGCAATGGGCGATCGTACAATTTTGCACAACCTTAGGGCGACGAGATCGAGCCTTTCGTCGTACGTGTGGATTGATGCTTTGTGGATTGATGTTTCGATCGACTAGCGCTAGCGCTGGCCCGACCAAGGTGGCTTGCACCAGCTAGGGTCGCTTCAGGCAGCTAGCCATAGGGCCCTATCTAGTAAATGCTTAGAAATATACTAGTCATGATGTAGCTTTGCTGATAGCCTTCTGCAGTAGCTGATCCAGAAATCATGCATGCGTTTGTTGATGATCCTGCTGGACCACTGGCGCCCACTGCATGGCCTGATTTCGCCATATCAACGGGGTTTCCAACGGGGTATCCAACCCGTTTTGGAGCGCGTGCCTTCGCGAGAATGCTAACGCGGGGCGCTGGGGCGTGGGGATTTGGGGTAGAAATGGGGCAGGTTGGCGGCACTTTTGAGGGGAATTTGGCGGCGATCGATGGCGCGTCGCGCGGACGACAGGGCACCCAGTTGTCATCGCCTAGACGTTTCCCTTTTTCCAACTCTGCTTGCCTATAGAACAAGGCCGCGATCGTCGACCAGCCTTTGCGTCGCCCCACAGAAGCGACGCACTCTCATCGTCGCCTCTCTCTCCTTCGACGTACCACTCGGTTGCACTCGGTTGTAGCCAGCGAACGGACGACGCTCTGTCCGGTGCCCCGCGCAACCAAAAGGGGCGGCAGGCGGCACGCCGTTTTTCTCTTTTCTCTTTTCTCGTTTCCTTTCGCCTTTGCGCAACGGACGCCGGCGGCTATAACGCCTGTTGGGAGAGCGAAACAAACACCGGTACGACGTGCAGAGGCAATTGGGCCTGCCACCGCATCGCGCGCATCTGCGATTGGACCGCTGTGCGAGCCGGACGTTTGACACGCAGTGACCTCGCCGGGCGGGATCCCAAGATCTTGGGCGGAGAGAGCGCGACCTACACCCGACCAATAGCGCTTCGGGTAGACAGACGGGCGGTGCCGCCCGAGCGCGGGCACGACGGCCATGGCGCTGCTGCGGCACGCGGCCCTGGCCGCGGCGGCGCTGGCGCTGGCGCACGCGGCGCTGGTGGCGGCGCTGCCGCTGAACGAGTTTATGGCGTTCGGGCCGGGCACCCACGACGACGTGCTGCCCGTCGGCGACGACGAGCACTCGGACTACCGGCTGAACGCCTGGGGCTTCAAGCTCTTTGGCTCGCGGTACAACTCGATCGTGGTCCACGACAACGGCTTCCTCTACATTGGCGAGAACGAGTACAGCCTCGGGGACTGGCGCCAGTACGAACCCTACGAGGTTCGGCCGTTCCCGTTCAGGACCACGTCGGGCATGATCGCCCCGCTGTGGACGGACTACAGTGGCGGCGAGCTCGGGGACGACTACGAGAGCGGCACGGGCTACGACTATCGCCGCTCGCTCGAGGACGACGGCGACGGCGAGGACCAAGGCGACGGCAGCGGCGAGCGGCGCCGCGCCGACCCAGACGGCGGGCTGTTCCCCGACCGCGTCTACTACAGCTACCGCGACCCGGTCGGCGAGGACGCGGACCGCGTGCGCACCATGCTGGAGCCCCTCGGCGTCGGCGCAGACTTCATGCCCAAGTTCTTCTTCGTGGCGACGTGGTACCGGTACGCGGGCTACAGCCCGAGCTCGTGGCTCCGCAACACGTTCCAGGCGGTGCTGGCCGCCGACGAGCACGCCAGCTACGTCATTTTCCACTACGAGAGAATCGACTTTACGGACGGCACCCGCTCCTCCGGCGATGGCCAGGACGTTGAGATTGGCTTTGACGAAGGCAAGTTGATTGGCGGCGGCTACTATGTCCACCCGGCATCGTGGAACCTCGGCGTGCGGGAGCTCAACAGCACCAGCAACGTGGGCGTGGAGGGCCGGTGGGCGTACCGCGTCGACAACTATCTGCACACCGAGCCCTCGTGCAACGACGTGGTGCTGGCCGGCGACTTTACGAGCGCGCTGTCGTCGTCAACATACGGCCGCATCATGCAGTACAGCTGCCGCGACGACGCGTGGCAGCCGCTGCCGGACGGCTTCAACGGCGCCGTCCACGCAGTTGCTTACTACCGCGGCTACCTGTACGCCGGCGGCGAGTTCACCGCCGACGCCTCCGAGACCACCGAGCTCCGCTACTTTGCGCGCTGGGACGGCGCCGCCTGGTCCGCCGTCCCGGGCGGGCTGGAGGGCCCGGTCTACGCACTGACCGAGTACAAAAACAAGCTCTTGGTAGGCGGCGACTTTGTGCTGGCATACGGGTCGGTCGAAGCCGCGCGGCTCGCCACATGGGACGGCCGCAGGTGGCGCGCGGTGGTGGAGCCACCGCCGACCGGCGCGGTCCGCACCATCGTGCCCTTCTTGAATGGCGAGCTGCTCATTGGCGGCGAGTTTGAGGGCATTGGCGAGACCACTGGGATTGCCTTCGCGGCCACTCTAACCACGGAGGCCGACACCGACTTTTACGTGCATCCGCCGCCCGCGCTGACCGACGGGCCCGTTCGAACGGCCGCATACGTGGCGATGAATGCGTATACCAACTTCATCTGCCTGGGCGGCGCGTTTGCCAGCGCCACGGGGAGTTTCACCGTCGATGCGGCTGGCCTGGCCTGCGTCCTGGACGGCTACGAAAGCAACCTCATCTTTGCGCCAACCGTGGGCGCCGGCGTCAACGTGATCAACACAATGGTCGCCCTCCGCGACGGCGTCATTGTCGGCGGCTCCTTCCTGGTGTCGGAGGAGCCGTACGTCGAGGGCGCCGTGGGCTTGTTCAACCTGACGTCGATGACGATGACCGTCCTGGGCTTTGCAGACGGGCCGGCCACGGCGTTCCGCGTCGTGAACCAGGCGCTGTGGGTGTTTGGCCCGTTCTGGGTGATGGACGGTCTCGAAGTCAAGGGCGCTGCGGCGTTTACCTTTGCTGACGGGTGGTCGACGGTCGACGGCCTCTACTTTGGCAGCGGCGACGGTGCCGTCCTGGCCGCGGCCGTGGGAGAGACCGTCACGCTGCCGGCGGACCCGACGCTCGAGAGTATGGTGCTTGGCGGCGAGTTCGACGCCGTCGGGGGCCGTCAGGCCAAACACGTGCTCCGCTACGTCAACAAGGAGTGGGTCGCCATGGGCGCCGGCTTTGAGCATGACGTCCGCGCCACGGTCGTGTGGGATGGCCTGGTGGTGGCCAGCTCAGTCGATCCCGACGAGGGCATGACGGGCAAGAGCCGCATCGCTTACTGGGACGGCCACAACTGGGTCAATCTGGGCAACTGGCCGGGCACGTACCAGGCATACGCCCTTGCCGACTACAACGGGGTCCTCTTCGCCGCCGGCTACTTCCGGAGTCTCCAAAAGCCCCAGCAGCAGCGCCGTGACGGGGACCACCAGCCCCAGCCGCGGGCCGAGTACCCCTCGGGGCCCCCCAGCATGGTGGCGTACCTGGATGAGACCTTGGGCGACTGGCGGCAGGTGCCGGACGGGCCCTACGGATACGTCTACGCCCTCGCCGTTTACGACGGCGTGCTGGTCGTTGGTGGCAACTTTGGCGAGGTTGATTCGACCGGCCGCGCCAAGCTGGTGACCTGGGACGGCGCGGAGTGGGGCGGCTTGGCCGGCGTCCAGGATATCTATGACGGGTACGTGACATCGCTGCTGGTCGCCGACGGCGTGCTCTACGTGGGCGGATCGTTCCACCACGTCGTCCTCGACACCGAGGGCACGGTCGACGTGAACCACATCATGGCGTGGAACGGCACGGCGTGGGATATGTTCGACGGCGGCTTGAGTCTCCGAGACGAATGGTCAGCGGTCACCGCGATGGCGTGGTTCCAGGACCAGCTGTTTGTGTCAATGGAGAATTGCGCCCCGTGGTACGGCTACCCCTGCCTGCTGGTCTACGACCCCGGCAGCGGGGCCGAGTCGAGCTGGGTCGAGGCGCCTGTCTATATTGACGGGACGGCGTACACGCTCCAGGTCCTGGGCGACTGGCTGTATATTGCGGGCGACTTCAACGTGCATGGAACCAGCGACTATACGGGCACAGTCGTTGCGCGGTACAACGGCACCCAGGTGCAGGCAATTGACAAACTCTACAGCGTCAACCACGACGTGTACGCGCTGCTCGTGTTGGCAGAGGAAGACTTGGTGATCGGTGGCGGGTTTACTAAGGCAAACTCTGACTCCGCCAACAACGTCGCGATCTTCCTCCCGAGCGTGGCCGCCGACGGCCGGCTCAGGCCTTTGAACGGCGACGGCGTCGACGGACGCGTTGAGGCATTGGGATGGTTCAACGGGATGCTGCTTGCCGGTGGCGACATTGAGGGAAGCGCAAACAATCAGTGGTTCTACGGCATTGCGCGCTTCGTGCCCGACTTGGACAGCTGGGCGCCCGTTATCGCCAACTTCGAGAACCGAGTGTACGCCATCCTCGGTACGCAAGACTGTCTCTACCTCGGTGGCGACTTTACCTGGGGCATCGGCTACGGCTTTGCCAAGTTTGCGGACGGCGCGTGGCGGATCTTGCCGTCGTACCCTGCCGGCGAGGTCTACGAGCTGGCGGAGTACACAGACCCCACCGGCCAGACGCTGATCTATGTCGGCGGCTCGTTTGACGGGCTCGTGACGCTGGATCAGTACTACCCATACTACGGCAGCCGGCTGGACGTGCGTGATTTCGACGGCTACGGAATCTACGGCATCGCCACGTGGGACGACATCGCTGGCGAATGGTATGCGCTCGGCGAGGGCGTCAGTGGTTCCGTGTACGCTCTGGCCATCTTCCAAGGCGAGCTGTGGGTTGGCGGCGAATTCTACGAGTCGAACGGGCTGCTGCGCTGGAACGGCACCGAGTGGTTGGAGCCCCCGCGCATCCCGCGCCAGCACCACGGTGTGACCGCCTTGGGCGCCTTCGACGGCTTCATGTATGCTGCGATTCACTGGGAAAGCCAGCCCGACGGCAATACCTGGGCGCTCCTGCGCTCCGACGGCGCCAGCCCGTGGGCGCCCATGAATGCTGGAGGAGGCGGCACCGTGACTCTGGTGTCTCCCTTGGTGGACGGCATCGTTGTCGGAGGCTCGTTCGACAGCCAGGGGGCAATCCCCGCACACGGTTTCACGCGCTGGAATGGTCAGGCGTGGAGCCCCGTCGACCCGGTGCACGGCGACATGTACGAGGGCGACGTGCTGGCCATGATCCGCTACAACGGGAAGCTGGTGGTCGGCGGCGAGTTTGAGACCATGCGCGGCGTTCGGGTGAACAACTTGGCGATATTTGATGGCGAGGCGTGGCGCCCTGTGCGAGGTGGCGTGAATGGCCGAGTGTGGGCTATGGCGATCGTGGACCCGGGCATCCTCTACGTGGCGGGCGACTTTTCGCTGGTATACAACGACCCGAACGATCCGCTGGACTCTACGAGCGCCAATGGCCTTACCGGATGGATAGACACCAACAATCAGGGGGTCGCAGTGCCCGGATTGAACTCGGGCTTCGTGTACGCCCTGGCCGAGTACAACGGCTACCTGTACGTTGGTGGCGACTTTTACGACGTCGACGGCGTCGACATCGATGGCGGCTCGTACCACGTCCTTCAGTTTGAGTGGGGCGTCGGCTTTAGCAACATGGTCGGGAGTGATCCCGCGGTGCAGAGCGGGCCTCGCGGCACCGTCTACGCCCTGGCCGTGCTCGACAGCGTCCTGTACGCCGTCGGCAGCTTCAGCTACGTCAACGACTATGAGACCCTGCCGATTGCCATGTGGGACGGCCAAGCGTGGTCAGCTCACGTTCTGGGTGACAACTTCTTTGCGGGAAGCATCTACACCATTGCGTCTTACCACGACGAGCTCTACATTGGCGGCGGCTTTTTCATGCACAACACGATCGACGAAATCAACACCGCCGCGCGGTTCGATGGGCAACTCTGGCGACCGCTGACGTCGCCGTTTGACGGCACGGTTAAGTCCATGATCGCGTATCTCGACCTCCTCTACATTGGCGGTTCCTTTTTCAAGGTCGGCGCCCTGTCCGCAAAGAACATTGTTGTTTGGAACGGAACGGCACTCTTGCCGGACTTTCCAGCGGTGCGGGCGTCCGAGGTGACGCTTTTCGCGCTCAATGACGGCCTCTATGTAGGCAGCATTGCTATGGGGCTATTTGGCTCTCCGAGCCCCACGGAACTGCCGCTCATGTTTGACGACAACGAGTGGCGTACCATGGGTGGCGGCACCGGAGCCGGCGGCGAGGTGCACGCCGTACTTGCACCTCCGGGGGCACGCCTGGTACTTCCGCCGGTGTACTGCCCCGAAACCATTGAAGGGAACGCGTCGTGGCCGTCAACGTCGATGTACGAGACCGCCGTGGGCGAGTGCCTCCCAGGCTATGCCACGCTCAGCGGCCAGGCGCCGTCTCGCGCGTGCGATCTTGGTGGCTCCAACGATGTCGGCGTCTGGCTCACGCCCACGGAAGGGTGCTGGCAAGGTACGCCCACGCTCGGGAGGACGAATGCGATGTAGGGCCCTATTGGAACTAACCAGACCGACAAGGAACTATGCTCCATCATTTGCTCGCTACAGCCTGCTTGGACGTCATTGACTCGGAGAGCCATGCGTCGTTCCCACTGGCCATCGCCGTCGACCGCGCCGTGAACGTCACTGGCACTTGTCAGGACACTTACACGGGCACCCCGTATCGCCTGTGCCATCCGGATGGCAGCTGGTCGGCTACACAATTCCCCTGCCGCCCGATTGTGTGCGCGGCGTTCAGCACTGTGGAAGGCATCTTTGGCGAGACACCCGCCGGCATCGAAGCCATCGGGACTTGTCCCGAGAGCTACCACGGCTCGCCGACGGCTGCCTGCAGCGACGACGGCGAGTGGTCGAGCGTGTCGTCGCCGTGCGAGCAGACCTTCTGCGCGGCCCGGCAGAACGACTCCTTCGCTGCGTGGCCCGAGA
>Ga0180216_1004244_pt1 | contig 10970 bp, 8 predicted proteins | sample eDN3rd37CBELigMG_FD_128879 | JGI IMG/M metagenome (GOLD analysis project Ga0180216, IMG submission 128879) | Enriched Miracle-Growth compost microbial communities from Emeryville, California, USA - eDNA 3rd pass 37_C BE-Lig MG (version 2)... ...
CACCGGCCCGTCACCAGCATCGTCCACAAATATCCGGACCGGGTCCTCCTCCTCGCCCTGGACCGCTGCTCGGTCTACTGCCGGCACTGCACGCGGCGGCGGATCACCGGTCAGCCGGAGACGGAGATCGATCGGCGGGCGCTCGAGGAGGCGGTCGCCTGGCTGCGCGAGCACCCGGAGGTCCGGGACGTCCTCGTCTCCGGCGGCGATCCCTTCCTCCTCTCCACGAAGCGGCTGGACGAGCTGCTCTCGGCGATCCGCTCGGTCCCCCACGTGCAGATGATCCGCATCGGCACGCGGGTGCCGGTCTGCTGCCCGATGCGCGTGGACGAGGAACTCGCGCGCACGCTCCGCCGCCACGCGCCGCTCTTCGTGGTGACCCACTTCAACCACCCGGTGGAGGTGACGCCCGAGGCCGGGGCCGCCTGCGAACTCCTGGTCGATCACGGCGTGCCGGTGGAGAACCAGACCGTCCTCCTGCGCCGGCTGAACTCGAGCGCGCGCATCCTCACCGACCTCTCCCACCGCCTCCTCGAGCACCGGGTGCGGCCCTACTACCTCCACCAGATGGACGTGGCGCAGGGGATCGAGCATCTGCGCACCTCCACGCGAACCGGGGTGGAGATCCTCGAGAAGATGCGGGGATGGACCACGGGGCTCGCGATCCCGCACCTGGCGGTGGACCTGCCGGGAGGGGGAGGGAAGGTCACCCTGGGCCCCGACTACCTCCTCTCGCGCAGCGAGAAGGAGAGCCTCTTCCGCAACTACCGGGGCGAGGTCTACGCCTACCCCGAGCCGCGCGAGACCGACCCCTCGTGTCCCTACGAGGCCGTCTATTACGGCGAGGAAGAAGGCTGAGGCGCGGGGCTAGAGGATCTCGAGCACCCGCTCCATCGGCCGGCAGAGGCGCGCGCCCTTCTCCGTCACCACGATCGGCCGCTCGATGAGGATCGGATGCTCGACCATGAAGTCGAGGATCTGGTCGTCCGTCCACTTCGGATTGGCGAGGTCGAGCTCGGCGTAGAGGTCGCCCTTCTTGCGCAGGAGCTCGCGGGGCGTCATCCCCATCTGCTCGAGCAGGTCGACGAGCTCCTCGCGGCTCGGCGGCGTCTTCAGATACTCGATCACCTCCACGTCCACGCCCTTCTCCCGAAGGAGGGCGAGCGTCTTCCGCGAGGTGCCACAATTCGGGTTGTGATAGATGCGGTTCATGGGCCGGTTCCTAACCCCAAGCTCGAAGCATTTCCACCAGCCTGGGTGACGAGGTGGAAGCGCTCGAGGTGGAGTGCGCTTCCGCGGCATCCGCCGATGGCGACGGCTTCCACCTACGTTCCGCCGCCCTCCCGCAAGCGGAGGCGGCGCTCCTCGAGCCATCTCGAAGACCAGGCGGCGTAGTTGCCGGCTTCGATCTGGCGGCGCGCCTCGGCCATGAGGTCGCAGAAGAAGGTGAGGTTGTGCAGCGACGCCAGGCGGGAGGCGAGGATCTCCTTGGCCAGGTAGAGGTGCCGCAGGTAGGCCCGGGAGAAGTTCTCGCAGGTGTAGCAGCGGCAGTTCGGATCGAGGGGCTCGGGGTCGTCGGCGAAGCGGGCGTTCCGGAGGTGGAGCACGCCCTCGGAGGTGTAGAGGCGGGCGTTGCGCGCGGTGCGGGTGGGCAGGACGCAGTCGAACATGTCGATGCCCAGGCCCACGCAGGTCACCAGATCCTCCGGCGTCCCCACCCCCATCAGGTAGCGCGGCTTCTCCTCGGGGAGGAGGGGGGCGGAGAGCGAGACGCTCTCGTACATGTCCGGGATCGGCTCGCCCACGCTGTAGCCGCCGAGGGCGTAGCCGGGCAGATCGAGCGCGGCGAGCTCCTCGGCGTGGCGCTTCCGGAGGTCGGCGAAGAGACCGCCCTGCACGATGCCGAAGAGGTTCGAACCGCTCTCCGGATCCCACGCGGCTTTCGAGCGCAGGGTCCACCGGGTGGTCCTCGCCATGGATTGCTCGTGGTAGGCGCGACTGCTTTGGGCCGGCGGACATTCGTCGAAGGCCATGATGACGTCCGCCCCGAGCGCCTGCTGGACCTCGATGGAGATCTCCGGCGTGAGCTTCTTCAGGCTCCCGTCGATGTGCGAGCGGAAGGTGACCCCCTCCTCCTCGATCTTCCGCGAGGCCGAGAGCGAGTAGACCTGGAAGCCGCCCGAGTCGGTGAGGATGGGGCGATCCCAGGCCATGAAGCGGTGGAGGCCTCCCAGCCTTCGGATGCGCTCGTGCCCGGGGCGGAGGAAGAGGTGGTAGGTGTTGCCGAGGACGATCTGCGCGCCGATCCGCTCCAGGTCGTCGGGGGCGATCGCCTTGACGGTGGCGGCGGTCCCCACCGGCATGAAGACGGGCGTCTCCACCGTGCCGTGGGGAAGGGTGAGCCGGCCGCGCCGAGCCTTCGAGCCGGGGTCTCGCTGGAGGAGTTCGAAGCGGAATCTCATAGCAGGAGCATCGCGTCGCCGTAGGAGTAGAAGCGGTAGCGGTGGCGGATGGCGTCCTCGTAGGCGGCCAGGAGCCGCTCGCGCCCGGCCAGCGCCGCCACGAGCATCACCAAGGTCGATCGGGGCAGGTGGAAATTGGTGAGCAGGCCGTCGATCACGCGAAAGACGTGCCCCGGTCGCACGAACAAATCGGAGACACCGGGGCCCGGGTTCACGCCGCTCCCTCCGTCCCACGCCGTCTCCAGCGCGCGGAGGCTCGTCGTGCCGACGGCGATCACGCGGCCCCCCCGGGCTCGCGTCTCCGCGATCGCGCGCGCGGTCGCCACGGGAATCTCGAAGCGCTCGGCGTGCATCTTGTGGTCCGCCGGATCCTCCGCGCGCACGGGGAGGAAGGTGCCGGGTCCCACGAAGAGACTCAGCGATTCGATGCGGATGCCGTGGCGGCGAAGCTCGTCGAAGATCCGCGCGGTGAAGTGGAGGCCCGCCGTGGGCGCGGCCACCGCCCCGCGACGGCGGGCGTAGATGGTCTGGTAGCGCTCTTGGTCACGCGGGCCGGCGGCGCGGCGGACATAGGGGGGGAGGGGGAGTTCGCCGATCGCCTCCACCCGCTCGAGGAGATCGTCGGGGCCGGCTTCGAAGGCCACCCGAAGGAAGCCCTCGCCCTCGACCTCGAGCACGGTGGCGGAGAGTTCTCCGAGGACGAGCTCCGTCCCCGGGTGGAGGGGCTTGGAACTCTGTCCCATGCAGCGCCAGACCGAGCGGTCGTCGAGCGGCGGGAGGGGGTCGCAGAGGAGGAGTTCCACCTTGCCCCCGGTCGCCCGCTTGTGGCCCCGCAGCCGCGCGGGGATCACGCGGGCGTCGTTGAGGACGAGGAGGTCGCCCTCGCGCAGCCGGGACGGGAGGTCGCGGAAATGGCCGTGCACCCACCCGGACGAGCCGAGCGGGAGGTGGAGGAGCCGCGAGGCGTCGCGCTCGGCCAGGGGCTCCTGGGCGATCAGCTCGTCGGGGAGGGAAAAGTCGAAGTCGGAGGTCTTCATCGCAGCCCGCGGAATCTAACCGATGCGGGGCGCGGCGACCTTCCCTTTCTCGTCCGGCGGCCTAGTACATCTTCCGGATCTCGGTGCCCGGGTAGTAGTGGAGGAGGATCTCGCGGTAGTGGCGGCCGTCGAGGCCCGCCGCCTGCGCGCCCCACTGACAAAGGCCCGTGCCGTGGCCGAAGCCTCGGCCCCGGAAGACGAAATCGCCCCCGCGCCGCTCCACCTCGAAGGCGAGGCTCCGCAGGGCGTCGTAGCCGAGGCGGCGGCGGAAGTCCGCCCCGCGGATCCGACTCGTTCCCTTCGCCGTCGCCACCGATACCCACTCGGCGCGCCCCGTCGAGGAGCGCGACTCCACCCGGACGGCCCGCACCGCGCCGAGGCCCAGGCGCCTGCCGAGGTCGACGGCCGAGAGGCGGAGATCCCAACGCGCCCGCGGCGTGTCCTCCCTTTCCCCGCAGGCCACCGGCACGAGGTAGGGGAGGGCCCGCCCCAGCGCCTCCTCTCCGGAGGCGGTGCGGCCTCCGCACGAGGAGAAGAAGTAGGCCTCGATCGGCTCGTGCTCGAAGACGAGCACCTCGCCCGCCGTGGCCTCGACCGCGGCCCGCGTCCGCGGATCCTCGCGGTGCACCCCCTCGTAGACCTGCGAGAGGACCGTGGACCCCAGATCGTAGGGCCGATCCAGGGTCTCGAGCCGCTTGCGCATGGAGTAGGTGCGGGAGGCCACCGCCTGCGCCTTGAGGGCCTCCGGGTGGAAGGAGGGCATCATCTCGCTGCCCAGGACCGCCGCCAGGTAGGTCTCGAGCGGGACCTCGTTGACGACCAGGAGCCTCCCCTCGTGGACGAGGAGCTCGATGGAGCCGCGCACCCGCCACTTCCCCACGGCGATCGGCCCGTCGGCCCGAACCTTCAGCGCGGCGGTCGAGGCGCCGTCGACCACGACCCGCTCGCCGTCCCGGCGTGCCTCGATCCGTCCCGTGGGGTGGGGGCGGTAGCCCTCCTCGGCATCGAGGGCCCGGGCGCGCAGCCTCTCGCCGCGGATCTCGACCGGCCCGGTTCCTTCGTAGACGGCGATCCGGAGGAGCGGTTCGGCGACGGCGAGGGAGGGGAGCAGGAGGCTGGAGACGAGAAGTGCGCGCATCGCCCCCTACATAGCAGGAAGGCGGGCGGAGGGCTCTTTTGCCGCCGATCCCGGGGGCGAGGTGCATTCGAGTGGGGGTTTTGCGATGATCGTGACGATGGCCAGATTGAATGGCATGGCGTCGAAGACCATGGTCGCGAGACCCGGCCCCCTCCTCTTCGGGGCGACGATCTTCGGCCTGCTCGTCTGGCTCGGCGTCCTCCTCCTCCTGCCCTGGGTGAAGGGCATCGGATTGGGCACCTACCTGAGCGCGGTGCTGATGACGCTCCTCTTCGCCACGCTTTTGCTCGGCCACCTCTCCACCGAGATCCAGTTCCGGAGCGACGGCATCTCGGCCAAGACCTTCTTCCGCACCCTGCGATGTCGGTGGGCCGGCGTCGATCGCGTCGAGGTCCGCCCCCTGCTGCCCGGCGTCACCATCTACCTGATCTGCACCGTGCGCGGCCCTGTCGTCTTCACCTCGCTTTGGAAGAACCACCGCCCCCTGCTCGAGGCCCTGCGGCAGCGCACCCGCTTCTCCTGAGGCCCTCCCCTCGACGTACCGCTTTCACGGACGACGGTGGCGCTCGTCGAGGTGCGAAGGTTTCGAAGACATCATGCATTCCAATCCATGCGAATGTCGTGGGGGATGCGATCCCGGTTTCGGTGGCGAGACTTGCATCGACGTGGTTCGAGGCATTCCCCGCTGCTGCCGCGCACGTCATGGCAGGTGGCGCAGGGAGACACCGTCGCTGACGAAGCGGACGGGGCCTCGGTCGGTGCGATGGAGCCGGGCACCGAGCCCCCGGTAGCGCTCGACCACCTCGCGGTGGGGAAAGCCGAAGCGGTTGCGCCATCCCACGCAGAAGACGACGTGGGTGGGGCGGACGCGGTCGAGGAAAGCCACGGTGGAGCTGGTGCGGGAGCCGTGGTGCGGCGCCTTGAGGAGGTGCGCCGAGAGGTCGGCGCCGGATTCGACCAGCGCGCGCTCTCCCTCCTCCTCCACGTCGCCGGGTAAGAGGAGGGCCACCTCGCCGTGGCGGATGCGGAGGACCAGGGAGGCGTCGTTGTCGCCGAAGAGGGGCTCGTCCTGCGCGCCTTCGGGATCGGGCGGGCCGAGGAATTCGAAGACCACGCCGCCGAGGGCGAGCGGGCCGCTCCCCGCGGCGAAGGTGCGGAGGGGGATCTCGCGCTCCCGCATCGCCTCCGCCAACCTCCCGCCGATCGGGCCGTCGACGGGCCTTCCCGTGAACCAAACCTCGGCCACCCGTAGCTGGCGGAGGATCTCCGGCGCCGACCCCGCGTGATCGGGGTGGAGGTGGCTGATCACCAGGGCCCGCAGTCGGACGATGCCCCGCTCGGCGAGGAGGGGGAGGATGCCATAGCGGGCCACCTCCTCCTCGCCGCGGAGATCGCCCCCGGTGTCGACCAGCACGGCCTCGCCGCTCGGCAGCCGGAGGAGCACCGCGTCGCCCTGGCCCACCGGCAGGAATTCGACGTGGAGCTCGCCCCCCGTCGGCGCGGAGAGCAGGCGAACGGCCGCAAGCAGCGCGAGCGAGGCTCCCGCCACCCACGCCGTCACCCTCCGCGAGCGGCGAAGCAGGGCGAGTCCGCAAAGGGCCCCGAGAAAGGCCAGTGTCTCCGTGGACGAGGGAGCCGGGAGGGGGAGGCGCGAACCCGGGAGCGAGGCGAAGAGTCGCGCCAGGGCGGCGAGGAGGTCCGTGGACCCGCCGGCGAGGTGGAGGAGGGGATCGAGGGCGGGGGGGAGGACGAGGCCGATCGCTCCCGCCAGAGCGCAGAGGACGGTGGCGGCCAGCCCCACCGGCACGGCGACCACGTTGGCGAGGAGGGAGGAGAGGGAGACCCGCTGGAAGTAGAGAGCGACGAGCGGGAGGGTGGCCAGGGTGGCGGCGGCCGTGGCCACGAAGGCCGTGACGCAGGCCTGGAGCGCCCGCCCGAGGATCGAGCTCCGCCCGGGCTTGGGCAGGAGGGCGCGGAGCGGAGGCGAGAGGCCGAGCATCCCGGCGCAGGCGGCGAAGGAGAGCTGGAAGGAGGGGGAGAAGAGGGCGGGCGGATCCAGCGCCACGAGGCCGACGAAGGCGACGGCGAGCGAGGTCCATCCGTCCGCCTCGCGCGAGAGAAGCTGGGCGAGGATGAAGAGGGCCGCGCCCACCGCGGCGCGCAGCACCGGGGGCTCCGCGCCGGTGAAGGCGGCGTAGAGGGGCGCGAGGGGGAGGACCGCCAGCGCCGCGAGGCGATGCGCGTCGATCCGGGCGGAGAGGCCGAGGAGGGCGCGGAGGAGGCGGAAGGCGCCGAGCACGCAGACGGAGAGGTGCAGGCCCGAGACCGAGAGGACGTGGGCGAGCCCGCTGTCGGTGAAGGCGTCGCGGAGCTTTGGATCGACGAAGGCCCTCTCCCCGACCATGAGGGCGGGGACGAGGGCGCGGGCGTCCTCGGAGCGGAGCGTCTCCCGCGCCCGGGCCCCCAACTCCCGCCGCAGGACCTCGATCCGCGCGTGCACGCCTCCGCGCTCGTCGATCACCGCCACCCGTCCCGCTTCCACCCGGGCGACGCAGGCGATCCCCCGGCGCCGCCGCTCCTCGAAGGCCCGCCGCGCGAAGGGGGAGGAGGGAGGGGGATCGTCCACCCGGACGCGGGCACGAAGGCGATCGCCGGGGAGGGGGAGGTGCTCGGGCGGGAGGGAGAGCTCGAAGTCCGCCTCCGCGCGCCTCCACTCCCCTTCCTGGATCCGATCGGCATCCACGACGGGGCGGGCCCGCTCGAGGCGGAGGGTGGCCCGGGTCCGGTGCTCCCCGCGGGAGGGAGCCCCGAGGATTCGCCCCTCCACCTCCAACGTGCTCGGTCGGACCCCCGGCGGCGGCAGACCCCGGGCCCGAAGGGTCCGCGCGCAGGCCCCGGCCTCGACCCCGGTCCACTCCAGGTCGACGGCGGGGCGAAGGAGGTTACCGGACCAGAGGAAGGCGAGGGCGAGGAGCGCCAGGGAGAGGAGCCGGCCTCGCGCCGCCGTCGCCGGTGCGAGGAGGAGCAGGGGAAGGATCGCCCACCCCCCGGCGGTTGGTAGGGCCTGGGGAATCGTCGCGCCCAGCCCGAAGGCGAGGGCGAGGACGACGAGGGGCCTCGTGGCGAGGGACGGCACGGCGCGCTCCCCCTGCGCGTCGCGTGCCAGGCGGGCGCCGGCCCAATTCTTTTGGAATTGACGCAGCTTATGGCGTCATGGTAGTTTTGGGGGGCATGGCTTCCGACCAGGCCGGCCGGAGCGCATTCCGGCCCCCTTGGGGCCTTCGAACGAGAGGAGTACCTGGATGCAGACGACCTTCAAGGTCGGTGACAAGGCGGTTTATCCGGGGCAGGGCGTCGGCGAGGTGCTCGGCATCGAGCACAAGGAGGTCGCTGGCCAGCGCCAATCCTTCTACGTGCTGCGGATCCTCGAGAACGGCATGAAGATCATGATCCCGATCAACAAGGTCGGGTCCGTGGGTCTGCGCGAGATCATCGACGACGAGGCGGTGGAGAAGGTCTACCAGATCCTCCGGCAGGACGAGGTGTCCGTGGACGCCACGACCTGGAATCGCCGATACCGCGAGTACATGGAGAAGATCAAGACCGGATCGGTCTTCGAGATCGCCGAGGTGCTCCGGGATCTCTACCGCCTGCGCTCGGACAAGGAACTCTCCTTCGGGGAGCGCAAGATGCTGGATACCGCTCGCTCCCTCCTCATCAAGGAGCTCTCGCTCGCCAAGAACTGCGACGAGGAGGAGATCGAGAACGATCTCCGCGAGATCTTCAATTTCTGATCCCGCCGAAGGATCCCGATGAGTCGAAGAACGGTGGGGATCCTGCCGGCGGCAGGAGCGGGGCGGCGCTTCGGCGCCGCCAAGCAGTTTCTGGAACTGGGCGGCGCGCCGCTCCTCGTCCACGCCGCCCGAGCCATGGATCGGACCCCCTCGATCGACGCCTGGGTGGTGGCCGCGCCTCCGGGGGAGGAGGAGCGCGTGGAGCGCATCCTCCGGGCCTTCGAAGTGGAGAAGCTCGCCGGCGTGGTGGCCGGAGGAGCGGAGCGGGCGGATTCGGTTCGGCGGGCGATCGCCGCCGCGCCCGAGGCGGATCTCGTGGTGATCCACGACGCCGCCCGTCCCTTCGCGACCCCTGAACTCTTCGAACGGGTGATCGAGGCCGCGAGGCGGGAGGGCGCTGCCATCGCCGCCCTGCCGTGCACCGACACCGTCAAGGAAGTCGGCGAGGGCGGAAGGGTGGGCCGCACCCTGGATCGCAGCCGGCTGTGGCTGGCGCAGACCCCCCAGGCCTTCCGCGCCGACTGGCTCGCCGAGGCCTACGAAAGCCTGGGCGATGGGGCGAGCGCCTTCACCGACGAGGCGGGGCTGATCGAGGCGGCGGGCCGGCCGGTGACCCTCGTCGAGGGGGAGAGGGAGAATTTCAAGGTGACCGAGCCGAAGGATTGGGAGCGCGCCCGCGCGCGCCACCTGCCGCCGATGGCGGTGGGCATGGGCACGGACGTGCACGGCTTCCGCGAGGGGAGGCGCTGCATCCTCGGCGGCCTCCACTTCCCCGGGGAGGTGGGGCTCGCCGGTCACTCGGACGCCGACGTGGTCCTCCACGCCCTGATGGACGCCATCCTCGGCGCCGCCGGACTGGGCGACATCGGCCTCCTCTTCCCCGACACCCGCGAGGATCTGAAGGGCGCGGACTCCGCCGTCCTCCTCGGCGAGGTGGTGCAGCGGGCGAGGGCGGAGGGCTGGAGCCTCGGCAACGCCGACGTGACCATCCTCGCCAAGCGCCCGCGGATCGGCCCGAAGCGGGAGGAGATGCGCGAGCGGATCGCCTCCCTGCTGGGCATCCCCCTCGCGCGCGTGAACGTCAAGGCCACCACCACCGAAGGCCTGGGCTTCGTGGGCCGCGCCGAGGGGATCGCCTGCCAGGCGGTCGTCCTGCTCCTGCGGGACGGGAGCGCCGGCTGAAAACTCGTTTCTCAACGCCTGCGTAGGTGGTAACTGTGGACCCTCCCTCCCACCCGAAGTGGGAGGCTTGCGCCCGCGGCGAGGCGGGCCCGAAAGGCGGCGGATGGCGCAGCGGCTGTTCAACACCCTGACCAATCGGAAGGAAGACCTCGTCCCGATCGAGGAGGGCAAGATCGGGATGTACGTTTGCGGGCCCACGGTCTACGACATGAGCCACCTCGGGCACGCGCGGGCCTACGTGGCCTTCGACACGATCGCGCGCTGGCTCGAGGCCTCGGGCTACGAGGTGGAGTTCGTCCGCAACTACACCGACGTGGACGACAAGATCATCCGCCGCGCCGAGGAGCTGGGGCGCCCGGCCAGCGAGATCTCCGAGCGCTACATCGCGGAATTCCGGCAGGACATGGCGGCGCTCAACGTGCGCACGCCCGAGGTGGAGCCCAAGGTCACCGAGCACATGGAGGAGATCGTCTCGATGATCTCCCGGCTGATCGAGAAGGGCGTGGCCTACGAGTCCGATGGCGACGTCTACTTCGCCGTCCGCGCCTTCCCCGAGTACGGCAAGCTCTCCAAGCGCAAGCTCGAGGACCTGATGGCGGGCGCGCGGGTCGAGCCGGGCGAGAAGAAGCGCGACCCCCTCGACTTCGCGCTCTGGAAGGCGGCCAAGCCCGGCGAGCCCTCCTGGGAGAGCCCATGGGGTCCGGGGCGTCCCGGTTGGCACATCGAGTGCTCCGCCATGAGCGCCCGCTACCTGGGCAAGACCTTCGACATCCATGGCGGCGGCAAGGACCTCGTCTTCCCGCACCACGAAAACGAGATCGCGCAGAGCGAGGCCGCCCACGGCGCTCCCTTCGCCCGTTACTGGATGCACAACGGCTTCGTGACGATCCAGGCCGAGAAGATGGCCAAGAGCCTCGGCAACTTCGTCACCATCCGCGAACTCCTCGGCCGCTACGACGGCGAGGCGATCCGCTACTTCCTCCTCTCCACCCATTACCGGTCGCCGATCGACTTCACGCCCGAGGGGCTCGACGCCGCCCAGGCCCGTGTGGCCTACGTCTACGAGACCCTCCGGCGCGCCGACGAGAAGCTCGAGGGTGCCAAGCCGCAAGGCGGGGAGGTCCTCTTCCCCGAGGTCGTCGAGGCCATCGGGCCACGCTTCCGCGAGGCGATGGAGGACGATTTCAACACCGCCGCGGCGCTGGCGGCGGTGGGCGAGGCCTTCCCCCTCCTCAACGAGCTGATCGAGCGGCCCAAGGGGCACGACCGCGCGAAGCTGAAGGAGACGCTGGCCCGGCTGGTGGACGAGGTCCGGCGCGCCGGCGAGGTCCTGGGGGTCTTCCTCCAGGAGCCCACC
>Ga0180216_1004247_pt1 | contig 10962 bp, 13 predicted proteins | sample eDN3rd37CBELigMG_FD_128879 | JGI IMG/M metagenome (GOLD analysis project Ga0180216, IMG submission 128879) | Enriched Miracle-Growth compost microbial communities from Emeryville, California, USA - eDNA 3rd pass 37_C BE-Lig MG (version 2)... ...
ATTACAACAATTATCGTTACCAATGGAATTTAAAAAGGATGGCTCCTGTACAATACAGAAACCATCTCTTAGTTGCGTAATCTCTTTTTTTTACTGTGTCCTTGACATAGGTACCACTTTACATCGAACAAACTCTGCTCGTCTTTTTCAATAGGTTAAAGCATACGATAAGGAAGAAGGGGGTGATGCGATGGCTAGATGGGGACGAAAAGGATTGAGCTGGTATTTATCACAGTGGCTAACAGGGAAAGGTCAGAGAGCATATTCAGCCTCAAGCTGGAAGAGAAAACAGTGGAGCGTTCAACCAGCATCTTCTGCAAAAAAGAAGCCAAGTGTTTTTAAGTCAAAGCCAAAAGCAGCGAGCATAAGCTGGGGGCGACTGCGTATCCATCGAGATGCTGATCAGCCTGCTTCATCATTTTCACCTTCCCCAAGTAAATTAACTGCCCGTACTGCGCGGAAAAAGGGAGGCTGGAAACGATGGCTGCTCATTGCGTTCATTGTCATGCTTATTTTCGCGGTGCCTTCCTTTGTGTTTATCGAAAAAAATATTCGTCAGCCCTTAATGCATGTTGCGAAAATTAGAATTAAGCAGGTTGCCACACAAGCGATCAATGGTGCAATTACGGAACAGGTTGCTCAGCGTGCTGCATCAGAGGAGCTCATTGAGTGGAAGATGGACAGCAAAGGTAAAATTTCTGGCTTTATGCTCAACTATAATGAGCATATGCGGATTACATCGTCCACCATTCAAACGGTTCAAACGACGCTGTCAGAAATTCAACATATGCCTGAAAGGATTCCACTTGGGCACGCATTAGACAGTGCAATTATTTCCACCTATGGTCCGAAAATACCTGTTACATTTGAGCCTCTTGGAGCAGTGAAGGTTGAGCTTAATACAAGGGAGAAGAATGCAGCCATTAATATGGTGCTTGTCGAGGTCTATATTAAAGTCATCACGGAGGTTGCCATTATTATACCGTTCGATACAGAACCAGAAATTGTAGAAGCTGAGATACCGATTTCCTATCTGCTCGTCGTTGGGGATGTGCCGATGTATTATTATGACAGTTCGGGTAAGCCTATTGGCGAATCCGCACCTCAAGCTCCGAATATATCTGTACCACTTCATTCCGGTCAAGGCATTTCGAGCGACCCATCTAACACGGAGTCCAAGGATGGAAATGCTGACCCTGTTGAAGAGATTAAGGATGAGCAATCAGTCAGCAGCTTCAGCCTAACGCCGTAGAGATATGACGCCAAAAATAACAAAAAAACGCGCAGCACGCACATCGCTATTTGCGAAGGCGTCTGCGCTCTTCATTTTCCCAATGCTTGAGGCTCGGGTAAGGATCAAAAGCCCATTCAATAAATCCACGATCACTATATATGCCGTAATGAAGATGCGGAGGGAATTTTCCAGATGTTCCAGGTTTGCCATAGCCTGAGCTTCCTACCCAGCCAATAACCTCACCAGGCTTAACCGTCTGACCGATAGCAAGCTCCTTCGTAAAGCCAGATAGGTGAGCATAATAGTGATAATGACTATTAAGATCGCGTATACCTACTCGCCAACCACCGTAGCGATTCCAGCCTTTAATTTCAATGACACCATAGCATGTGCTTCGCACCGGAGTTCCGTGGCCAGCAAATATATCGGTTCCTTCATGGATGCGACGTCCACCCCAGCCTCTTCGGTCACCCCAAGTGTCACGATAAGAATAGTTATTGCCTATAGGCAGTGGAAAGGCATGCTCGAACAAATTAAGCTTCTCGTGTTCACTGTATAGCTGGTGAAATTGCTGGATACGCTGTACTGCTCTCGGATTCTGATAATACTCCCACAGCCCAATCGCGATATCCTCGTCAGTAATCCCATGCTGACTCACAAGATGCAGAATCGTATAGAGCAGATCAGTGTCGTCTGAACGGCTTGCTAATCCATCACCATTACCATCTTTACCTATACCCTGAAAAAATTCTATGGAGAATAACTGCTCATCGCTTGGGTCTGGATTAAATGCTCCGGCCCAACGGTACTCATCGATATATACACCGGTTAAGTCACCGAGCTGTGGTCTTAGTTTTGGCTTGGCCTTCGTCATTGTTCGTTCATATTGATCAATGGCAGCTATCCATTCCCATGACATGCCCGTCATCACAGAAAGGTTATTGTATAGCTCTAATCGTTCTGTAAAGATTTCTTCAGTACTGCGCTGTTTCTTTTTTTCAGCTGCAGTATAAGGGGAAGTATAAGCGTAAGCTGGAAGTAGAAAGATAGCAATAAGTAGAACGGACATAACATATCGGAGCCCAGTCACATCAATCATCCTTTCAGACAGAGGTTTGCGTTAACCATATTGTTCACCAAACATGCTGAAAAATATCCAATACTGACTGGTTCAGTTGGAATAGCCGCTTTTATTACTGGAATTTATGTTATAATAAGAGCAATGTCATCGTTTGAAAAGTTATTGAAAGCAGGTACTGTCCAATGAAACAACGTGAAAAATTAGAAAAACCAGACTGGCTTCGCATTAAGCTAACAACCGGTGGTAACTATACAGAAATTAAACAAATGATGCGAACAAAAACTCTACATACGGTATGTGAAGAAGCTCGCTGCCCTAATATTTATGAATGCTGGACGAATCGAACGGCAACATTTATGATATTGGGTGATATTTGTACTCGAGCATGCCGGTTTTGTGCTGTAAATACTGGATTGCCAACTGAGCTTGATTTACAGGAACCAGAACGTGTCGCAGAGGCAGCTGAGCAGATGGATCTTCGTCATTGTGTCGTAACTTCCGTTGCTCGTGATGATTTGGCGGATGGCGGAGCTTCAATATTCGCAGCTACCATTCGTGCTATTCGCAAACGTTTGCCGTTTTGCCGCGTTGAGGTGTTAATTCCAGACTTTATGGGGAACTGGGATGCCCTGCAGGTCGTTATGGATGCCAACCCAGACATACTAAATCATAACATCGAGACGGTTAGTCGCTTATCGGATCGCGTACGTGCGAAGGCAAAATATGAAAGATCGTTAGAGCTATTAAAGCGTGCGAAGGAAATGAAACCGAAAATTCCTACGAAATCAAGCATTATGCTGGGCGTAGGTGAACAATGGGATGAAATATTAGAAGCGATGGATGATTTACGCGCGGTTGACTGCAATATTTTGACGCTTGGTCAATATTTGCAGCCTACACCTAAGCATCTACCAATTGAGCGTTATGTACATCCAGATGAATTTGCTCAATTAAAGCAAGAAGGGTTGTCACGTGGCTTCCGTCACGTAGAGTCAGGCCCTCTCGTTCGCAGTTCATATCATGCTCATGAACAAACTGATTCTGCCTACGCAGCAATCGAAGCAGATCAGCAAGTACAACAAACTACTACAATGTCAGAAGCTACAGATCAGTCAAATTCATCTGGCGCATGTTCAAATGTTTTGATCTAAGCTGGGGAGAGGTGCTGCAATGGCATTTATTCATATTGCAGGTAATACGTATGAATTAATATTTGAGAATCGAAATGGCTGGAACGTCGAAGCATTTCGTAATCGTTATAGTGAAGTATTAGAACGATATGACTATATTGTAGGAGACTGGGGATATAACCAGCTGCGGTTAAAGGGCTTTTTCCGTGATGGTCACCAGAAAGCAACAAAGGACTCAACATATTCCTACATGACGGACTATATTAACGAATATTGCAACTTTGGCTGTGCTTATTTCATTATTGAGAAAAAGCAGGGGTCAGAGGCTCTAGAAACAAGCGATGACGATATCTATATTGAAGAGCTTGAATATATTCGACCAGTCCCAGTTCCTAGGGAACAGAAATCGAAGGATAAAGATAAGTCTGCTTCTGTTTCGTCCGCTGAGGATAATGGTGGAGCTAATCAAAAGGACCAGCTAACACAACGCAGCAAGCGTGCTGCACATCGTGATAAATCCGGACATGACTCAGCCTCTGAGGATGGGTCTCATGAAAAGCCGCGTCCGCGTAATCAGCGACAGGGCAGCTCTAAGCAAAAGCATGCTCAACAGGACAACGCTGATGCTAGTTCTGACACGAAGCAAGAGCAAAAAAAGGAAGGGAAGCCAAAGCGTAAAGATTTTCATCGTAGAGGACCTCGTCCCTTTGATAAAAAGAACAAAGGCCCAAAAGGCCAAAATAATGAAAAAGAAAAAGCATCAAATGCAATAACGAATGAATAAGTAAAAAGGCTATGCTAGGTTAATCCCTAAGCATAGCCTTTTTGTCATTTATTTTTATTTTAGAGAGTCGACTCCAATAAAGGCATTGCGAACACGATCCCAGAATGGAAACGGTCGATAGCGTGCAAAGCTCACTTTCTTCGATGCAACGGTGCACTTGATCGATACAACATCATCGAACATTTTACCTAAATGGTCAACATGTATTTGAATACGCTGCTGCTTCATGCAAATAATATCGCAGTAATGATGCTTTGGAAGCAGAACGGAGGAGCCAAGTGTACGGTAAACGATATTGTTGATTGAAGCAATCTCGGTTACCTGCAGAGCTTCGATCGCTGGATGAACGATTGTGCCACCTAGACTTTTATTATATGCCGTACTCCCTGTTGGAGTGGATATAACGATTCCATCGCCACGGAACATCTCGAACTGTTCTCCGTTAATGTTAACTTGAGCGACCATCGTGTTGTCGACGCCCTTTAGTGTAAATTCGTTAAGCGCAAAATAATTATAAGTGCCTGACTTCGTAACTAATTCAATATTAGCTAGCGGATATCGAACGATCGTCGGATCGATCGTGCTCATTTTATCTATTAACAGCTCCAGCTCGTTAGCTTTCCAATCCGCATAAAAACCAAGATGGCCAGTGTGGACACCAACAAAGGCAACGGAGTCAATTTGGGCGATGTATTGATGAAAGGCTTTTAGTAGTGTGCCATCTCCACCAATCGATATGACGATATTAGGCTCTTGCTGATCATGCTGAAGACCTTTACTCTCTGCTAATTCAATAAATGTTCGTGCTAATTGTTTAGATAATGAATCTCCGCGGTCAATAACAGCATATTTCAATGTCATAAACTCCTTTGCAAATTCCTGTTCTATATTGAGCATAGCTGAAAAATGATCAATGTTCAAGAACATGCGCCTATTCTATTTCGGTCCCAGCCAGTCCCAAAGTGCATACAGCAGTAACACAGAGATGATGCTATGGGCGAAACGCGATATAAAAAAAGGCATATAGCGTATACTCGTTTGGCTGAGCAGGCTTGCAACCTGTGCATGTACAGAAAGTCCTCCCCAAGATAGAATAGCCACGGCTATAGCTGCCTGATGCTGCAAGGGCAGTGAAGCCATACTCGCTTGCTGGGCACCTAGCGTTACCTCAAATATGCCAGGGATAATGGCTTCTGCCACTGAGGTAGAAATTCCCAGTATTTGAAAGAGCTCCTGAAGGGCAATAATAAGCATATATAGCACTTGTCCATCAGATAACAGCTGCAGAACGACAGAGAAAAACACAACGAGACCACCTACAACGATCATCATTCGAATGGCAGAGTTAATCGCTTGCTGCAAAATGACGGAGAAAGGTCGTCCATCTAGCAATCTGGCCTCATGCATGGCACGCAGTGCCTGATGAAGCAGCGTCCGTCTATAGCTGAAGCTTTTAATATGCAGCTTAGCGTCTGGTACATGTCGGTCATCTCGAGCATCATGAAATCTCATCAACAGACCGATAATTAACGCCCCAATATAATGTGCTGCTGCAAGCACAACTGCAAGCTCAGCTTGGCCGAAAAATCCGATTGATACCGCACCAATTAGGAAGATTGGATCGGAGGAGGTTGTGAAGGCGACAAGCCGCTCGCCCTCTCTTCGATTGAGTAATTGTTGTTCATATAGCTGTGCTGTTAATCTAGCTCCTACGGGATAGCCGGAGATATAGCCAAGCGTAACAACAAAGCCACCGATACCTGGAATTCTAAAAATGGGGCGCATAAGCGGATCAAGGATTTTACCGAAAAAATGGACGACGCCAAAGCCGAGCATCAGCTCCGATATAACAAAGAATGGGAAAAGTGCAGGGAAAAGCACCTCCCACCAAATCTCAAGACCTCGTAGCGAGGCAGTTAGTGCTTGTGAAGGAAATAATAGCATTAACAGCAAAATGATAAGTGACAAATAAGAAAGTAATGCTAACGGATGCAATATCTTTTTCATCATGAATTTACGTCCTATCCTATGTATTTATATTCGAAGTCAAATATGCTTAAAGTGTTACATCTTAATCAAAGTCAGATATTTTGAACTTCCAATTACAATGAAGGTTGAAAATGTTTGGCTTTCAGTACCAAGAAGATGGCCCGATACTAGAAAGCGAGTAGCGCAGCGTACGTTTTTGGTACGTGAGCAATGGAGCTTTCGGTAGCGTGACATATTCGATGCCGAATCCACTACACGATCTAACATCGTAATCAAAGTCAGACATTTTCAATTTCCTCTAATGATGTATATGAGCAATTTGGTACAAGCAGACCCTAGTAATTATAAGAAAAATTAAAATCAACATTAGAAATATGAGAAAACCATGTTATACTATAGATATATGAAATGATGGAGTGATGATTATGAGCATTCTAGCAGGAATTCTTGTATGCGCCTTTATATACGTGATCAGAGAAGCGATATCCACCCCACCCAATTCAAAGGATTATGATTATAAATAGTCTACTTTCAAGCTGCTCGGCACTTAGCTGAGCAGCTTTTTTTGCTATGCTGGAGTCATATTTAGTTGAATGAGATATGGTATAATGAAACAGAACGATTGGTAGAGCACATTTAGGAGTGATGAAGCTATGGCGCAACAAAGTACTTACGAGCTCATTGGTGGTGCTGATACGATTCGCAAAATCGTCGAAGCCTTTTATCCAAAAGTTCAGAAAAATCCGGAGATAGGGCCTTTGTTCCCAGAGGATATTACACCAGTGATGGAGAAGCAGTATATGTTTCTAACGCAATTTTTTGGTGGGCCTATGCTGTATACGGAAGCGTATGGTCATCCGATGATGAGGGCGCGTCACATGCCTTTCCCTATTACGGAAAAAAGTGCGAATGCATGGCTAAGCTGTATGAAGGAGGCATTAGCCGAAGTAGAACTGTCTGAAACACTTCAGGCGCTTGTATTGGAAAGACTATCAGGACCTGCATATCATTTTATTAATACAGCCGAACAGGAGTGAATTTGATTGGATCCGTTATATCTCTCTACTGCTGAGTGTCCATGCTGTCAAACAACCTTTAAGGTGACAAAAGTTCGTCCAAGCTTCAAAAATCCATATAAGTCTGATACTGATTTCTGTGGTTATTATAAGAATGAGGTTAATCCTGACTATTATGTTATTCGTGTTTGTCCACAATGCGGCTATGCTTTTTCGGAGAATGCAATCAAGCGTATGACCGACGAGCAAAAACAGCGTTATTACAACGAAATTGGCAAGCATTGGACTGAACAATTTTTCCATGGTGAACGTACCATTGATCAAGCACTCACTACATATAAACGAGCGCTCATCATTGCCCAGCTTATGAAGGAGGAGCCTCGTTTAATCGCTGGATTTTTACATCATATTGCGTGGTTGTATCGATATAAGGGACAAGCAGAGGAAGAAAAGCGTTTTCTCCAATTTGCTTTAGAGCAATATATTGTTGTGTTTGAACAAGAAACGAATAGTGAAAAAAATGCGAGGCTGCTTTATATAATCGGAGAGCTGAATAAGCGCGTTGGCAATTTTCAAGAAGCAGTGAAATGGTTCTCTCGAGTCGTTAACGACCAGTCCATTGTAGATGCCGGCATGATCCGTGCTAGTCGTGAGCAATGGAAGGAAACGGCAGAGCTTGCAGCAGAGCAACGGGAGCGTGCGAAGAAAAGCGTGTAGCTCGTATTAAACATAAAAAGCTACAGTTTAAGGTAAAATAATTACTCTTAAACTGTAGCTTTTGCTTCATTTACTTAGGATAGGAGCGAACCTTACTATCTGCTAAAAAATAGTCCTGATCCATGTCAACGATCGTTAGCTTCGAGAAGCAGCATGGAAAAACAAGAAGCTTCTTTTTTCCGCTTTGAATATCAGGTACTTCTTTCTTTTTTAGCGGCAGCAATACCTTTTCGGTTTTGCAAAAAGGACACTCCTCTACATAATAGTCATTCATAATGACTTCATAAGGCCATGTATTTTCGAAAGGGATCATGCATCAGACTCCTTATTAGACTCTTCCTGTTCATCTGATTCAGGTTGTGGTGTTTGTTTTTTGGCAAGCTCTGCGAGCTTTGCCAGCACGATATGCCTTGGGGTATGGACAAGCTGCTCAATCGGAATGCCTAGCTCCTTGGCAAGCTTTATTGCAGTATCTGGTGATAGCTGCTTCAGCATGGTGTTGCACCTCCCAACTCAATATACTTACTGTTATACACCTAAGTGTACAAGTTTGGCAAACGTTCTTATCCTGAAGTGTTTGGTTTTGATGGTAATATATGTATAATAATGGAACATTAATATAGAAATGAGGAATCGATATGACCTATAGTCAGCAATGGGAGCTAGAGAGCATTTACCCAGGAGGAGCAAGCTCTCCAAAGCTAAAAGAAGAGATTAAGCAAGCAGAGCAGCGTATAGCCGAGCTTCGAGGGCTTCTTAAGCAAGCAAACGCTGCTTCCTATGAAAGTCTAGTGAAGCAAACAGAAATTGTTGAAGAGGTGCTTGCCACGCTGCGTGAAGCCGATTCTTATGCAGCCTGCCTTATGGCGCAAAATATGTTTGATAAGGAAGCGGTGCTGCTCAATGACCGCTTGAAAAACTTAGGTGCTGCATATACTTCCGCTCTTACGGAGTTTGATCATCATCTGGGCAGCATTGAGCAGAAGGAGTGGGTGAGACTTTTATCACAGCCAGCGCTTGCTGTTGTTGCTTATAATCTAAATGAACGAAGAGAGCTGGCTAAGAAAAAGATGGCGCCTGAGCTAGAGTCACTTGCTGCTGATCTAGCCATCGATGGCTATCATGGCTGGGGAGACTTCTACAATACAATCGTTTCACGTATGACGTTCAAATTAGACGATGATACGGTGCTTTCTGCAGGCCAAATGTCAAATCGACTGGATGATCAAGATCGAAGCAAGCGGCTAGCTGCATTTAAGCTTTGGGAGCAAGGCTGGGGTGAGCAGGCTGATTTGTTCACGGACACCCTCAATCACCTGTCAGGCTATCGCCTAAAATGGTATCAGAACAGAGGCTGGAGCTCATATCTCCAGGAGCCACTGCAGATGAACCGGATGAGTGAAGCAACGCTAAAGTCGATGTGGCAGGCGGTTGAACAGGGGAAACAGCTGCTCATACCTTACTTTGAACGCAAAGCTAAGCTGCTTGGCGTTGATAAGCTGGAATGGCATGACGTTGAGGCACCGCTTGCGACGGCGAGCGGAGAACAGATGAGCTATGACGAAGCAGCAGCCTTTATTATTGAGCAATTTTCAGGCTTCAGCAGTGAGCTTGCAGCGTTTGCGAAGCAAGCCTTTGAAAAGCAGTGGATTGAAGCCGAGGATCGTCAAGGAAAGCGCCCTGGCGGCTTCTGTACTTCATTCCCGAAAAGCAAGGAGACGAGAATATTTATGACCTTCTCGGGCTCTGCGTCGAATGTATCGACGCTAGCTCATGAGCTTGGTCATGCGTACCATCAGCATGTCATGAAGGATATGCCTCCGCTCACGCAGGAATATGCAATGAATGTCGCGGAGACGGCTTCAACATTTGCCGAGATGATTGTATCTGATCGTGCGCTGCAGCGTGCTGTGAGCAAGGAGGAGAAGCTAGCGCTAGTCGAGGACAAAATTCAACGTGCGGTAGCGTTCTACATGAATATACATGCTCGATTTATTTTCGAGAGTGCCTTTTATGAAAAGCGCAGTGAGGGACCGCTAACGACTGAAATGCTGAACGAGCTTATGGTGAATGCGCAGCAGGAAGCATTTGTCGATCAGTTGTCTGTGTATCATCCACACTTCTGGGCAGCCAAGCTGCATTTTTACTTAACGGATGTACCGTTTTATAATTTTCCGTACACGTTTGGTTATTTGTTCAGCGCAGGAATTTACAAGCGTGCGTTAACGGAAGGTCCGAGCTTTGCATCGGCCTATGATGCATTGCTTCAGGATACAGGACGATTGTCGGTGGAGGAGCTAGCGCAGAAGCATCTCGCCGTTGATTTGACACAAACTGATTTTTGGGAAGAAGCCGCAGCACTTGTAGCTGAGGATGTAGAGCTGTTTCTAGAGCTAACGGAGCAACAGACGAAGTAAATTCTACGATATCGGAGGAGATTGTAATGGAAAGAACATTTGTCATGATAAAACCAGATGGCGTAAAAAGAGGTTTAATTGGAAAAATTGTAACTCGCTTTGAGGAAAAGGGCTTCAACATAGCCGAGGCTAAGCTGATGACGATCTCAGAGGAGCTGGCTAGTGTTCACTATGCTCATCTACAATCGAAGCCTTTCTTCGGTGAGCTGGTGGAATACATTACATCAGGTCCAGTGTTTGCTATGATTCTGGAAGGACATGAAGCTGTTCGCAATGCACGTACGCTAATTGGCTTTACGAACCCGATTGAGGCAGCTGCCGGAACGATTCGTGGAGACTTTGCGACAATCGTTGATTACAATGTCATTCATGGCTCCGATTCCGTGGAAAATGCAGAAATCGAAATTAATCGTTTCTTTGGTTAATTGCTTCATTGCTTCTAGTTCATAACTAACTAGCGCACATAAAGCCACTAAAGTTAAGGTTGACAGTTATTGGCTAATTGTGATACATTTTGAAATAATAAGAAACGGAAGCACCGTATAGTCGCTGTCAGCTGACAGCGCCCTATGCGGTGCTTTTTTGTGTTTCTGC
>Ga0180216_1004248_pt1 | contig 10961 bp, 13 predicted proteins | sample eDN3rd37CBELigMG_FD_128879 | JGI IMG/M metagenome (GOLD analysis project Ga0180216, IMG submission 128879) | Enriched Miracle-Growth compost microbial communities from Emeryville, California, USA - eDNA 3rd pass 37_C BE-Lig MG (version 2)... ...
CAACCACATGAAGGAACCGGGGATGCGTGTGCCGGACGCACTGGACGCGCATGGATGCGCCTGGATGTATGGGGCGCCTTGGAGCGGCGGGCGCCTGCTAGGGCCAGGGTTGGTGTGACTAGGACTTGGGCTGGTGTGAGTGTCGTGCCCCTCGTGTACAGTAGGGTTTGGGGTGTGAATGGTTTCTAGAAAGTTCTGACTGTGCTGGCAGAGCACAACACGCGGCGCCGACGCCGACGCCGACGCCGACGCAGACGCAGACAAAGGCGAGGACGCCGACCAAGGCGAGGACGCCGGCTGGAGAAGGCGTAGAGGACGTTACGGACGCTGCCAGCTGGACAAGCGGACGAAGACAGCCAGCTGGAAAAGGCGGCGCGCCCGCTGGAGAACGACGCTATTTCCGTCCCCAACATAGAACAGGAGGCGGGGACGCCGAGAGCGGACGCCTGCGGACGCCGCCGCCAGCTGGAGACGCTGTCGTGATTCTAGCTGGAGAACGCACCGTCGACAGGGACGACGCGGTCAACGTCATTGGGTCTTTCACTTGGAAACTCTCGAGAACTTGGGATCGGCGCCGGTGTGCACCGGCGGCGCGTCAGTTTCGCCATGCGGCTCACGTTCGGCACCTATGCGGCCGTCAGTGTCGCCATGACGGCGGCGGTCGTCGCCAACGCGGCGCTGCACCAGCCGCAGTTCTACCTGGCGTGCGTCTACCTCGTCCGCTCGAACGGCAGCCTCATGGTGCTGTACAACGCCGTCGCCATGATCATTATCGTGGCGGCGCGGCTGCTGCAGCGGCTGTTCTTCGGGCCACTGCGGCCGAACGAGATTGAGGTACGGCGAAAGCCCGCCCCGCCAGCTTGACAGCGCCAGCGCGCTTTGCTTACACAGAGTGCGCGCCTTTCGGTTGCGATCTCCACTGGCAGCACTCGTACGAGCGCCTGTGGTTCTCCATTACCGAGGCGCTGCTGGCCATGACCATGTTCCGCGAAGAGTTCAACACCGAGTTCCTCTTCCTGTTCGCCATCCTGCTCGTGGCCAAGCTCTTCCACTGGCTCGCCAGCGACCGCATCGACTTTGTACGCGCCGGCGCTGGGGCTAACGCTTTGCCGCGCGAAGCGAAACGACCAAGCTTACAAAGGGGCCGTCCTCGTGCCGCGTGCGGGCGTGTCGCTATCAGATGGAGCAGAGCCCGGCGATTTCGTGGAAGTTCCACGCGCGCATGATCTCGCTCATGCTGGTGCTGTGCGCGGTGGACCTGGCCTTTGTGGAGTACACCGTCAACCACTTTGTGCGCCACGGCGTGTCGGTCCTCGTCATGTTTGGCTTTGAGGTGCGCGCTTTTTTTCTCCGCCGCATGACTGGGGCTCGGACACTGTTGTGGCTAACACGACACCGGCTCGAGTAGACTACGCCGAGCGTCCCGCAGTACGCGGTGCAGCTGGCGAGCCTCGCGGGCACGGCGATCAAGTACGTGCTCCACACGATCGACCTGCGCCACGAGAACCCCTGGGAGAACAAGTCGATGTACATCTTTTACCTCGAGCTCATTCTCGGTGCGCCACGCGCGCAGTGCGGAGGGTGGCCGCTCCCAACTCGCTGACACGGAGGATGCGCTTGTGTCGCCTCCGTTCCGTGGCGGCGCAGACTTTATCAAGCTGGTGCTGTACCTGATGTTCACCTACGTGATCGTCACGCACTACGGCCTGCCGCTGCACATCATCCGCGACCTCTACTTTACGCTGCGCTCGTTCGCCACGCGCCTCGTAGAGATGATCCAGTACCGGCGCGCCACGTACAACATGAACGAGCGCTACCCGGACGCCACCGAGGCCGAGCTGGCCGCGACGGACCGCACGTGCATCATCTGCCGCGAGGACATGGAGGTCGGCAAGAAGGTGCGGCGACGGTCGGGGCCGAAACGCATTGGGAAGCGCGCTTTTGCTGGGAGCTCACCTCTTTGGCAGCTGTGTGTGTCTTGCCCGGCGCGCAGCTGCCGTGCGGCCACATCTTCCACATGCACTGCCTGCGCACGTGGCTGGAGCGGCAGCAGACGTGCCCGACCTGCCGCATGAGTGTGCTGGCGCCCGGCCGGAACGCCCAGGGCGGCCAGCAGCGCGGCGCGGCCGCGCGGCCCGCGGCGGAGGCGGCGGCGGGCGTGCGCATCAACCTGCAGTTTGGTACGGTGCCGTTGTGCGGACCAATGGGGCGGGAGGGGCCTGCGTCTGACAGGCGAATGCCGCCGGCCTGAGCGTTCGTGGCCGAATGCATCACAGGCAACGCGCCGCAGCCCGAGGCACGTCCGGGGGCCGCTGCGGCCGGTGCCGCGGGCGCCGCCGCGGGCGCGACCGCTGGGATCACGATCCAGAACGTCGCGACGGCGGGCGTGCCGCAGGCCGCCCAGATGCCGCACGGTCCGCTGCTCCTGCTGCCGCTGACGGGCTTGGCGCCCGGCGCCGGCGCCGGCGGCGTGGCCAGCGCGGTGCCGCCGCCGCTGGAGGCGCTGTCGCTGGAGCAGCTGCGAAGGATGGAAGGCCAGGAGCGCGCGGCGGTGGAGGAGCGCCTGCGCTTCCTGCGGCAGGTCCAGGCGCAGGTCTCGGCGCTCATCGTCGCGCTCTCCCAATTCCAGCAGATCCCCGTCGGCGCTGCGCCGGCGGCCGACGCGGGCTCGGCCTCGCACGCCGCCGCGTCCGCTGGACCCGCACCGCCGCCAGCGGAGCCCGCCCCCGCACCGCCCGCCCAAACCTAAAGAGCTAGCGACTGCCGGCCGTGGCACCCTTTTTCCTTGTACAGCCGTTGTCCGTCATCTCATACAGTGTACACAAGAGGTCCAACAGCACGTAGTCGCACGGGCGGCGACGTGGCAATGGACGGCTTTCGCTGCGGGCGATGTGATGTGTTTGTCAAAGTTTTTTGGCGCCAACTTTTTTGAAAGTGCGCGCGCGAAAAACGGCGATGGCGCCCGGCGCGAGTGGCGGCGGTGGCGGCGGCGGCGCGCGCCGGCCGCCCAGCGGCGCCGGCAAAGGCGCGGCAGGTGGCGGCGGCGGAAAGCGCGAGGAGCTGATCTTGGAGGCGAAGAGCCCCGCTGAGTTCTTTGCGAACAACAAGACGCTGACGGGCTTTGACAACCCGACGAAGGCGCTGTACACGACGGTCCGCGAGTTTGTCGAGAACGCGCTCGACGCCACCGAGACGGCGCGCGTCGCGCCCGAGATCATCGTCACTATGTACGGGGTGGTGAGCGCCCTGGCACTGTTGTGTGGCAGGCGGGGGCCTGACGCGAGGGTGGCCCGCCGCGGCCCAATCACACGGCACAGCGAGGAGTTTTCGCTCGCCGAGTTCCAGGCCATGCGCGGCCTGGGCCAGCTGGAGCGCGTCAACCCCAAGCTGTACTTGGACTACGACGACCCCAAGAAGGTGCGCGTCGCTCCTGGCCGGCTGGCGAGGCGGCGCGCCAAGTTGACTGACCGAACCGCTTCCGTCGTTTGGTGACCGCCCGTCGGCCAGAGCAAGAAGGGCGCTGGCGCGGCGCCGGCGACGCCCGATGCCGGGTCGGATCCGGCCACGCCGGCGTCGCAGACGGCGCCGCCCGGCAAGGCGGCGTCGGGGAAGGGCCCCGAGAAGCGGGGCGCGGACCAGTCCATGTACTACCGCGTCACCGTTCGTGTGCGTCGCGCTCAATGAACCTCCGAAAGACGCGCGTCCAGAGCTAACCACGAACTGCCATGCACACGAACTGGAGGGAGACCGTGCTGGCTCGCCAGGACAATGGCTGTGGCATGTCGCATGAGCAGCTGCCCATGCTCATGGGCCGAGGTAGGGCGCGGCCCACGCCGCCGTCTTGTCTGCGGGCGCGCCGGTGCTCACGCGGGAAAAACCCGGCCGGTTGGGTGCGACCACATGCAGTGTTCACCGGCACCAAGTACAGCGTTCGGCAGCAGCGGGGCCGCTTCGGCATCGGCGCCAAGATGGTACGGTGCCGCGCGGATTTAGCCGTCGCCTGACATCTACTCAGTCGCCCTTTGCGTTGCTGCCCAAACCTGCCTGGGTCTGCTGCGACCCAGGCGCTCATCTGCGCCAAGGTCACCGCCGACGAGCCGCTGGAAGTGCGGTCGGCGCAGCCCGGCGGCTCGTTCATCACGCACTGCCGCCTCGACATCGACGTCGTAAAAAACCAGCCCAACATCCTCAAGCTTGAGAAGGTGCAGCAGACGTCGCCGCCCTGGCACGGCACCGAGGTCTCTGTCCTGATCGAGGGCGAGTGGAACACTGGCCGCGGCGTACGTGGCCCGAGCACCGGCTGGCCGGCGCGGTTGCCGTGCTGAACGTACCGTGGCGGTCCACCATGCCGGCGTGGCATGACAGGCCAACGTGGTGCACTACATCCGGCACCTGGCGTTGATCACGCCGTACGCGCACTTTGAGCTGCACTTTAAGACGTCGCGCGAAAAGTGCGGCGCGGCCGCGGCCAGCGGGAGTCGATTCGGTGTGGTTGCTCACCCTGCCCTTGTTGCGATCCCACGACCGCTGCCGCCTCTGCAGGAAGTCGCTGTCGCTCGAGCTGCAGCGCCGCTCGACCGACATCCCGCCCATGCCGCGCGAGGTACGGTGGACTGGTTTTATTTGGGCACAATCATAGTAGACGCTAGCTGACCGCCGTGCTATCGATGCGTCCATGCTACGGGGGGTGTTTCAGGTCAAGCACCATCCGTCCAACGTGGACCTGCAGATTCTCCAAAAGCTCGTCGAAGACGCGCGCCGCAGCAACATGAACTTCCACAAGTTTCTCGTGCGGCAGTTCAGCTGCATCGACGACCGGCTTGCGACGGACATCATCGGTAGGAAGGGCCGTGAACCCGCTCCGCGCGGGCGTCGCTTGCGTGCCAACGCCGCACGGCCCGGTTCGCATGGGCGCGACCGCAGGCGAGCTCGGCGACGAGTACAGCCGCGATATGTCGACCAAGGAGATCACGGGCACGCATCTGCTGCGCCTGCTGCACCTGTTCAAGCAGATCAAGTTCCCACCGCCGGACGGCTCGGTACGCCAGCCGGTTCAAAGGCGGCTGGACGCTAGGTTTGGCTCTTATCAAAGTGCGCTTGGGCCCAAGTGGTTGGGCGTTGCAGTGCTTGAGCCCGCTGGGCGAGTACAACCTGCGCTTGGGCGTCATGAAGGAGATCCAGCCAGACATGGTGGCCACCTATCAAGAAAAGTAGGTGGGATTCGCTAACCTATCGGCTCGGCAGCGCACGGACACTGACCAGTCCGGCCTGTTTGCGAGTGTTTGGTTGGCAGGGCGCACGTGCATGCGGGCCATCCATTCATCGTCGAAGCCGCCGTCTGCCTGGGCGGGCCGCGCCTGAAGGAGGTGGGCGCACGGCACAAAACGGTCGCTGCCTTGCAGCCGCAGCTGACACGACGAATCCCGCCTTACGCGCGCGCCCTGAGCGCTGCCAGGGGCTGAATATCTTCCGATACGGCAACCGGAGCCCGCTGCTGCTAAACCCCGAAAGCGACGTGGTGACGCACAAGGCCGCCGAGATCAAGTACGTACGCCGCCGTGACGCTGCACGAACTTGCGACTCAAATCCGTTGACCTCGCTCGGCGCGCTTGCTCCGCTGGCGGCCCGCAGCTGGAAGCAGTACAAGATCGACCCCAAGGCGCACAAGATCGGCGTGGTGGTGTCGACCGTATCGACCAAGCTGCCCTTCGTCTCCATGGGCAAGGAGTCCATCAGCGCCGACGTGGAGGACGTCGCCGTCGTCATTCGGGTGCGGGCCTTGCTCGTGCCTTCCCTAGGCGATGGCCTCGCGCGCATGGGCTGACTTTCGTTGGCGCAGCGCATTCACGAACGGCCCGCACAGCACGCCATCCAGCAGTGCGCGGTGCAGCTGCGCGCCAAGCTGGCGCGGCTGGAGCACCTGAAGAGCCTCCAGGCCCGTACGGCGAGCGTCGCCAAGTACATCCCGACCGTCTCCAAGGCGCTCTTTGCCGTGTTCAAGCGTGTTGCCGAAGACGACGGCGATGGCACCGTACGAACACGCACAATCTGGATGGCCTTACATCGCCGATTGCCTCACGATCCCCCTGGTCCTATGGCGCATCCGTCCGCGCTACCAGGCGTCCACGAAGCGCCGCCGCCGATGGGAAGACGTCGTCGCGCCGGACGGCGCCGGTGGTCCGACCGTGGCCAGCGTGCTGGAAAAGGCGCTGGACGGCGAGATCACCGAGCAGACGCTGGAGCGCCGCCTGGAGCAGCACCTGCAATCCGTACGCTCGCGATGCATCACCGCAGCACGAGCCCAGCAGCTCGCTGACTTGGCGCTGCAGCCGCCACGCGTTTGATGGGAGGGTTGGCTGGCAGGTCAACATGGCCGAAGATGCGGTGCGACAGGCGGTCGAGGCGGCGGGCGCGCGGCTGGAGCGCCGCCCGCTGCACCTGGCACCGCTCAAGAAGGACGCCGCCTACGTCCACATCACGGGCCACCCGTTTATCGAGCTCTATGTGGCGCAGCCAACCGTCGTCACCAGCAACGCCTGAGTGTCGCTTGAGTGTACCATCACGTGTACAGACCTGTACCATAGGGCAATCCTCCACGGCCGAGCAACAAATGCATCGGTATCTGCCTGCCTGCCTGCATGGTCCGCTGCCTTTGCGCCTGGATGACGATTGGCCTAGAAAGCCCCATGACACGAGCCACTGCTCCCTGCATCCCATACGAGCCCCCTCCCCGATACGTAGCTGGTTGGAGACATTGGCCAAAGGCGGCCTTCCCACTGACCCGACCTACTTCCCCCAAGGGGACTTGAAAGAGTAAGGAAGGTTTATTTTGGCGCCAAGTTTTTTGGCGCGAAAAGCGTCCACGCGGACGACGGGACGCGGCCGGCGGCGGCGAGCGGCGGCGACCAGGACCGGCCAACGCAGCGCGAATACGGCAAGCAGCCACGCAACGAGAGGGCCGGCAGCAAGCCGACCAAGGTGGGGCCTAGCACGTCTCACGCAAATCCTGGGCCGGCGTGGACGGCGGCGCACGACACGCGGTCGGCGCGCCCGGCGGCGGGCGGGACGCCAGCATGAAGTTTGGCAAGCACCTGCAGGCCCAGCGGGCGCAGTTCGCCCCCGAGCTGGCCGCCGGCTGCCTGGACTACAAGGTGCGCGGCTCAATGCGCGCTACGGACCGTCCTGTCGCGGCGGCGCTAACGCCTAGTATCGGACGATGCCGGGGGCGGTCCGACGGCCGCGTCCAGGCGCTCAAGCAGCTCCTCAAGCCGCTGACCAAGACCCGCGGCGGCCAGGCCTTCTTTCCGCCCGGATTCCGGGCGACCCACGAAGATGCGGAGCGGATCCTCGTGCCCAACTTTGCCGAGCTGGTTGACGAGAAGCTCACGCAGCTCAAGGGCATCGTGACAGAGTTCCTCCTCGTCCTGGATGCCCAGGTACGCCCGCATGACCTTGACGCGCCGCCAGCGAGGCTGCCGCGCTAACGAGACGGCAGCTGCTGTCTCGGACCGGCCGGTCTCGCCTTAGGTGCTGCGCACTAACGAGTGCTACGTCGGCGAGGCCGCCCGCCTGACCACGCGGGGCAACGCCTACCACGCGGCCGGCGGCCTCCAGACCGAGGGTAGGCGGCCCTCGGACGCGTGTGGACACGCAGCCACCATGCTGGCTGACAGCGTGCGCAACCCCGCACGGTGCCACACCCGACGGCAGCGGACAAGGCGACGGCGCTGGCGCTCCTGGACGACATTGTGCGGCTCGAGGCGTTTGCGTCGGTGAACGCGACGGGCATCAACAAGATCCTGAAAAAGGCGGAGAAGGTCACGGGCCTCGACCTCCGCGAGCCGTACCTGTACCGCATCTCGCTGCTGCCGGTCAGCAAGGGGCTCGCGGTCGCCGAGCTGCGCGCCCGGCTCGTCAGCGACGTGGTCCGCGCCACGGACGGCGGCGCGACAGCCCGCGTGGAGGGCGCCATCGCGGCGGTGCCCACGCCAAAGCGCGCCCGCACCGACGCGCTGGACGTGCAGGAGCAGGCCTCGGTCATGAACGCCATCACGGCGGCCACGCAGCCGACGGCCCTGCCGACGGCGCCGTCGCCCACGCCGTCGGCCCTGTCGAACGGCCTGCCGCGGCCGGGCACGCCGGGACCGCCCACGTCTGCGGGCGGCGCCGCGGCCGCGACGCCGGCCACCCCGGCGGCCGGCGGCAGCGCCGCCAGCGGCACCTCGGGCACCGGCGTGGTGAAGGCGCTGTTCCGGACCGCTGCGGGTCCGCTGAGCCGCGTACGCGCAGCCACAGGAAAGCCGCCGCCGAGCGGCGAGGAGCGTCGCTGACGGCGGTCCTGACCGTGCACCAGTCGGGCCGTGGTCTCGCAGTCGCCGTCGGCCAGCAGCGGCCTGCATGCGGAGGCGGCGCACGCGGCACGCAAGCAGATCATCGTGACGATGAGCGGGCCGCACGGCGCCGGCCTGCTGGACGGCCTGCTGGGCGTGCTGGCCGAGCACCAGTGCCGGGTGCACGACGTCAGCCTGGTGCGCGTGCACCAGACCCTGACGGTCGGCGCGCTCATCGACGTGGGCCCCGACGACCAGGCGCTCTTCCCGAGCTTGCTGGCGCATGGCGAGAAGAACGAGGCCACCGTCAACTTTGAAGTCCAGCCCGACCGGTACGCCGCGCACGCGCGCTCGGACCGTGGGCCGGCCAGCGCTAAGACGGCGTGAGCGCGATCGCCATACACCCCGATGGCGCGGCGGGCCAGGCGGCCGCTGCCGTTCATGCTCTCGCACGCGCCGTACGACCGGCGGACCAGCTACGTGGTGACCCTCGTCGGCGACAGCCGGAGCGGCATCTCGCCCAATGTCATGGCCGCCGTCGCCGATGCTTTGAGCCAGGCCAAGGTGCGGGGGACACCGGCGGTGCCGTTGCGGCCGTGCGCGGCTGGGACACCTGGGCGCTGATTCTCCTCGCCAAAATCGTTCATCGGGCACGCTGGGACAGACGCCGGTGTACCGGATGAAGCGGCTGAGCCAGCCCGATCTGACGGCGGTGGACTTTAAGGTTCGCGGGCGACCCAGCGGAGAAGTGTTTGTCGGGCCCCACGGCCGCTGACGGGGCGCGCTGGCGGGCCGGCTGCCTGCTTGGACAGATCACGGTCGCGCCTGGCTTCGACCTGCCGATGCTGCGGAAGGACTTGGCCGCGCTGGCGCAGGTGCACGGCGTGGATCTGCACTTGCAGCACGAGGCGCTGACGCGCCGCATGAAGCGCCTTGTCGTCTTTGACATGGACTCGACGCTGATCCGGCAAGAGTGCATCGACGAGCTGGCGCGGATGGCCGGCAAGTTCGAGCAGGTCCAGGTGCGCAGCATCGCCAGTGCGTGGATGCCATCGCGCAGCACCGGCGGGCCGACGCGACCGGTCTCGCTCCGCCGTCGCATGCACCGGGGCGCAGGCCATCACGCACCGGGCCATGGAAGGCAAGTGCGATTTCAAAGAGTCGCTTCGGCAGGTACGCTGCTGCTGCACCGCGGGAGCCGCAGTGAGCAGCGGCACGCTGACCGCTGCGATGCCCGGGGCCGTGCCTGGCCATCGGCAGCGTGTGGCCTGCTTGGCCGGCCTGCCGGTGAGCGCGATGGCCGCCGTCAAGGCCGAGCTGGAGCTGAACGAGGGCGCGCTGGAGCTGTGCCAGTGCCTGCGTGGCCTGGGCTGCAAGCTCGCCGTGGTGTCGGGCGGCTTCATGCCGCTCATCTCGCACGTGCAGGAGCGGCTCGGCATCGACCACGCCTTTGGCAACGAGGTGCGCCTTCGGAGCTCGGCAAGATGGCATAGGGCGCCGAGCCTGACCGACGTGTGTGTGCGGCTGCTTGGCTTGACTCGTGCACCCGCGCGCCGCGGGCAGCTGGAAGTGAGCGCGGACGGCACGACCCTGACGGGTGCGGTGCTCGGCGAGATCGTCGACGCACAAGGCAAGGCCGAGGCCCTGACGCGGCTGGCCGCCCAGTACCGGATCAGCCGCGACCAGGCACGGCCGCAGCTCCGCCGTGCAGGCGTGGCAGGAAAGGGGACTCTAACGGCTGTGCGCTGCGGCCCCCCAAGTCGGCGTTGCACGCCCGTAGGTCGTGGCGGTGGGCGACGGCTCGAACGACCTGCTCATGATGGCCGCCGCCGGCGCGGGCATCGCCTACCGCGCCAAGCCCATCGTCCAGGAAAAGGTCCGCCCCTCCCCCCGCGCCGACGCCCCCGTGACCGCGACCCGGCTCGATGGCCAACGGTCTGCTGTTTGTGTGTGCGCGCGCGCCTGAGAACGGCCAGGCTGATTTCCGGGTTAACAACTCGTCGCTGCTCACCATCATGTACCTGCTGGGGTACACTGACCGCGACATCAAGGACTTGCTCCAGCGGAACGCCGCCGCGGCCGCCGCATCTACACTGTAACATACGCAATTCGTATTGTAGTAGTACACAAACGGTCGACGTTGGTTGCTAGTTTGTCACGGGGCACGCGCAGCTGGAACAAGACTACCGGTCCTATCGCAGAGATCAAACACATACAAGCTGCTATACGCGGGGCGCTCTACCTTGCCATCGACCGCATGCCGTACATCTCCGCCTCCTTGTCGGCGCGCCGCAGCAGGCAGCACAGGTAGATGATGACGCCGATCGAGATCAGGAACGCGGCCGACACGCACGCCAGCGCGATGATGAACGGCGTGGCCTCCAGCGGGTCGCCCGGCGGGCGGCCGTCGTAGGCGTCCGAGGTGCCAAAGTACAGGGTGTTGCCGCCCTCCGAGCCCGCAAACTCGTACGTGGTCGTTCGGTTCAGCGGCGACAGGTCCAGGGAGCCGCTCGGGTTGCGGATAAAGTTGGCGATGATGCCGCCGGCCAGGTCCTCGGCCTCGGCGCCGGTGCGGTCATAGGCCGTGCCGAGCACCGAGTGGAAGCCGTTGGCGACGAAGCCGAAGCGGAC
>Ga0180216_1004253_pt1 | contig 10950 bp, 5 predicted proteins | sample eDN3rd37CBELigMG_FD_128879 | JGI IMG/M metagenome (GOLD analysis project Ga0180216, IMG submission 128879) | Enriched Miracle-Growth compost microbial communities from Emeryville, California, USA - eDNA 3rd pass 37_C BE-Lig MG (version 2)... ...
AGCACCGCATCGTCTCGGGCGTTGAGCCCCGCCACGTTGTTTTCCAGGTACTCGAAGAACTCGGCATCGAGGATCACGCCGTACTTGACCACCTCGGCCAGGCCGGCGCGGTATTCGCGGTCGGGCAACGTGGCCAACACGGCCGTATCGATCAGCACGCCGCGCGGCTGCCAGAACGCGCCGACCATGTTCTTGGCGCCCGGCAGATTGATGCCCACCTTGCCGCCCACCGAGCTATCGACCTGGGCCAGCAGCGTGGTTGGAACCTGAATGAAGGGAATCCCCCGGGCAAAGGTGGCAGCCACAAAGCCGGCCAGGTCGCCGATCACGCCGCCGCCCACGGCGACAATCACCGTCTTGCGGTCGGCCTTATGTTCCAGCAATTGCTCCCAGAGCCGCACGGCACGGTCGATTTGCTTCGATGACTCGCCGGCTGACACCTCCAGCAGCTCCACCTGCCGCGCATTGCCATCGCCAGGCTGCGAGAGCGAGGCCACCGCCGCCTCGGCGTGCGGCTTCACCACGTTGCTGTCGGTAATGACCACCGCATGGCGATACGGCAGCCGCTGAGCCACGAAGGCTCCCAAACGATCGAGGCAGTTGGTTCCAATTTCGATGTCGTAGCTTCGTTCGGCCAAAGCGACACGAAGCAGCGTGGGTGCGGAAGTCATAAATGCGTGCAGGCGAGGCGGTAGGTAGCGCGTAGGTGGGGGGTTTCGGGGGGGCTTGGGCTGCCGGAGCAAGGCGGCTGCGGTCCCCTACTGCGGCTGGGTGAGTGTCAACTTCTGGTCGACCTTCACCCCTCGTTCCGACAGTTGGGTGCCATCGGGCAGCAGCACGTGTACATCGACCTGTTCCCAGCGGCCCAGGCCAAAGTGGCACACGGCTTCCTGGCCGCTGGCGTAACCGTAGCCGACGGTCAGCTCCTGGTGGCCGAGCAACGCGTCGCGTTTGCCGAGCTTGCCGGCGGGGTAGATGCTGATCTTGGCCCCAATGCCCATGCGGTTCATCTTGGTGCCGCGGACGGCGACCTTTAGCCAGTGTCCACCTTCGCTCGTATTTCGCAAGAGCCGGCAGTGGTTCCCCTCGTACCAATTGATCAAAAACAGGTCGAGCCGGCCGTCGTTGTCGTAATCGGCCGAGGGGCCGGCCGGGTAATACACCATGGGGCCTTCGATGGGCCGCGAGGGAGCAAACCGCGGTATGCCGTCGCGCACGCCCAAGTTGCGATAGATCAGCGGCGTGACGTTGCCCTGCTCATCGAGCCACGCGGCCGACAGGTAGATATCCGGCCAACCATCGTTGTCGAAGTCTTGCACTTCGACATGCGGACATTTCTGCGGAATGTTCGCCAGTCCAGTTGCGGCGGTCACATCGGTAAATCGCGGTACGCCGTCGGTCACACCCTGGTTGAGGTACACCTTATTGCGGGCGTTGTTGTGATGGATCGAAAGCACCAGGTCCAACAGTCCGTCCTGGTTGAGATCAGCAAACACGGCCCCGCACGGCCAGTCCTCGCGGTCGAGCGGCTGCCAGGCGAACGTGGCGTTGAGTTTCTCATCCTCGCGAAAACGTCCATCGGCCGTGCTTAGAAAGAACCGGTTGCTGTGTGGCAGAAAGAAATCGGGGCGGCCATCTTCGTTCACGTCGGCCACGGCCAGCCCCAGACCGTAAGCGTCGTTGGGGAGGCCGACTTCGTCGTTCACGACGGCGAACTTCAGGTTGCCCAGGTTCTTGAACAACAGCGTGCGCGGATTCTTGATGAATATGTCTTCGACCACCAGCAGGTCGAGCAGGCCATCGGCGTTGTAGTCGAGCACGCCGATATTGCGGGCACTACGCATGCCTTCGGGGCACGCGCCGCAAGCCTGAGACAGGTCGACCAGCTTGCCATCTTGGTTGGCAAACAGGTTGCTTTGCCGCACCTGAGCGGCACGGCGGATTTCGTCGGGTAGCTTCGATTGCGGCCGGGCATTGTTGGCCACGTACAGTTCGAGCGTGCCGTTGTTGTCTAGATCGGCGAATAGTGCGCCGGAAGTGCGGCTGTAGAACCGTGTGGCTTCTTCCTGCCACGGCACGAAGCCTTGCGGCGTGTTGCGGAACAGCCGTGTTGGCACTTGGGCGTTCGCCGGGGCATACGCCTCGGCGGGGCGGTCGCAGAATCCGCCGACGAAGAGGTCGGGGCGTCCATCGCCGTCTACGTCGCCCCATGCGCCGCCGTGCCCCATGATGCCGGCCAGCGGCTGACGCAAACCTTGTTGGTCGGTCACGTCTTCGAAGCGGATGGGGAACGGCTCGGCCGACCAGACAGGGCGAGCAAGAACCAGGCAGGCCACGGCAACCAACCAGATAGAGCCCGCCTGCCTGCGACGCGTATGAAACATCATGCGATTGCTCCAGGTTGAGGTGGTAGACGGAATTGGCGTCGGCCGCGGTGCCGATGCGGTTTGGCGCCTGGGAGTGCGGCGCACGGTCGGCGACAGCCTTCCTTTGCGCACCCCCGGCACGCGGGGGGCTCCATCATAATGCACGCGACCAGGGGATCGCATCAACGGAATTGCGGCAGCCGCCCGTCCGGGGGTGGCGCGCCGTTTGCTGTTTAAGGAGGAACCCGGCGAGACGCGGCTGCCCCATTCGCCTGGTCTGCGGCAATAGCGGCTGAATCGCCGTCCCATTTTGCCCCCTCGCCGCGAACACAGCGTCCAGCGAAAACCAAACTGCTCGAATACTGCCCCAACACGCAACGGCGACCGCCAATCTTCTGGCCGCCGATTGCAGCGATGCTCTGGAGGAACTGGCCATGTTATGGTCTGGCAACGTAACGCAATGGCAACGAACCTTTCGCGTCTCCCGGAGCGGCTTGGGCAGTTGTGGCCGAGTCGTGACCGCCTTGGGCGTTTTGGCGATCATCGTTGCGCCTGTTGCCGCCCAGCAGCCTGGTACAGCGGCCGATGAGGGGCCGCCGCTGGAGTCGGCCGCCACGCAGATCGACAACGCCGAAGGTATCCACGTTCTGGGACGCGGCCCCATCCACGAGGCGTTTGCCAGTCCGCTGGACGGGAGCAGCCAAGCCGGCATGGTGTCCCCGGAGACGCCGCCGGTATCGATTGACGAAGTGCCGCCCGACGTTCGCCCGGCGGAAGCCGTGTGGATTCCCGGCTATTGGTTCTGGGATGAACTGACCGACGACTTCATTTGGATCAGCGGTGTGTGGCGTGTGCCGCCGCCCGGCCAGCAATGGGTGCCTGGCTATTGGCACCGGCTGGAAAATGGTGCCCGCTGGATCTCTGGTTTCTGGGCGCCGCTGAACGCCTCGGCGGTGTCGTACGTGGAACCGCCGCCCGAGAGTCGCGACCGCGGTCCTACCTCGGATTCGCCCGGCGACGATTATTTCTGGGTACCTGGCGTGTGGGTGCTTCAGCAATCGGGCTACCAGTGGCGCGATGGTTATTGGGCACGCCAGCAACCCGGCTGGATCTGGATTCCACAGCACTACACCTACACGCCGCGCGGTGCGGTGCTGACGGGCGGTTACTGGGATTACCCGATCGAACAGCGTGGCATGGCGTTCGCGCCGGTCTATTTTGCCACCAATGTGTATCGTCAGGGTGGCTATCAGTTCACGCCGACGGTCACGATCATGAACCGCTACCTGCTTTTGCATATGTTTGTGGGCCCGCAGTGGCACCACTTCTTCTTTGGCGATTATTACGGCCGTGCCGCGGGCGAAGCCGGCGTGATCCCCTGGTTCCGTCGCGATCCGGGCGACGCCCAACCGCTGCTTTCGTATTACCGCTGGTACTTCCAGAAGCAGAACGTGGATTACCTGCAGCGGATGAACAACTGGTACGCGTATTACAACGCCAATCCGTCGGTTCGACCGCCAGATTTGTATCGGGAGCAGCAAACATTGGCCGCCGAGGTTTCTAAAGATCCCCGCGTGGCTTATTCGGTACTAACGCAGCCGATGTCGGCGCTGCCGGCCGCGACGCTAGTACCGTTGACCCCCGATCAGCATGTGGCCCTCGATCAACTAGGGCGGGAACTCAAGGCACTGACGCTTCAGCGGCAGAACACGGAGGTTGAGAATCTTCGTACAGCTTCGCCCAACTCTCGGCCCGCGCTGGTATTGCCTGCCAGGGCACGCGAGTTCTTCCCGGCCATTGCCGGTGGAGCTGCGGTCCGTCGCGAAGTGATGCGGCCAACCTTCGACGAACTGGGTGTCACACCGGCTGAGGCCGCCCGAGCCGCGGCCGACAGGGCCGATGCCGCGCGGGTGGAAGCCGAACGCGCTGCCGCGGCGGCGGAAGCTGCCGCCACCGATGCCGAGCTACCGGCCCCGGCGTTGGATGCCGCGACCGATCCTCGCTCGCGTGATTACCGTATTCGTGAGGGACGTCCGCCCGGCTACCGCGAAGTTCGTCCGGCTCCGTCTCGGCCGGTGGTCGTGGAACCGCCGACGCCTCCGGTGGATCCGTACGTGCCGCGCTCGGTTCCGCGTGCCGTGTTTACGCCTGGTGGCCATCCGGGCCGTAACACGCCCGACTTGCAGCGGACCGATGTGAACATTCCTGGCCAGGGCCAAACGCCTGAAGGGCCTCGCCCTGGCGTAGCGGTTCCAGGCCGCACCGAGGCGATTATTCGCCAGCGTGGCTCCGGCGCGTTCCCCGGCGAAACACCGCGTTCGCTGCCGCTGCCTGCCCCGTATCCGGGCCGCATCTACCCGGGCAGAAACATTCCCGAGAATCCGCGGTTCAACCAGCGTGTACCGGGCAGCGGTCTGGGGCCGCAAGGCTCGGTGCCGGTGCAAGCCGATATCGGATTGCGAGGCATCGACGCCAACGTGCCCGAGGTCTCCTCGCCAACCTCGTTCATTCCTGGCCGCAATGACCAGAACGCCGGCGAAACGCCCGAAGTGAACGTGTCGGGCGTGAGCGAGCCGCCACGCGGTTATGTGCCCGGACGCGTGGCACCTGGTATCCGGCGGCCCAGCATATATCAGCCGGGCATCAACGTTCCGCCGGGCCGCGACGACACGGCACAATCCACGCAAACCCAGCAGACCCCAATGCCCCAGGTTCAACAGCCGCAGGGCACGGATATTCCGCAGGTTGATCCCAGCACCGGGCAGCGGATGCCGCGGTTGGCGCCTTCGCAACAGAACCCGGCCGAACGCCGCTCGACGTTTCGCGGCGTGAATCCGGAGACGAATCCGCCGCGAACGAGCCCCTCGAATACACCTCCGCGCGTGAGCCCACCGGGCGAGAATGCCCGACAAGATCCGGCGGCGTTGTCACCTCAGGCACCGCGGACCGGCGGGCCGCGTACGAACACGCCGCAAGCATACGGCGGAGCCACGGAGCTGCCCGGCAGCCTCTCGCCGCCGGGCGGAATCTCGCCCAACTTTGGCGGGAACACTCCAAACATTGGCGGCATGACCCGCCCAGGCAGCACTTCGCCGGTCGGCGGACAGCCGCAGGCCGGCAATAACCCCGGCCCGGTAGGCACGCAGCGAACCGGTGGAACGCCCGGCACCTCGGGCACCCCGGGCGGAAGCAGCGGCGCCGGCGGTGGCACCTCCGGCGGCTCGGGTGGCGGAAGCCAGTAACGGGGCAGCGTTTAAGCGAAACGCCGGCACGCTCCTCCCCTGCCGGCCTGGATGGCATCGCGCACCCGGGGCACGCTCTGGAACGTCGCGCGGACGCAGCGGCCGTCCCGCACTTTCTCCTTGCGGCCTAATATCTTTCCTATATTATGCAGCTTGTGTATGTCTGTGCGGCACGATGAGCGGGGGCGGCCGCAGCTCGCCCAATTCGCCTCAGAGCCAGTAATGAGCGAGCCGGCGTAATGACCTGGTTTTTGCGAAGCGTGGCCTTGGTTGCCTTTGGCGTCGTCCTGGGGATGGCGCTATGGCAGATGATCTTCTCGACAGGGACGCAGACCCCAGCGGTAGCCGCTGGTGGCAACGGTGCCAATCCGGCCGATGACGCATCGTTGGACCCGTCGCAAAACGTCATGCCAGGCATCTTGCCCGGCGGCCTCGGGGGTGATCTATCGCCGAACAGCCTGCCGGCCGACGACGTGGAAGCCAGCACGCTGAAACACCCGCTCACCCGCAGCTTGGGCCAGATGATCGAAGGTCACCGCGAGCTGTTCGATCAGCTTGGTGCCGAGGGCCTCGGCGATTCGCTCGCGGAAGCCGACGCCCTGTTGTGGGAAACCAAGCAAAGCAACCAGAACGCCCTGCGCGAAGCCAATCGGCAAGTGCGGATCGCCGGCAGTTCGCCGAACGTGGTGTTGGTGGTTGTCGAAGGATTGCAGTGGAACCCGGAGCAGGGGTTAGAACCGTTTGCCGCGACGATGCCGGCCCTGTATCGCATTGCCAAGCAAGGTCGGTATGCCTCGCTGGCCACGGGCCTCACGCCCGATGAACAGCGGTTGCGTTTGACCTCGGGCAGCTCAGCCGCCAGCGCCGCGGATCGTTCAGCCAGCACGTTCTCGCGGGCGTTCTGGAACTCCGGCTACGGCACGGCTCTGGTTGGCGATGCCTGGTGGTGGGGCGCGAATGATACCAGTGCCGATTGGGACGCCTGGGTGGGCTTTTCACGCGAGCAGGCTGCCACGCCGTTTCCGGCCACGGTTTGGAGCAACGGTCAACCGATCAAGCTGACCGCCAACGCCGACGGCAAGCATAGCGTACCGGCGACGGAGCTGTTCGCCAATGAAACGCTGTCGTACGTGCAGCGGCATCGTCGCGGTCGCCCGTTTGCGCTCGTGGTTTCGCTGGGCCAAAGCGTGCAACCGCAGCAAGGCGATATGGATAGCCTGCCTGCCATCTGCACCCAGGCCGATGAATTGCTGAACGAACTGGATATCCGTCTGAACCAGTTGCAGTTGACCGAGAACACGATGCTGCTGGTGTTGGGCGTTTCGGCCTCGACCGATGCCAGTGAGCCGGGCCAGGCTCCGCTGCTGGTGGTGCGCGACCTGCGGCGCGTGCCGGGCGATGTGCCGCTGCCAGTGACGGTAGGCTATGAAGATCTTTTGCCCACGCTGTTGCACGCGACGGGTTCGCAGCGGATGCCGGCTACCATCAACGGCCGCTCGCAGTGGAATACATGGACGGCAAGACCGGCCACCAAACCGGCCCTTTGAGTGCGGCAAGCTCGTGTCGCAATCAGTACGATTACCTTTCGAAACGCCAACCCGCAGGAAGCTCTCGGCGGAAATGGCGGTCGTGGGCTGATCTCACGTTCTTGAACAAGCCTAGACAATCTAAGGGGAAGCTATGTTCAAGCAGAGTCGTCGGACAATGTTTCAGCCCGCGGTGATGGGGCCGCCGCTGAGTTATCTGCTGGTTGTCGCCCTGCTGTCGTTCGCTTCGGCGGCGGTGGCCGAAGAGGACTTCTCCACGCGGCTCAAGACGGTTCGTACCGAAAAGTACAACCTCGCCGAGAACCAGGCGATTGAACAGCGGCTGCTCGATGATCTGAAGTACCTCGCGTCCGACGATTTGCAGGGCCGCGGTATCCGCACGCGAGGACTGGAGCTGGCCGCCGAATACGTTGCCATTCAGTTCGGCAAGGCCGGGCTCAAGCTCGATGCTGTCGATGGCGGACCGTTTCAGCCATTCAGCCGCTATGAAGTCGAACGCCTGGGCAATGAGAATCGCCTGGAGCTGACCGCGGCCGATGGCCAAACGCGAACGCTGGAGCTGGGCAAGGAATACGTGCCGTTGACCTCGGGCACGTCTGGCACGTTCGAGGCTCCACTGGTGTTCGCCGGCTACGGGATTCGAGCCGACGACGCCGAGTACGACGACTACAAAGACCTGGACGTGCGCGGCAAAGCGGTGGTGGTGCTGCGGCATGAACCGCGTCAGACGGATCCCGACAGTCCTTTCGCTGGCACGCAGAACTCGCCTCACGCGTATTTGCAGCGGAAGATCTCACACGCCATCGAACAAGGCGCGGCGGCGGTCATCATTTGCAGCGATCAGCGGCTGGTTGAGCAGCAGGCACAAGCTCGGGCCAATGGAAACGCCAACGGACAAGCCGACGGCGATGAGCTTCTGCCCTTCCGCACGCGGCCGCAGGGAGTCACGCCAAAGATTCCGGTGTTGCATGTACGCCGGGCGGCGATCGATCAGTTGCTTCGCGCGGCCGAGCGTCCCACGTTGGCCGAGCTGGAAAGTTCGATCGATGCCGACTTGAAGCCGCGTTCCTTTGAGATTCCTTCGGCCAAGGTGAAGGCCACAGTGGACATCAACCGCCGTCGCGGTGAGTTGAAGAACGTGATTGCCGTTCTGCCTGGGGCCGGCAAGCTGGCGGAAGAAACCGTCGTAGTCGGCGCGCATTACGATCACTTGGGCATGGGCGGTGGCGGCTCGCTTGCCCCGTGGACGGCAGCCGTTCACAACGGGGCCGACGACAACGGCTCGGGCACCGTCGCCCTGCTGGAGATTGCCCGGCAGGTCGCTGCTCGAGCTGGCGAGAACCGGCGGCGGATCGTGTTTATCGCATTCTCGGCCGAGGAAGTCGGGCTGGTCGGCAGCCAGTACTATGTGCGTTCGCCGGTGTTCCCGCTGGAGTCCACGTCGGCCATGGTGAATCTGGACATGGTGGGCCGCCTGCGTAACGACCGCCTCACGGTCTCAGGCGTGGGCACCGCCGAGGAACTCGATGAACTGCTCACGCGGCTGGCCGGGCCATATGCGTTCAACCTGCGCAAGGATCGGTCCGGCTACGGGCCCAGCGATCATGCGTCGTTTCACGCCCGCGGCGTGCCGGTGCTGCACTTCTTCACGGGCCTGCACTCCGATTATCACCGGCCCAGCGACGACTATGAGAAGATCAACTACGAAGGCATCCGCCGCATTGCGCTGTTGGCCACCGACGTGGTGCTCGAACTGGCGCAGGCAGAGAAGCCACTCACGCGGCGACGCGGCGGCGACAGCCTGGCCGATCTGCTGGGCGACGACGCCGAAGCCTTGCTGGGCGGTAATCGGGCCGTGTTGGGCGTGCGTGTGGAACCGGTCAAGGAACCGGTCACTGGCCTCAAGGTGATCGAAGTCCTGCGGCGCAGTGCCGCGGAAGACGCCCAGATGCGCACCGACGACATCATCATTTCGGCCGACGGTATGAAGGTTTCAACCCTCGAGGAGCTTCAATCGCTGGTGCGGCAGCGCAAGCCGGGCCACGAGCTGAAGCTTCAGATCCATCGGGGCAAGATCGACATTGAAACCACGGCCAAGCTGAAGGCGGCCAACTGAGCACGCCGCAGGCCGAAGCAATCCGAAACAGCGCGCAACAAAAACGCCCCTTGCGCGCGTGCCGCGCAGGGGGCGTTGTTCTGAACGATCGTAGACGCTGCTCGTCCCGGCTTAGGGGATCAACGTCTGCGGCGTGGTAACCGCGGCGCTGGAGCCCACCGGGGGCTGCGGAGCCGGCGTATCCAGCGGCGAATCGGGAACCGGCGGAGCCGGCGGTGCCTGGGGCTGCATGGGAGCCGGCACGGCTTCGGGGATCACGCCGGCTTCGACCTCAGCGTATACCCGCTGAAAGATCGAATTGCTGTACGGCAGCGACGCCGGGATGCCCACACTCACGGCTTCCGCCTGCTGGATCGGAATATGCATGTAGTTGTACGGGCGGAAATAGTAGTACCGCATGGCCGCGGTGTGATACGGCATGTGCTGGTACATATTGCCCGGGGCGTGGCAGGGCTTCGGCAAACCGTGCCGGGCCCAAAATCCGCCCTTGTTCAGGCAGCCGTGATGGCCGCAGTTGCAGGTATCGCAGGCTTGGACAGCGGGTTCATGTGCGACGTGATGTCCGTGACCGCCGCCCATCGGCAGCGCCATCGCCACGGCGAGAACTAACGTTGGCCCCATCAATGCACCTCCTCTGGTAATCCGATCGTGGCAATTGGCGGGGAAACGAACCTGCCCCTGGGGGCCCCCTGGTATGCGTGCCCGGTTTCAAGCACGGAAGCCGCCCCCTAGCAGACTTCGCTTCCGTGATGGAACCGAAGCAAACCCCGCTTGCCTGGTCGTTGCGATTCACGACAGCGGACGCTTTGCCTCGCGTGCACCCTAAGCGACGAAAACGTTGCCGGGGTGCTAGAAGCAGTGACGGTGCTACCGGCGCACAGTAAGCGGCCCGGTGCTGCTCCGCCAGGGCGAAGCGTGCACAGCATCCTGCTTCTCCTCGGCCATTATTTCGGCGCACCAGGAGTCACAAGGTGACCAATTTGCAGGACGTTCCACATTTTCGGTCTTCAACGACTGGGCAATCCTCTACCGGGCCCCGGGACTCGATTCTGCCAGTTAGCGCAATCGTGGTGAGTTTGCGCTATCGTCCCTAGATTGCCCCGTTTTACCCTGAAAGAGCTGCGTCTAGCTGTCATGCTATCAATGACTTGCGCATTTTGAGAACGACCCATGAACGTTTTCTGATGCCGTTGATGGGATGCTATGGCGGCAGCTAGCACTCATCACAACCATCTAAGATGCAATACGTTACATCTTCCTATGGGGAAAACACCGATCCGCATAATGGGAAGAATTGGGTGCGGGCCGAATGACTAGATTAAACCGTACGTTTGGAACTGCCGAAATATGGAACGACCCGCTGGCCTGGGTACAACGTGACCGCGCTAGCAATCCACGCAAATCGTTCCCTCCTTCTGGGTAGGAATCGCTGTCTTTAATCCAAGAGAGCGAACAAGGGCTACAGGTGGGGGGGCGAGCAAGCGCGGCCACGATGCCAGCGGATCAAGTGCATTGGGAATGCGGCAGGCAAGCCCTGCACCACTGGGCACCAAGGACAACGGTAGTTCGCCATCGAGGGCAACTGCGGGCAGTTCATCGGTGCCTGAGATCAGGGCCGGAAACGGTCGCTGGTGGCACCCAGCTCACTTGAACACGTCTGCGCTAACGACTGCGTTGCG
>Ga0180216_1004255_pt1 | contig 10947 bp, 15 predicted proteins | sample eDN3rd37CBELigMG_FD_128879 | JGI IMG/M metagenome (GOLD analysis project Ga0180216, IMG submission 128879) | Enriched Miracle-Growth compost microbial communities from Emeryville, California, USA - eDNA 3rd pass 37_C BE-Lig MG (version 2)... ...
AAGTACCCGTTCGACTATGCGCCAGAGCTGCTTGAGACATTTGACAACAAGCATCCAAATCGTGATTACTTTGTTAAATTTAACTGCCCTGAATTTACAAGCTTATGTCCGATTACAGGCCAGCCAGATTTTGCGACGATCTATATTTCTTATATTCCCGATGTGAAAATGGTGGAAAGCAAGTCGTTGAAGCTATATTTATTCAGCTTCCGTAACCATGGAGATTTTCACGAGGACTGCATGAACATTATTATGAACGATTTAATTAAGCTTATGAATCCACGTTATATTGAAGTATGGGGCAAATTCACCCCTCGCGGTGGAATCTCTATCGACCCGTACACAAACTGGGGACGTCCTGGTACAAAATATGAGCAAATGGCTGATTACCGCCTCATGAATCATGATTTGTACCCAGAAAAAATCGATAATCGATAAGCACAGCAATTATTTATTATTATTATTGTAAATACGTGACTTAAAATATCTAAGCCAGCATCGGTAAACGCGCCTGTTAAAGCGTGCACCACCGATGCTGGTTTTTTCTACATCGTATAACGCCCTCAAGGCACTGCCTCCCTGAACCACCCACAAAGAGCTCCAAGCGGAGCAACCTACTCGGTGGAAAGTGCCAGCGTCGGGCCTTGTGCCCCGTTTTGTACATAGGGAAGCCTCATATATTCTGCCTCCCTGATCCACTCACAAAGAGCTCCAAGCGGAGCAACCTACTCGGTGGAAAGCGCCAGCGTCGGGCCTTGTGCCCCGTTTTGTAGTACATAGGGAAGCCTCATATATTTCTGCCTCCCTGAACCACCCACAAAGAGCTCCAAGCGGCAACCTGCTCAGTGGAAAGCGCCAGCGTTGGGCCTGTACCCCGCTTTGTACATAGGGAAGCTTCATATGTATTGCCTCCCTGAATACCCACAAAGAGCTCCAAGCGGAGCAACCTGCTCGGTGGAAAGCGCCAGCGCCGGGCCTTGTGACCCGTTTTGTACCACTAAAGTTATCATTCCACAAAACGGGTCACAAAAGCCCGTGTAACCGAGTACGGTCTGCGTAGCGTGCAAAAGCCCGTGGAACGAGCAGCATTGCGTAGTGCTGAAAAATGGTTGCATCTTTACACACTTCCTGCATATAATAAGAACATATGTTCGTGTTATAGTAAATGAAAACGAGGGGAACGCTGTTGGTAACGGGAGCTTGTAGGGAGGTACGAAAATGAGTATCATGAATACGAAAAGTGAGCATAGACTAGCAGCAGAGGGCAAGACAAGTTCTGCACCAGCTATACCGCTTCAGGAGCAATATGAGTCAGATGCGATAAAACAGTATGTACTGCTTGAGATGGTGCTGCGCATTATCGATCATGATGTGAAGGCAATAGGCAATTCGAAAATTAAGCTGCCGCGTTTGTACGAATCCATTCTTCGTGGAGTTCAGGATCGTGTTCTGCTTGATATGGCTGATCTAAGGCGCATGTTCCGCAAGAATGGCATTAAAATTTATGAAGAGCTGCAGGAAAAGGAAGGGCTGCTTGCCAAATACGTGTGCAGGGGCTACCACCACCAGCTGTTTATGCTGTGGGGCTTTATAAAAGTAGAATGTGAACGCGTACTGAAGCAATATATGTCTGCATAATTCAAGAAATGTTCATCATTTTGTCATAAAGATGAAAAACTTATCTAATTTAATTAGTTAATGGTTGAGAAAATTGGGCTTTGTTAGGTAATATAGGAAATAGACATTATGATATAGAAGGGGAGCACATTGTAATGCAGAAATGGATTATGTTTACTTTAGTATCGATTGCGTCTGTAATGGCTGTATGTCTATTGGCTTTCGGATTACCGGATAAGCCTGTAGATGAATCCGCTTCATTACCTGAAGGTGTATCTTTGATGAAGATCATCGCATCAAATGACTTTACCTTTAATGAAGAGGAGTTTACTGCTAACGTTGGCGATACTGTCATTATGCGTTTCTCTAACAAAAGCGGAATTCATGGAATTGATATTGAAGAATTAGGAATTAGTTTGGACAAGGATAACGCGGAAACAGAGCATACGTTTACAGAGCCAGGCGAATATTTGATTGTTTGTAACATCCCATGTGGACCTGGACACGCTACAATGACTGCGAAGCTCATTGTAACAGCAGCATAGTAGATTATAAAAGAGCCTTTCGGGGCTCTTTTTTCTTTTGTACAGCTCACCTGCTAGCTCATGTGGCGATGAGTTAGCGAAAATGAGATTATAGTTGTCGTAAAATGGCGACTAGGGTATCATTAAGAAAGATTGAAGCAGTGCATTTTAAGTGAATAGTAGGAGGAAATCTCATTGATCACACATATTGTATTTTTCAAATTAAAGGACAACAGTCCAGCAAAAGTTGAAGAAACAGCACAAGTGCTGCGTAATATGGAAGGTAAAATCGAGCAATTAAAATATATCGAGGTTGGTGTAGATATTCTGCATTCTGAGCGCTCTTATGATATAGCGTTAATTACGAAATTCGATTCGATGGCTGATCTTGATGCGTATCAAGTGCATCCTGTACATCAAAAAGTGATCGAGCATATGTCTGTAGTACGTGAATCCTCTGTTGCAGTAGACTACGAAAGCTAAGAGGAAGCAGAACGATGCGTGAAGTTTATGAAATGGCGACCTATCTTGTACTCATCATTGTAAGCTGCATAGTGATGGGAGTATGGTTAAAGCGCAAAGGAAAGAAGAAAGAACAGCAAGAACAGAAAGAACGGTCTGAAAAGCAATAGCAGCGGAAAAGGTGGCGATAAATTCGTGTATTACGTAAATCAAGAGCAGATATCGATACGTTTAGCTGTAATACCCGCTTTAACGGATACGATGAATATGCTGCAGCAAAATTGGACAGGCTCTGCGATTGAGCGTCTGGCTCAGGAACGTGCACTGCATATCGCGATCGAGGTTGTTACGGATGTAGGCAGCTATCTTATTGATGGATTTCTTATGCGTGATGCTTCCAGCTATGAGGATATTGTAGAGATTACAGCTGGTGAAGGTGTATATCCAGACGGTATGAAGGAAGTATTACTTGAACTTGTTCGCTTACGTCGTCCGCTAGTCCAAGAGTATTATGAATGGCAGTCTGATGAGCTGCATCCGTTAGTCAAACAGCTGCCACAGCTGCTCAATGATTTTAAAGCAGCGGTCGAGCAATATGTAGCATCAGAGTTAGTATAGGATGAGGGTGAGCTATCATGAAGCAAACTGGTTCGACTCGAGACGCCATTATTTACAAGCTGCGTAGTCAAGGAAGAATGCAGATCAGCGCAATAGCTCACCAGCTCGGATTAACTGAAATGGCTATTCGCAGACATATGCATGAGCTCTCGAAACAAGGCTATGTAGACATTATTTCGATCAAGCAAGCAATGGGAAGACCGCTTCATGCTTATGAGCTAACCGCAAAGGCAGAGGAGCTGTTTCCTAGAAATTATCAGCTGCTTGCTGTTGATTTGCTTCGTGAGCTGGAGGATGATCCAGATACGAAGCCTTATATCGATCGCATGTTCCAGGGCAGAAAGCAAAAGATTAAGCAGCGCTATGCCGCAAGCATGAAGCGCAAGGACCTGGCTAGTAAGGTTGAAGCATTAACAGTGATTCAGCAGGCAGGCGGCTATATGGCAGAAATGAAGCAGGATGAGCTTTACTATTATATCGAAGAATATAATTGCCCGATAAAAGGTGTGGCTGACCAATACTACCAAGCATGTCAATGTGAGCTGGAATTGTTCCAAGAGCTGTTGGATGCTCCGGTGGAGCGGGTGGAGTGCTTGTCCAAGGGCGGTACTAAATGCAATTATCGTATACCGATATCTACAAAAGCATAATAGAGCAGTAATCATTAAGAACGCATGGCGGTAACCGCCATGCGTTTTTTTTGTGGAATATTGTGTCAGGACAAGCCCAATCTGATTATAATGTGGTACGCGACTGGGCAGATGTCTAGTAAAGTTTCTGCAAGGGAGGAGTAGTCATGCCGATAGAGCATAGCTTGCTAATTATAGCAGCAGCTGTTGTCATCGCTGTTTGTGCGGTCATCATTACGCTACGTATGCTTGTGTTAAGGTTAAGTGTCATCATGAGAAGAACCACCGAGATGCAGCGTGATTTGAATCGATTAGCTACGGAATGCAGCACGTTGATCGAAACGACAGATTATACCGTCAAAGAGATTGGAAAGACCGTTTCAGCGGTAAATCATGTAGCAGAGGCAGCTAAAACGATAGGACAGAGCATGGAGCAAACGGCCGTTTCAGTTAGAAAAGTAAGTGATAAGTTTGCAAAGCGAGCTACCATGTATGTAGAGAAAGAAAATAAACAATTGGACGATATGATGCAATGGGCAGAGCTTGCGATGTCGGCATGGCAGCTTTGGCAGGATGGTCGTACAAAAAGTGAAAAGTGAGAAGGGAGAAATAAATATGGCTTTCAAAAACAAAGGTGTTGCATTTATTGTCGGTGCGGTAGCAGGTACTGTTGTAGGTAGTGTGACAGCATTGCTGTTAGCACCTAAAAGCGGGAAAGAGCTTCGCGGTGATATTAAGGCTGGTACAGCAAAAGTGGTGGAAGCAGGCTCTGAAGCGATTGATCATGTTTCCGAAACAGTTTACGAGGTAAGTAAAAAGGTTGAAGACCGCGCTGTGAAATTAGTTGAGAATACGAAGCAAGGCGTTCAGCAGGCTGTAGCCTATGTTAAAGGCGGTAAAACAAATGAAATCAATACAGAAGATGTGGTAGCTAATGAAGCTAGTACGACAGAAGCAGAAACGGATAATAATGAGCTAAATGAAACAGCTGCTGAAGTGCATGCAGAGACGCAAACGACTGATGTAAAAGAAGCAGAGCTGGAAGCGACAACAGCTTCAGAACAATCCGACGAACCGAAGCAGAAACTAGCTGTTGTCCAGTAAAACAAGTCTTCTATAATTGGGCTTGCAATGCAACTCGGAATGTTGAATACTACTTACAGGGCAGAGTTAAGAAGAAAGTGGTGGGGTTGTGCAACGTCCGATAGCGGTGTTGGATTCTGGCGTAGGTGGATTGACAGTAGTGAAGGAGCTGCTTAAGCAGCTGCCGCAGGAAACGATTGTATATTATGGTGATACAGCAAGAGCTCCGTATGGACCTAGACCAACGGAAGAGGTTGTTAGCTTTACAGAAGAAATAGTAAATAAGCTGCTTCGATATGACCCGAAATTAATCATTATCGCATGTAATACAGCAACTGCCGCCGCATTGGATAAACTAAAACGCTCACTAAACGTTCCAATTATTGGTGTAATCGAGCCAGGAGCTAAAGCTGCACTGCAAGCTACCCAAACCGGTTACATCGGTGTAATAGGTACGGAGGGCACCATAAAGAGTAAGGCGTATGATCAGGCATTGCTTGCCTATACGAAGGATATTCAAATTGTTACGCAAGCATGTCCGGCATTTGTGCCATTAGTTGAGAAACGAGAGTATCATAGTACAAAGGCATATCACGTTGTATATGAAGCAATTGGACATATGCGCTCATACCCAATAGATTGTTTAATCTTAGGATGTACACACTACCCATTTCTTGCAGATACTATTGCTGAAGTGATGGGCGAAAACGTAAGGCTTATTCATTCTGCAGAGGAAACTGCGCGTCAAGCACAAAAGCTCGTAGCCGAAAATGAGGCTGAGGATCAAGCAAAAGCAATAATACATGGATCTACGAAGATCATTCATCATTTTTTATGTAGTGGTAATGTGGACTCATTTCAAGCTATTGTAGAGGAATGGCTGGCAGCAGAGCTAGGCGCGAGAAAAAGAACGTACAGTAGAGTCGATCATTCTGCTTAATGAATGTATATTACCCAACCAACGGTCAGTTTCAAATGCAGAGGCTGACCGTTGTTGTATAGAGGATCGAAGTCTAGGGAAATCCTAGCTGTAAGTCTAGTGTATGTGAAGTTGTGGTTGATATATAATGGCAACAAATATATACAACAACGACGCTAAGGAGTGAAAGACAATGAAAAAGCTATTTTCTCTAAGACATTGGAGATCAACATTCTCATTAATTTATAAGCTAATTACTTCACGTCGCGTAGCTTTATGGGAAAAGCTGTTGTTTCTCATTCCTGTTGCTGTTTATTGGATTAGTCCGGATATTATGCCGTTTATACCAGTGGACGATATTGCTTTCACAATGATTATTGCAGAAGCGTTTGCTAGCAGAATGGCTAAGAAGTATAATATAACTAGAACGTAACAGAGACAGAAGAATAAGGAGCGGACAAGCTATGAAATGCAAAATCTCAAGAAATGCAGCGAAAGTGATAAAAACTGAGCTGGACAAGCCAGAAAGTGAAGGCAAGCTGCTGCGCGTATTTGTTACCCATGCGCACGGTGACCATGCACACTATGGTCTAGGAGTAGACAATCCTACGGAAGCTGATGTTGTCGTATCGACGGATAGTGGAATTGATGTTATTCTTGAAAAAGGCAATGAATTTTTAGATGGCGTACGCGTCGATTACTTTTACTTACCAGAAGAAGGCTTTGTTATTACAAACCCTTCAAAAGGAAACCACGGGGATCATTAATTAGCAAAAAGATGGACAGAATGGGAAGAGGAAACATGGCGACAAATGATATACGAGTTTGCGATAAATGCAGACATATGCAGATGAAGAGAACAGTAGCCAAGCTTGAAAAGCTAGTTCCTGGCACTGAAATTAAGATAGGCTGTAAATCGTATTGCGGTCCTTGTAAGCGTACTGCGTTTGTATTTGTAAACGGTCGATATGTGAAGGGCGCAACGGAAGATGAAGCCATTGAAAAAGCAATGACGTACGTAAAAAAATAATAGCTCGAGAAAAGTCCTTCACTTACGGCATGCCATAAGCTGAAGGGCTTTTTTCAAATGAAAGTGCAGGTAATGATGAGTAAACAAAGCAATCGTTGGTATTACAGCGGCTTGATTGGACTATTGGTCGCTGTAATTGCCTTTCAATTGATATGGCTTCCAGCTCCATATGTTATGTCCGCACAGCTGGAATGGATTGAGGTTATTAACTGGCTATATTATGTGCTGCTGCTCATTCCACTGTGCTGGCTTATCGGCGCTTGGCTATCGTGGCGCCAGACGAAAAATGAGCAAACGGCAAAAAGGGAAGTAAACAGCTTCTTGCAGATCATAATTATGGCAGGATCTGCAGCATTGATTGTACTGCTGTCACAGCCACTGCAATATTTAGCAGCTGCTGCTATATTGCTCGCGATCGTTATACTGGCCATAGGCTTAACGCTTTATTACAGGCTAGGCGTAAAAAGATTATTATGGCGCGGATTAGCTTACGCTCTAGCCCTGCTTGTATTGCTGTGCCCGACAGGGTATAACGTAACCTATCCTGGCATGACGATGAATATGAATAGCTATGCACAGCTGCAGCTAGCTCAGGATGAGCGTACGAATGGGTGGATCGATGGTGTTCTTGTATTTGAACGTCCAGCTTTTCCGATTGATTGGCTGTATGAGAAGCTTTTGCAGCAGATCGTGGTGGAAAAAGCTGCTGAGAATGAACCGAGCATTAACGAAACCTATCGTCAAGTCGTACAAATGAAAAATAACGCCAACGAATTGGCTGCAGCTGTTGCTTGGCAGCAAGCAGGCAAAGGCCAAGCCATCTACTATGATGGAGTACAGGTTGCAGCCATTATGACACAGTCACCTGCAGATGGAGTATTAGAGGCTGGTGATATTATTACGGCAGTGAATCAGGTAGAAATTGTGCACCGCGATGAACTGCTGGAGTATATGTCTGGATATGTAAGGCCTGGTGAGGAAGTCGAGCTGCAGCTGCTAAGACAGAACGAGCGTAAAAAGGTTGTCGTTGGTACGATGCCGGCAAGTGAAGATGAGCAGCGCCCGGTATTAGGCATAGCAGTACAGGATGCTTATCATATCGATTTGGAGCTTGATGTTAGTCTTGCAGCGTATATTGCGCACGCTGGCGGGCCCTCTCATGGTGCAATGCTAACTTTGGCGTTGTATGATCAATTGACTGCTGCTGATGTGACGAAGGGGTTACATATAGCGGGAACAGGTACAATTGAGGTAGATGGAAGTATAGGAATGGTTGGTGGTATTCCGCAAAAGGCCTATGCTGTAGGACGTACGGATGCAGATGTATTTTTTGTCCCGCTGGCTGGAATGGAAGCAGCTAAAGCCGCAGCTCCGCATCTCAATATCGTTGGCGTAGAGCACTTTGAAGATGTACTGAGCTGGATTGAACAGCATTAGCTAGATTATTACCAAAAAGTGTGCAAATAGAAAAGGATGCTCCCGTCACAGCCGTTGACGGAAGCATCCTTTATTAGTGTTAGAGTACCATTAACACAAGCTTATCGGGTACGACACAAGCCTATGGGGTACGCGGAGGAAGCGGTCCAAAGAACATGTTGAGATTACATTGAATTCGTCCGTTGTACAGCTTGCGTTTCTTATCCGCAACCTTGCCCATATAATGCTCGACATCTGTTGATGGACTAAAGATAAAGTAAGACCATGTTGGATAGTATAGCGTCACTTTACCGAGCTGACGCATCGCTAGCTCAGCTTCTGTCTCATCACCTAAGCGCTCACCGTATGGTGGATTCGTAATGACTACGCCATAATCTCCTTGAGGTCTGATCTTAGAAACAGGCAGCACCTGCAGCTTAATTTCCTTGCCAAAGCCAGCACGACGAATCGCTTGCTGCGCGATTTCGATTGCATTAGGATCGATATCCGAGCCCATGATGTTTAGTGGGATATCATCCTTTACTGAATCATAGGCTTCATCACGTGCTCTGTCCCATAGCTCGGCAGGAACAAGCTGCCAATTTTCGGAATCGAAGCTGCGTCGCAGTCCAGGAGCGATGTTCCACCCCAGCATAGCTGCTTCAATGAGAATTGTGCCTGAGCCGCAGAAAGGATCATAAAGCGGTCGATCTGGCTTCCAGCGAGATAACTGAACAATAGCAGAAGCCATCGTTTCACGAAGCGGAGCTTCTGTTGCGGCTTTACGATAGCCGCGCTTATGTAATCCTGAGCCAGAAGTATCAATCGTCAGCAAAGCTTCATCGTTAAGTAGGGTAATCTCAATAACATAGAGAGGACCATCCTCAGAAAACCATTCAACTCCGTGCTTCTCCTTAAGCTTTTCAACGATCGCTTTTTTTACGACACCTTGCACAGCAGGCACACTTGTAAGCTGGGATTTATGAGAGCGACCATTTACCGGAAATTCTGCATCAGCGGGAATCCAGTCCTCCCAGTTTAGCGCCTTTACACCTTCAAACAAATCATCAAAGGTTGTCGCTTTGAACCGGCCCATATTAATGAGTACACGTCCAGCGGTACGTAGCCACAGGTTAGCACGTGCAATATCGATGAAATCACCTTTAAAGTTCACTCGACCGTTTTCGGTAACGGTATCCGTATATCCAAGCTCCTTCAGCTCACGAGCAACAATCGATTCAAGTCCCATTGGAGCTGTAGCAATTAAATTCAATTCAGCCATATATGCAACACTCATTTCTTTATAAAGTAGATCGAACTTCTATGCTAAATGCTATTTTACTGTATCTTGCTCAAATAACAAAGCTTGATTCAGTAATGTTGTCACAGCGACTATAAAATCATACAATAAACGTTAGACTAATGATAGATATTTGTGGAAAATCGACAAAGTGCAGAATGAGAGGAATCGCTAACGTGACGAATGAAGAACAATATATCGACAGGTTATTTGAACAAGATGAAATTCTAGAGAACATTCGTGAAGCAACGAGCGCAGCAGGAATGCCTGATATAGCAGTGGCTCAAGGCTATGGACGCTTGCTTACGATGCTAGTCAGTATGAACAACGTAACGAATGCGCTAGAAATCGGTGCCCTAGGCGGATACAGCGGAGTATGCATTGCGCGTGGCTTGCAGCAGGGAGGACGATTAACGTGCCTAGAGCTGCTGCCACAGTTTGCTGAGGTGGCAAAAACCAATGTAACAAAGGCAGGCTTTGGAGAGCAGATTGATTATATGATTGGTGACGCTAAGCTTAGCCTAGAGCAGCTTGTCGAGCGGAATGAACGCTTTCAATTTTTCTTTATCGATGCGGATAAGGAAGGGTATCCAGCTTACTTAGAATATGCCATTCGATTGGCGGATCCAGGTGCGATCATCGTAGCAGACAATATATTGCTCCGCGGTCGTACCATTAATGAGAACAAGCAAGGACCTGCTGTTCAAGCTGTACGTTCGTTCAACGAAACGATTGTAAGGGACGCTCGCTTGCAGAGCACGATATTGCCAGGCTATGACGGATTGGCAATCGCGCGTGTGCTTTAGTACAGACTAGCGAGGATAGATTATTCTAACTTATAAACGTGAAACAGCTAAGCAAGTTGTGCGCTTATCGGCACAGCAGGCTTAGCTGTTAAAGGGTTAAGGGTAGTGGCAGCTTCGAGCTAGTGCTTTTCCTGCCTTTTTAGTTTTAGCTTAGCTCGCTGGTTTATCAAGGAGTACCAAGCCCAAATTCCATTGACCAGCATTAATACAGCTGAAATAATAAATAGTCCATCGATACCAATCCAGCCAGATACAACACCGCCAGCAACGGGGGCAATCACATTGCCTAGACTAATAAAGCTGCTATTGAAGCTGTAGGTCCGCGTCTCCATACCTCTAGGAGAGTATTTGCCAAGCAAAGCGTTGACTGTCGGCACGAGACCTCCTAGGAAAAAACCCAGACAGAAGCGGGCAATTAATAAATGCCAAACATCTGAAGCGACGGCTTGGGGAATAAAGCTGACTGCTGCTCCAACTAGACTGATGAGCAATATTTTTTCTGCACCAATGCGATCACCAATTTTGCCAAGCACGGGTGAGGCG
>Ga0180216_1004257_pt1 | contig 10944 bp, 13 predicted proteins | sample eDN3rd37CBELigMG_FD_128879 | JGI IMG/M metagenome (GOLD analysis project Ga0180216, IMG submission 128879) | Enriched Miracle-Growth compost microbial communities from Emeryville, California, USA - eDNA 3rd pass 37_C BE-Lig MG (version 2)... ...
ACCGCGTTCGGTCACCTGCTTGATCGCCTCGGCCCGGAACTCATCCGTATATCGCTTGCTTTTCATGCTTCCTCCAGTCTCAAAAACACCCTATCAGGTGTCTACAAGACCGGGGACGTACCACAGCCGGAAGCCGACCTTCTTGCCGGTAGGTGCGATGCCGAAGAATTCGCCTTGATGCGTACCGGTGATCTCGGCACGTACACCGATCTGGCCGGGCACCTGGATCATGTCGTGGATGGTGATATGCACATCGGGAAAAGCGTCGACGAAGCCGCGAATGATCGGCTTGATGCCTTCCGGCCCGGGGCCTTGACCCGGCGCCAGCCGAATGTCGTCCCACTGCGGTGCCAGCACGGTATCGACGAGATCGGGATTCTTCTCGCTGAAGGCGCGGTACAACGTTTCTACGGCCATGCGCTCGATGCGCAGACGCTCGGTGAATTCGGAGTTGAGCGTGTTCATGGTTGCCTTCGTTGAGTTGCAGTTGTCTGCAAGTGGTTGGGAGTGACGAAAGTGTGTACCTTGTGGCAAAATCATTCCAACAAATAAGCGATATGAATGATTATTTGATCCATGGATTTTCATGGCATTGATCTGAATTTGCTAGCAGCCTTCGACGCGCTGATGAACGAGCGCAATGTGACGCGAGCCGCCACCCAGGTTGGCGTGAGTCAGCCCGCCATGAGCGCAGCACTGTCGAGGTTACGAAAGCTGTTCGGCGATCCGTTGTTTTTGCGCAGTGCCGATGGTCTGCTGCCGACGCCCCGCGCGCGGGAGCTGGCCGAACCCGTTTCACAGGCGCTTCGGCAGCTCGAGGCCACTCTGGTCAGGAAGCCGGATTTCGTCCCGAGTGAAGCAAAGTTGACAGTCAACCTGGGGCTGTCGGACTATCCGGCGTTCGTGTTGTTGCCTGCGTTGTTGGAAGCGCTCGCAGAACGGGCACCCGGTATCTCGATCAATGTGCATGCATTCAACGACCGCGATCATGCGGTGGACCTGCTCGATGCCGGAGCGATCGACGCGGCCATCGGCGTACCGCCCACACATCCTGAAGGGCGTATCCTGACGCGGCCGGTCCTGCGCGACGAATTCGTCACCATCATCGGAAGCAGGCATCCCGCAGCACGACGCGGCATGGACATGAAGACGTACCTTTCGCTTCGCCATGCGCTCGCGTCGCCGGAGGGTCAGCGACATGGTCTCGTGGATCAGGCGCTGGCGCAGCAGGGCCATCAGCGCACGCTCGCGCTGACACTTCCTCAAATGTTCGTCCTACCGGCAGTCGTCGCGCGCACGGACATGACGGCAACCGTCATGAAGCGGGTCGCACTCAATTCACCGGCTGGACGAAAGCTCGCTCTTTTCCCGCCACCGGTTGCCTTGCCCGAGATCGTTTTCCATCTGATCTGGCATCGTCGAAGCGATGGCCATCCGGCGCAGCAATGGCTGCGGAAGTTAATCGAATCCGTCGCATCGGGGCTGTAATTACCTGTCCACGCATGCGCAGGTGTCGGACTGCCTATCGGATACCAGTCTCCCTCCATGGAATTCCATCGGGACACTGCGCAGATCGGCCCGAATGCAATGTGAATGAGGGCATCCTAAAGGCTGCCTGGTTGGCTTGGGCATCATAAGTGCGCCATCCGAAAAACATGCAGCGTGCTGTCGTCGATGGAGGAGACGCCCTCGGGCTTCGGTCAGTTGAGGGCGATCAGCTTTTCGCGGGCCAGGGCCAGCGAGATGCTGTCGGCCCGTAGCTGCCGAATGGTTAGCGTCTCACGGCGAGTTGAGACGGCAATCGTAGCTCATGCTTTCCAAAGGGCGTTACGCGCGGACTCTCGATAGCTAGCGATAGTCCCCGAAGGACCGATGTCACTCCCACTCGATCATATTTTCATTCAATTATCTTTTATTAATCAATGGCTTATATAAATATAACCAAGCATATACCATGAACAATACCATTTGACAGAAGCACTGGCACAGCCTCACGTCCTCTTGTGCTCTTGCCCTCTAGATTCGCTATCCAACCATAGGAGCGGCGCTGCACACCACAAGCCTCATCGAACCTCGGGTCATAGCAACGTACAGGTTCTGTGCAGTCATGCCCTCGGTGTTCAGCAGCACTGCCACCTCCGCTTCCAGCCCCTTCAGCAGCAGTGTGCTGCCGACGGCCCGCTTGGGCAGCGGGCGCCCCAGCAGCCGGTTCTCCTCCCGCACGCGCCTGGCCGCCTCAGACAGGGGAACTGTGCCCGACGAGGCTTCTCGGAGCGCCTTGAGCACTCCATAAAGAATGGCGGGCCGATGCACGCGTACGTTCGGCAGTGCTCGCAACTCTGACAACAGTGCGGTGGCCGCAGTGAGAGAGGGCTCATGCCTGAATGCCAAGGCGCGGCTTTCAGCATCAGTCGGGGGATTTTTTGCTGTTCCACGTGCCAACGACTCAAGGCGCCGCGTCAGTTCCGCTACGCCCACATTGGTCATGACGCTCCGCGCCAGCGTCAGCAATTGCTCCAAGGCATTTGGCGATCTAACGTCGAAGCCGCTGGCGAAGTCAATAAGGTCTTGCAGATCGACCGCCTCGACCGTCGAAGCGCCCGGCGTCTGGCTCGCAAAGTTCTGCTGAGCTGCTCGGTTGCGGCTATCGGCAATGATGAGCACACGTCCGTCAGCGGTTGGCGATGCCGTCCTCGCAGCGGCTAGGCGCTGAGCATGGTCGTTGGGCGGTACGGCCTGCATCCAGGTTACATGTTCTGGTGGCCCACTACGCAGATCCACCGACTGTCCCGCTGCTAACAACCGTCGAGCGTTCAGCAACCATTGTCCCAGCGCTTCCGCGCCGGCGTTGCGCCATCGCCAGGGCGTTGCCAGCTCCCCCACGACAGGAAAATGCGCGCACACGTGCTCGTTCCAGTCAGCCAGCGCATTGCCCCGCAACCCGAAGATCGCCTGCATCGGATCTCCCAGCACGCAGGTCGGCAAGATCAACGAGAGGAAATAGATCATGTAGTGCTGAGGCACCGAACAATCCTGGTACTCATCCACGATCAGATGCGCATACGAGGCTTTCAGCACCTCACTGACGTGCCCGGCTTGCAACAGCTTCCAGGCGGCGTCGCGAATTGCTGGGTAGTCCCGCGCCGGTGCAGCCAGCCGCAGAATCTCCGGATCGTGGGCGCTGCGGCCGGGAAAGGTCGATATAAGCCGGATGGCCCAGCCATCGATCGTGCTCAATCGATAAGCGCTGGCTGGCACACCCGCGCGGTCCAGCCGGACACGCAGGGCTGCGACCCCGGCGTTCGTGTGTGTCAGCACGAGGATGGGCTTGTTGCCCCGATGACGGGCAAGCGCGTGGGCAATCAGCTGTGTCTTGCCGCAGCCTGCAGGTGCGGTGACGGTACCGCGTTCGATTGCACGGAGGTCGATTTCAACGTGGTCCATCAGCGGCCCACCCGAATACCTGGTCCATCAGAGCGCGGAAGCCCTGATCGCAAAGATGCAGGTCCGGTGCCACGATGGTCCTCGCCACGTTCTCCATCCACGAGATGGACTTGAACCAGCCCGCCTTTCGGATGCGCGCGGCCTGGCCGAGGATGGCCCTGCGCTCCGCAGCCAGGGCACCGGTATTCTGGATTTCGTCCCAGATCTGCTGGAAGGTGAGTGTGTTGTTTGAAACGGTACGCAGGTGTTCATGAATCAGATCGCCGTGCAGTTCGTCGGCGTAGCCGATCAGCTTCTGGCATGCAGCCGGAGTGAGGCTGCCGAACAGCTCGTCCTCTAGTGCCCGGCCTGCGCGATAGGCGACGACGGTCCCGCCGTTCTGGACAAATGCTTGCTCGATAGCTGATGTGGGCTTCTTGTCGTCGTCGCGCAGCACCATCACCCGGTAGCCCAGAGACTGGAACGCGGAGGCGCGGGCATACGGTCGATCTGGCTCCCCACCACCGCAGTCGACGAGGGCCACACCCAATGCAGCCAGTGACGCACTCCCCTTGTCAATCCTGTACAAGTCCAAGCCGCGCAACAGGCCGATCTCGCTGGCTCCCTCGCACACGACCACGGAGTCAGCCAGGAAGGCCTCGGGATAGAGGCGGATAGTGCTCTGGATATCATTGTCGCCGCCGACCAGGCGAGCCTCGTGGCCGAGGGGGCCGCGGCGTAGCACGAAGAGTTGGCTGCCCGACAGTTCTCTCAGCGCGACGGGTGAGTGGGAGGTAAGGAACACCTGCAGCGGAGCAGCGGCCTCCTTGGCACCAAGGGAACCCAGGAACCGCGCGATGCGGTGCGGCTCCAGCCCGTACTCCAGTTCGTCCGAGAGCACGATTGACGCCTGACCAGCGGCCTTGCGCTGCAGGCCGGCGACAAGCAGACGCGTGGAACCGACGCCCAGGCTGCGAAGCGGGATGCCGCTTTCGTCGTGCAGGGAGATGGTGCCGCCACCAAAAGACACTGAATGCGAATCCAGCAGCGCCTTAGCTTTAGCGCCGATGTTGACGCCCAGCTCCTGAGCAGTGGTGGTGACGATCCTCAGCGCTTCTCCCAACTGTTGTTCGGCTTGGTCTCCGAAGGCACTGCGCGCATCCCTTGCGGCCTTGACCAGAGCGGCTGAAGCGTCGGCTCGCTCCTCCGAGATGCGATTCAGTACGGAGCCACGCTGCCATCCCAGGTTGAAGTCCGCCAGGGCACCGATACGAGTGGGCGCCAGGGCAACGCGATCCTTCCATGCGAGCGTCTTGACGATGCCTTGCTGTGCGGCGCGGTCGGAAACAAGGGTCCACGAGGGCTCCAGGTCGCTAGCGACCGTCAGGTTCAGACAGAGCACGACCTCGGTATCCGCATGGGGTTCGTCTTCAACAATGCCGGAGTCGGCGTGATATCCGCGCAAGAACGGGCCGTAGCTCTCAAGGGTTCTCATCGAGTCATCCAGTTCACCGAGCGTCAAGGTGATGGTGATCGGGGTCGTGATGTCCAAGCCGAAAAAATCAGCGTCCGAGAACTGAACGTTCCGTCTTGCGCCCAGGCACAAGTCGATTGCGTCCAGCACTGTAGACTTGCCGCTGTCACCTGGGCCGATAAGACAGTTGACGCCAGGTGCTGGGCACCAGACCAATCGCTGTATGCCGCGAAAGTTGGCGATCTCAATTTTTCTAAGTCTTGCCATGAAGCACGCCTGATTTAGTTTCTGCGACATGCCGAACGCCATGCACCGGGCGCGGATAAGCTTCCCCCTGCTCACGGTGCGCGCCGCGAAGGAGCTCGGCTTCCAGCGGGACCGCCGGGCTATCGCCCTTGCAGATGGCAACCAACTCGTAGATCTCTACTGCCTCTAAAGCGGCCTGGGTCGCGAGTCGGCGCAGCGCATCCCGTTGCCAGCCCGGACTTTCAGAAGACCACGCAAGAATGCTAGCCAGCGCCTCGGCTTCAGTCGTCATATCCCCTCCCCCAAGTCTAAGCTCCCCAAGTACCACCCAGCGCCAGGCACTAGTCCGCAGATTCTAGCTGAGAGGCGACCTATTACACATGCGGAGCGGCCCATTTGGATTGGGCAATCACAAACCTCTTGCGCTTCGCACGTTAAGCGATGTGTAGGGCCGCTCTTCCCCGTGGTATACCATTCACGATTGATATTCAAAAGTGAAGGCAATTTAAGGGGGCTGAATGCTGTATGCGTGGATTAATGGAGAGAAACGCCCGCCCATTACCAAAGGCGAAAGCACGACATGCCGCGATTGTGGGGGCATGCTCACTTCCGTCATTCCCGTCGAGAACGTAAAGCACTGGCGACACAAGGCGGGAGATTGTGACTCTTGGAGCGAGCCGGAAGGCCCTTGGCACCTCGCCTGGAAAGAGGCTTTCCCCGAGGACTGCCGCGAGATCGGCCTAATCGACGCCATGACAGGTGAGCGCCACAGAGCCGATGTGCTGTGCGGTGCTGGCACGCCGCAGGCGACCGTGCTGGAGCTGCAATATTCTCCGATATCGGAAGATGAGCGTGCTGCACGAGAGACCTTCTACCGGCAAGACCATCGCATGTTTTGGCTGGTGCATGTCCATGACAGTTCTTCTAGTTTCACGGGCTGGAGTTTCGCCGCATCGATGGATTGGCAATCTCGACCTGTCGATATCGACGGCCGGCGCTTTGCGGTCATGCAATGGTTCGGTCGTAGCAAACAGTTCATCGAGAAATGGAAGCGTGCGACGGCCCACGTCTTCTTCGAGTGCCAGGATCGAATTTTCTTTCTCGCAGGCGATGCTCTAACACGGCGCATAACGGGTGGCACTCCGCTAAAAAGAGGTCAATACGCCCTGTGCCATTTGACACGCGAGGAGTTCATCCGCGCCGTTCAAGGAGCCAACTAACGATGGCCAACGATGGTGTGCGCATTGTGATTGAAGGCGGGATTGACACCTATCTGGCTGCTGCCGATGAAACAACGGCCGAATTACTAACATCTAAAGAGCCACTAGTTGCGGCACTTCGGGAGTACGACACCTATTTTCGTGAAGGGCTTTGGCGTCAGTATCAGCCCCCCGCTGTCCCGCTCGTGCTCTGCATGAACGCGTACCAGCTTTTCCTAGCCGGTTCCCGCATGGCCTTGAGCGGCCATTGCGCCGCCGTTTTCCCACTGCTGCGCACTGCACTCGAATCTGCTGCATATGCAAGCTTAATGACGCACAAGCCTGATTTACAGGAGATTTGGACCCGCCGACATCAAGGCGAGGCTGATAAAAAGGCCTGCCGCAAAGCATTTACTTTCGAGAAGGCAATCGGACTATTGAAGCATCGTGCTCCCGATATTCATGCGCTTGCCGCTCTTATCTACGAAGGGGCAATTGACTACGGAGCGCATCCAAACATCAAAGGCGTTTTCGGCCACGTGTCTATAGAGGACCAGGACGCCGACTTTGTCTCAGTCAGCCATACCAGTCTTTACGGAGCAACCCACATCGAGACGATCCGCGGCCTCTGCGCTTGCCTCGATTTCGGCCTTGCCATTATCAGCATCATCGCACTGTCCTCCCCAGAGATCAGCGGCGCACTACTGGCAGACCTTAGTCACCTCAATGAGGCAAAGAACGCCGCAACTAAGCGCTATGAGCGTGAAGTCGATGCAGTGGCGGAAGGTTATGTCTGAGCCGAATCCAGCCCGTATTGTTTATGCGCTTGGCGCCGTTGGTCGCGTCTGTGCGCCAACTCGGTTTTTGCCCATTCGATAGATTTCCTCATCTCCTGGCGTAGCGCCTCGATCTCGGCCGGCGACAGCTCTCGCACGCGCGGTTCGCGGTCGTTCGTCATGGTCGTGCGCCTCTTTGGCCGGCCGCAGCCCAGGCATCGGCTTCGCTCAAGGCTTCTTCCTGGAAGGCTCCCATGCGTTCCGCTTCGTCCTTGCTGACCTCGGCCCATATCCGCTTGACCTGGGCAGGACTGTAGCCCGCCAGCTCGGCTGTTCTGGTGATGCTGTGGCCGGATTGGCGCAAGGCGATCACCTGGGCGCGGCGCTTCGGATCGGCACGCCGGCCCTGGTACTTGCCCGCATCCTTCGCTAGCTTGATGCCCTGGCGCTGCCGCTCGCGACGGTCCTCGTAGTCTTCGCGAGCCATCTGTAGGGCCAGCTTCAAGAGCATGTCCTGCACAGATTCCAGCACGATCCTGGCGACGCCCTGCGCCTCGGCGGCCAGCTCGGAGAGGTCTACAACGCCAGGAACAGCCAGGCGCGCACCCTTGGCTCGGATCGCGGCAACCAGGCGCTCGGCTTCGGCCAGCGGCAAGCGGCTGATGCGGTCGATCCTTTCCGCAATGACCACCTCGCCGGGCTGTAGGTCCGCGACCATGCGCAGCAGCTCGGGCCGGTCGGGCCGTGCGCCGGATGCTTTCTCGCGGTAGACGCCGGCGACGTAGTAACCGGCCGCCCGCGCGCCCTCGATGATGCTTTCCTGGCGTTCCAGGTCCTGCGCGTCGGTGCTGACGCGCAAATAGACGCGGGCGACCTTGAGGGCAGAGGCGTCGTCAAAGCTCGCTTCACGGGCCGGGGACTTGACGCGCGCACACTCAAACAGCGCGTGTTCTTCATCGGTCAGACCGCCCGCCTCGCTCGCGATCCCGGCCAGCATCGAACCGACGCGCCGGTCCTTCTTTGTGCTCATGTTGGCTCCTTTGGGTATAGGCTAATGCGCCCCATCGTAACTGACACGGCTCAATTTTGAAATTTCGATTTATATGCGCCTAGCGCAAAACCACGACCCTAACGAGCTTCCACGACAAATTCAGCGTTGCCGTCTTTAGCGGCTAAATTTACTCATGAACTCAACGCCAAAATACGGAAGAACAATTTTCTTGCCCCCACGCTGTCCACGTGGCGGGGCGTATCAAATCTAGGGACCTGCACACCAACATGGAGAAGAGGGAACGATGACCAACGAGACCTTTGCGAGTGTGTGGGATGCCATCGAAGACGCTCCTGCCGAGGCTGAAAACATGAAGCTGCGTTCGGCGCTGATGATGGCCCTGGAAAAACAGATCCACGATCACGGATGGACGCCGGCCGAAGCCGCGCGCCGTTTTGGCGTGACGCAATCTCGCGTGTCTGACCTGATGCGCGGGAAGATCGACGAATTCGGGATGAATACGCTTGTGAACATGGCCGCCGCTGCAGGCCTGCACAACGATGATCCAGCATGGGCGCAACTCAAGGCTTTGCTGGTCGAACGGATTAATGCTGGCTTGGCGGGGCAGGTGTCCCCCAAGAGCGTCAGCGAGATTCTTGATGATGAACTCGCCCAGCTCGTCGCTGGCATCACCCCGGACAACCTGCACCCTGAAATCAACACCGGTCTCGACGTCGGCCGTAAGCGGGATAAGCCGAAATAGAAAGGGCGGCACACTGGCCGCCCTTCTCGTTCCGCTGCTAGGCTTTCGGCAGCACAACTCTCATCATGACCTTGCCCAGCTCATCTTGCTTTTCCTCGATCTTCGCCAGCAAGGCGAGGATCGTTGCATCACCGAACCGCGCCGTGCGCGGGTCATCGGTGAGCCAGAGTTTCAGTAGGCCGCCTAGGCGGCCAAGGTCTCCATTGATGCGGGCCAGCTCGCGGACGTGCTTATAGTCCACGACGCCAATGATCTTGTAGCCCTGGCCGACCTCGCGCAGATAACGGGCGACGCTCATGCCCGCGCGCTTCGCATTCTCTTCAATGGCTTGCGCTTCGTCCGGGAACACCGGCACCCGCAGATGCCGGCGGCGTTTTCGGGCAGTGTCTATCTCGTATGTCTCCATCGTCAGCCCTCATGGGACGGCTTCTCGCCACGAAGCTGCCGAACGGCGGCGAGATCGATCACGCCCGCTATATGCTCCACAGGCTGCACCTGCCTTGCTGGCTTGACCGGCAGTGCAGGTGCCAGCGCCGGCCGGATCAGTTCACGCACGTAGATAAAGGCCAATACGAAGGGCAGGACCGGCAGGACAATCAACGCGGTCGGAATGAACACCGCCAGATAGCCGACAACGCCCGCTGATCCTTCCTCGCGCGCAGCCGCAAAACTTTTCCGAAGGATTCCCATGGCTCCTCCTGTCAGTTGTGGCCGTGAGGCTGATGCAAGGCGAGCTGAATAGCTGTCCTGGCCAGGGAGAAGTCCTCGCGCGTCGCAAGGCCCGTTTCCGCCTGGTAGAACAGCACCATGAACAGGTTGGCCGTCGCTTCGGCCAGCGGCCCCAGCTCGCGTGCGGCGTCCTGGTCCAGCCAGTCGATAGCGTTCAACTGCGCGGCCGCTTGCTGAACTGCATGAGAAAATTGATTAGGATTGATGGTTGCCATGATTTCACCTCTGTATCAGGTGGGATTGTGGAAGTGTCGGCCGGCGTTGCATCGTCGGCCGACACGCTTTAGGTCGCCTCCGGTCGGTTCACGAACGCGGCCACCTCATCATTTCCGGCTGTTGCCGTCGCGTCGTCATTCGAGCCGGAAAGGGTGTTGCCATCGGTCGAGCTGCTGGCCGCCTTGATCGTCGCGGCGAGCTTGCCGCCGGTTGTCTCTGCAATCCGGTTCTTGGCCGCGTCGGCCATGCTGCTGGCCTTCGCAGACGCCATCGAGCCGATGCCTTTGGCGAGGTTGGCGACCGTGCCTGTCGCAACCCGGCCCGCTTTCCCGGCCGCGCCAGAGAAGCCACCGCCGCCAGAGCTGCCGCGTGCGCCGGTGCTGCTGTGGCCTGCGGCCGCAGCCATTGGCGTTTCACCACTGCCCGAGACGCCACCACTACCACCGCTAGCAGCACCGCCGCCAGCCTCGCCGCCGCCGCTACTCGCACCGGGCATATCACCGCCGTCGGCGGACTTTGCGGCAGCCGACGCGGCCGCCATGACCGCCTGCGCACCACCGGCGGCCGACGCAGCCAGAGAGGCACCCCCGGACGCAGCAGCGGCCACAGCTTGCGCCGCCATGCCTGCGGTCGCCATGCCCGCACCAACGATTGCACCGGTGCTAAAGCTGCCGATGCCGGTAGCAGCAGCGCCACCAGGCACAAGGCCGGCGATGACATTGGGAACGGAATGGATCAGCAGCGTCAGTACCAAGGCGACGACAAACACAAGCAGCAGTTCACGCACCGGCGCGCCTTGTGAGAGGTTCGCGTAGTAGCTGTCCATGATGGATACGGCGATGCCGACCAAGAGCGTGATCGTCAGCAACTTCAAACCAATGCCGAGCACCGATCGGAAGTAATTGATGGCGATATCCGAGGTCCAACGGGCACCGCCGAAGCCCAGGACGAAAATGCCGGCGTAGGCGAGTATCCAGGCGTTCACCAGGGTGATGAGCACATTGGCCCCAACCACCGCCATGCAGGCCAGGATCGCGGCCGTGATGAGGAAGATCGACAGGTTGTCGATGGGGCTTAGAACGCTGTAGTTGTCGGCCGCCTTGACGACGATATCCCAACCGATATCT
>Ga0180216_1004258_pt1 | contig 10944 bp, 12 predicted proteins | sample eDN3rd37CBELigMG_FD_128879 | JGI IMG/M metagenome (GOLD analysis project Ga0180216, IMG submission 128879) | Enriched Miracle-Growth compost microbial communities from Emeryville, California, USA - eDNA 3rd pass 37_C BE-Lig MG (version 2)... ...
CGCGCTGAGCGCGATAGCTAACACGCGGCCTGCCTTCTTCGCCAACATTGTCAACTCGATGGTCGTTTCGAGCTTGGCGAGGACTGCGATCGAGCTGTGTCAAGTCTTGATTTGCCGGTGACAAGAGTGTCAGTAGTTACTAGGTTGTGTTGTGCGGGCCGTATCGCCATTTATACTGGTCCGATCTCAAAAAGTATTGAACATCAAGCGTTGCGGCCTTTCATAGAGTAGAAGTCGATGACCCCGGGTCCGTAGAAATGCTGATCTCGGGTGGGAGGCATGAATGGAGCAAGAGGTAGGCGACGGGCTGATCGGGTTGACCGCCCAGATCGTCTCCGCGTACGTCAGCAAGAACGCTCTGGCGAGCGGCGACTTGCCGTCCTTGATCGGCGATGTGCATCAGGCTCTGATCCGCGCTTCCGGGACAATCGAGATCGATGACAGGGACGAGCTGAAACCCGCCGTGCCGGTCAAGAAGTCGGTGACGCCCGACTACATCGTCTGTCTCGAGGACGGCAAGAAATTCAAGTCGCTGAAGCGCCACTTGCGGACCCATTACAAGATGTCTCCAGAAGAATATCGGGCGAAGTGGCAGCTCCCGCACGACTATCCGATGGTGGCACCGAACTATGCGGCGGCCCGATCGCAGCTCGCGAAGAAGATGGGGCTCGGTACGCGGCGCGACTGAGCGCGGCCGCCGGTGGCTCCGCGACCTGCTCCAGTGGTCCGGCAAATCGGATGACTGGATCGGAAGCGCGATCGTTCCGGATCGTGGTGGCCGCCCAGGACGAAAGCGGCGGAGGTACAGCGGCCAATTCGGCCTGCAACGCCCGGTAGAGGCGGGCATGCCGGGCCAGATCGTAGGTCCAAGACCCGGCCAGTCCGCGGCGTCGCTCGTCCCGAAGGGCGCGCCGCAGCCGCTGGATCAGGCGATGGTGTTTTTCAGGTGTCATATCCGTGATTTCGCTCGGCCATAGGGGCACGAGACGCGGCAGATCGCGGGCACGATCGTAGGGCCGTGTCGCTACCCGATGCTCCGGAGCAAGGGTGCGGATAGCCGTCTGCCGAGGGCGTGTCTGGAAAAGCGGTCGGGAAGGCATGCTCGGCTCCAAATCTGTTGGTCGAGCGATGTTCTCACACCCGTTCTGACCGGGGATAACTACCGAGAATCCAAGGCATCACGTCTTGTCCAGGTGCTCGCCGCACGGCATTTAGGTCGAGCCGGGGATATGGGAACCGGGAGAGGACATGACGCCGTCGAGGATCGAGGTGGTGGCGCTATCGGTCGCGGCTCTGTGGACGGCCGTGCCGTCCGCTGCCGGGGCACAAACGTGCTCCCGCTCCGATTTCGAGGCCGTCGTGGGCGAGGCGGCACAAGCGCTGCGGGCGCTGAACCATAAGAACAAGCCCGCCTTTCAAGCCAAGCTTCGGGAGTTGAAGGCCAAGCGCGGGTGGTCGCACGACCAGTTTCTCGCGGCGGCGGCTCCCATTGTTCAGGATCAGAAGATCTCGACCTACGACGAGCAATCGACGGCGTTCCTGTCCAGGATCGAGCAACTCGGGGCAGAGGCAACCACCGCCGCATCGCCTGACTGCGGCCGGCTTGCCGAGGTGCGCAAATCGATGACGGATCTGGTTGCCGTGCAGAAGGCGAAATGGGCCTACATGTTCGAACGCGTGACGGCCGAGCTTTCGCGCTGACGCTCCCGGCGTTATTGCGCTTCCGACCGAGGCTGAACCGGCGACCTCAGCGATCGTCGTGTCGGTCGCCGCCTGCCCCGAATGTCATCGCGGGACGTGTTTCCGAGAACCATGGGCAACGCGTGCCAGGATGACTCATGTGGGGCGTCAGGGAGCCGGCTTGGCGCGTTGCCAGCCGTTGGGGCCAAGGCGCTCCTGGGGTCCGAAGCGGTCCTTGTAGGCCATCTTGCGGGACCCTTCGATCCAATATCCGAGATAAAGGTAGGGCAAGCCAAGCCGGCGGGCCTCGGCGATCTGCTCGAGGATCATGTAGGTGCCGAGGCTGCGCGCCTCCTCGTCCGTATCGTAGAAGCTGTAGACCATCGAGATGCCGTCGGTCAGACGGTCGCAAAGCGCGATACCCTTCAGCGCACCTTGCACGGTATTGCCGTTTGCGGTGAACCCCGACTCCGGAGGGAGGCGATATTCCGTGAGGAAAGTGTCGATAATCGAGTCCTCGATCATCATCGCGTAATCGAGCACGGTCATGTCGGCCATGCCGCCATCGCCGTGCCGCTGGTCGATATAGCCGCGGAAGAGACTGTACTGCTCCGAGGTCGGAACGGCGGCGACGCGCCTTGCCACGATATCCGCGTTGCGCGCCATGATCCGGCGGAAGGAGCGGCCCTCGACGAATTCGTCGACGAGGACCCGGATCGAGACGCAGGCCTGACAGCCTTCGCAATACGGCATGTAGGCGATGTTCTGGCTGCGCCGGAACCCGCCTCGCAGCAGGCTGTCGACCAGCGCCCGCGGCTTGTCGGTGGTGAGATGCGTGAAAAGCTTGCGCTCGTTGCGCCCCGGAAGATAGGGGCACGCCTGCGGAGCAGTGACGTAGAACTCGGGAAAGTTCTTCTGCTGCTCCGACATTCGGCGTGGCTTCCTTCGTCAACGACACGTGGCGCATTCTACAAACAGCGCAGCGCCCAAGCACGCCAACTTATGTAGATCGGCCGGGCGCATCAAGTGGCGCCACAACACGAAAGTGACGCATGATCGGCGCGGTCAGGGCGCGAAGTCGACCTGACGCACCTCTCATGCAAGAGATGCGTTGGCCGAGCGGACATCCGGCTGAGCGGGAGCCCCCGATCACGCGCCCGCGTTGAGAATTCGCGCGGCGCGCGGTGCGAAGTAGGTGAGGATCGCGTCGGCGCCGGCACGTTTGAAGCCGAGCAGAGTCTCCATCATGACACGATCGCCATCGAGCCAGCCGTTGCGGGCTGCGGCTTCGAGCATCGCGTATTCGCCGGAGACCTGGTAGGCGAACGTCGGCACGCCGAAGGTGTCCTTCACACGCCTCACGATGTCGAGATAGGGCATGCCCGGCTTCACCATGACCATGTCCGCGCCCTCGGCGAGGTCGAGCGCGACCTCGCGCAAGGCTTCGTCCGTATTGGCCGGATCCATCTGATACGTGCGCTTGTCGCCGATCAGCGTTGCGTTGGTGCCGATCGCGTCGCGGAACGGCCCATAGAAGCCGGACGCATACTTGGCCGCGTAGGAAAGGATCTGGACGTCCTCGAAGCCGGCCCGATCGAGCGCACGACGGATCGCGCCGACGCGTCCGTCCATCATGTCGGAGGGCGCGATGCAGTCCGTGCCGGCCTCGGCGAGCGCCAGCGACTGGCGGCAGAGGATCTCGATCGTATCGTCGTTGAGGATGCGGCCGGACTCGTCCAGCACGCCGTCATGGCCGTGGCTCGTGTAGGGGTCGAGTGCGGCGTCGGTGACGATGCCGATGTGCGGTACGGCCTTCTTGATGGCGCTGACGGCGCGACACATGAGGTTGTTGGCTCTCACGGCCTCCGAGCCGACAGGATCGCGAAGTGTGCGATCGATATTCGGGAAGGGCGCGATGGCCGGTATGCCGAGCGCGGCGGCTTTCTCGGCTTCTGCGACCGCCTCCTCGATATTGACGCGGTCGACCCCGGGCATGTGTGCCACCGGAACGCGGCGTTCGGGGCCGTCGACGAGGAAGATCGGCCAGATGAGGTCGCTGGTCGAAAGACGGTTCTCGGCCACGAGCCGTCGGGTCCAGTCGGCCTTGCGATTGCGGCGCAGACGCACCGATGGGTAGCCGGAATGGGTGGCCGTCGCGTTTCCCACTGCAATCGGCGCAGAGCTGGGCTCGATGCGGCGCTGAAGGATGGTCATTCTTAGGGCTCCGGGGGGCGGCGCGTAGCGTGCGAGGATTGCAGCGGAGAATCCGTCCCAAGGGCCCCGGATGCAAGCGCAATTTCGAGCGTGATGACGCAGGTGCGACAGAACGGCAGAAGAACGCGAAGGCATCGGGTCGCAGACCGATGTGCGAGCCGGCGGCCTTGATCCCGCCGCGAGTGCATGTCCCTCTGGAGGAGGATCGGGCTCGTCGTCGAATGGGGAGTGTTGCGTGGCAGTGGACACGAGACGCGCGGTGATCGGCAAAGACCTCGCCGTGCAAGGGACTATTCGTAATGCGACGGTCGTGGAAGTCTGGGGCAGTCTTGTCGGTGCCGTCCAGGCAGATCATGTGGTCATACATCACGGCGGACGGGTGCAAGGCCGGATCGAGGCCGGAGCGGCCGACGTGGAAGGCCTGCTCGACGGTCGGGTGCGGGTTCGTGATTTGATCAGCATCGGATCGTCGGGGTCCGTCCGCGGCGACGTGCGGTACGGCGGTCTTTCCCTGGCGCTGGGTGGTTCACTATCGGGTGACGTGCGCAACATCCCGCCGGAGCTCGGTGGCGATTTCGAGCTCGTCGTGCGGCAGGGCCAGGCGGTCCGGATCACGACTGCCGATCTTTGCGCGACAGACGCCGAGGACGACGACGCGAGCCTCGTTTATGCGATCAGCAATCCGACTCATGGCTTTGTCGCTCTTGCCTCGGCGCCTGCGGATGCCGTTTCGAGCTTCACGCAAGGGGACATTGCTGCTGGCGCGGTTCTTTTCGTCCACCGCGGCGAAGGGGATGAACCGGGCGGTTTCGACGTCGTGGTGGCCGATAGTCAAGGTGCGACCAGCGGCGCGCCTCGCCACGTGAGCATCGCCGTGATGGCGTTGGATTAGAGCGCGCTCACTTGGAATGGATCCGGGCGACTTCCCAGCGGATGGAATTGTCATCTCCGACCGTTAGGTGCGGAGATCCAAGCGGTGCGACAGGCTACCGCCCCTCGTTCTGCCGCCGCTTCTCGAGAAATGTTCGAAAGGCTGCCAGGGTCGCCTCGCTGACGTGGTGCTCGATGCCTTCGGCATCGACTTCCGCCGTCGCGGCGTCGACGCCGAGCGCAAGCAGCAATTCCACGACCAGCCGATGCCTTTCACGGGCGACGACGGCCATCTCCTGTCCTCGCTCGGTCAGGAAAATCGCCCGATATGGCTTGGTGGTGACCAGCCCGTCGCGCTGCAGGCGCTGAATAGCGTTGTTGACCGTCGCACTCGATACGCCCAGCCGCTCGGCCAGATCGACAACGCGCGCCTCGCCCATCTCGGTGATCAGGTCGCCGATCAGCTCGACGTAATCCTCGGCGAGCTCCGTCTGATGCGCTTCCCGCACCCGCTTGAAGCTTTCTGCCCGGCTGCTGGCGTCGCAGCAGCGCTCCTTGGCCGACGTCATCTTTCCTCTCTCGATCGCAATCGAACACGATCTTAACTCAAGTCGGCGTTGACAACAAATTTAGCTTTCACTAAATTTTGGACCATTGACCAATTTCCAACGGACGCGGCGTGCATGCGTTTGCGAGATGGGTGCAAAGGATGCAAGGAAAGTGGGGCAGGCCCGCGGTAAGCGGTGCGGTTCTGTGCGCGGCGATGCTGGTGGGGACTTCGGCCGGCGCGATTGCACAGGACAAAAGCGGATATTCGCTATTCCATCCAACCCCGGACGGACAGCTGCGCGAGATGACGACGGACCGCCCGGACGCGACGGAGAGCCCGTTCACGGTCGACGCAGGGCGGTTCCAGGTCGAGACGAACGTATTCGGCTTCGCCCGCTCGCGTCCGGATGCAGCCGGCGCCGTCAGCGACACCTATGAGTTCGCCACGACCAACGTGCGTGTCGGTCTCACCGATCGAGTCGAGGTGAATGTCGTCTGGCAGCCGTACGGTATCGTGCGAACCCGACAGCACGGCTTGGCCACGCTGCGGGACGACGGCATCGGCGGATTGGATCTGCGCGCCAAGCTCAATCTTTGGGGCAACGATACGTTCGATAAGACAGGCTCCGCGCTCGCTCTCCTCCCCTACGTCTCGTTGCCGACGGACCGCGGTAACGGGATCAGTCCCGAGTACGTCGAGAGCGGGCTCATCGTGCCGCTGGCGCTGAAGCTCACGGACAAACTCGGTCTCGGGCTCAATGGCGGCGTGAGCTGGCTGAGAAGCGACGCCGCGCGCAGCTATCATGCGGAATATCTCGCCTCGGCCTCGTTTGCTTACGAGTGGACCGACAAGCTCGGCACTTATTACGAGGTCGCGGCACGATTCAATGTCGATGATCCGTGCTGCGGCGAGGCGGTCATACTCGGCACGGGCGTGACGTATGCGCTCGCCGAGAACCTTCAGTTCGATGCCGGCGTTAACTTCGGGGTGACGTCGGTCACCGACCGCTTCAATCCTTTCATCGGTCTATCGAGGCGCTTCTGAAGTCAAGGGTGGCGAAGCGTCATGCAGGCGCGTTGACGAAATACGGAGTTCGAAATGCGTGTGAACGCGCCGTCCATGACCCGCCGCAAGGCCCTCGCGACTGTGATTAGCGGCGCGGCCACCCTTGCCGTGGGTGGCGTGGGAGTCGCTACGAGAGCCGCAGCCGAGGCCAAGCGCTCGGGTCCGCTGAAAGTCGTGACCACGTTCACCGTGATCCGCGACATCGCCGCCAACGTGGCGGGGGATGCAGCGACGGTCGAGTCCATCACCAAGCTCGGCGCCGAGATCCACGATTATCAGCCCACTCCTCGCGACCTCGTGCGTGCCCAGGGCGCCGAGCTGATCCTGTGGAACGGCCTCAATCTCGAGCGCTGGTTCGAACGCTTCTTTCAGAACCTGAAGGGCGTGCCAGCGGCGCTCGTTACGGAGGGCATTACGCCGCTTCCCATTCGCGAGGGGCCCTACACCAACAATCCCAACCCCCATGCCTGGATGTCACCGACGAACGGGCTCGTCTACGTCGAGAACATCCGCAAGGCGCTCGCCGCGCACGACCCCGCCAACGCCGCCGTTTATCAAAGCAATGCAGAGGCCTACGCGGCAAAGATCAAGGCTCTCGACGCGCCGCTTCGCGAGCGTCTTTCGGCAATTCCGGAGGCTCACCGCTGGCTCGTCACGAGCGAGGGCGCGTTCAGCTATCTTGCCCGCGACTACGGTTTGAAGGAACTCTATCTCTGGCCGATCAATGCCGACGCGCAAGGCACCCCGAGCCAGGTGCGGAAGGTGATCGATCTCGTCCGGCTCGAGAAGATTCCGGTTGTCTTCAGCGAAAGCACGGTCTCGGACCGTCCCGCACGTCAGGTCGCCGCAGAGACCGGAGCGCGCTACGGGGGCGTGCTCTACGTCGACAGTCTCAGTGCCGCGGACGGTCCTGTGCCGTCCTACCTCAAGCTCCTCGAGGTGACCGTGGACACGATTGCAAAGGGGTTCGGCACGTAATGCTCGAGCAGCTTGGCAAGCGTCGGATGACTTCCGACGGGAGAGACGGCATTCGGGCATCGCTCGAGATCTCGAATCTCACGGTTGCCTACCCCAACGGCACGCTGGCGCTCGAGAACGCCACATTCCGCCTGGGTCCGGGAACGATCGCTGGCCTCGTCGGAGTCAACGGCGCGGGCAAGTCCACGCTCTTCAAGGCGATCATGGGGTTCGTCAAGCCGTCGGCCGGTGAGGTGCGCATCGCGGGTTTGGCAGCGCGCGAGGCGCAGCGCCGTGGCCTCGTCGCCTACGTGCCGCAATCCGAAGAAGTGGACTGGAGCTTTCCCGTCCTGGTCGAGGATGTCGTCACCATGGGCCGCTACGGACACATGGGCTTTCTGCGCATCGCTTCGCGCGAGGACCGTCGCAAAGTGGATGCGGCGCTGGAGCGCGTCGGCATGAGCGCCTTTCGCAAGCGCCAGATCGGCGAGCTTTCCGGCGGACAGAGGAAGCGTGTCTTCCTCGCCCGTGCGCTGGCTCAGGAAGGGTTGGTCATCCTGCTCGACGAGCCATTCACGGGCGTCGATGTCCAGACGGAGCAGGCGATCGTCGCGTTGATGGGCGAGCTCAAGTCGGAGGGGCATCTGATGCTCGTCTCGACTCACAATCTCGGCAGCGTTCCCGACTTCTGCGACGAGGTCGTGCTGGTGCGCCGCACAGTCCTCGCTGCCGGTCCGACCGCGACGACGTTCACCCAGTCGAACCTCGAGCGCGCCTTCGGCGGCGTCCTTCGCCACTTCCGGCTCGACGGATCGGCACTCCACGACGATGACGACCATCGCGGCGTCACTGTGCTGACCGACGACGAGCGGCCGGTGGTCTTCTACGGCGCAGAGAGGGGAGCGGATTCGCCCATGCCGAGGAAAGACAGGGGAGGCGGCGATGCCTGACCTGCTCGCACCGTTCGCCTACGGCTACATGGTGAAGGCCATGTGGGTCTCAGCCCTGGTCGGTGCCACCTGCGCCTTCCTCTCGTGCTTCCTGATGCTCAAGGGATGGTCGCTGATCGGCGACGCGCTCGGCCATTCCGTCGTGCCGGGCGTCGCGCTCGCCTACATGCTGAAACTGCCATTTTCGCTCGGCGCCTTCGTGGCCGGCGGCCTGGCGGCTCTCGCCATGGCGTTCGTGCGGGCGCAAACGGCCTTGCGCGAGGATGCCATCATCGGCCTCGTTTTCACGGGCTTCTTTGCGAGTGGCCTGCTGCTGGTCTCGATCTATCCGACGTCGGTGAACGTGCAGTCGATCGTGCTCGGCAACATCCTCGCCATCACGGACTGGGATGCGACGCAGGTCGTCATCATAAGCGCGGTGACGCTCGCCGTGCTGCTGCTCGTCTGGCGCGATCTTGTCGCCGTCTTTTTCGACGAGGCGCATGCCCGCTCTGTCGGAATCAACCCTACCCGGCTCAAGGTGCTCTTCTTCACGCTGCTCGCTGCCGCGACGGTGGCCGCATTGCAGACGGTCGGCGCCTGCCTCGTGATCGCCATGGTGGTGACGCCGGGAGCCACGGCTTATCTGTTGACCGATCGGTTTCCCGTTCTGCTGGCGATCGCCGTTGCGCTGGGCGTCGCAACCAGTGCGTTCGGTGCCTACATCAGCTATTTCATCGATGGTGCGACAGGCGGTGTCATCGTCACGCTGCAGACGCTCGTGTTTCTCTTTGCATTCCTGCTGGCCCCGAAGCATGGGCTGCTGGCGCAGCGCAAGCGCCGTCGTGAGGCCGTTGCCGAGGTCACGCAATGAGCCATTTCCTGGCGTGGCTCACCGAGCCGCTGGCTTTCGATTTCATGCGGCGCGCGCTCGGCGTCGCCGTTCTGGTCGGTGCGGTGTGCGCCGTGCTCTCGTGCTTCCTCGTCCTCAAGGGATGGTCGCTGATGGGCGACGCCGTCTCGCATGCGGTGCTGCCCGGCATCGTGATCGCCTTCCTGCTCGGTTTGCCGTTGGCTGTCGGCGCGTTCGCAGCGGGGCTGACTGCGGCGCTTGCCACCGGCTACCTGAAGGAGATGAGCCGCGTGAAGGAGGACACGGTGATGGGCATCGTCTTCTCCGGCATGTTCGGCTTCGGGCTGGTTCTCTTCACCAAAATCGATACGGAGCAACACCTCACGCATATTCTGTTCGGCGACGTGCTTGGTGTGACCTCGCGCGACCTGATCGAAACCATCATTATCGGGGGGCTGGTGCTCGCTGCGGTGCTCGCCAAGCGCCGCGACCTGCTGCTTTATTGCTTCGATCCGCAGCATGCGCGTGCGATCGGCCTCGACGTTCGCACGCTGCACTACGGCCTTCTCATTTTGCTCGCGCTCACCATCGTGACCGCGTTGAAGGCCGTCGGCATCATCCTGGTGGTCGCCATGCTGGTCGGACCCGGAGCGACGGCCTTCCTGGTGGCGAGGCGGTTCGAGACGATGCTCGCGATCGCGCTTGCGGTTTCGATCGGCTCGAGCATCGTTGGAACTCTGCTGAGCTTTCACATCGACGGCGCGACGGGGCCGACGATCGTCCTCGTTCAGCTCGCTCTGTTCCTGGCGGCATTCCTGACGCGATTGATGCGGCGCTTCACGGGTGGAACGCCCGCCGTCGCGGGCGAGGTGTCGACGGCGTCAGGAGCGGTCGCGAAATAGCTCCGGCAGCCGCTCGGTAAGTGCTGCCGCCAAGCGATCGAGATGGTTCTCGGCAAGAGGACGGACTTCCGCCAGCGCAGCCAGGAACGAGTTGGGCGTCAGCGTCGCGAGCGGCACGCTGCGGCACCACCCTTCAGCGGTCATGAGCGCCCGGTATTCTCGTTCCTCCTCCTTGAAGTCATGCTCGGCGGGCGCGACGCCAACGACCGGAAGGCGCGCGCAAACGGCCTCCGAAAGCATGGTGCTCGAATCCTCCGTCGCGAGGATCGCATCCACTCCGGCGAAGAGGCGGGGCAATGTGCCCGGGCCGGCGGTGCGAAAATCGATCAACTCGGCAATCGGCCCATCGGTGCGCCGAGCGACAGCGGCGAACAGATCGGCAGCCCTATCCGGCGTGCGGCGAGAGGTCGAGACGATCCAGCGGATGCCATGCGCACGATGGCTTTCGCCGAGAAATGCGGCCAGCCGTTGCCATTCGTCGTCGCGCCATCGGAATAGCCCGGAGGGACCACCGATCAGCAGACCCGCGATGCGTGGTAGGTCGCCCGGCCTGCGGGTGTGGCCGCGGAAGGCTCCCGGCAGCGAATCGGGATCGAGGCCGTTCGGTTTGAGGGCGACGAGATGTCGGGGAAGGCTGGCATGCCGCGCATACGACGAGACAACGAGGCTGAAGTGATGCGGCGCGAGGTGGCGCAGCGTGCCGCAGAAGATGTTTGCGGCCCTGTAAAGTCGGGCAGCCGCCACGTTGGCCGCAAGGGTATCGCCACCCGCCGAGATCACGAGATCGGCGGTCGACGGAAGCTCGCCGGCCAGCCGGTAACCGCTGCGCAATACCGCGGTTGCCGGCACGCCGAGGTTTACGGCTCCGCCGAGCAGCCGGCCGGTCGCTGCCCATCTTCGGGTGATCGGCAATCGAACGACGTC
>Ga0180216_1004259_pt1 | contig 10943 bp, 9 predicted proteins | sample eDN3rd37CBELigMG_FD_128879 | JGI IMG/M metagenome (GOLD analysis project Ga0180216, IMG submission 128879) | Enriched Miracle-Growth compost microbial communities from Emeryville, California, USA - eDNA 3rd pass 37_C BE-Lig MG (version 2)... ...
AGGAGGAGGCAGGAGGAGGCAGGAGGTAGTGGTAGTAGTAGTAGTAGTAGGAGGAGGAGGAGGAGGAGGAGGAGGAGGACGAAGAGGAGGAGGACGCAGGAGGAGAGGAGGAGGAGGCAGGAGGAGGCAGGAGGTAGTGGTAGTAGTAGTAGTAGGAGGAGGAGGAGGAGGAGGAGGAGGAGGAGGACGAAGAGGAGGAGGACGCAGGAGAGGAGGAGGAGGAGGCAGGAGGAGGCAGGAGGTAGTGGTAGTAGTAGTAGTAGTAGTAGTAGTAGTAGGAGGAGGAGGAGGAGGAGGAGGAGCAGCAGCAGCAGCAGCAGCAGTAGTTGTAGGTGGACGAGAACGCGAGCAGGAGGAAGAGGAGGAGGAGGACGCGAGCAGGGCGACGCAGCAGGACGACGCGGCGGCGCACAGGGCGGAGGGCGAGCAAGAGACAAGCAGGCAGTCTGGCACGAGAGGCGGACGACCAACGCGAGCTCTCTCGCCGGCGGGCCGCCCGAGATCTGCGGCGATCTCGAGGGCGTCGCGCACGATGGCGGCGGCGATCTTGCGGGCCGCGACGCGGCGGGCGGTGCCGGCGTCGGCCCGTGCGACGCGGAGCACGGCGTCCAGCCGCCGCACGGCGGACGCCGACGACGTTGCGGCGGTGCGGGCGAGCGCACGCGCCTTTGCCCAGCGCGAGCTGCCCGATCTCGCCGCCGCGCTGGAGGCGGGGACGCAACCCACCGTGCCGCCCGAGTGGCTTCGCCGCTACGCGGCCGCGGTACGTCGCGCTTCCCAATGAGATCTCGCGTCGCGCGGTGCCGGGGCGGGCTCATCGGCCGCCTGGCGGTGCTGCGCCGCGGGGGGCGGGGGGCGGGGTACGGCAGGGCTTCCTGGGCATCAACCTGCCGACGGCGTACGGCGGCTTCGGCCTGCCGCTGCGAGCGGCCGTCGCCGTCCTGGAAGAGTTGTACGGGAGCCGGCCCGCCAGCGCGCGTGGCTGAGCACCGATCGCCCACTCACGCACCGCGTGCCACGGCCCGCAGCGGACGGAGCGCGACGCCAGCGCCAAGATCTCCTCGGCGGTGGCGTTTCCCGTGTTTGAGAGCACCGTCGGGCCCGTGCAGATCGTGCTGCGGCATGCGCAGGACCCGCTCAAGGCGGCCGTCGTCCAGCGCGTCTGCCGCGGCGACGCCGTCGTCGGCATCGCCATGTCCGAGCCCGGCGCAGGTGCGTGGGCCCCGCCGTTGCTGCGAGCACGCCGCCGGGTGCGGTGCCGCCCACACCGCTTGTGCCTTTCCACCCACCCCCCGGCCGCGCCTTGTGCTGAGCGCCCAGGATCGGCGCTGACGGACCTGACGACGCGGGCCGTCGTCGACGGCGACCGCATCGTGCTCAACGGGCAGAAGCGGTGGACCTCTGGCGGCGGGCACTCGGACATGGTCGTCTTTGCGCGGCTCAGCGGCGTCCCCGGCGCAGCGGTGCGGGCCCGACGGCGCGCGCACGCATGGCCGGCGTCCCAGCGCGCTGACCCCCCCGGCCCGCAGTAGGTCGCGGTGGGCGCGCGCCTCGGCAGGGCATCGGCGCGGTGTTCGTCCCGTGCACGACGCCGGGCGTGCACTTTGGCCCGCCGGAGCGCCTCATGGGCTTCCGGGGCGTGCCGTCGGCCGACGTGTTCCTGGACGACGTCGTGGTGCCGGCCAGCCACCTGCTGGCCGCGCCGCCCCACGGCTTCCGGGACCTCATGGCCATCTTTTGCGTCGAGCGCCTCGGTGCGCACCCATCCGCCGGCCGCCGGTCCACGGAGCGTGCGGCTGACGGCGGACGGCCGCGGGTGCGCCACGCATCGCCTGGCGCTGCTCTCCGCAGGCAACGCCACGATGGCGTTTGCGCAAGCGCAGGCGGCGCTGGATGACGCGCTGGCCTACGTGCAGGCGCGGCAGCAGTTTGGCCGGCCCCTGGTGGACTTTCAAGCCGTCCAGCTCAAGCTGGCCGACATGGCGCTCAAGGTCAGGCGCTCGTGCGCGGCGTGCGCTGGAGCGCACGCACGCCGTCGGGGCGGCTGAGTCTATGGGAATGTGCCGTCGCACGCGCGGCCCGTTCATGCAGGTGGATGCGGCGCGGCTGCTGCTGGATCGCGCGGTGGCGGAGGCGGACACCGCCGAGAACGGCCTGCCGTCCATGCTCAGCAGCTCGATGGCCAAGTGCTACGCCAACGAGATTGCCGTGGAGGTGCGCGCTCGCGTGGATCGCGCGTGGCGCGTGCCGGACGCTCATGAGCGGTGCGAGCCCTCTGGACGGTTCGGGGGGTGTACGCGACGCCAGGTGGTGTCGACGGCGATGCAGCTGCTGGGCGGCTACGGCTACGCGACGTCGTTCCCGATGGAGCGGCGCATGCGCGACGTGCTCGGCTGGCGCGTGGCTGGCGGTAGGCCATGCGTCTAGTAACCACGGGGCGAGCACACAGCGGCTCACGTGTGTGTACGGAAGCAGACACGCGCGCGCCGTGCTGGGCAGGCACCGTTGACATGCAAAAGATCAACATCGCGTCGGCGCTGGTCGGCCGGCGTTTCAACCAGCGTGCGGCGTCGAGCCAATGAGCCCAACTGGGCAATGTACGACTAGCGCGTACAGCGTTGTATGTACGATAAGCAAAATGGAGCCGGCAAGCATGAAAACTGGCGCAAGCCACCCCCAGCCCAGGCTGCCAGGTCCGCGTCCAGCTCGAAGAAGGCGCAAAAGAAAAAAAATTCCGCCACCGGGAATTGAACCCGGGCCTTGACGGTGAGAGCGTCAAATCCTAACCTCTAGACCATAGCGGATCTTCGCATTTCTGCGATGATGACGGTGGTTTCGTAAATCCATATCAACCCTCGCATTTGCCGTGGTGACGTCATAACAAGAACAAAGTGCAAAAAATTCCGCCACCGGGAATTGAACCCGGGCCTTGACGGTGAGAGCGTCAAATCCTAACCTCTAGACCATAGCGGATCTTCGCATCTCTGCGATGAGGAAAACATTCAGGAAAAGCACTAAATAACTATGCATGATGGCGTCGATGAACTTATAGGACGAGGCAGGACCCTGTTGGCCCGGCGGCGTGCATCCCCATGCCGCATCCATGGGCCTTCGGGCAGGATTAGTGCATTAATGACTCAATACGGTACAGGTGGATTGAGAAAGGTCGGCCTCGCCGAGTCCGTTCTAGTACATCTACGCCGACTCGCGCTTCACAAAGACGAGGTATGTACAGTGCACGATCGGCAGGAGCGGCGGCGCGTTGGCGTGGCCCGCGTACGCCGTCGGCTCGTACGGGTGGTCCCTGCAGGTGACCCGGAGCCGCGATGGGCCCTACGGTGCCAGTCAGCAAGGCAAGGGGCGCGGGCACATGTGCGGGTGGGGCGGCGAGCGCAAGCGTACCGCCGGCGTCCGTGCTGCCGCGGCACGACGATGACCATCTCCTTGAGCGCCATCCACGGCGGGAGGGCGCTGCGCAGGTCGTGCCACACCAGCACGGCCAGCGGCCACAGCACGGCGACCTGCCGCTGGCCCGGGAAGCGGTGCGCGCACGTGCGGCGCAGGTCGTGCACGCCGACCGCCAGGACGCCGCCCAGGCACAGGCGGCCGGCCACGGCCACGGCCGCGTCGACCACGGCGCGGCGGTACGCGGCGACGTCGTCCGGCACCTCGGCCGCGGCGGGCAGCTCGAGCGGCGGGATGCACGCGAACGACAGGCGCGCGCCACCGGCCACCGGCGGCGCGACGGCCGCGGCGCCCCCGTTGGCCGGAGCCACCACGGGCGGCGCGGGCGCGGCGAGCACGGCGAGGGCGTCCTTGACGGTGGCCACCGAGTAGTCGGTCGCCATCAGGCCGAGCGCCTTGAGCAAGCGGTTGTTCTCCCGGATGCGGTTGTTGCGCTCGCGCTCGTAGGCCGACAGGCCCCTGTAGCCGGCGAGTTTGTGAGCGAGGCAAGCGCAACAAGGGTCAGCATGGGACGACGCTATTCCTGGTGACGAGGAAGCCGCACCCGTACACGTCGTTCGCGTTGTACGGCGTCGTGTCGGTGCTGCCGCCGACCTCGGCCGCCTCGTCGTCTTCGTCGTCGTCTTCGTCGTCGTCCTCCTGCTCGGCCCGCTCGTTCAGCGCATCGCCACTGGGCGGGCCGCGCGCGGCGCCAGCGGTGTCCGACGGCCCGTCGGCGTTGACCCACGCCCACTCTTCGTAGCAGGTTTCGGGGTCGCCGAAGCGCTCCAGCTGGTGCCGCCCTCCGACGGAGCGCGCGCCCCGACGCGTGTCAGCCGGGCCGAAGTCGAAACGTGCCTCTCCCAATCGCCCTCTTACCAATTGGGCGGTGGCGAGCCGGTGGAGCCCGGCGACGTCCGAGGCTTGGAACGTCCACACGGTGCCAAGCACGCGGTTGCGCCCGGCCAGCGGCACGACGGGCACCGTCTTGGTGGCCGTCTGCAGCGCCCAGCCATTGACCACGGCGCGGTCGCCGCTGCTGGGCGGCGGCGCGGCGGCTAGCGCCGTCGCGGGGTTGCACCGTTCGCAGGGCGCCACCGCGGTCGTGAGCGTGTCGGTGACGGGCGGGTCCAGCAGGCCCGGCACGCCGGCGATCGGCCGCCAGAGCGGCGCCGCGGGCGGCGCGGCGGCCGCCGCGGGGTCTGCCTTGCGGAACACTGCCAGGTACTCGTGCGTCAAGATGAAAAAGTCGTGGAGGATCGACAGCGCCGCCCCGCGGGCCGTGCCCGTGCAGCAGCGCTGCCGCTTGACCACCTGTGCCCCGGCAAGAAGGCACAACGGCGCCTTTGCTCGGGTTAGAGTCCGTGTAGTCTCCCTGTGACGCGCCGTGGATCGCTCGCACGCACCAGCTCCTCCAGGACGAGGCCGTCCTGCATGTACGCGACGATCACCTCGAACGACACCGGCAACATGAAGCAGTGCTCGCGGTTGTCGCCAATGCCCACCAGCGCCCGCTTGCCCGGCTTGAGCACGCGGCTGAACTCACCGAACGCGCGCGCCCGCGAGCATCGATTGCCTCTTTTCGTTTGGTGAGCCCGGTTTACAGGCCGTGCGCGTGACGCCGAGGGCCACCATACCGGCTCTCGGCGGCCACGCGGCGGATGTGCGCCACAAAGTGCGGCAGGTCGGCGTGGCGCGACAGGTCGCCGTCCAAGTTGGAGTAGACGATGCAGCTGTGGTACGGCGGATGGCTGAGGACGAGGTCGTACGACGCCGGCCGAAAGAGCGGGCCTAGTGGCGGCCTCGGCGCCAACGTAGCGTGTCGCGTAAGCACTCGGCGCGCTGATGCGTTCCGTGCCCACGCGCAGCGCACCTTTGAGGTTGGCGGCGTCGCCGACAATCAATGTCGGCCGGCCGGCCGTGCGCGCCTGCGTCTGCAGCGCCGCTGGCACCACGAATGAGCAATTGCGCTGCGACAGCGCTGGAGCGCGAGAGCGCCGCAACGCGCTACGCGCGCCGCAGGAGGCCATCAGTGAACCAGCCGCTGCGTCGGCCGAGGCCCTCGCCGAGACGTACCCACTGCGACCGGGTTGAGGTCGATGCCCACGCAGGGCCGGCCCAGCAGGAAGGCCTCGATGGCGTCCGTGCCGCGACCAAGAAAGTTGGACAGCACGCGGTCTGCCGGTTCTAACGCGGCGCATGGGCAGCGCCGCGCGTCGGCGTTAGACCATTTCAACAGCCCACGCGAGGTCGCCCCGCCCCACGCGTCATACCGCCGGGGCGCGTGTACCGCTCCAGCATCCTGAAGGTACGGCCGCCATCGCCATGGCATCCAAGCGTAGTTAGAGCGTACCGCTTTGGGGTAACGCGGCACCACCGGTCGCGTACCATCGCACGATCTGCGGCAGCCACGTGCCGTTGTAGTCGGTGGACGAGTGCGAGGCCCCTGCAAGGCAACAAGAACGCAACACTGTTGTTTTTGCCACTCAGTCAGTGGCTTTGTCTCCTCACCCATGCGCGGCGTTCATGCGAGCAGCGTACAGCGCGGTGCTCGGCCGGGGATGTCAAAGTACGACGTGCGGATCCCCAGCGAGAACTGGCTCTCTTCGTCGGGCTCGTACGACGGCAGCAGCCGCGGGCGCGCCTGCACGGCCGCCGGCGCCTCGGCAAAGGTGTGGCTGCGGCACATTCAGCCGGGAAGCGCTGCAAGGGGCCCTGTGAGCCCACACGAGTGCGCGCTGCGCCGCGGATGCCGCTGGCAAGTGCCCAAGTACCAGACGCCGCGCGTCAAGTAAGCGCGATGCAGGTAGTCTTCGATGGCACCGACGTAGCCATCGGCGGCGGCGTTCTTGGCGCCGGCACCGCCGCTCTCGCGCGGCGAGCGCGCGGGCCCGTCCACCTCGCACAGGACATCGTCCTCGGCGTACTCGACCTCGTCCCTGCCGGCGTGAGTCGCAGCAGCCCTTGCCGCACCCAGTGAGCGGATGGATTTCTCTTTCGCCGGCAGCGAAGGCGCGGCTGCCTACGTAGCGACCACCGAGGCCTGGAACGCGCTCGGTGGAAGCTGCGGCGTCGCAGCAGCACAGGGCTCGCACATCAGCACGCCCATGAAACCTAGGCTTGGCGTATGCTGCGAAGTGGGCTTGGCTCCGGTGTCAGCCAGCCCGAGTCACTCTGAGCACAGCGAGGGCCGCCGTGCGCACCCAGCTTCCAGGTGGTTGGCTCGGTCGTGCCGCAATACGAGCAGTAGAGCCGCTGCAGCGGATCGTCCTGCGCGCTCTCTTGCCGGCGCTTCCGTGGGCGGCTGCGCGGCCGGGACGCCTCCTCTGCGTCGTTACAGGACAAAGTACCGTCGGAGATTGGCGTGAGCGTATCCTCTCTCTCTTTCACCAAGCATGATGCCCGACTCGCGCCGTACCGATTTGAGCGGCTGCGAGCGCCGCCTCTGTCGGCGCCGACGCTGCAGCAGCAACGGTTGGGAGGGCAACGGGTGCACGTTAGCTACTGGGGCATCGCTCTCTTCGTGAGGGTGCCTTCCTTACCTGCATCGTCCGTGAGGCGGAACGCGGTGGGCGGGTGCTGGTGCTCGGCTGACACCGTGGGGTAGCACGCCGCGCAGAGGTCGTAGCCGGACCAGTACGTCTCGCAGTCCTGGCAGGTGTACCACCGTCCCCCGGTGAGCGTGCACTTGCAGCCGTCGCACGTGATGATGTGCTCGTACGCCTCTGCGGCGCCGAACGCCGACGGCAGGTAGGCGGCACCGTCGTGAGCCCTACAGGCTTACAAAGAGCGGCTGGCAATTGCAGCGTGCGCAAACCTGGCTGGATTGTTTGGTCATGCTGGACGCACCAAAAGACGGCGCCGTCGGCAAAGGAGCTGGGCGGACGGCCTACTCGGCAGCAGCAACGCTGGCTAGATCGCATCGGGCCCTGGACAGCGCGTCAGCCCTGGTCCACGACTGCCATTTGCGTCAACCTGAGAGGGTCGGACCGCAGCACGGCAGATGGAACGACTTGGTGCAGTGAAAGTCCATGCAGCCGATCGTCGCGCCCTTGAACCCGCACTTGTGGCAGCGCTGCACGAGGGCCCTTCCCCGCGATGCGGTGGATCGGTTGGGATGTCAGGAGCTCCGTGGCGCCCCCCGCCCCGCCCCTGCGTTCACGCTCAAAGGCGCCATGTACAAGGCGGCGGCTACGGCGGACGGCGCGCGCAATGTTGTACCACGTGTCGTCATTGGTGTGCAGCACCTCGGGAGCGGCCAAGGCGCAGGCTGCCACGCACCCAGGGCGACAAGAAGGCGAGAACGCTCTGTGTCAGTTATGCGCGCTTGCCTCGGCGGCACCCCGTTGGACCGTTGTCTCACCGCGGTGGACCCAAAAGTGCCGCGGCCGCCGGGAGAACGGGTAGACGAGCGGGCGCTGGTCCAGCAGCGGGCCGACGCTCGATGTCTCGTCCTCTTCGCAGAGAACGCAGCAGGGGCCGATCGACAGCGCGACCCTGGTTTGCCACCATGCCAAGGGCAAGGATAACTCTATAAGCAAATGCGCGACGGACAAGTGGCGCGTGGTGCCTCGCGTACCCGAGCCCCGGCCGCGTCGTCGCGTCGCCCATCGGCTCCGAGTTGGACCAGTCGTCGAGAAACTTGTCCGGCAGGAGGTGCTTGGCCACCTGCTCGCCGTCCAGGTCCTCCTCGATGGGCACGACCGCGAAGGACTCGCGCGGGTGCTGGTGGTCCATCGGAAAATTGAGCTGGAAGCAGCGCGTGCACAGGTCGTACCTGTTGTCCGCACCAAACACTCGGCGGACCGACTGCGTAAGGAAGCCGCACGTGCCCGCGCCAGCTTATCCGACACAACGTACGTGCCCAGGCCGTCCTCGCCGGCGACGCAGTAGCGGCAGCTGTAGCGCATGTGCTGGATGCCGTGCTGGCACTGGTCGCAGCGGAACCACGACGCCGCTGCGCGCGGCGTCAGCCCAGTATGAGACAAGCGCGCCTACTTGTGAGCAGCAGCCGCCGCGCTCGTCACGGGTGCAGCCCAGCGATCGTACCGTCGACCGCTGCTTGCTGGGCGGCTGCCGCCTGCTGCGCTTGCCGCCGCCGCTCTGCCTTGGACATGCGCCGGCGCCGGCGGCGCCGGCGGCCGCGCGACCCCTGTGGCTGCCCGCGCCGCTGGCGCGGGGCGCCGCCCTCGCTTTCCTCGTCGGCGGACGCGTCGTCGTCGTCGTCGTCGTCGTCGTCGTCGTCGTCGTCGTCGTCGTCGTCGTCGCTGCTGCTGTCGCCGTCGTCCTCGTCGCTGCCAGCCGCGTCCGGCTCGTCCTGATCCTCGTCGTCGTCGTCCTCGCCGCCGCCGCCGTCCGAGTCGTCCGAGGCGGCGTCGCTGTCGGCGTCGCTGGTGGCCGCCGCTGGGTCGGCCCTGCTCTTGTCCGCTGCAGCGGCCTCGTCGTCCGAGCTCTGCACGACGTGGCGGCGCTTGGGCGGACGGCCACGTCGCCGCGCCGTCGCTGGCTCCGCGACCGCCGGTGTCGCCCTCTCCGCTCGGCGCGGTCGTCCGGGCTGCCGGCGTTTGCGGCTGGGCGACGGCGGCGGCGTGATCAACGGCGCGACCTTGGGGGCTGGCGGCGGCGCCAGCGACCGCACGAGGCTGCGGGTCACGAAGGCGCGGCCATCTTGGAGCCACGCCGGCGCGCTCTCCGGCTCCGGCGCCGGCGCAGGAGCGGGGCCCGCGTCCTGCACAGCGGCACCGCCCGTGGGCGCGGCAGCAGCGGCGTGCTGCTGGGTGGACGCACTGGCGGTGGTCCCGTCCGCGCTGCTGTCGCTGTCGTCGCTGCTGCCGTCGGCGCCAGCAGGGCCACGCAGGCGCGCGCTCGGCCACGGCACCCAGCAGTCGTGCCGCGCACTCCAGCCGACGTAGTGGACCAGCACAGCGCTGCCGCTGTCGTTCACGGCGCGCACGACGGCATCGTACCACGCGCCGCTGCCGAGGTCTTGCACCTGCAGCGCCGTGCCGCGGGCCGGGGCCGGCTTTGGCCGCCGCTCGGGCGAGCTGGGTAGGTTGCTCACGTGCAACACGGCGTGGCTGGCTGCCGCGACCGCGTCGGCCGCCGGCGCAGGCAGCGGGTGCTTGCGCGGGCGGCCCCGCCCGCGCTTAATTGGTGGCTCCGCTGGCGCCGTCGGCGCCTGTGGGGCCCCGCCCAGCGCCGCCTCCAAGCGGGCGATCTTGGCTAGGTCGCGTGGCGAGATGTCCGGCTCGGCCGCCGGCTCGGGATCGCCGCTTGCGGGTGGGGTGGGCGTCGCCTCGCCATTTGCCGCCACCGTGGCCGCCGCGCCCTGGGACGACCGCCGTCGCTTTGCGAGCGCCTGGAGTTGCTGCTCCAGCCGGGCGATCTTGGCCAGATCCCGGGCGGACACGCCGTCTGCCACGCTGGCGGAGGCGGCCATGGTGGCCCGCCGGGATCCCAGCCGCCCGCCCGTGCGGCCGCGCGGTCCTAACTAGTGGCGCACGCTCATGCAGTTGGTTTCCTTGGTTTCACCTGCTCATCCGTGCGGCCAACTTTTGTACGGTGCGGCGGCCGGCTACGACCAAGACGCGCTTCTCACGCCGCTTCAACCTCTCATCCCGTTCCTTGCAGTGTGTCTCGCAGTCGGTGTCCTTCCTCCAGCTCTGTCTTTGTCCTTGTCCTCGCTGTTTGCCGCAGACCTTAGCCTTCACCCTCATCCAAGGGTCGGCGTCGTGCTGATCCTTTAGCACACCACTCGCACGCCCTCGGCCAGCCGCTCGCAGTTGCACTCATCCGCCTTCTCAACGTTGCTCCCTGCCCCCACCATGTCGTCGGCCGCCTCCACAGCGTCTACCGCCTTCCGCCGTGCTTCTTTGTTCTCCTCCAGGTGCCGCTCTGCCATCCGCTTTGCCATTCGGCCGCCCGCGTCATCCACAGCCCCTTCTACGCCATCCAGCGCTTCCCCAGCGTCTTCCCCCTCTCCCTCCTTCTCTGTCTGTCTGTGTGTGCCTTGTCCCTCCTCGTCTGCCTCGTCGTCGTCCGCGTCCGCGGCTGCCGCCGCCGCCGCCGCTGCCGCCGCCGCCGCCGCCGCCTCCGCGTCCTCTGCCATCACCACGTGGCCAACTATGACGTCATCAGCCCATCGTTATGCCATTTTCCACATGGCGTTCATTATTTTGGGGCGCTTAATTGTAATCGAAGAAGCGTGTGCGATGACCATTTTCGTAGTCGGATGGGCGCGCGTTTGGGCAGCATTTTTGTTTGGAGGAAGAGAGAGGACGAGGACAACGAGGAGGACGAGGACGAAGAGGACGAGGACAGCGAGGACGAGGACGACGCGCAAGTGGAGGCGGCGGCGAGGAGCAAGAAGAAGCAGCAGCGGAGGAGGGAGAAGAAGTGGAGGAAGAAGAAGAGGAGGATGGGCGCGCGTTTGGGCAGCATTTTTGTTTGGAGGAAGACGGAGGACGAGGACAACGAGGAGGACGAGGACGAAGAGGACG
>Ga0180216_1004262_pt1 | contig 10934 bp, 9 predicted proteins | sample eDN3rd37CBELigMG_FD_128879 | JGI IMG/M metagenome (GOLD analysis project Ga0180216, IMG submission 128879) | Enriched Miracle-Growth compost microbial communities from Emeryville, California, USA - eDNA 3rd pass 37_C BE-Lig MG (version 2)... ...
ATCGGCATTGGCTTCGTTGACGTAGCCTAGCTTGTAGGTGCTGCCATCCTTCAAACGGATCCGGGTGCCCTTCATCATCACGGGGGCGAACGATCCGCCGTAAACCTCTCGGCGCACTTCCACCGCTGCGATCTCGTCGTAGGGAATATCGCGAACCTGATAGCTGAACGGGGTCGACAGTCCACGTCCTTGCGGCAGGCTGAGGCGAACAGTTGTCTCACCGAAAATGACACGCGAACGGATGGAAAAGATCAGTTCGACGAAGATCAGATACATGACCGCCGTGAAAGCGATGGCCAGCACGATAAGGCCCACAGTCCCCGTCCACTGGTTCTGTGAGATGCGCCAGTACAGCATCGGGCCAAGACTGACGAAGAACGGAAGCAGCAGCAGGAACACAAGCGAGAAGCAGATCGTCCGGCCAGCGCCTGCCCTGAAGCTCTTGCGGTCTGTGGTCGCTTTGGATGCCTGTCGCGTTGTGCCTGCCGGAGCCGTGTCACCGGAAGGCGCGCTGCCTGCGCCCGATGCCGCGTCAACCATCGCACCCCTCCCTCTACTCCGGAAACTCGAACTCGTTTGTCCCACGGCCTGGCGACCTTCGGGGTTCGCCTGAGCGCAGGCGGCACTATATCATCACCAGAGGCAATCTAAAGGTGATCTGCGATCATGTTCAGGTTTTTGAATAAGGCTGAAATGCCGACGCCGGAGCAGGCTCTCCCTGGCCGTTCCGAGCCCATATTGAAGCCAATGAAGCATTATGTCCTTGGTACCGATCTCATGGGCCCCTATCCGGAGGGCAGCGAAAAGGCGCTGTTCGGAATGGGTTGCTTCTGGGGAGTGGAGCGCAAGTTCTGGCAGCTTGGCGAAGGCATCCATACGACGGCTGCCGGCTATGCCGGGGGATACACACCCAACCCGACCTACGAGGAATTATGCACCGGACTCACGGGCCACAACGAGGTCGTTCTGATCGTATTCCAGCCGGACATCCTGTCCTATGAAAGCCTGCTGAAGGTCTTCTGGGAAGGTCATGATCCAACGCAAGGCATGCGCCAGGGCAATGATGTCGGAACCCAATATCGCTCGGGTATCTATACCTTCAGCCAGACTCAGCGGGAGGCCGCTGAAGCATCAAAGGCGATCTACGAGCAGGCGCTCCGTGCGAAAGGCTATGGACCGATAACCACAGAGATCGTTGATACTCCGGAGTTTTACTTCGCCGAGGCGGAGCATCAGCAGTATCTGGCGAAGGTTCCGCACGGTTATTGCGGAGTGGGTGGAACCGGAGTCAGCTGCCCGATCGGCACCGGTGTCGTGCAGCAAAGATAGTCGCGACCCCGTCCTGACGGCGGAAGCTAGGGCGTTTTCGCTGCCGCCCTGTGAGCCGGCTTGCGTACGGGTACCACGATGTTCTTGATCTCGCTTCTTGCCTCTCCGGCCGGAGGCGCTGCGAGGACTGCCGCACAGTCCGCAGGCAGGTCCGCAAGCGTCAGCGGCGGCTTGGGCTTCGCAGGTTGTTGCGGCTTCGGCGCTGGCTTTTTGGGAAGCGCCAGGTAGGCTTTCGTATCGGCATACCACTTCTCGGCATCGGCGCAGGTGCTGTTTTTTGGCGGGGGCTGGCCAGTGCACCCCTCGGAATCGGCAGGGCACTTGATCCTTATGTGCATGTGGTAGTGGTGGCCGGGCCAGCTCTGCACTTTATGCAACCAAGGCTGGTCACCGCCTTCGGCACGGCACAAGGCCAGCTTGATGGCCGGATTTACGCCGATGCGATCAACTTCGGGATAGGACGCCGCCCGCTTGATGAGCTTTACGTGCTCAGGCGTGAAAACCTTGGGATCAACTGACAATTGATCGGCCAGCATCGAAACCGCTGCAGTCCGCTCGCGCTCCTCCCAGCTCAGACGACGGTCGGGCATCGGCGTCAGCCAGATGTCGGCATCAAGGCCGATCTGATGGCTGGCATGGCCCGTCAGCATGGGGCCGCCGCGCGGCTGTGTCAGATCGCCAACCAGCAGGCCCGGCCAGCCGTCCTCACGCGCAGCGTCATTGGCCAGCTTCTCGATCAGCTTCAGCAGATCGGGATGGCCCCAATTGCGATTGCGGGACAGACGCATGGCCTGCCAGGTCGGCCCATCAACCGGCAGGGCCCTGGCGCCGGCCAGACAGCCCTTCGAATAAAAGCCGATTGCACGGGGTGCGAGGTCCGCCGGTCGATCCGCCGCTCCGAAAAGTTTCTTTGCGGGAACGGGCGGACGCGGCGCAGCTTCCGGTATCGGTACTGCGATCGGCTGCGCTGCGGGTGTCTCTGAAACCGCGGACGTGGCAAGAGCATCCGTCGCAACGACAATCAGGCCAGCCAGAAGTGCGGCCAGAGGCCCGACAAACCGGCGGCCAACAACGATGTCATATGGTCTTAACAGAGTGCGCATCTCCTGCCCCCGTCCAGGGCAACTATTGAACCAGACTATCAAATGCTAGCCCCAGGTGGGACGAAATTGAGGCATCCTCCGGTCAGGACAGACGCTCCGTTCGCCTCTGTTCCCGGTCATCAACCTGCTGCCGGCCGCTTTGCAAAGGACGCCAGGGCAGTGTGAGAGACCACCATAATCGCGATGGGTCATCGGACTGATACTCGGGCAGACCAATTATCATGCGTTCGTGGCCATCCCTTGGTTGCGGTACATATGTCCCGAACACGCGATCCCAAAGCGACAAATTGAACCCGAAGTTGGCGTCATGCTCTGCACGCAGCACCGAATGATGGACGCGATGCATGTCGGGGGTCACCAGAAACAGGCGCAGAAGCGCGTCAAGGCGCGGCGGCAGGCGCAGATTTGCATGATTGAACATGGCGCAGCCGTTGAGGATCACCGCGAAGAGGACGACTGCGAGGGGGGAAGCTCCCAGGGCCAATACGCAGATAATCTTCCAAAGCATCGACAGCGCGATCTCCACGGGATGGAAGCGCAACGCCGTTGTGACATCGACATCGCGATCTGCGTGATGCATCCGGTGCAAGCGCCAGAGCACGGGCACCTTGTGCGTCACCAGATGCTGGAACCAGATGGCGAGATCGAGCGCCAGCAGCGCTATCACAATCTCGAGCCATGCTGGCCATGCCAGCAGATTCAAGAGACCCCAGCCATGCGCTTCAGCAAAAACCGCTGCGGCGACAGCGACAAGCGGCACGGCCAACGCGCCCATGATGCCTACGAGAAGACGGCCAAGCGCGATAATGGAGATATTGGTCAGCCAGCGCCGGGCCTTTGGCACGGTAAGACGGCGGCGTGGCGCCAACACTTCGAACCCTGCCATCACGACGAGGATGGTGATGAACACAGTGAGCCGCAGTACAGGTTCTGCGATGCCGGGAAAGACTTCCACTGAAGGACCCTGGATTAACTCGCGCCGGGGCTACACCGCGCGGCTGCAGTGAACTAGACCGGTTATGATGTCCCACACTCGTAACAGGAGCAGATCATGGCAGGCCTTCTGACCATGCGGCCAGAAAAAGAGGCTGAAGGGACGCGGAAACGGTCACTTCCTCACCTGCTGCTGGCACATGGCGCGGGTCAAGGCATGAGGAGCCCCTATTTCGAAACCCTTTCGCAGCAACTGGTTGCGAACGGTGTCGCCGTCACCCGCTTCGAATTCGGCTACATGGCAATCCGCGGGCAGGATGGCAAGCGGCGGCCACCGCCCAGAATAAACCTCCTTATCCCTGAATACCACGCCGCTATAGAGCAGTTGCGCGACGAGCTGGCGCCGGGTGAGCGCATCGTCATAGGCGGCAAGTCGATGGGCGGACGCATCGCCAGCATGATGGCCGATGAATTGTTCGAGACGGGCGAGATCGCGGGGCTCGTCTGCCTCGGATATCCATTCCATCCGCCGAAAAAGCTCACGACGCTACGCACCGCCCATCTAGAAAGGTTGCAAACGCCCGCACTCATCTTGCAGGGGGAGCGCGATCCCTTCGGGACGAGGAGTGAGGTCGAGAGCTATCCGTTGTCTGACGCGATCCGCGTTGTCTGGATCGGCGACGGAGATCACGATCTGGCTCCGCGCGTGAAGTCCGGCCTTACCCGCGAGGGCAACCTGGCAACTGCGGCAAAGGCCATATCGGCCTTTCTGGCCAAACTCTGAGACGCCGGCGGAGTGGCCCGCGAACGATTCCCACAGCATGCCGCGACTGCTGTCCGATGACCGGTAAACGTACTTCCCGCTCCAAGACTGTCTAAAGAGGCCGGTGGCGGGCGAGGGTGCCCCGCTCAATTGCAGCACAGGTCAGACGGTCGAGATGCAGATGCTGACGAAGAAGTTGCAGGAACCGGCGCTCCTCAATCACGAAGTCATCGGTAACGGCGACTTCACAAGCGAGAGCGTAAGCGGTTTCACGCAGCCGGTCCGGCAAAGCCGAAGAGATGGTCTCGAGGGTCAGAGACAATCCGTCGGGCCCGGACATCAGCTTGCCGCAGGCCTGGACATGCTGGATCAGACTTGTCTCATCAAATCCGCGAAACACCGGCAGTTCCTTGACGATCCAGCCGATACGCTTGAGTTCTCCATCGGACATCTGGTTATCAACCGCGGACGTCGTAATCATCGTGTAGATCAAAGCGACCTGAGGCGATATCGTCTGGTTCATTGCGGTCCCTTCTCTACGCAACTGATTTCACGCGGCCCTCGGGGGCATCGCCCAGATGAGCATAGCCTCCGGTTGTAGCATCGCCCAGTCCGGACCTGCTAAGTCACGTTGACGAGACCAATGGCTGGCAACTAGGTTGCCGCTCACTCCGTTCCCATTTCCATGGGCCAACGGCATCGGCAGCCTGGCGGACCCTGGCGCTTTTGCCCTTTCGACCTCCGCAATGCCGCGCCCTCATGCCCGGACAGACCTTTACCAGAGCAACCATGAGCATCGATATCGACCCAGAACTTCTGGCAGCCGCCAATGTCGCCAAGGCATGGCCATTTGAAGAAGCTCGCCGCCTTATCAAACGGCTTGAGCGAATGAAGGGCGGGCAGGACAAGACCGTTATTTTCGAGACCGGATATGGACCGTCCGGACTGCCGCATATCGGCACCTTTGGCGAGGTGGCCAGAACCTCGATGGTCCGCCACGCCTTCAACATCCTCACCGAAGGGCGGAGAAAAACCCGGCTCATCTGCTTTTCGGATGATATGGACGGCCTGAGGAAGGTGCCTTCGAACGTTCCCAACCAGGACATGCTCAAGGAGCATCTGGACAAGCCGCTGTCGCGTGTCCCTGATCCATTCTCCGGGGAATATCCAAGCTTTGCGGCACACAACAATGCGCGGCTCAGAGCCTTCCTCGACCAGTTCGGCTTCGATTACGAGTTCTTTTCCGCGACCGAGTGCTACACCAGCGGCTTGATGGACGAGACGCTGCTGCGCATGCTCGCCGTCTATGACGACGTGATGAAGATCATCCTGCCGACGCTCGGCCCGGAGCGGCAGGCAACCTATTCGCCTTTCCTGCCGATCTGTCCGCGAACGGGCAAGGTGCTGCAGGTGCCGATGATCGCACGGAACGTGGAGGCTGGCACCGTCGTCTACGTCGATCCCGAAACCGGCGAAGAAGTCGAGACCAAGGTTACGGGCGGGGCGGTCAAATGCCAGTGGAAGGCCGACTGGGCCCTGCGCTGGACGGCGCTCGGTGTTGACTACGAGATGGCCGGGAAGGACCTCATCGATTCCGTCGTCCTGTCTTCGAAGGTCGCACGCGCGCTTGGCGGTACGCCTCCGGAAGGCTTCAACTACGAGCTGTTCCTCGATGAAAAGGGAGAAAAGATCTCGAAGTCGCGTGGCAACGGGCTAACCATCGAGCAATGGCTGACGTATGCGTCGCCAGAAAGCCTGGCGCTGTTCATGTACCAAAAGCCCCGGACCGCGAAGCGGCTCTACTTCGACGTCATTCCGAAGACTGTCGACGAATATCTGCAGCTGCTCGCCGCCTACGAGAAACAGGACACGCGGCAGAGGCTCGAGAACCCTGTCTGGCACTTGCACAATGGCAATCCGCCGCGGGCCGACCTGCCGATCAGCTTTGCGCTGCTCCTCAATCTGGTGGCGGCATCAAACGCGGAAGACAAGCAGGTTTTGTGGGGCTTCATCCGGCGGCTGGCACCCGGCACAACAGCCGAAGAACATCCGTTGCTCGACGAACTCGCCGATTATGCCGTCAGCTACTATCGCGATTTCGTGGCGCCGACGAAGCGCTTCCGGGCACCGACGGAACGCGAGAGGACGGCGCTGGAAGCGCTCGATGCCGAGCTGGCAAAGGTCGATCCGAATGCCAGTGCGACAGACCTTCAGAACATCGTTTATGAAGCGGGCAAGGCTAACGGCTTCCCCAAGGAGGAACTGCGCGAGTGGTTCAAGGCCATCTACGAAGTTCTGCTGGGATCCTCGCAGGGGCCACGCTTCGGCTCGTTCATTGAACTCTACGGGATTGAAAACACCCGCAAACTGATCGCGAAGGGATTAAACGGCGAGCTGATCTCGGATTAGGAGCAAGCCTGAGGCACCAGCTTGCCCTCCCGATCCGGCTCAGGATCCTTCCGGAGGCAATCCCAACTCATCTCCCTGACCCCGGCGGTGCGGATCTTCGAGGATCGGCCCGCCGGGATGGGGATCATCCGCCTGGCAGCTTGTGACGCCCGTCCCGGTTTCCGGCACACGCATCCGGGACGCCGGAAGCCGTTGAATAAGGGGACCGACCTCCGGGAGCGGCGGGATTGTCCCGTTTATCTTCCAGATTTCCTTGAAGACGCCCATCAAACGGTAATGCCGGGAGGCCAGCGTTTCGCGGGTCCAATCCTCCAGATGGCGGAGTTCCTCGGTCAACGCGAAATAATGGGGAACAGCATCGGGGAAGAATATGACTTGCTTGTCCTTGAACTCATGCTGACGGGCATCGGCATTCCGGCACTCTTCGAGAAGCACGAGATTGCCGATCGACCAGGACCAGGCCTGTCTGCTTTCAATCCCCGGAAACTCCCGGTTCCAGCCACTCGACCGCGCGAGGCGTTCGCCTTTCGGAAGAACGTGCTCGACAGTGTAGTTGCTCGTTTCGAGATGGCTCAGATAGTTTGAAACCGGGCGGCCGCTGATATGAGCGTCAAGTCGGACCAGAATCGCCTTGGAAGCCCCATTGGCAGCGTCTTTCAGGCGCAAGGCGGCGCGCCGCAGAACCGCTGCCTGCTGGTGATCGTCGAGGGCGAATATGTCTGCGGGATCGCGAACATCCTCGCACGTATTGAGTTCCGTGATGATAGGCCTGTAGGCCAGACGGCGCTCGCTCTGGATCGGGCGCAACAGCGCCTGGGCCAGCGCATAGCGATCAAGCGCCTCCAGGAACCGGCTGAGAGCTGCAGGATCGTTCCGCAGCCTTATCAGGGCCAGCATCGCCACCGGCACCCACTCGTCGTCGCAGAAGCGTTCGAGAACGCGCAAACGGTGCACCCACTCCAGCACTTCCGGTGATGTCTGGAACACCGTTTCGTCGCCCCGCGTGATGGTATAGGCGTCGGCCATCGGTTCGAAGATCGTTTGAGCAAATTGCTGGGGCCCACCGGCGCGCGCAACCGCGCGGCGCAGCTGACTGATCATGCGGTTGCTGGCCCACTCCTGTGCCAGCCCCAAATGCGTGAAGAACGTCTTGTCCTGCCGGCGCCCATTCTTTCTCGGTTCGCGATAGCGCGCCATCTGCGTGATGATGGGCTGATAGCGGCGGCGCTGTCCCGCATGCAGGGGGCCGATCACTTCCGCCAGGATGACATCTTCCTCGGTCAGCGGCAGCCCCGGCTTGTTGATGCTCAGGAATACGCCGTGAGCGTAGTCTATATCGTTGGTCCAGAGGCTCAGAACGCGGCAGCCCTCAAGGATGAAGCCGGCCATGGAGGCGCGGCGTTGAGGCGACATCGGCCGCAGGCGTCGCAGAAGGAAGTCCCGCACTTCCATCATCTTCGTCTGGGCGTTGTTTGCTGGCGCCAGGGCATCAGCGTCCTGGGGGGAACGCGTGGCCCCCGGCCTCTGCACGGTGGACCGGAAAAAGGCAGCGTCAGACTCGCGGGGAGTGAGATGGTACGTATCGGTCTGCAACGGGCCGCAACCTGAAAGCAGGGCAATACGTCGATGCAGCTCAAACTGCTGCTCGGGTGGCTCAAAATCCCGAAGCACAGCAATCAGGATTGTAAGGGTGATCAACCGCTGCTGACCATCGACAACGAAGTTCGTGCGTATCGATGCGGCTGGATCGTCGGAGGCGACGAACAACATGGTGCCGAGAAACAAGGGCAGAGCGGGACTAGCCGTCCCGGCGTTTTCAGCCCCGGCAATGATATCGTCGAGAAGGTGATCGGCCTGCTCTTCTCCCCAGGAATAGTCGCGTTGGAATGCCGGGATCTGAAATGCGGCGTGTCCGCTCAACAGGCGACCCACGGCAATATCCTCTGACCTCAGCGTGTAATCCATCTGGAGAGTTTCACTGCCATCCTTCTACCTATGGGTGCGCGACAAGGCCCATGTGTCAAGCGAAACAAAGCCTTTCATTTGCCGCATGAAGGTGCGTCGCAGATTAAAGCGTTCAGGATCAACGAAGTTCTGCTTTCGGCATATTTCTACCTTCTGCGATCAAAGCGATTTGAGTAGTGCCGGAAAATGATCACCCTCGTGAAGCGGTGGCTGTCAGGCCAGCGCTTCCATTTCCATTAACCCCCTCTTCATCGTCAGGCAGCCACACAAGAACGCGAGCCTGGCTTGACGAGCTTTCTGTTCGTCATCCGGAGTAGCTCCGGGCGTTGAAGAAATCCCGGTTATTTTACCCAAGCTCTGAGCATCATCCGGTCTGCAATGGTAAAGATATCGGCGTAGATCGGGTGCGCAGGTAAGTGATAGCATTGATTGTTGCCGCGGCTCCGGGTCGTCACGAGGATCCGGGATGAACCGGATGAGTCCACCGGATTGTGCGGTAACTGCGAAACCACGAGGCGGAGAGATGCAGTCGCACAGCGATGATGTGCTGGTTTTCAAACTGGTGCGGAAAGATGACTGGGCAGCCGCATGCCGCTCAGGAATTTACCCCGGATCGGCGGATGATCAGCGCGACGGGTTCATTCACTTCTCCGTGGCCCATCAACTGGCTGGCACCGCTGCCAAACACTTCAGGGGACAGGACGATTTACTGCTCGTCAGTTTCAGGGCCCGCGACCTCGCTGCGGGTCTGAAATGGGAAAGATCAAGGGGTGGCGATCTTTTCCCGCACTTCTACGGGGAATTGCAGACTGGTCTTGCACTTGAGATCCGCGATTTGCCGCTCGGCAAAGACGGTATACCGATGACATCGGAGAACTCGGCATCATGATGAATGTGGTTTTTGGAACCGCGCAATCGGTATTGAAAGCTCTGCCGCCTGAAATGGCACACGGAATAACCATCCGCGCGCTGGAGCTCGGCTGCCACCCGCGGCAGCGCGAACCCGTATCCGAGAAGCTGCAGCAGACGGTTTGGGGCTTGAAGTTTTCCAATCCGCTCGGTATCGCCGCCGGGTTCGACAAGGACGCCAGGGTTGTCGACGCAGTACTCGCCATGGGTTGCGGCTTTGCCGAAGTCGGAACGGTGACCCCGCTGCCGCAATCGGGCAATCCGACGCCAAGGCTGTTCCGCCTGCCTGAACATGGCGCCGTGATCAACCGGCTGGGCTTCAACAACGGTGGTCACGATGCGGCCTTGCGGCGGCTTCTGGCACGCAGGTCTGCGGGGATCGTGGGGGTCAACATCGGCGCCAACAAGGACGCCAAGGATCGGGCCCAGGACTACGTTGCCGGTATCGAAAAATTCTACGACGTCGCAAGCTATTTCACGATCAACATCTCATCGCCCAACACGCCGGGCTTGCGCGATCTGCAAGCCCCTGAAGCGCTTGATAACCTGATCGGCCGCGTCATGGACAAACGCACCCAGCTCATCGCCAGCGGAAAGCCCCGGCGGCCGATCGTGGTCAAGATCGCACCCGATATCCCCGAGGAAGACGTCACCGACATCTGCGAGCGGCTAATGCATCATCGCGTCGATGGCATTGCCGTTTCCAACACGACGCTTGCCCGGCCCGGAATTTCAGGAGCGATTGCGCGGCAGGGCGGCGGCCTTTCCGGGCGGCCCCTGTTTCATCGCTCCACAGCCATGCTCGGACGCGTTTACGTCGCGACGGAAGGAAAAATCCCGCTGATCGGGATTGGCGGGATCGACAGTAGCGAGCGCGCGCTCACCAAGATCCGCGCGGGAGCCACCCTCGTGCAGCTCTATACCGGTCTCATCTTCGAGGGGCCCGGCCTGATCGCGGACATCACCAGAGATCTTGGACGCGCGTGCGATGCCGCTCAGGTCAGCTCGATCAGCGGGCTGATCGGGATAGAAGCAGAATCGTGGGCGGCCAAACCCCTTGATGCGTAGAAGGCATTTAAGTCTTGCGGGCTGCTGGCGGGGTTGTCAGAGCGTGCCCGCTTGCCGGTGCCGGGCCGTCGGTAAATGCATCCTTGACGAGTACGCCGAAACGTAGGCCCAGCGTCACCGCGCGTGCGATGTTCAGGGTGAGCAGGGCCAGCCACAGCCCGTGATTGCCAAGAACCGGATGGAGCATCGCCCAGGTTGCCAGGAAGATTGCGAAGCTGACGATCGCCATGTTGCGCATGTCGGTTGAACGCGTCGCCCCGATGAAGATGCCGTCCAGCTGGTAGCACGCGACACCCAGGACCGGGACGAGCGCCGCCCAATGCAGATAATCCCGGGCCGCTTCCCGCACCTCGGGGCTCACGGTCAGAACATCAATCAGCATCCCGCCCGAGATCAGTAACAGAAGGCCCAGAAGAACGCTGATGATGCCGGCCCAAAGGCTGGACAAAAGGACG
>Ga0180216_1004264_pt1 | contig 10929 bp, 6 predicted proteins | sample eDN3rd37CBELigMG_FD_128879 | JGI IMG/M metagenome (GOLD analysis project Ga0180216, IMG submission 128879) | Enriched Miracle-Growth compost microbial communities from Emeryville, California, USA - eDNA 3rd pass 37_C BE-Lig MG (version 2)... ...
AAGTATTACCTCGAAGCGGGCGGGTTCCGCCATCTGCCCTATCATGATAACAGCACGTTTCCGCTGCTGATCGAGATGCTCTTTGCCTGGGGCCTGGCGCTCGATGGCGGTGTGACCGCGCAGCTCATTCACTGGTTATTCGGACTGCTATTGGCCGGGGCCACCTGCTTGTTGGCCTTGGATGTGTTTGCCTCTCCAAGCGGCGCAGGGCAGGGGAATAGGGACGCCGAAGGTTGGGCGATGGTCGCCGCTGCGGTGGCCGTACTGACTCCGGCGGTGACCAATCAAATGACGGCCGCGCTCAATGACTTGGCGCTGGCCGTCTTCACCACATTCGCCCTGGTGGCGTGGCGGCAGGCGACTTGGCCAGACGGGCAGGTGAGCGAAGCCGGCACGCAATCGGAGGCTGGTTGGTCGGCCTGCTTCGTTGCGGCCGGCATCATGGCCGGCGCGGCACTGGCGACCAAGTATCTGGCCCTGCTGTTTGCCGCGGCCATGGGCGTGCTGTGGCTTGCCCAGTTGGTGTGGCATCGGGCGGGACGCAAGAAGCTGATTGCTGGCGCGGCCGTGGTGGCCGTGGTGGCCGCCGGCGTGGCCGGACCGTGGTACGCCAGGGCGGCGGCCCTGCGTGGCAACCCGGTGTATCCGTTCTTCGGGGCCGTGTTTGGAACCTCCGGGCCCAAGACCGATCGACCCGACAAACGCCCGCTACAGTCCAAACCGGCCGATATTGCCGTGGCCTCGTGGCGGATGACGATGCAGCCAGAAGCGTTTGGCGGACGGGGCAATCAGTTAGGCGTGCTGTTCCTGGCAGCGGTGCCGGGCGTGCTCCTGGTGCGTCGGCTGCCCCGGTTATGGCCGCTGCTGGGCGTGGCCGCCGTCTACGTGATGTTGTGGTACACCATGCGGCAGAACCTGCGGTTTCTGGTGCCCGTGGTGCCGCTTCTGGCGGTGGCTGTGGCGGCCGCCTGGCAAGCGGCCTCGCGATTCGGAGGACTGCCCGGCTGGTTGATCAGCATGGCGGCCTTAGCGGCTTTGGCGTTCAACACGGCCCAAGCGGTAGGACGCGCCCGGGGCGAAGTGGCCGTGGCCTTGGGGCTGGAGAGCCGCGAGGACTACCTGGCCCGGCATGAACCCACGTATCCGGCGGCCGCGTTCGCGGCCAGCCAACTGCCGCCCGATGCCCGGATTTTGAGCCAGGATTACCGCCAGTTCCATTTCCCCTGCGAAGTAACGCAGGAGAGCGTCTTCCGCCGCGAGACCGACTATCCCGACGCGCTATCCGATGGCACCGACCTGGCTGATCAACTGGCAGCCGCCGGCTTCACTCACTTGCTGCTGATGGACGTGCGGGGCAGCAAGATCCGGCACAGCACGAAGCTCTCGCGGCTGGTCGAGGCGGCCACAAAGTCGGCTGCCGACGAAGAAGCCGCAGCCCAGGACGAGCCGCCACTGCGCACGCTCCTGGAGTACGAGCATCGCGAGCCAGGCGGAGAGCGGCGCCGGTACCGCCTGGTGGAGATTGCGCCTTCGACCATTCGGCGATAACTGGGTGGGCAGCGCACAACAGCGAGTGCGCTTCAGAACGCCGGCGGTTGCCCACGGCGCGCAGAAAAAGCCGCGCTGAATAATCCTCCAAGCGCGGCTCTAAAGATTGCTTGAGCAGTGTGCTCAGGGCCGACCGATCAGGACGACTGCGACGGCTGGGCGGCCGCCTTCACGGTGGCGTTCAAACGCGACTTGCGGCGGGCAGCCGAGTTGGGGTGAATCACACCCTTGGCAGCGGCCTGGTCGAGCTTCTTGCAGGCGCGGCGGAACTCCTCTTGGGCACGTTCCAACTCGCCAGCTTGGGCGGCCTCGCGAACCTTCCGCATTTGAGTACGCAAAGCCGACTTCACAGCGCGGTTCTTGGCCCGGCGTTCCAGACTCTGCCGCAAACGCTTTTTGGCACTTTTGGTGTTGGGCATAAGGTGACTTCCTGGCGAGTTCCAAAATCCGTGGAAATCTCTATATCGGCTATCGGCTGGCACTGACACCAATCTGCGGACCAAGCCGCTGCCAGTACCGCCCCGCCATTTACCATCGAGCAGCCCACCCTCTGGGGCATGCCTGATAGCAGAAACAGGCAACCGAAACGGAATAAAGTAGTGTGACGCGAAGGGCCCAGACTGTCCAGCCCCCGCCGGGGCAAAATCTGTGCCCGCCAAGCATACACGGCCAGATTGTGTCGAGGAACCCCGGCCCGGCGGCCAAACGGTTCATCGGGGCCGTGGCATCCCCCCTTACTCGCGGTTAATGAACTCATCGAGGTTCAACAGCACCCGGGCGACCGCCGTAGTAGCCGCTCCGACGGCCGGAGCCACGCCCGGCGGAAGCTGCGCCGGAGCCGCAGCCTGGGCAGCCTGCGGATCGGCTGCGAAGGTGGCCAGCGCCCGGTCGTAATACGCCGTGAGCAGCGACAGCTCCTCGCCCTGTGGACGCCGGGTCAGGCAGAGCCGGAACGCTCGCTCGAGCCGCTGCCGGGGATTTTCGTCGCCGCCTTCCCGCAAAATCCGAGTGGCCAAGCCCTGGGCGATCTCGACAAAGGCTACGTCGTTGGCGAGCGTCAGAGCTTGTAGCGGCGTGTTGGACCGTATGCGGCGGGTGCAGGTGACGTTGGCATTGGGCGCATCGAACGTCATCAAAAATGGATCGGGGCTGCTCCGCCAGAAGTGGGTATACATGCCGCGGCGATAACGGTTGGGCCCTTGGTCCGGCTGCCAATTCTTGTTGTTCTGGGTAAAGACATAGATGCCTGCCGGCTGCGGCGGAAACACGCTCGGCCCGCCGATCCGCTCGACCAGCAGGCCCGATGCAGCCAGGGCCGAGTCGCGGATGGTTTCGGCTTCGAGCCGCAACCGGTTTTGCCGGCCCAGCAGCACATTGAAGCGATCGGCCGCCAACTGCTGCGGCGTGACCTCCGAGGTTTGCTGGTACGTGGCGCTGGTCACGATCAGAAAGTGCAGCCGTTTGTAGCTCCAGCCCTGGCGGACGAACTCGCCGGCCAGCCAGTCCAATAGCTCCGGATGGCTGGGCCGCGCGCCTTGCGTGCCGAAATCGTTCTCTGTTTCGACCAGGCCCCGGCCAAAGTATCGCTGCCAAACGCGGTTGACGGTGACCCGCGGTGTGAGCGGATTCGCCGGATCGACCAGCCAACGGGCAAAGTCCAGCCGGTTGGGTTTTTCGACGTTGGCCGGCAGGTCGTGCAATACCGCAGGTACCGCCGGCTCGACCTTGGCCCCGTGCCGCAGGAAATCGCCGCGGACATGGATGTGCGTTTCGCGCGGGGCGCTCCGCTCGCGCATCACCATTGTGGTGATGATTTCTTTTTGCAGGTTGGTCAGCTCGGCCTTCAGGGCATCCACCTGCGCGGCCAGTGGTGCCCGCTCGGTGTCCTGCTGCCGGAAGGCTTCCAGCAGGGCTTTTTTCTGTTGGGGCGAACGCTTAGCCGCAGGCGTGGCAGCAGCCTGGATCAAATCTGTGCTGGCCGTGAGCGCTGAAGCTGGGGCCGACGTGACCGACAACCGGAACCGGCCCAGGTTGTAGCGGCCGGGGTGGCCTTGGCGCAGGCTGACGACCAACTCGGCATCGGTGGCCGGCAGCGGCTCGCGCAAGAAGAAAATGGCCGTGCGATCCACGTTGAGCTTGCCGCCGGCAATGTTGATCGCCCAGCCGGTCTGCTGCTGGTCGGCATCGAACGCGTGCTCCACCGGGTAGCGTGCCTGCGAGTGATCGGCCAAGGCGCTGGCGATGGCCAGCGGCCGCTCGGGCTGGCCCGGCGATGTGCTCTTCAATTCGATGTGTGTTAGCACGAAGTTGCCGTTGCCGGCGAGCCCTGGTCCGGTGCGGGGGAGCGACGGATGCGTGAGGGCTTCCAGGCGAATCGCCGTCACCGCCTGGCCGGGGCTGGGCAGCCGCACCACGTAAGTATCGCTGCGCGGGATGGTGCCTGAGACCAGCAGCGAGTGATCCTCAAGTGGGCTCAGCGTCGCGCCTCCGACGGATTGCGCTTCAATTGCTTTGAGCGTCTGCCATTGAACTGCGGTTGCCGCTTGGGCCAACTGAGCTTCCCACGCTTGTTGGCGCGGTGCGGCTTGCTTGTCGTAAGCGGCAAGCTGCGATTCGGCTGCCTTCAGTTGCTGCTGAAGTTCGCTCCGCCGCTTGGCTTGCTCGGCCGTTGGCAGCGGCAGGTTGGGTTCATCGGCATTATTGAAGATGGCGAAGAGCTGATAATATTCGCGCTGGCTGAACGGATCGTACTTGTGATCGTGGCACCGGGCACATTCCAGCGTGATGCCCAGGTACGCCGCGGCCGTCGTCGCCACGCGGTCGTTCACGGCTTCTACGCGGAACTGCTCCTGATCGGTGCCACCTTCCTGGTTGATCAGCGTGTTGCGGTGAAAGCCAGTGGCCACCACCTGCGACGTGGTCGCGCCCGGCAGCATGTCGCCTGCGATCTGCTCAATGGTGAACTGGTCGAACGGCATGTCGGCGTTGAAGGCGTCGATTACCCAGTCGCGATACTTCCAAATCGAACGCGGGCCATCGATGGTGAAGCCGTTGCTGTCGGCATACCGGGCGATGTCGAGCCAGTGGCGGCCCCACCGTTCGCCGTAATGTGGTGAATCGAGAAACCGCTGCACCAGCCGCTCATACGCACCCGGTTCGCGGTCCGCCAGAAATGCGTCTACCTCGGCCAGTGTCGGCGGGATGCCGCGTAGGTCGAGCGACAAACGGCGGATTAATGTTTCGCGCGGTGCCTCGGGCGAGGGCTTCAACCCCTGGGCTTCGAGCTTCGCGGCGATGAAGTGGTCGATCGGGTTGCGAACCCAATCGGCAAACTTGGTATCCGGCGGTTCGACGGTCTTAATCGGCTGAAATGCCCAGTGGCTGCTGCGCTTAGGCTCCGCCGGTTCAATGCGTTCGTTCTCCGGCACCTTGGCGCCCTGAGCGATCCAGCGGCGGATCAGGTCGATTTCTTCATCGTTCAGCGGATCGAGTTCCAGCGGCATCCGCGGCAGATCGCTGCCACCGGTCAGCGCCGCAATCAGAAGGCTCTTCTCAGGCTGGCCCGGCACCACGGATGCGCCGCGATCGCCGCCTTGCAGAATCAGCTTGCCGGCGTCTGCCCGAAACCCGGCCTGCTGCTCCGACGCACTATGACAGTCGGTGCAGTACTGCTGGAAGATGGGCTGAATATCGCGGACGAAATCCACCGCATCGGGTTTAGCTTCGTCGGCCGCCAATGGACCGGGAGCAATCAACACCAAAAGCAGGCCAAGAGCGGTGGCCACAAGAACACCAAGCCGACTTTGGAACCGCGGCAACATGGGCACGCTTTCCGGGGAGAAAGTGCGGAGGGACTTGGATGGCGGGGGCCGTGCAAAACGGCCTGGGGTATTCGACCGGGTGCGCAGGCGGTAGGCGCCTGCCAGTCGATCGCCCTGTCTGAACCGTCACCCTAAGCGATCCCCCCGAAAGGTGCAAGTTTTCTCCCCCCGGGTCGATGGCCACCGCTGGTTGCGCCGGCTTAGCCGCGGCCCACGTAGAGCTGGTCGCGCGGCAGCACGATGGCTTCGAGCATTTCGACATTGGGCGGCAGACAGGCCATCAGCACCGCCACCTCGGCAATGTCGGCTGGGTCCATCATCGGTTCGGCATCCTCCGGCCGGGCGGTGGCACGGCGTTCCACCATCACATTGCCGGGGTGCAAACAGCAGCAGGTGATGCCGTATTCGCGGCCTTCCAGTGCCGTACTCTGGGTCAGGCCCCAGATGCCATGTTTGCTGGTGGTGTAGGGAGCCGAGTTCATGCGGCTGCGCTGGGCGGAAATGGACCCGATGTTGATGATCCGGCCCAGGCGGCGTGGCTTCATCAGCCGCAAGGCAGCCCTGGTGCACAGGAATGGGCCGCGCAGGTTGACGGCCATCACGTGTTCCCAGTCGGCCAGCGAGAGCTGGTCGAGCGGCCCGCCGTTGAAGGCACCGGCGTTATTGACCAACAGGTCGATCTGGCCGAACCGTTCCACTAGCCGCGCAAAGAGCGAATCGACCGCGGCTTCGTCGGTGATGTCGGTGGGCACGGCAAGGGTTTCCACGCCCAGCGATTCCATTTCCTTGGCGGCATCGGCCAGCGATTCGGCGCCGCGCGCCGCCAGCACCAGCGAGGCGCCTTCTTGTGCCAGCCCTCGCGCGATGGCGCGGCCAATTCCTCGATTGGCGCCGGTCACAAGCGCCACTTTGCCAGTGAGCCTACCCATGGTGCCGTTCTCCCAGGCTGCGCAGGTAGTTGCTGCGGTTTCGTATCGGTTCGACCAGATTGGGCAGCAGTGTACCGCAGCCGGCCTGCGCACGCGACGGTCGGCGCAACAGGTTGCAGAGCGGCGCAGCCAAGTGCTTGAAGAACGGGTTCTAACCAGGTGGGCCTTACGGCATGAAGGGCCGGCGAGGACGCTCCGGCTTAGGCTTTTCTGGCTTGGCCGGCGGGGCAAAGCCCAGCGATTCAAAGGCGTTTTCCTGCGTCACCGCCGTGATCTTCACGGCGTCGATGTTCTCGTACGGCAGGATTACGCGGCGGGCCCCCACGGTGTCGGGGGTGGGCCGATCCAACAGCACCAGTTCGTCGGTGCAGAAAAACCCTTCAAAGGGGATTTGCTCGGCCTGGTTCGTTACCACCACGCCTTTGTACGGCACGCCGGGCGGCCAATGTTGAAAGAGTTGCCGCCAAGCAGTGTTGCCGCGGGTGACGTCAGCGGTTGGGGCGGGGCCTTCCAAGACTTCGGGCATGGCATCGACCTGGGGTTGCGTGGGAGCCGTGCCACAGAAAACACTTACGGCGAATCACTTCGGGCATTTGCGCGCTTGCCCGGTACGCCGGCTGCGGCTTGACCCCCCTAGAGGCTCTGCCGAAGTCTAGCACGCAGTGCCGCGCTCGCTGGTGGACGACTGGCCACAGGTCGTGTAGCCCTAGGGCCACAGGCGGGTTGGCGGAAAATTCGGTTTCATCCGCCCAGGCGGCTGTTAGTCCTGTTAAAATACGCAACTTATGAAGCGACGATTGGCGTGCCCCCCGAAGTCGGTATGTTATTTTGGAGGCTTCTGTCGCGTGGCGGAAAAACCACAGAAGCCGGCAGCGTCTTGATTGCCGCTTTCGAGTTTGGAGCGTCTTTCGTTGAGTATCGACCAAGAAACGACCGGCAAACAAACGCACCGTGCCGAGACGAGCACCATCCTGCTCCAGGTGTTCGAGCAGGATCGGCTCCTGCACCAGTTGGAGTTTTCTGAGGTGCTGGAACTGGGCCGGCAGGATAACGGCGAGCCGGACCCGTTTGCGCTGATCAGCCCTCGTCGCCGCGGGGCCACCGCTAGCAAGCGGTTGGTGATCGCTCCGTTGGGCAAGGAGAATATGTCGCGGAGCCACGTGCAGCTTGAGCCGCTGGGCCGCGACCGGATTCGGGTCAAAAACCTGAGCGAGAAACTGGCCCTGCGGCTGCTGGACGACGGCACCGAACTGGCCACCGGCCAGGACTGCGAGCGGTTTCTGCCCATCCGTGTGAGCATTGCCGATCTGGTGGTCCAGATCGGGGCCGAAGATTTCGACATCGATACCGTGCAGACCCTCGGCGAGCAGTCGGTGGCGCCGGGGCAAATCCTGTTGCCGGCTGGCACCATCCGCAGCCTGCCCGAGGTCGATCGCCACACGGCGGTCGAGTGGCTTCGCGCGGTGATTTCGGTGCTGGAGAGTGCCGCCAGCAGTTCCAACTTCTTCGAGGTCGCTGTCCAGGCGGCGATCGACCTGGTGGGGCTGGATACGGCCGGGGTGCTGATGCCCAAGGGCAATTCGTGGCAGCCCGTCGCGGTGACTTCGAGCCGGCGGCACGGCGAGGCGTCGCTCCGCCCCAGCCGGCGGATTCTCGAACACGTGATCCGCGAGAAGAAAGCTTGCTGGCAGTTGCCGCCCGCCTTCTCGTTGGAAGAGTCGCCCAGTTTGATGGGGCTTCAGGCCGTGATCGCCGCGCCCATCCTGAGCCGTACCGGCGACGTGCTGGCGATCTTTTACGGCGACCGCCGGGTCACGATGGGCCTGCCCAACGCGCCGCCGATCAGCGAGGAAGAAGCCAAGCTGGTCGAGCTGTTCGCGTTTGCCGTGGCCAGTGGTCTGGCCCGTCAACAATTGGAACAGCAGCGGTTCACGCTCGAGCAGTTCTTCACGCCCGAGCTGGCTCACCAACTGCAAACGCGGCCCGACCTGCTGGACGGCAAGTCGGCCGAGGTGTCGCTGCTGGTATGCGATATCCGTGGCTTCAGCCGGATCAGCGAACGGCTCGGCTCCACCAAGACGGTGAAATGGATCCACGACATCATGACCGAGATGTCCGATTGCGTGCAGTCGGAAGCCGGCGTGGTGGTGGATTACGTGGGCGATGAAATCATGGCCATGTGGGGCGCGCCCACCGAGCAGCCCGACCATGCCGCTCGGGCTGCCAGGGCCGCCATCGCCATGAGTCTGCGGCTGCCGGAGTTGAACCGCCGCTGGCAGAGCGAATTGGGCGAGCCGCTGGCTGTGGGCATCGGCATCAACAGCGGCGAAGCGCACGTGGGCAACGTGGGCTCGGAACGCCGTTTCAAGTTCGGCCCGCTGGGCGATACGGTGAATATCGCCAGCCGTGTGCAAGGCTGCACCAAGTACCTGCAATGCGATTGCCTGATTACCGGTGACGCGTACCGCCGGCTCGACAATCGCTTCGCCACGCGGCGGCTCTGCCAGGTCCGCGTGTTCAATATCAGCCGTCCGATCGACCTGTACGAACTTTCTTGCGGCAGCGGCGACTGGAGCATGCTCAAGCACCGCTACGAAGAAGCCCTGCAATGCTTCGAGACGGGCGACTTCCGCACGACGGTCCGCCTGCTCGGCGAACTGATCAACACCTTTCCGGACGATGGTCCGTCGCTGGTGTTGTTGTCGCGGGCGGTGGAGGCCATGTCGGAACCCAAGAAGTTCGATCCGGTCTGGAACCTGCTCTCCAAGTAAGCCGATCGCGGCTTTTGCCTTGAGCCTACGTCTGGCTGCTGCCAGGATGCCGCGGTTTTCGCGTGCGCTGCGCGTTAGCGCGCACGGTTTCGCGCGGCCCCCATGGACTGCGCTCGCAACCGGCGGCATGATGAGGGGCGCCCCATCCACGGCACGCGCACTGCCCGCTCGCCGCGGTCACCATTCTGGGAGCCCGATGCAAGCATCATCTGTTGAGGTACTCCAATGACCGAAGAACTGTACCGTCCGGGCTTGGAAGGCATCATTGCTGGCGAAACGGCGATCAGCACGATCACCGGCGGATTGCGTTACCGCGGCTATGCCATTGAAGACCTCGCCGAGAACGCCACGTTTGAAGAGGTCGCCTGGCTGGTGCTGCGTGGCGAAGCGCCCTCGCAGCAGGAACTCGCCGCGATGCGGCAGCGGCTGGCCGACGCCATGAAACTGCCCGAGCCGCTGGTGACACTGCTGGGCAGCCTGCCGGCCGAAACGCCGATGATGGACGTGATGCGCACCGGCTGCAGCGTGCTGGCCCACTGGGACCCCGATGTCTCGGACAACAGCCGCGAAGCGAATCTCCGCAAGGCCGAACGGCTGCTGGCCCAATTGCCGCTGGTGATGGCTGCACGGCACCGGCAGCGGCAAGGGCTGTCGCCGCTCCAGCCCGATCCCAACCTGACGCTGGCCGGCAACATCCTGTACCTGCTTAACGGCCAGAAGCCTTCGGATCGCAGCGTGAAGGCGATGGATCTCTCGCTGATCCTGTACGCCGAGCACGAATACAACGCCTCGACGTTCACCGCCCGCGTAACCTGTTCCACGCTGTCGGATTTGCATTCGGCGGTGGTAGCGGCCATTGGTGCGCTCAAGGGGCCGCTGCACGGCGGTGCCAACGAGGCCGTGATGGATGTGCTCAACGAAGTCGGTTCGCCGGAGAACGCCGAGAAATGGGTGCGCGACGCATTGGCCAACAAGGTCCGCATCATGGGCTTCGGCCACCGCGTGTATAAGACGGGCGACCCGCGCGCGGCTTACCTCAAGCCGCTTTGCCAGGACCTCGCCAAGGAAACCGGCAACGAGCCGATGGAGAAGATGGCCGCCATCATCGAAGACATTGTGGTGGCCGAAAAGAAGCTGCCACCCAACCTCGACTGGCCCAGTGCCCGGCTGTATTACTACCTCGGCTTGCCGATCGACTTGTATACGCCGCTGTTCGTGCTCAGCCGGGTGTCCGGCTGGAGCGCGCACGTGATCGAGCAGCTTGAGAACAACCGGCTGATCCGCCCCCGCGCCCGTTACACCGGCCCGGACCTGCGCAAGTGGCAACCGTTATCCGCCCGCGGCTAATCGCAATCCGCCGCCCTTAAAAGCAAGTGAAGGACCATGAGCTACCGTTACGAAGATATTGCCCAGATGATCGACCATTCGCTCCTCAACCCCACGTTGACGGTTGCGGAGCTGGAGGCCGGTTGCCGGTTGGCCGTCGAGTACGGCGTGGCCAGCGTATGTATCATGCCGTATTACCTGAAGCGGTGCGCGGAGCTGCTGCAGGGTAGCGGCGTGAAGGCGAGCACCACGATCGGCTTCCCGCACGGAGGGCACGCCACGAGCATCAAGCGTGCGGAAGCCTTGGCGGCCCTGGAAGACGGCTGCGAAGAATTGGATATGGTCGTCAACATCTCGCAGGTGCTCAGCGGCAACTGGGGCTATGTGCGCGACGATATCGCGGCCGTGATTGAGCCTGCCCACGCCGCCGGCCAGAAGGTCAAAGTCATCTTCGAGAACTGCTACCTCAAGGATGAGCACAAGATTCGCCTGTGCGAGATCTGCACGGAGTTGAATGCCGATTGGGTGAAGACC
>Ga0180216_1004265_pt1 | contig 10928 bp, 11 predicted proteins | sample eDN3rd37CBELigMG_FD_128879 | JGI IMG/M metagenome (GOLD analysis project Ga0180216, IMG submission 128879) | Enriched Miracle-Growth compost microbial communities from Emeryville, California, USA - eDNA 3rd pass 37_C BE-Lig MG (version 2)... ...
AGGGCCGCATCACCGGCATGGATCTCTCCGCCGCCAGGGCAGCGCCCGGCGTGCTGGCCATCGTCACGGCCGAGAATGCGGGCCCGCTTGGGAAGGGCCAGTGGAACACCGCGAAGCTGCTGGGCGGGCCGGAGATCGACCACTATCACCAGGCCATCGGCGTCGTGGTGGCCGAGACCTTCGAGCAGGCCCGCGCCGCCGCATCGCTAGTCCGCGTGGACTATACCCCGGCCGAAGGCGCTTTCGATCTCGCCGCCGCCCAGGATTCCGCGAAGAAGGTGGACCAATCCGCGACCGCGGTGGGCGACTTCGAAGGGGCCTTCGCCGCGGCGGCGGTACAACTCGACGCCACCTACACCACGCCCGACCAGTCGCACGCGATGATGGAGCCACACGCCTCCATCGCCGCCTGGGTCGGGGACCGGCTGGTCGTCTGGACTTCCAACCAGATGGTCAACTGGAGCACGGGCGATCTGGCCAGGACGCTGAACATGCCAAAGGAGAAGGTGCGCCTCATCTCGCCCTTCGTCGGCGGCGGCTTTGGCGGCAAGTTGTTCCTGCGCGCCGACGCGCTGCTGGCGGCGCTCGGTGCCCGCGCGGCGAGGCGCCCGGTGAAGATCGCGCTGGCCCGGCCGCTGATGATGAACAACACCACGCATCGGCCCGCGACCATCCAGCGCATCCGCATCGGTGCAAGGCAGGATGGCAGGATCACCGCCATCGCGCATGAAAGCTGGTCGGGGGACCAACCGGGCGGCCAGCCCGAGATCGCCGCCGATCAGACGCGACTGCTCTATGCGGGCGCAAACCGGCTGACGCAGCTTCGCCTTGCCGTGCTGGACCTGCCGGAAGGCAATGCCATGCGCGCGCCGGGTGAGGCGCCGGGCCTGATGGCGCTGGAGATCGCCATGGACGAGATGGCGGAGAAGCTGGGTATCGATCCCATCGAGTTCCGCATCAGCAACGACACCCAGGTGGACCCGAACAATCCGGACCGCCCCTTCTCCAAGCGCCAGTTCGTGGAATGCCTGCGCATCGGGGCTGAGCGATTTGGCTGGGATAGGCGGAACGCGCGGCCTGGGCAGGCCCGCAATGGACGCTGGCTGACCGGAATGGGCGTGGCTGCGGCATTCCGGAACAATCTGGTGATGAAATCGGGGGCGCGGGTGCGGCTCGACAGCCGCGGCGAGGTCACGGTCGAGACGGACATGACCGACATCGGCACGGGGAGCTATACCATCATCGCCCAGACCGCCGCCGAGATGATGGGCGTGGGCATGGACAAGGTCACGGTCCGCCTGGGCGATTCGAGCTTTCCGGTTTCGGCCGGCTCGGGCGGGCAGTGGGGCGCCAACAGTTCCACGGCGGGTGTCTATGCGGCCTGTGTAAAGCTGCGGGATGCCGTGGCGCAGAAGGTGGGCTTCAACTCCGCGGATGCGGTGTTCGCGGACGGGCAGGTCCGGGCGGGTAACCGGAGCGTGCCGCTGGCCCAGGCTGCGGGCCAGAACGGCCTGGTCGGGGAGGACACCATCGAGTTCGGCGACCTCGACAAGCGCTATCAGCAGTCCACCTTCGGGGCGCATTTCGTGGAGGTCGGCGTGGACGCCGCGACGGGCGAGGTCCGGATCCGGCGCATGCTGGCCGTTTGTGCCGCCGGGCGCATCCTGAACCCCATGACCGCACGCAGTCAGGTCATCGGCGCCATGACCATGGGCGTCGGTGGAGCGCTGATGGAGGAACTGGCGGTCGACAAGCGCCACGGCTTCTTCGTCAACCATGACCTCGCGGGCTACGAGGTGCCGGTGCATGCCGACATCCCGCACCAGGAGGTGATCTTCCTGGACGAGATTGACCCGGCTTCGTCGCCCATGAAGGCCAAGGGTGTCGGAGAACTCGGCCTCTGTGGTGTCAGTGCCGCTATTGCCAATGCGGTCTACAATGCCACCGGCGTGCGCGTGAGGGACTATCCGATCACTCTGGACAAGCTGATCGAGCGCTTGCCACAACCGGCCTGAGCGCATGGGCGGAGGAGTCCTCTGCTGCTCACATCCTGAGGAGGGCCAGCCGCGGTCCTCCTCCAGGCGGCCCACAGTGCGCCGCCATTCTTCCGCACAGGCTTAAGGACAGGGTGAGCCCGCGCCCAGGGTTGCTCCACAAGCAGCCTACGAAGTTGCCCCGCAACTCGCCGCCTACACCGATGAAGTTCTTTTCGGCGAGGCCTGGCGGCGGCAGGGGATCAGTCCACGGGACCGGAGCATTAGGGCGGCCCGGTGCAGGAGATCTGGCCCGGCGACGTCGTCTGGTTCCCGCCGGGCGTCAAGCACTGGCACGGCGCTACCTCCTCGAGTGCCATGAGCCAAGTCGCCATCGCCGAAGCGCTGGATGGCGCAAGCGTCACCTGGATGGAGCACGTTACCGACGAGCAGTACGCCCAGGGATCTGGCATCCAACTCGTCCCATTGTGTCCTCGGCCTCGCCACCGATGTGGTATCCGAACGCGAAGTCAGAGGATGATGGAGCGCGGACGCCTAAAAGAAGAATGAGAGCAGGTTCATCTTGCTTCAGCTTCATGCAGAAAAGGATCGCACCGCAACTGGATGGAGCTACTGCATCTATCTATTTTTCAATGCCCTAACCCCTGCCAAGGCATGCTGATCTTGGTATCCCGTGCGAAGCGGGTGGTGAGCGGTGAAACGCCCCAATGCCGCCTTTGGGCCGCTGGCGACCTAACCCGGACCTTCGGTCCCTGCGCCGCGAGGGCTGGTCGTCAGTCTCGCCCGTCTGCCTGTTCGGATGGCGGCCCGATCGGGGGGCCTGGGCGCTTCGCGCTCTCGATGATCGCTTCCCAGGACTTGCCCTTCGCCCTCAGGAATTCGATCGAGGGGCCGTCCTCGCTTCCGTAGATCCTGACTGTCCGCTCGTAGATGCGAGTCCGGTACGGCTCCGGCGTCAGCTCCTTGAAGAGAGCGGCCAACCGCCTGCGCTCCGCGTGCACGGCCCGTGCGATGGTCTCGGTGGACGCGCCGTCGCGCCGCATCTCGGCGACGCGCTCATGCAGGTCGCGTACGGCTTGCTCGTAGCGAGAACGTAAGGTCATCGATAGGGCGTCCTGCGTGGCCTGGCGCAACGGGACGATCTTGGAGCGTGCAACGTCGGCTTTCCACCCATTCCGGCAACTCGGGACGCCGCCTATGCACGCTAATCTCGGTTTAGCGTGCCGAGGGCCGAGCCAGGGGCGGGCTGCCCGATTTAGCGAGCCCACACTGGGCCTTGGTGTATTCACGCCCTCGACCTTTCGACCGGTCGGTCCATCGGCGAAGGTGGATAGCAAGCCGCCTGCACTTCGCTTCCCCTTGGCAGGGCCGGCAGGGTGAGTGGCGGGGGATTTGGGCAGGCGGCGGGCGGTCGCCCTACTGGCCACCCCTGCCCTGCAGGGCGTGCTGCCAGCCTCTCGCGGTGGGAGGCCGGCTCGACAGAACGTGGCGAGAGCCGTGCACGTGGCCTAGGAGCCGGGCAGTCTTGCAGTTGTCGTATTATTGAGAATATTCTAACATTTTGGTTGATAAATTCTGAGGAGAAGTGCGTGATGGTAGAAGATGCGCAGCGGACACGGGCAGAACTGCGGCGCGAGCGGCGGGAGCGTGTTATCCAGCGCGCCAAGATTGCCTTCGGCGGCGAGATTCTCGATGGCGCAGTGCTGGAACTCTCCCGCGGCGGCGCGCGCCTCTATCTCCGCAGGGCCGCAGCAATACCCGCGCAGGTGCAGTTGCATCTGCCTGATGGCACGATTGTAGTAGCCCGGCAGCGTTGGCGGCAGGACGAACACATCGGCTTTGCCTTCGCTCCGTGCGCCGCCGACCGAGACCCCACGAGCCCTCCGGCGCGGCTTGCTGGGCCCGCAGCGTAGGACACCGCTAAACGGGACGGGCGCAGCTTCTGGCGGAGCCGCACCTCTTGTTCCAGTGAAGAGGGTAAGGGGCGCGTGGCGCCCGGCGGCGGAACGGCTGACAGGACCAGGTCTGGCGCGGGCGGGCCGGCTGAACCAGCGCCTGAATAGCCACCTCCGTATCGTCCGCGCTCCGGACCTGGAGGCTGTCCTCCAGTAGGTCATGCGCCATACTTGGCCGCGCCCTCAGTTCCGCATCATCGGTTGCCACATTTACGGTAGCGACGGAATTGATCGGCCTGGCTCGTAGCCAAGGCTTCCGCATCAAGGGCAACCTGCACAAGGTCACCTGGTCACACCAAAGAACAAAGCGCCCGAGGAGAACCACGTCCATGCCCTTGTCGTCGCGTCGCCAGATCCTGGCCGCCAGCACTCTGCTGCTGACCGCAGCACCCCGGCCTGGACGCGCCGAGGACTATCCATCCCACACGATCACAATGGTGGTGGGCTATCCGCCCGGCGGCATCAGCGACACCACGACCCGCCTGATCGCACAGAGGATGGAACAGGAGCTGGGCCAGCCAATGGTGGTGGAGAATCGCGCCGGTGCCGCGACGGCCCTGGCCTCCACCTATGTCACGCAGGCCAAGCCGGATGGTTACACACTGCTGATGGGTGCCACCACCCTGGCCATCAACCCCACCCTGCAGCCAAACCTCGAGCCGCGGGATCCGCAGAAGGCACTGGCGCCTGTCGGGATGGGCTACCAGTCCGCCTTCGTGCTGCATGTCCATCGCGACCTGCCGGTGAGATCCGTGGCCGAGCTGATCGCTTATGCCAAGGAAAACCCGGGCAAGCTGAACTTCGGCAGCTCCGGCAATGGCGCGGTGAATCACCTGGCCCTGGCGCGGTTCAACAATGCAGCGGGCACCGACCTGCAGCACGTGCCCTATCGCGGCGGGGCGCCGGCGCTGATCGACCTGCGGACCGGGCGCATCCAGGGCATGTTCTCGGCCGTGCTGGAGGCCCTGCCGGCGGTGCGGGAAGGCGCCACCCGCGCTCTGGGCGTCAGTTCGGCGGAGCGTGTCGCGCTCTTGCCGGAGGTGCCGACCGTGGCGGAAACCGTGCCGGGATTCGAGGCGGTTTACTGGCAGGCGCTGTTCGCGCCCGCTGGCACGCCGCAGCCCATCCTGAAGCGCCTCGAAGCCGCGCTGCACATGGCGACGGAAGACGGGGCCCTGCGGGCGCGTCTGGCGGAGCAAGGGGTGACGCTACAGAGCGGCGACGCGGAATTTCTCCGCCACTTCCTGGCACAGGAAACGGAAAGCTGGGGCGCGGTGATCCGGGCGGCGCATATCCGCATGGAGTAGCCGTCTGCTCCGGCGGTTGCGCCATTCACGGCCCGGCGGGCCACCCGCCGCACTTCCCTCGATGCGATCGCCCCGGAAGGCCTTCTTTGTCCATTTCCTATGGACAGCCCATCGGCCGGAGGTGACCCGCCCGCCGGTCACGGCGGCGGATCGTCTATGGAGGCGGCAGCAGACCGGCCTTCCGGGCGCGGGCGACGACATGCGCGACCGAGTCCGGGCGCCAGGTGGTGTCGCCCCGCGGTGTCCGCTCGCGGATCGCCTCCAGCCGCTCGCCAGTCCAGCCGGGCACGCCTAACGCCTTTTCATCCCTGCAGGACAGACGAGGCGTCGTCGGCAGGAAATGCCGCTACACCAGATCGGTGCTGGCGATGAAGCTGAGAAGGGCAGTCAGCAGGCCGAGGATCACCAGGGCGAGGATGGCCAGCAGGCTGGTCAGCAGGGTTCGATCGGCGGCGCTCTGGCCCGCGCCAGCACTCGCCGAGGGGAGCGGCGCAATGAAGCTGCGCAAAGACTGTGCGCTCTGAGGCGCAACAGAGCTTACCTTTGCGTGCGGCGCAGAGAGGGATTTGCGCTCCATACGATAGAAAATCGTTGCGATCCCGGTGTGTTTCGGTGTAGTCGCTTACGCCGTGGACGCAAGGGCGTGAGAGCGGCCGCAGTTCTGACCCGGCGACCCGTTCTGTCCAGAAACCTCGTTTTGCGGTCACCCCTACCTTCGCTGGGAAGTAGATGTGCCACTCCAGACCTTCTGGGCAGAAGGGAACTTAACCGTACCACCGAATTTCTGCACCATCCCTTGCTTACTCGCAATGAGTGATGCAGGTCGTCACGTGCAGCTGAAACGAACGGGACGTCCGACGGTTCTCCAGGACAGGTTCGTGCGCGCGAGCCAGGGCAGAGCCACAACTTGGGAGGACTCAAATGAATAAAAAGTCGACTGAGGATAAATCGTCTGCAGCCACCGACCGGCACGAGGAAGCCAAGCACCTCGCGGAAGAGGCAATGGAAGAGTTCAGCCAAGGCAACAAGGCCGAAGGCAAATTCGTGCTCGACGAGGCGCGCAAGCTCGATCCGTCAGCGGTTGAAGAAGTCGCCAAGAGGCAGCAGAAGGGCTGACCTGCGCATCCTCTCGGAAGCTTCACGGAAGGCCGTACATCGCTCGCCCGGCCTGTAGTTCGCCAGTGTTTAGAGGCTAGCTAATAGAGGCCGACGCTCGTTCGGAGGCGCTCAATTATGAGCGTCTCCGCCACGGCCACGAGTTGGTCTAGCTCGCGCAGATCCTACCGGCATTGCCCTGGACCCAGAATTTTCATCAGGTCTGCGGAGGGAAGGGGAGCGGATGATCCACGCTTTGCATCGCTAGCACGGCGCTGAGCCGGCCCCCGTACCAGGGCAAGGTTCTGTGCGGTGTTGATCAGGCCGACATGGGAAAAGGCCTGCGGGAAGTTGCCCAGCTGGCGCCGGGCCCGCGGGTCGTATTCCTCGGCCAACAAGCCAACATCGTTGCGGATGCTAAGGAGCCGCTCGAAGATCTCCGCAGCTTCATCGCGGCATCCCATAAGGGTGAGGGCGTCCGCTAACCAGAACGTGCAGGGGAGGAACGCGCCCTCGCTGCCCGCCAGACCGTCAACACCCGTTTCCGTCCGATAGCGCGCCACAAACCCGTCGGCCATCAGTTCGCGCTGAATGGCCTCGACAGTGCCAACAACGCGCGGGTCGTCCGGCGGCAGGAAGCCGACAATCGGCATCAACAGCAGCGATGCATCGAGCTGCTCGCCGCCATAATATTGCACGAAGCTGTTGCGCCTCGCGTCGTAACCATTCCTGCAGATATCGTCGTGGATCCGGGTGCGCAGCGCCCGCCATGCCTCAACGGGACCCTCGAGGTTATTCTGCTCGACGCCCGAGATAGCACGGTCGACGCCGACCCAGGCCATCATCTTGGAGTGGGTGAAGTGGCGCCGTGGGCCGCGCACTTCCCAGATCCCGTTGTCCGGTTCACCCCATTTTTCAGCAATGAACGTCATCAGCACCTTCTGGACGCGCCAAGCGTCGGCGTCCGGCTCCACGTGATATTTGCGGGCGACGTGCAGCGCATCCATCAACTCGCCATACACGTCGAGCTGGAACTGATCCTGTGCGCCATTGCCGATCCGCACAGGCCGGCTTTCCTCGTATCCCCTCAGCCAGGGCAACTCCAGCTCGGGCAGACGACGCTCACCCGTCAGCCCATACATGATCTGCATCTCCTCAGGCCGACCTGCAGCGGAGCGCAGCAGCCAGCGTCGCCAGGCCACCGCTTCTTCCGTGTAGCCTGAGCTTAAGAGGGAGTAGAGGGTCAGAGTGGCGTCGCGGATCCAGCAGTAACGGTAATCCCAATTGCGCTCACCACCGATCGCTTCGGGCAGCGAGGTCGTGGGCGCGGCGGCGATCCCGCCGGTTGGGCTGTAGGTCAGTGCCTTGAGGGTGATGAGGGAACGCCGCACCGCCTCGGCCCAGGACCCCTCGTAAGTGCATCGGCTTGACCAGTCACGCCACCACCGGGCGGTGCATTCGAGCAGCACCTCGGGGTGCTGGACAGGAGGCTCGGGGCGGTGAGATCTGTACCAGCATAAGGAGAATGGTAGGCTCTGCCCCTCTCGCACGGTGAAATCGGCCGCCGTGGTGAAGTTCTCGTTCTGCAGATCGACCGGCGACCACAGTTGCAGCGCATCCGGCCCTGCGATGACCTGCAGGCCGTAAGGACGCCGCTTTGCCCAGGGGACAATATGGCCGTAGTCAAAGCGGAAGACCGCCTCCATGTGCATCCGGACCTCGCCCCGGACACCACGCACGATGCGGGCGATATCGACTTCCTCATCGGCTGAGGGCAGCGGCATGAAGTCAGTGACGACGACCACCCCCGTGTCTGTCTCGAACTCGGTGTCCAGGATCAACGTGCCGTCGCGGTAACGGCGCGACACCGAGCGGACCGCTCCCGCGGGCGCGATCTTCCACCGCCCATTCTCAGGCCTGCCCAGGAGGGCTGCGAAGCAGGCTCCGCTATCGAAGCGCGGAGCACAGAGCCAATCGATCGAGCCGTTCCGACCAACCAGGGCGGCCGTGAAGGTATCGCCGAGCAGCGCATAGTCCTCGATCCGCAACGCCTCCGCCTGGCGGATACCGGTGTCCGGCACGGCAGCCTTCTGGCTTGCCTTATCCATTGTCACGGAACCCGGGATAGAGTGCCATGCCGCCATCGACGAACAGGGTGGTGCCCGTGACGTAGTCGGACTGATCCGAGGCAAGCCAGACAGCCGCCCTGGCTACATCCTCCGGCCTACCGATACGTCCATAGGGGATAAGGTCTAGCAGGCGTCGGAGCGCCTCCGGCGTGTCCCAGGCTGCACGATTGATCTCTGTCTGGATGGCGCCGGGAGCAATGCCATTGACACGAATTCCCCGCGCGGCGACCTCCTGGGCCAGGCTCTTCATCATCAGCATGATGCCGCCCTTGGAGGCCGCGTAGTTGACATGCCCTGCCCAGGGAATCACCTGGTGCACCGAATTCATGCAAATGATCTTTCCGGCTGCCGCAGAACGCTCAGGGTCGCGGCCTTGCCGGTCGAAAATTCGGATGGCTTCACGGGCGCAAAGGAATTGGCCGGTGAGGTTCACATCGAGCACCCGTTGCCATTCTTTGAGGGTCATTTCGGCAAAGCCGGCATCGCGCTGGATCCCGGCATTGGCCACCAGGATGTCCAGCCGCCCAAAACGGTCCAGCAGCGCACCGTACATCGCCTGGGCCTCGTCCTCGCGGGACACGTCGGCCTGTAGCGCGATTGCCAAGTTGCCCTCGCGCTCGACCATAGCAACGAGCCTATCCGCAGCTTGAGCGTCCGATAGGTAATTGATCCCGACCGCCGCGCCGGCTGCCGCAAGCGCCAGCACCACCGCGGTACCGATGCCGCCATCGCCGCCCGTTACAAGCGCAACCTGGCCTTCCAAGGGCCGCAGCGAATTTGCTGTGATGGCACACCCCCCGAAATGATCTGTTGGCTGAATGGGCCCTTCTGAGAGCCGGCAACACAACAGCCGCCGTTATCCGATACGCCTGTACGTCTTGCGCTCTGCACGAGGGGAACGCGCCAGCAGGAAGGCCGTTTCCGGCCTTCGAGGCGCGCATGGAGCGGGATTTGCGGCATCATCGGTTTCCAGCATCGCCCATTCCGCAGCCTTCAGGCCGCTGGCCACCGGCAATCTGGCGCGGCCCGCGCTGGAGGAGGAGGGGGTCGCCGATGCGCTACACAGCGTGGGCACGCTCACGGAGGAGAGTCAGGAAGCGGAGCATCGGGCGCGCTGTCCTTGGAGCAAGGTGCCCGTGCTGGAACATGACCGCTTCTCCCTCTCCGAAACGGTCGCCAGGGCCCGCTTTCCTATCAGACTGTCGCGTGTGTCGACCCGAAGGCGACCTTCGTGCCCGCCGCCTGTAGGACCGGTGCTGGCGGGCAAGCGGATATTGCTGACCCGCGACTGGGAGCGGCGGCTCTGCGCCCATCTCCGACGTCCGGCCGCCATCCCCGCCTTCCCTGAAACGGATATCAGATCGTTCGGCTCTGCAAGGGAGGGGGTTGTTCATTCGCGCGGCTTGCCAAACTGCCAACGGAGATGGGCTCGTACCGTCGGCCATTCGGCCGCGATGATGCTGTAAACGCACGTATCGCGCAGCGTGCCGTCCTTGGTGTGCTGATGGCTCCGAAGCACGGCGTCCAGCTTGGCCCCGAGGCGCTCGATGGCCCGGCGGCTCGCCTGATTCATGAAGTGTGTTCGCAGCTCTACGGCGATGCAGCCGAGGCTTTCGAACGCGTGCGAGAGCAAAAGCAGCTTGGATTCAGTATTGATCGGCGCCTTCTGAACGCACTTCGCGTATCAGGTGCCGCCAATCTCCACCCGCAGGTTGGCCGCGTCGATGTTCAGGAAATTGGTCATCCCGACCTCCTGTGATGTTGCCCATTCGATGACGGCAAAGGGAAGCATCGAGCCTGCCGCCTGCATGCCCAGGCGCTTTTCGATGTCCTGAGCCATGCGCTGGGGCTCTGGCACGCCGGTGTATCAGAGCCGCCACAGCTCGCCGTCCTTGGCTGCGGCGATCAACCCGGTTCCATGGCCCGGCTCAAGCAGCTCCAAGCGGACGTGTAACTCCTCCAGAGTGACCGGTTGGAAGCGACCGACATGGGACTGGGGCATGGGACACCTACTCGTACGAAACCGAGGCAGGGTTAGAAACATATGTTGCAGAAATCCCCTATGACTGCAACGAATGTATCATTGGAGCGCATGAGCCAAGGGCAGGCAATGCCCAGGCGGTCCGAGGCGTCCGTGCGCGTGGTTCAGAAACCAGGAATTCTGCACCGCCGCCCAAAGACAGGTGGATCAATAGCTCAGCTGTTGCAGATGGCCGGCGCGCACGTGGAGCGCCTGCCCCCTAAGCTCGAGCTGGTAAAACGGCCGACCTCCAGGCGCGCGCGGCCGAGGCGAAACGGTGAGGGCAGCCAAGGCGCCCGCCCGGCCGGCGCTGCCGCGCCGGGCGCGGCGGGCCAGAGGTGACCCGCCTGCCGGTCACCGCAGTGGATCGGCCTGCGGGGCCGGCACAGGCCGGCCTTCCAGGCGCGGGCGACGACATGCGCGACCGA
>Ga0180216_1004268_pt1 | contig 10912 bp, 9 predicted proteins | sample eDN3rd37CBELigMG_FD_128879 | JGI IMG/M metagenome (GOLD analysis project Ga0180216, IMG submission 128879) | Enriched Miracle-Growth compost microbial communities from Emeryville, California, USA - eDNA 3rd pass 37_C BE-Lig MG (version 2)... ...
CAGCCCCCTTGCGACTAACGATACTCTTAGGTATCGTTTTAATGTTGCCGGCGACGCTGCGACGTGATCGGCCTGCCTTGTCGGCAGCCGCGCCCGCTTTGACCTGGAGTTCACGCATGTCGATAACCGCCAAAATTAATCCGGAAGAGCTGGCGCGGATGGTTGAGCCCGCCCGCGTGCATCGCCGAATCTACACGGACCCCGAGATCTTTGAACTCGAAATGTCGCGCATTTTCGGCACGGCGTGGGTCTATGTCGGCCATGAGAGCCAGATCAAGAAGCCGGGCGAGTATTTCACCGCGCGCGTCGCGCGTAAGCCGCTGGTGATCGTGCGCGCGGCCGACGGATCGATCCGCGCGCTGCATAACCAGTGCGCCCACCGCGGCGCCATGGTGGTTGCCAACGATGCCGGCTGCACCGACGAATTCCAGTGCTGCTATCACGGCTGGACCTATCATCTCGACGGCCGGCTGAAGGCGGTGCCGCTCAACAACGGCTATCCGGAAGACTTCGACACCAAGAACCCGAAGACCGCGATGGTGCAGGTGCCGCGCGTCGAAAGCTATCGCGGCTTCATCTTCCTGAGCCTCGCCTCGGAAGGTCAGAGCTTCGAGGACTTCCTCGGCTACATGAAGACCTCGCTCGACGACATGGTCGACCGCGCGCCCGACGGCGAGCTTGAGGTCGCCGGCGGCGTGTTCAAGCACACCTATGACGGCAACTGGAAGCTCTACCTCGAGAACCTGTGCGACGCCGCGCATCCCTGGTACACGCACCGCTCCTCGATCGCCGCCGCGCAGCAGCAGAAGGACGACGTGTTCAGCGACGGCACCGGCGAGATCGCCATCCGTCAGATGCGGCAGAACGGCGCGCCCTATTCGTTCTGGGAGAACCAGGTCGGCATCTGGACCTACGCCAACGGCCACAGCTATCTCGGCGACTATCACGACGATTCAAAGCTCGTCGCGGCGCTGAACGACACGACCTTCCGCGAGTATCACAGCGCGATGGAGGCCAAGAAGGGCAAGGCCGAGACCCAGCGCATCATGGAAGTGCGCCGCTGGAACAGCAATTTCTATCCGAACATGTCGATGATGAGCCAGTTCCAGCAGCTGCGCGTCATCCATCCCATCTCGGTGAACAAGACCGTCGTGCACACCTACTGCTTCAAGCTCAAGGGCGCGCCGGAGCAGATGTTCCGCAACACCATCAGCTTCGCCAATGTCGTCAACGGCACCGGCTCGCTGGTGCTCACCGACGACCTCGAGATCTACAACCGCGTCACGCTCGGCCTGTCGAGCCAGGGCGCCGAATGGCTGGAGATCGGCCGCGGCTTCACCACCGACGAACCGGATCCGCATGGCGGGCGCAAGGGCAAGAACTCGACCAGCGAAGTCTACATCCGCAACATGTTCAAAGCCTGGCGCGGCTATATGCTCGGTGACAGCGACACCGGCGCCAAGAAGCAGGTGGCCTGATCATGCTCGACAAGACCAAGAAGACGCCCGTGCTGCCGGACGCAACGCTCGACGTGCGCCCCTACGAGACCTTCCTCATCCATGAAGCCCGTCTCCTCGACGAAGGCTTCTTCGACGACTGGGTGGCGCTGTTCACCGAGGATGCGCGCTACTGGGTGCCGATCGAGGCCGGCCAGGCCGATCCGTTCGAGACGGTGTCGCTGATGTATGACGATCGGCGCCTGTTGGAGACGCGCGTGCGCCGCCTGTCCGACCCGCGCATCTACTCGCAGGAGCCGCGCTCGCGCACCAGCCGCACGGTGACCAACGTCACCATCGAGCCGTCGACCGGCGAGCCGGGCGTTGTCGTGCGCTCGAAGTTCGTGCTGGTCGAATATCGGCGCGAGGATCAGCGGCTCTTCGCCGGCACCTACATCCATCGCCTGATCGGCGAAGGCAACGCCATGCGCATCGCTATGAAGAAGGTCGAGCTCGTCAATTGCGACGCGCCGCTCGACGGCCTCGTCGTACCGTTCTGATACGGCCGTCCCTGTCATTCCGGACGCCGCCTAGCGGCGATCCGGAATCCAGAACCACTAAAATAGAATGAGGCTGGATTCCGGATCACGCGTGCGGCGTGCCCCGGAATGACTGTCAGGGCTTGGCGGCCGCCAAATAGCCCGCCACCGGGCTCGCCCGCTCCGCTTTCGCAGTGGCCGACACGCGCAGCACGTAGCCCAGCACTTCGGCGACGGCGCGGTAGAGCTTCTCCGGAATTTCGGCCTCCAACTCGACCTGCGACAATGCGGCGGCAAGCTGCGGGTTTTCGTGCAGCGGCACGCCGTGTTCGCTTGCGAGTTCGACAATGCGTTCGGCGAGATGATCGTGGCCGATGGCGGTGACGCGCGGCGCGTTCGGCCGCTCGTATTCCAGCGCGACGGCGATCTTGCGCGGGCTCATGTCTTGCTGTCCAGGAACATGCCGGGTTGGGCGGCCGTTGGCGGTGCCGCCGCTGCGGCGTTGGTGCAGGCGAGCGTGCCAGGCTCGAGGTCCGCGTCGCGCAGCGAAGCTTCGAGCTGCGCCAGATGGTCGTTGAACAGCGCCGCGCTGTCCGCCCGCTCAGCGCGCAAGGTGACCGATGTGCGACCGCCGACCAGCGCGATATGCGCGTTGACACGGCCGAGCGGCTCGATGTCGATGGCAAAGCTCGCGCGCCAGGCAGGCTTGCCGGCTTCCGTCTCGCTCCCCGCGCCGTCCCGTTCGATGCGGAATTGCGCCACGGCGGTGCCCTGCGGCGTCGTCATCGGAATATCGAAGAGGAGATGGCGGCCGTCGGCGCCGGGCTTGGCCGCGGGCGCATCGCCGTCCGGCAGCGAAGCCACCTGCAACAATGTCTGGCGCGCGATCGCCGCCTCGGTGCGATCCAGCAGATGCTGCGCCAGGCTGGGGCCGGCGATGTTGTCCGGCAAAGCGGCTGCGACCGGCGCCTGGGCCACGGTCGGGCCGTTGCGAAAGGGCGGCGGCGGCGCCTGCCTGACATCCATGGCGGCGCGCGCGACCGCCGCGCCCAACCCCGCCTTTGCCGGCGCCGTCTCGACCTGCTCGTCGTCGCGCCATGCGGTCAGCGCGCGGCGCATGAGGCCGAGCGCGAGGTTGAGGCCCGTGAGCTGCGTCTGCGGCGGCGCGTTCGCCCCGCCCTCGCCCGCGACGAGCCCGGATTGCATGAGCGCGGCCTTGATCTCTCCGGCGCTGACCGTCTGCTTGCTCGTAGCGTCGAGCGGCGCGGCCAAAAGCTGGCGGGCGATGGCAACCACCGGCGCGGGCAGCGGCTGGCCGCTTTTCATGAGCGCCGTCAGATCGGCATAGAGCGGCGCGAGGCCGTTCTGCCGCGCCGCCGCGTCGCCGACAATCCAGGCGGCGACCTGCTGCGCCGACAGCGGGCCAGGCGCTTGCGCCGCTGGCTGCGGCGGCGCGTTCGCTAGGACGGAGGTGACCGTCGCCGTGGGATGGGCCGCGGTGCCGCCGATCGTCACCTCCACCCGCGTGCCGGGCACGAGCGCCGCGTCCGTCGGCACGGTCAAGACGCCGCTCGGGAGCTGCAAGCGCGCCGTCGAAGCGTCCACCATGCCGAGCACGGTCGCGGCCACGACCTCGCCGGGGCTGAAGCGGGGCGCCGCCACTTGCGGCATGGGACTGATGGGGGATGACGCCGTGACGACGGCCATGGTTCGCGACTTCGCTGATGCGCTGCGCGAGACCCTACGCGTCGGCCGTTGATGACTTGTTAACCGTTTTGGCGCGGCCGGCGCGTCAGATATCCCGGCCTTCGACCTTCTGCTGCAGTTCCTTCACGAGATCCGGAATGCGCTGCAGACGCGGATAGACCTCGAGGGCGCGGCGATAGGCATCCAGCGCGCGCTTGTCGTCGCCGACGTCCTGAAGAATCAGGCCCAGGCCCGACAGCGCGCCGAAATGGCGCGGCTCGCGCCGGAGCACCTCGCGGATGTCCGAGATCGCGTGGCCGTAGTCCTTTTTCATGTAGTAGAGCGTCGCGCGCCGATTCCAGCCTTCGACATAGTCGGGCTTGATGGCGATGATGCCGTCGAGCAGCTTGATGGCGAGATCGAGGTCTTTCTGCTCGACCGCCGTGCGCACGCGGGTCATCAGCAGATTCGTGGTGTCGCTGGGGGAGACGATCCAGACCGCCCAGATGCGCTCTTCGACCGCCTTGGCGCTTTCCTCGTTGGGCGCCGCCTTCAGCGCGCCGAACAGAAAGTCGAGATTTCGGAGACGATCGCCTTTGGGCGCCTGCGGCAGCTTCGCCGGCGGCCCGACCACGTCATCGGGGGCGGCCTGCGCGGGCGCAGCCGACAATCCGGCGAAAAGCGCCGCGGCCAGCAGGGAGGCGAGGAATCGTGTGCCCATGGATAGAGGTTAATCTCTCTATCCATTGCGGCCAAGATGCGACGCGCCGCGCCGGACAAATAAGGGCGCCCGAAGGCGCCCCGATCGTCCGCGGCCGGCGTCGCCGGCCTATGCGCAGCCTTAGCCCTGACGCGCCTTGAAGCGGCGGTTGGTCTTGTTGATCACGTAGACGCGGCCCTTGCGCCGCACAAGGCGGTTGTTGCGGTGCCGGCCACGCAGGGATTTCAAAGAGTTACGGACTTTCATGACAATCTCTGAAGGCTGTTTGACCGGGTTTCTAAGGGAGGGGGACCCCCCTGTCAATGTAAACGGGCTCTGGTGTTAGATTACGCCGCCCCGGCATCCGAATCGGGGGAAATCCGGGAGGCCGAGGGCCATGCAAAGAAGTACCGAGCGTTTTCTGACCACCCATACCGGCAGCCTGCCCCGCCCGGACGACCTGATCCGGATCATGTACGCCAAGGAAGAGGGCGTGCCGGTGGAACCCGCGGCGCTGGCCCTCCAGATCAAGGCCGCCGTGGCCGAGGTGGTCAAGAAGCAGGCCGCCTCGGGCGTCGACCTCGTCAATGACGGGGAAATGTCGAAGCCCTCCTATGCCACCTACATCAAGGACCGTCTCAACGGCTTCGGCGGCACCGGCAACACCTTCATCTATCAGGACGTCCACGAGTTCCCGCGGCTGGAACAGAAGGTCTTCGGCGACCCCGGCCGCTCGCGGCGCAAGACGCCGGCCTGCAACGGCCCGATCTCGGTGCGCGACCGCGTCTCCCCGAAGACCGACGCCGACAACTTGAAGGCCGCGCTCGCGGACGTGACGGCCGTCGGCGGCTTCATGAGCGCCGCCTCGCCCGGCGTCGTGTCGCTGTTCTTCCGCAACGACTACTACAAGGACTTCGAGAGCTACATCTACGCCATCGCCGACGCGATGCGTGACGAGTACGAGACCATCGCCGAGGCCGGCTTCGTGGTGCAGATCGACTGCCCGGACTTGGCGATGGGCCGGCACATCCAATATGCCGATCTCGATCTCGCGGGTTTTCGCAAGCGCGCGCAGCTGCACATCGAGGCGCTCAACCACGCGGTCGCCAACATCCCGGCCGAACAACTGCGCATGCATCTGTGCTGGGGCAACTACGAAGGGCCGCACCATTACGACGTGCCGCTCGCCGACATCATCGATGTCGTCTTCAAGGCCAAGCCGGTCGCGATCTCGCTCGAGGCGGCCAATCCGCGCCATGCGCACGAATACACCGTGTTCGAGAAGGTGAAGGTGCCGGACGGCAAGGTGCTCATTCCCGGCGTCATCGAATCGAAGTCGAACTTCATCGAGCATCCGGAAGTCGTCGCGCAGCGCATCAGCCGCTATGCGAACCTCGTCGGACGCGAGAACGTCATTGCCGGCTCCGACTGCGGCTATGGCACCTGGGTCGGCCAGGCCGCGGTCGATCCCGATGTCGTGTTCGCCAAGCTTGCCGCCATGGCGGAGGGCGCGCGCATCGCCAGCAAGCAGTTCTGGAAATCGTGAGCCCATCATTCCAGGACGCATGCAGCGCTGCGAAATTGGACTCCAGCGGCACGACTGTAACTCAGTGCGTGGTTCTGGATTCCGGGTTCCGGCCGGCGGCCGGCCCCGGAATGACGGCGTGCCATAAGTAAAGTGAGGACGTTATGACCTTCGACATTCCCCGCGCCGATCGCCCGGAAGACGTCGGCTTTTCCGCCGCGCGGCTGCAGCGCCTGATCGATGTGTTGTCGCGCGATATCGAGGCCGGCCTCGTGCCAGGCGCCGTGGCGCTGATCGCGCGCAAGGGCAAGATCGTGCTGCATGAAGCGCTGGGCCTGCGCGACCGCGAGGCGAATGCCCCGATGCAGCGCGACACGGTCTTCCGCATCGCCTCGATGACCAAGCCGCTCACCTCGGTGGCGGCGATGATGCTGGCCGAGGAAGGCAAGCTGATCATCGCCGATCCGGTCTCGCAGTATCTGCCCGAATTCGCCGAGACCAAGGTCGCGGTCGATTCCGACAATGCGGCAACGCTGACGACCGAGCCTTGTCGCCGGCCGATGACGGTGCAGGACCTGTTGCGCCACACCTCCGGCGTCACCTACGCGGTGCTCACCGGCCCGGCGCTGAAGCAGGCTTATATCGATTCCCGCGTCGGCGACCTTTCGCTCACCAATGCCGAGTTCACGGCGAAGCTCGGCGCGCTGCCGCTCGCTTATCAGCCGGGAACGACGTTCCAATACGGCTTCTCCACCGATGTGCTCGGCCGCGTCGTCGAGGTCGTCAGCGGCATGACGCTCGACGCCTTCATCGAGCAGCGCATCTGCGCGCGCCTCGGCATGACCAATTCCGGCTTTGCCGCGGTCGATGCGTCCCGCGCCGCCGAGCCGCAGATCGACCCGGCGACCGGCAAGCGCCCGCCAATGCTGCGCCAAGCCACCGTGAAGCCGGCGTGGATCTCCGGCGGCAGCGGCCTCATGTCCACCGCGGCGGACTATCTGCGCTTCTGCCAGATGCTGCTGGACGGCGGCGCGCTCGGCGACACGCGCCTCGTATCGCCGGCGACGGTGGCGCTGATGACCTCCGATCATCTCGCGCCCGACAGCCAGCACGGGCCGATGATGCGCACGATGTTCGGCGCGCTGGCGCCGGTGCCGGAGAACGGCATCGGTTTCGGCCTCGGCTTTGCCGTGCGCAAGGAGGCCGGCCGCTGCGCCCTGCCCGGCTCGGTCGGCGATTATTCCTGGAGCGGCGTCAGCGGCACCTATTTCTGGATCGATCCGCGCGAGGAACTGATCGCCATCCTGATGATGCAGGCGCCGGTCCAGCGCATGCGCTACCGCTATCTCATGCGCGCGCTGGTCTATCAGGCGCTGATCGCTTAGCGCTTAGCCATAAGCTCGCCCACACTCCGCTCATTCCCGTGCAAGCGGCAATCCAGATCTTTCCCGGGACGAGCGCAGAGTGATCAAACACTCTGCGGCACACGCGCGCGCTGAACGATGCGCTTGAGTTCCGGCAGGCACGAGCCGCAATTGGTGCCGGCGCGCAGAGCAATGCCGATCTGCTCGACATCCGCCGCGACGCCGCTGGCCATGGCCTCACGGATGACATTGAGGCCGACGCCGAAGCAGGCGCACACCAGCGGCCCCGGATCGGCGAGACCGTCGGCGGCCTTGCCCGACAACACGGCGCGGCGCTGCGTCTCGGCCACCCGTTCGCTCTCGAACAAGGCTTTGACGGCGTCCCACTGCGGCATCACGGACGCCGGGCCGACGAACAGTGAGCCCTCCAGCCGGCCGTCGACGAAGGCCGCCATGCGATAGAGACCGCGCGGCGCATCGCTGTATTCGGCAAGCTCCGCCTTTCCGAACGCGGCCCGCGCGAAGTCACGCCACGCCTCCGGCGCAGCATCGCTCGCCAAGAGATAGCCGACGCCGCGCGCCACGCTCACGCGCGACCACCACGTGTCTTTCGGCAGCGCCAGCGGCCCGCGCGTCAGCACGAAGCCGCGATAAGCATAATCCACCGGCACTGCCGACACCGGCGTCGCCTTGGATTCCGGCTGACCGGAGAATGGGTCGGTCGCCGGCGACACCAGTTCGCCGACTCGCGCCATCGCCGCGGTCTCGCCGCTCCAATGGATCGGCGCAAACAGCGAGCCGCGCCGCTGCGCGTCGGTGACCACCACCTTGAGCACGCAGGCGCCATAAGGCGAGCGCAGCCGCGCGAAGCCGCCGTGAACGAGCCCGGCCGCCGCTGCGTCGCCGGGATGCACCTCGACGAAAGGCTCGGGCAGATGATGGGCAAGGCGCGGGCTCAGCCCGCTGCGCGTCATGGTGTGCCACTGATCGCGCACGCGGCCGCTGTTGAGGCGGAACGGAAACGCGTCCGACGTCTCGGCTTGCGGCTGCGGCGTCTCCACCGCGATCATCTTCGCCTTGCGGTCGGCGGTGAAGAAGCCGCCCGCGGCGAAAAAGCGCCGGCTGGCGGAACGCGCCGGCGCCGGCCACAGCACCGGATCGAGCGCATCGAACGCCGCGTCGGAAAGCTGCGCCAGCGCGCCGATGTCGAAGTCGCGCGTACCGTTGTTCTCGAACATCGACAGTTCGGCATGTTCGCGAAACACGTCAGCAGCCGAGCGATAATCGAAGGCCTCGGCAAAACCGAGCCGGCGCGCCACCTGCGACACGATCCACCAGTCGGGCTTCGCTTCGCCGGGCAGCGGCAGGAACGGACGTTGCCGGGAAATGCGCCGCTCGGAATTGGTGACGGTGCCGTCCTTCTCGCCCCAGGCCGCCGCCGGCAGCATCAGATGCGCGCCGGCATTCACGGTGTCGTTCGACACGACGTTCTCGGACACGACGAACAGATCGAGTTGGCGCAAGGCCTCGCGCACCGCGCCGGCGCGCGGCAGCGACACCGCCGGATTGGTCGCCATCACCCACAGCGCCTTGATCTCGCCGCGTGCGATCGCGTCGAACATCTGCACGGCTTTCAAGCCTTCGCGCCGTGCCATGGCCGGCGCGTTCCAGAAGCGGCCGACGCGGTCGACCTCCGGCGGCGAAAAGCCCATATGCGCCGCAAGCTGGTTGGCGAGACCGCCGACCTCGCGCCCGCCCATCGCGTTCGGCTGGCCGGTGAGCGATAACGGACCCGCGCCCTTCTTGCCGATGCGGCCCAACGCCAGATGGCAATTGATGATGGCGTTGACCTTGTCGGTGCCCTGCGCCGATTGGTTCACGCCTTGCGAGTAGCAGGTGACCGTCTTAGCCGTCTCGCGGAACAGCTCGAAGAACGCGGTGACATCGGCCGGCGCGAGCCCGGTCGCCCGCGCCGTGGCGGCAAGATCGGGCGCGATCTCACGCGCGCGCGCCAGCGCATCGGCAAGTCCGGAGACGTGCGCGTCGATGTATTCGTAATCGAGCGCCAAGACGTCGGCGAGATGCACCAGCAGACCGCAAAACAACGCGGTGTCCATGCCGGGCGCGACGGGTAGGAAGAGATCGACATCCTCCGCGGTCGCGGTGCGGCGCGGATCGATGACGACGATCTTGGCGCCGCGCGCGCGCCGATTGGCCATCATGCGCTGATAGAGCACGGGATGGCACCAGGCGGCGTTGGAGCCGACGAGGACGATCAGGTCCGCTTCGTCGAGGTCTTCATAAAGGCCCGGCACGGTGTCGCTGCCGAAGGCGCGACGATGGCCCGCGACCGAGGAGGCCATGCACAGCCGCGAATTGGTGTCGACATTGGCCGAGCCGAGAAAGCCCTTCATCAGCTTGTTGGCGACGTAGTAGTCCTCGGTCAGCAACTGGCCGGAGAGATAGAACGCGACCGAGTCCGGCCCGTATTTGTCGATGGTGCGGGCAAAGCCAGCGGCCACTTCATCGAGCGCGGCATCCCAGGTGACGCGGGCGAGATGGCCGTCGGCGCCGCGCCGCATCGGATGCAACAGGCGGCTCTCGAGCCCCAATGTCTCGCCGAGCGCCGAGCCCTTCGAGCACAGCCGACCCGCATTCGCCGGATGCGCCGGATCGCCGGCGATCACCGCCGCACCGAGGCCATCGGGCTTGGCCAGCACGCCGCAGCCGACGCCGCAATAAGGGCACGTCGTGCGCACCGCCGGCGGATGCTGAGAGGGGGCGTTCATGGGGCTTGCTTTATCCCTCCCCCGCAGGGGGAAGGTGGCGCGCGAAGCGAGCCGGGTGGGGGCATGCTAACCCAGACGTGACCCCACCCGGCTCTTCGCTGCGCGAAGAGCCACCCTCCCCTTTCAGGGGAGGGATTAGGACCGTGCGCGTGGCATGGGCTAACGGCAAAGCACCACATCAATACACATCCTGCTGATAGCGGCCTTTCCTCTTCAGGTCCGATACGAACAGCGCCGCTTCTTCGGGCGTGCGCGCGCCGTGCTGCGCGACGACATCGACCAGCGCCGTCTCGACATCCTTGGCCATGCGCTTGGCGTCGCCGCAGACATAGATGTGCGCGCCTTCTGCGATCCACACCCACAGGTCGCGCCCGACCTCGCGCATGCGGTCCTGCACGTAGATCTTCTCGTCGCCGTCGCGCGACCAGGCGAGCGACAGCCGCGTGAGCAGGCCCGAGGCCTTCATCTCCTTGAACTCGTCCTCGTAGAAGAAATCGCAGGCGCTGCGCTGATGGCCGAAGAACAGCCAGTTGCGGCCCGGCGCCTCGGTCGCGCCGCGCTCCTGCAGGAAGGCACGGAACGGCGCCACGCCCGTGCCGGGACCGACCATGATGACCGGCGTTGCCGGATCGGCCGGCAGGCCGAAGCCATGCGCCTTCTGCACATAGACCTTGAGCTTGGCGCCCGGCGCGAGACGATCGGCCAGGAACGTCGAGCAGACGCCGAGGCGCTTGCGCGCGCCGATGGTGTAGCGCACGGTGTCGACCGTCAGCGTCACGCGGTTGGGCACCGCCTTGATCGACGACGAGATCGAGTAGAGCCGTGGCTGCAAAGGCTCCAGCGCCTCGATGAAGGCTTCGGGGTCCGGCCGCA
>Ga0180216_1004269_pt1 | contig 10911 bp, 9 predicted proteins | sample eDN3rd37CBELigMG_FD_128879 | JGI IMG/M metagenome (GOLD analysis project Ga0180216, IMG submission 128879) | Enriched Miracle-Growth compost microbial communities from Emeryville, California, USA - eDNA 3rd pass 37_C BE-Lig MG (version 2)... ...
CACCATCCAAACGAGGGTCAAGCCACCACCTCAGAAGCTGTTGCCGATGGTGAACTCGAAAAGGATACCCTCGTCCTCGGGCCTGCGGGTCAGCGGAATCCCCCACTCGAACCGCAGGGGACCGAGGGGCGAGAACCACCGGACGCCGAAGCCCACGGAGTGGAACATTCCGAGCGGCAGATCCTTTTCCTTGAACTCGAAGAAGTTCTCGTCCACGCCGAAGGCGTTGCCCATGTCGTAGAAGACCACCCCCCGGACCCCCAGCCGTTCGAAGATCGGGAACTCCAGCTCCGTATTGAAGATGAGCTGTTTGTTGCCGCCGATCTGGAAGGCGAAGGTCGACGCCTGGGGGTCGGTGCCGCTGACCGCCACTGGGACGGTGGGGGAGATGGTCCGAAGCGAGTACCCCCGGACCGTGTTGATGCCACCCACGAAGTAGAGTTCGGAGATGGGGACGTCGTCGCCGGCGATGTAGCCGATGGTCCCCTGGACCTTGAAGACCAGCCGGAGGGGGAGCTCGAAGTACCACCGCGTCACCCCCGTGTAGCGGGTGTAGTCGATCTCCGAGAGCGGAGCCGGGAGGGTTCGCTCCACCGAGGCCGATTGCACGAAGCCCCGCGAGGGGAAGAGGCGGTTGTTGCGCCGATCCCAGTTGAGGGTCAGCCGCCCCGAGGAGGCGAAGCCGCTGAAGAAGCGCCCGTGCAGGGGGACCGAGCCCACCAGCGATCCCCCCGCGAGCACGTCCACGTCCTCCGCGGTCAGGGTGAGGAAGAGGCGGAGGTCGTCGTCGCCGAGGAAGGGAATCGGGTGGCCGAAGGTGACGTCGCCGCCGGTGGCGTTGCGGCGGAAGCCGCCGTAGTCGAGCTCGGTGCGGTAGAAGTTCACCGACGCCGTCCAATCGCTGTCCAGGAAGTAGGGCTCGACCACCTGGAGCTGGATGAACTGGCGCAGGCTGGAGATCTGCGCCTGGAGCTGGACGCTCTGCCCCCAGCCGAAGAAGTTGGTCTGGGTGATCTGGACGGTCCCGATGAAGCTCTCGATCGAGGAGAAGCCCGCCCCGAGCTGGAACGTCCCCGTGGGGCGCTCCTTCACCCGGACCGTGGCGACGATCCACTCGTCCGACGAGCCCTTGCGGGTCTCGATCTCGACCATGCCCGTCATGGGGTCGGGCTCGAAGTAGCCGAGGGCGGTCACGCGGGCCCGGGAGCGCTCGAGGTCGGTGCCGCTGTAGTACTCGCCCTCGTAGATGCGGAGTTCCCGGCGGATCACGCGGTCGCGGGTCTTGTCGTTGCCCTCGATCTCGATCCGCTCCCACCTCACCTTCTTGCCCTTGTCGATGTCGAAGGTGATGTCCACCTCGCGCGTCTCGGGGTGGACGCGGGTGAGGGGCGCGATGTTGACGTAGGCGTAGGCCTCGTCGTGGTAGAGGCGGGTGATCCGCTGGATGTCCGCCTGCAGCTTGGAGCGCGAGAAGATCTGGCCCTGCTTCACCGTCAGGCGCTGCGCCAGATCCTCCTCCGTGGTGAGGATGTCGCCCGAGAAGCCGATGGTGCCGACCGAATACTGCTCGCCCTCCTCCACCGGGATGGTGATGCTGATCGACTGCATGTCGGGCGAGATGGAAACCGTGGGTCGGTCGACGCGGACGTTGATGTAGCCCTGGTCGTAGTAGACGCCGGAGATCGCGTGGATGTCGCGCTCGAAAACCTCCTCGCGGTAGGTGCCGGCGCCCGTGAGGAAGGAGAGGTAGTTGCCCTCCTTCGTGTACATCGCCTCCTTGAGCTCGTCGTCGGTGACCTTCTCGTTGCCCACGAAGTCGATCCGCAGCACCCGGACCTTGGAGTTCTCCTGGACCTCGAAGACCACCGCCACCTGGTTGTCGGGGCGCTCCTCGATCCGGTAGTCGACCGAGACGAGGAAGAAGCCCTTCTCCACGTACTTCTGGGCGATCTTGGCGGCGTTCCGCTGGAGGGCGGCGCGGTTGAAGACCTGGTAGGGCCGGACGTCGAGGTCCTCCTCGAGGTCCGAGGTGGAGATGGACTCGTTCCCCTCGATCCGCACCGAGTGGATGGCCGGCTTCTCCGTCACCACCACGGTGAGCACCACGCCCGCCGCGGTCCGCCGGGCCTCGACCCGGACGTCGGAGAAGAAGCCCAAGGCGAAGATGCGGCGGATGTCCTCGCGGACGCGATCGCGATCGAAAGAGTCCCCGACCCGGGTGCGCATGGCGTCGCGGATGGCCTCGGGCTCCGCCCGCCGCGCCCCCTCGACCTCGATCTCGGCCACGCGCTCGCCCGCCTCTTGCGCCAGGAGACGGCTCCGCTCGCCACTGGCCGGAGCCGCCGGGGAGGGGGTGGGCCAGGCCGCGCAGATCAAAAGGAGGATCAGTCCCGAGGGGATGATTCTAGGAAGGAGTTGGGACATGAATTCCGATCGGTGAGAATCCCTCTGCGGCCGCGGACCATAGGACGGCAAAGACCCCCTAGACAAGAGGAAAGCCCGACATGCGCCGGCTCTTTCGCCTGCTCCGACGACCCTCCTCGGCTACCGGCCCCGGAATTCCTTGGCTCGAGCGCCTGCCGATCGAAGATCCCTCCGAGCGAGAGGAGGAGCTCGGCATCGCTCGTGAGATCGCGAGGGGGCTGCACGCCCACCCTCGTCCCGTGCCGGGATTCTCGCGCCGGATGCAGGCCGTGATCCACGCCGCGCGGAGGCGGCGCGCCGACGAGCTGGCCGAAGCCCTGCGGGGGCTGGACCTCGCCCTCGCCTTCCGCCTCGCCGAAGCGCTCGCGTCGCGCGCCGAACTCGACCGCGAGGGGCTCTCGCAAGCGGCCCGAAAGCTCGCCGTGACCTCGCCGGATCGGGAGGAGGCCCTGGCCGCCCTCGCCCTCCTCTCCCTCCGCCCCGCCCCGGAGGATCTCCCCCTGCTCGAACGCGCGGCGCTCTCTCCTTGCGGCGCCCCGGCGGCCGCCCGCGCCGCGAGCGCGCTGCCCGAACCCCGCGCGGCGCTCGAATCGATCGTGCGCCGGTCCACGGGCCTGGGACGCGCCCTCGCGATCGAGGAGCTCCTCCGCGCCCGCGGCGGAGGGCTCGACGTCGAGGAAGGCGCCCGCCTCCTCCGGGACACGGCGGAGATCGCCGATCCCCTGGACCGCGCCTGGGCCTCGGCGCCGCTCCTCGAGGCCCTCGACGTGCCCGCCCTGCTGCGGGCGGATCCCTCCCTCGTGGAGGGGGTGATCCTCTGCCTGGAGTCGAATGCGCGAGGTGGGTGGAGGGGCGGCCCCGGTCCGGGCCTCGGACGCCTCGGCGGATCGATCCGGGCGGCGGAGGCGATCCTGGAGGGCGAGTGGGAAGAGGGGGTCCGGGAGCGGACCGCCCGCGCCGTCCTCGACGCCCACCCGGCTCCCGCGGGAAAGCTGCTGCGGCTCGCCGCCTCCCTCTCAGGCGCCTAGCCCTTCGACGATCCGCCCACCCTCCATGTAGAGGCGCCGGGGAAAGTCGCGGGCCAGGCTCTCGTTGTGGGTGACGACGAGGGCCGTGGTGCCGAACTCCCGGTTCAGCTCGAGGAGGAGGTCCTGGACGTCCTTTCCAGTGCGGGGGTCCAGATTCCCCGTGGGCTCGTCGGCGAGGAGGATCCGGGGCCGCGTGGCGAGCGCGCGGGCCAGGGCGACCCGCTGCTGCTCGCCGCCGGAGAGCTCGCCCGGCCGATGGTCGAGGCGGTGGCCGAGCCCCACCCGCTCCAGGATCTCTTTCGCCTCCCGCTCCGCCTTCCTCCGCTCGGTCCGGCGGACGAGGAGGGGCATCATGGTGTTCTCGAGGGCCGAGAAATCGGGAAGGAGGTAGTGCGACTGGAAGACGAAGCCGATGGTGCGGTTGCGGAACTCCGCGAGCTCGGTCTCGTCCCGCTCGAAGAGAGGCTCGCCCTCGAAGAAGACCTGCCCGGAACTGGGCTCGTCCAGGGTGCCGAGGACGTGGAGCAGCGTGCTCTTCCCTGCCCCCGACTTGCCGAGGAGCGCGACCACCTCGCCCTCGTGGATGGTGAGGTCCAGGCCGCGGAGGACCTCGATCCTCCCCTTGCCCGGGAGCCAGTAATCCTTGCCGAGCCCCCGCGCCTCGAGGAGGGGGGCGGAACGGATGGCCTCAATCATTCCGCAATCCCTCCACCGGGCGCAGCCGCGCCGCGTAGAGCGCGGGGAAGATGGTGGCCAGATAGGCGAGGAGGACGGCCGCGAGCCCCACCAGCCCGAACTGCACCAGGTCGATCTTCACCGGGAGGTGCGAGATGTAATACACCTCGGGGTCGAGGGGGATGGGGAAGATCGAGATCGCCCCGCAGAGGAGGAGGCCGAGGGCCAATCCGACCAGGGTGCCGATCCCGCCGATGGCCAGCCCCTCGAGGACGAAGACCTTCATCACCTGGTTGTCGCGGGCCCCCATGGATTTGAGGATGGAGATCTCCTTCCCCTTCTCGAGAACGAGCATCACCAGGGTGGAAAGGATGTTGAAGCAGGCCACCAGGATGATGAAGGCCAGGATGACCGCCATCACGATCTTCTCCAGCTTCAGCGCCGAGAAGAGGTTGCGGTTCATCTCGCCCCAGTCCTTGACGCGGTAGGGATAGCCCTCGAGGTTGGCGAGGACCTGCCGCGAGATCCGCCGCGCGTCGTCGATGTCGTTCACCTTCAGCTCGAGCCCGGAGACCGACTCGCCCATCTTGAAGAAGGCCTGCGCCCGATCGAGCGCCACGTAGGCGAACTTGGAGTCGTACTCGTACATCCCCGAGTAAAAGACGCCGGCCAGGCGGAACTGCATGCTCTTGGGCTGCGGCCCCATCGGCCCGAGGTCGCCGCCGAGCGGCGAGACCACGGTCACCGGATCGCCGACGAAGATGCGGAGCTGGCGGGCGAGCTCGCGCCCCACCACGATGCCCGGGAGCCGGTTCGGCTCCTCGCCCCGCACCGGGATGGCTTCGGGGTTCGCCAGGTTCTCCAGGCTCCCCTCCACGATCTCGCGGGGAAGCTCGGTCACCTCCCCCACCGTGCGGGGATCGATTCCCTTGAGGAGGGCACCGGTGAGGTTGTTCTCGGCGGTGACCATCACCTCCTGCAGGACGAAGGGGGTCACGCCCAGGACGCCGCTCGTCTCCCGGGCCACCTCGGCGGCGTCCTCCCAATCCTCGAAGACGCCGTATTTGAGGACGACGGCGTGCGCGTTGGTCCCGAGGATCTTCCGCTTGAGGTCGATCTCGAAGCCGCTCATCACGGAGAGGACCACGCAGAGCGCCATCACCCCCACCGCCACCCCGCCGATCGAAAGCACGGTCATGATCAGGGTGGGCGAGCGCCGCTGGCGCCGGAGCAGGAGGGCGAGGACGACGACGCCGGGGACGATGCCGAGCGTGAGGAGACCCAGGCCCCAGAGGAGGCGCCGCGTCAGGCGGAGATGGCTCTTGGCCACCTGGGCTTCCCAGCCGATCGCAAGGTCCAGCTTCCGCCCGGCCCCCACCATGTAGGCGAAGGTCGAGCCGATGACGGACAGGAGGAGGAGGCCTGCGCCCACGAAGACGGGCGCGAGGAAGCGCGCCCCCTCGGGGACCAGGTCGAAGAAGGCGGCCGTCGTCTCGTGGGCGAGGAAGCCGTAGCCCGCCCCGACGGCGAGGACGAAGGCGGCGGCGAGTTCCCAGAACCCCACCCTCCGCGTGACGGCGGAGACGACCGCCCCGCCGGCCAACGCCAGGCCGACGCCCACCAGCGTGCCGAGCGCGTCGGCCGTGACCGCGCGCATCCCGAGCTGGTTGGCGAGAAGGAGCCGGGCCACGCCCTGGAGCCCCAGGGCCCCCACGAGGAAGGCCGTGGCCAGGAGCCACGCGCCGAGGGAGAAGACGAGCGGCTGCCTCGGCGGCGGAGCCTCGGCCACCCGTCCTGGACGCTCCTGGGGTTCGAGGGAAGGTTGCAACCGCGGCTCCTCAGGCCTTGGGCCGAAGCAGGGGGAAGAGGATCACGTCCCGGATCGAGGCGGAGTCCGTGAGCAGCATGGCCAGGCGATCGATGCCGATCCCCTCCCCCGCGGTCGGGGGAAGGCCGTGCTCGAGGGCGAGGATGTAGTCGGCGTCGTGATCCATCGTCTCCTCGTCGCCCCGACGCTTGGCCTCCACCTGCTGCACGAACCTCTGCTCCTGATCGATCGGGTCGTTCAACTCGGAGAAGGCGTTCGCAATTTCCTGGCCCGCCACGTAGAGTTCGAAGCGGTCGGTCACCGTGGGGTCCTCGTCGTTCTTCCGCGCGAGGGGGCTGAGCTCGATGGGGAACTGCGTGACGAAGGTCGGGTGGACCAGGCGGTGCTCCACGTGCTCGTCGAAGAGGGCGCCCACGAGCTCGCCCACGCTCATCTGCTCGACGAGGGCGCGGTCGACGTCGTCGCCGCGGACGGTCTCGAGCAGCACCCTCCGCAGCTTTTCGGGGTCGTGGAGGTCGGCCTCCTTCAGCCGGCCCTCCGTCGCCTCGAGCACGGCCTCCGCCATGGTGATCCTCTGCCATCCGGTGCCGAAGTCGATCTCGTGGCCCTGGTAGGTGACCCGCTCGCCCCCGCAGATCTCCAGGGCGGCCTCCCGGAGCATCTCCTCGCTGAGGTCCATCAGGTCCTCGTAGGTGGCGTGCGCGAGGTAGAACTCCAGCATCGTGAACTCGGGGTTGTGCCGGGTGGAGATCCCCTCGTTCCGGAAGTTGCGGTTGATCTCGTAGACCCGCTCGAAGCCGCCCACCACCAAGCGCTTGAGGTAGAGCTCCGGCGCGATGCGCAAGTAGAGATCCATGTCCAGGGCGTTGTGGTGGGTGGTGAAGGGTCGCGCGTTCGCCCCCGAGACCAGCGGGTGCATCATCGGCGTCTCCACCTCGAGGAAGTCCCTCTCGTCGAGGAAGCGCCGGATGAACTGGATGAGCCGGGATCTCTTCCGGAAGACCTCCCGCACCTCCAGGTTCGTGGCCAGGTCGAGATAGCGCTGGCGATAGCGCGTCTCCACGTCCTCCAATCCGTGCCACTTCTCGGGGAGCGGGCGGAGCGCCTTGGTGAGGATCGTCCACTCGTCGGCCACGATGGTCAGCTCACCCGTGCGGGTGCGGATGGCGCGGCCCGAGGCGGCGGCCCAATCCCCCAGGTCGAGGAGCTTGAGGAGGCCGTAACCGTCCTCGCCCAGCTTGTCCTTGCGGAGCTGGATCTGGAGATCCCCTCCCCGGTCCCGCAGGACGACGAAGGCCATCTTCCCGAAGGTCCGGACCATCATCACCCGGCCGGCCACCGAGAAGACGGTGGGATCCTTCTCCACCTCCTGGCCGGACTGCCCCGCGAAATGCCGGTGCACCTCGCTCGAGACGTGCTCGACGCGCCGGCCGTTCCCCCAGGGATCGATGCCGCGCTCGCGGAGGGCCTTGGCCTTCTCGAGGCGCTGGAGCCTCTGTCCTTCCAGGCTCGATGCCGAACGGGGGTGCTGCTCGTCGCTCATCTTCAACTCCTGCCTGCGAACCGGCGGACACTACGTTCCCGGCATCGAGCCGGTCAAGAAGGCCGCCGGCGTTGATCTCCGGACCCCTGGGCCACTAAGGTGCGCGCCGTGGCAAGTTCGAACACGCGCTTCCCCGAGATCACCAAGGGCATGATCGTCGGCTTCCTCATCGGCCTTCCCATCGCAGGGATGGTGGCCGGTTTCGTCGCCTGGGCGGCCACGCAGCGGCGAGCCCAGGAACTCGCCGGCGATTACCGACAGTACCAGGTCGTGATCGTCACCCGCTCCATCCGGCCGGGCGAACCGCTCGAGGCCTCGAGCCTCGCCCGGCGGCCGGTGCCCGCCATGGTCGTGAGCACCAATACGGTAGCCCCCGACGAAGTCGACGAACTCCTGGGGAAGGAGCCCCTCATCGGCTTCGAGCCCGGAGATCTCCTCCTTCGCTCCGCCTTCGGACTCCCTCCCCGGGAGCAGCCGCCGGGCGCCGGACGCGAGGCGTCGGACTGAGCCGCGGCCATCAGGCCGTGTCGGCAGCGGCGTTCTTGTCGTTCCTCTTTCCCAGCAGGAAAGCCTCGAGGAAGGGCTGGATCTCGCCGTCGAGCACCTTGTCGACCTGCGCGGTCTCCTCCCCGGTCCGCAGATCCTTCACCAGGCGGTAGGGGGCGAGCACGTAGGACCGGATCTGGTTGCCCCAGCCGATGTCCGCCTTCGTCGCCTCCAGGGCCTGCTTCTCCTCGTTCCGCTTCTGGAGCTCGCGCTCGTAGAGGCGGGCGCGGAGGATCTTCCAGGCGAGGTCGCGGTTCTTGTGCTGCGAGCGCTCGTTCTGCACGGAGACGACGATGCCGGTCGGGATGTGGGTGAGGCGGACCGCCGAGGAGGTCTTGTTCACCTTCTGGCCGCCGGCGCCCGAGGCGCGGAAGACGTCCACGCGCACGTCGGACTCGTCGATCTCCACCTCGATGTCGTCCTCCACGTCGGGGTAGACGAAGACGCTGGCGAAGGAGGTCTGCCGGCGCGCCTGCGCGTCGAAGGGCGAGATGCGAACCAGGCGGTGGACACCCGCTTCCGCCTTGAGGAAGCCGTAGGCGTACTCGCCGCGGACGACGATCGAGGCGCTCTTGATCCCGGCCTCCTCGCCCGCGTTGTAGTCGGCGATCTCCACCTCCCAGCCCCGATCCTCCGCATAGCGGGTGTACATCCGCAGGAGCATCTGGGCCCAGTCCATGGACTCCGTCCCGCCCGCGCCCGAGTTGATCTCGACGATCGCGTCGGCGCTGTCCTGGGGGCCGGAGAGCATGGCGCGAAGTTCCAGATCGCGGACCGCGGCCTCGATGGCGTCGAGGCCTTCCTCCGCCTCGCGCGCGGAGTCGCCGTCGTCCGCCTCCTCGGCGAGTTCGAGGAGGGTCTTGGCGTCCTCCAGCTCGCGGACGGGCTTTTCCCAGGCGGTGACCAGCGCATCGGCCTGCGCCTTTTCCTTGTTGAGCGCCTGCGCCTTGAGCTGGTCGTTCCAGAACCCGGGGTCCAGGCTCATCGCCTCGATTTCTTGGGCACGACGTCGCTTCCGATCGACGTCAAAGACTCCTCCGTAGCGCCTGGAGTCGTTCGTCGAGCCGTTCGATCCTTTCCTTCACGTCGTTCATCTCGGTCTCGTTTCCTTTCCTCTCGCAAACAACCGGCGGCCTTCTATCCTTCGAACCAGCGTCCGTCGACCCCTTCGTGGGCCTCTTTCGTGGCGATGCCGTTTCGGGCCGGTTGGCCATGGAGGAATTGCACGAGCGCCTCGCGCAGGAGGGCGGACGAGGCGCAGCCGCGCTGGGCGGCCTCGGCCTCGAGCGCCTCCGCGAGGGAGGGCGCCACCCGCACCGCCAGGACCCGAGCCTGGGCCATCTCCACCTCGAGCTGTTCCAGCGCGGCGGAAAGGCGGGAGATCCGATACTCCCCCTTGTCGAGCAGGGCCCGGATCCTCCCCGCGAGGTCGTCGCGGCTCATCCAGGCGCCGTCCAGGTATACGGCCTCTGCGTCGTAGTCGACGGGAAAACGCTCGCTCATCCTTCTCCTCCTCCCAGCATCCCCTCCCCTCCCAGGAGGGCTGCCTCCATGGATGCCATCCGACGAGCCTCGTCGGGCGAGATCTCGTGGTCGTAACCGAGCAGATGCAATAGCCCGTGGGCGAGGTATCGCGCCAGTTCCTGGGCCAGCGGTCGACCGTCCTCCCGGGCGCGGCGTCGCGCCGTATCAAGGGAGATCGCCAAGTCGCCGAGATGGGGCGGCTCGCCGGGCATGGGCTCGCCTCCCGGGAAGGAGAGCACGTCCGTGGCGCGGTCGATCCCTCGAAACTCCCGGTTGAGGCGGCGAATCGCCTCGTCTGTCGTGAGGAGGATGGAAATCTCGGCGTCCAGCTCGAGCTTGCGCAGGAATTCCCTCGCCCTCGCGCGCAACACGCGTGCGCCATAGCCCCCCTGGGGGTGCTCGACGTTGATGGAGATCCGCGCCGTCATCTCACCGCCGCAAATGGACGACGGGCGCTTCGTGGGTCCTCTCGATGGCCGGCTGCACGGCACCCGCCGGATAACTCGGACGCGAATGGTAGATCGCTTCCAGCGTCCGACAGAAGCTCTTTTCGATCTTCGACAGGTCCTCGAGGGTGAGGGGGCATTCGTCGAGCTGCCCGTCGAGGACGATCCCCTGGACGAGCTTCCTCACGAGTTCCTCGATGCGCTCCGGCGTGGGATCCACCAGCGAGCGGGAGGCGGCCTCGACGGAGTCCGCCAGCATCACCAGCGCGTGCTCCTTGTGTCGGGGGCGCGGCCCCGGGTAGCGGAAGCGCTCGGGGTCCACGGGCCCGGCCTCCTCGTTCCCCTCTCGGAGCCGCTGGGCCCGGTGGTAGAAGTAGCCCACGAGCCGCGTGCCGTGGTGCTGGGGGATCGCGTCGGCCACGAGGCGCGGAATCTTGTGCTTCTTCGCGATCGCGATCCCGTCCTTGACGTGCTGGACGATGATCCGCGCGGACTCCTCGGGATCGAGGGAGTCGTGGGGATTCGTCCCCTTCTGGTTCTCGCCGAAATAGAGTGGGTTCTTCCCCTTGCCGAGGTCGTGGTAGTAGGCGCAGACCTTCGCCAGGAGGGGGTTGGCTCCGATCGACTCGGCCGCCGCCTCGACCAGGGTGCCGACGATGATGGAGTGGTGGTAGGTGCCGGGCGCCTGGACGATGAGTTCCTTGAGCGCCGGGTGGTTGAGGCTGGCGAGCTCGACCAGGCGGAGGTCCGTGAGATAGCCGAGGCCGGACTCGAGGACGAAGAGGAGGGCCATCGCCAGCACGGGGACGAGGACGGCGCCGCCGGCGAAGGCCGCCAGGGCCGAGCTCACGATCTCCCAGGGGGCGAGCTCCACCACCGAGACCCCCAATCCGATCA
>Ga0180216_1004270_pt1 | contig 10906 bp, 10 predicted proteins | sample eDN3rd37CBELigMG_FD_128879 | JGI IMG/M metagenome (GOLD analysis project Ga0180216, IMG submission 128879) | Enriched Miracle-Growth compost microbial communities from Emeryville, California, USA - eDNA 3rd pass 37_C BE-Lig MG (version 2)... ...
CTCGTCACGGCGCTGATGCGGGACGCGGCGGTCGGCGGCTTGGGACTGGCCTCGAAGCTGCGGGGACGGTGGCTCGAAGTGGCGCCCACCCGGATCTCCAAGTACGCCACCTTCACCGTGATGCTCACCGTCTTTCTCGCCCTCGGCCATCGCGCAGGCCTGGGCGCGGCCGAGATCCTTCCCTACCTGAGAGTGATCGCCATCCTGGCCGCCCAGTGCCTGATCGTCGCCTCCCTTCAGTACGCGGTGCGCTGGCGGGACCTTTTGCGGGCTTGATCCACCCACGGGGCACGGGAAGAATCGAACCGGCTCGGGCTTTTTTCCCTTGAGATTTGGGAACGCCTCGCTTATTACCCCGCTCGCAAGGCGTTGGAGGCCCGTAGCTCAGTTGGTAGAGCACCACCTTGACACGGTGGGGGTCACTGGTTCGAGTCCAGCCGGGCCTACCACACTTCGATTCGGCGCGGGGTCATCGCGGTGACCACCGCGCCATTTTTCTTTCGGCGTCCCCATTGGAGGTCGAGATGGCAGAGCAGATCCACGTCAGGCTTCCCGACGGCTCCGTGAAGGCGACCCGGCGCGGGACCCGCATCGCGGATTTCGTGCGCGAAGCGATCGGACCGGGCCTCGCCCGGGCGGCGCTGGCCGCCAAGGTGGACGGCAAGGAAGTCGATCTCAGCCGGACCCTCGACGAAGACGCCAGCCTGGAGGTGATCACCGCCAGCTCGGACGAGGGGCTCGAGGTCATGCGCCACTCGGCCGCGCACATCGTGGCCTCCGCCGTCCAGCGGCTCTACCCGGACGCGCAGGTGACCATCGGTCCCGTGGTGGAGGACGGCTTCTACTACGACTTCTACTTCCCGAAGGGCTTCACCCCGGAGGACCTGGAGAAGATCCAGGCGGAGGTCGATCGGATCGTCGCCGAGGACGCTCCCTTCGAGCGCACCGAGGTCTCCGCAGACGAGGCGATCGAGCTCTTCCGGGAGATGGGTGAGGAGTTCAAGGTCGAGATCATCGAGGATCTCAAGGCCCAGGGCGAGGAGAAGGTCAGCCTCTATCGGCACGCGGGCTGGGTCGATCTCTGCCGCGGCCCCCACCTTCCCTCCACCGGGAAGGCGCCGGTGATCAAGCTGATGCACGTGGCGGGCGCCTACTGGCGCGGCGACGCCCGTCGGCCCCAGCTCCAGCGGATCTACGGCACCGCCTGGCGCAATCGGAAGGAGCTCGAGGACTACCTCCACCGCCTGGAGGAGGCGAAGAAGCGCGACCACCGCAAGCTCGGCCGCGAACTCGACCTCTTCCTCTTCCATCCCTTCGCCCCCGGGGCGGCCTTCTGGACGGGGAAGGGGACCACGCTCTACCGCCTCCTGGGCGATTCGATGCGCAAGCTGGTGCTCGGCAACGGCTACCAGGAAATCAAGACACCGCTCCTGTACAACAAGGGGCTCTGGGAGATCTCCGGGCACTGGGGCAAATACAAGGAGAACATGTTCCTCGTGCTGGACGAGGAGAGCGGCGAGCACGACTTCTCCCTCAAGCCGATGAACTGCCCCTCGCACCACCTCTTCTACGCGAGCCGGAGGCATTCGTACCGGGAGCTGCCCGTCCGCTACCACACCCAGGACGTCCTCCACCGGAACGAGCCCTCGGGCACGCTCGGCGGGCTGACCCGGGTTCGCCAGTTCGCGCAGGACGACGCGCACATCTACCTCGCCGAGGACCAGATCACCGACGAGGTGTCGCGGCTCACCGAGATGATCGACCGCTGCTACCGGGCCTTCGGCCTGGAGTACTCGGTCTATCTCTCCACCCGCCCGGAGAACCGGATCGGGGACGACGCCATGTGGGATCGGGCCGAGGGCAGCCTGAAGAAGGCGCTCGACGCGCTGGGGATCCCCTATGGCGTCAAGGAAGGCGACGGCGCCTTCTACGGGCCGAAGATCGACTACGAGGTGCGCGACTCGCTCGGGCGGAGCTGGCAGCTCGGCACCATCCAGCTCGACTACGCGGCGCCGGAGCGCTTCGACCTCAGCTACGTGGGGGAGGACAACAAGCCCCACCGGCCCGTGGTCATCCACCGCGCGATCTTCGGATCCTTCGAACGCTTCGTGGCCATCCTGATCGAGCACTACGCCGGGGCCTTCCCCCTCTGGCTCGCCCCGATCCAGGTGCGGCTGGTGACCGTGAGCGATCGGCAGCTCCCTTGGGCGCGCGAGGTCCACGAGCGGCTGCTCGCCGCGGGGATCCGCTCCGAGCTCGACGACCGCCCGGACAAGCTCGGGGCCAAGATCCGGGACGCCCAACTCCAGAAGATCCCCTATGCCCTGGTGATCGGGGACAAGGAGGTCGAGAGCCGTTCGGTGGCTCCCCGCCGCCTCGGAGGGGAGAACCTCGGCGCGATGGGGATCGACGCCCTCCTGGAGATGTTGCAGGACGAATCGAAGATCCCCTTCCTGGAGGAGGGCGAGGCGGCGCCCGCGGCCTCCCGCCGAGTCCACTCGTGATCGGCTCGGAGGCCGGCGTTCCTTGTTGACACGGGTTTTCGCTTGAATATTCTGCCGGCTTCATTGGCGCAATCCGCGCCAATTCGTTGGAGGTGACACATTCGGGACGCACGGACGAACCGGCGCATCCGAGCGCGCGAAGTGCGCTTGATCGGCGCCGATGGCACTCAGCTTGGCATCGTGCCCACGGAAGTCGCCCTCGCCAGGGCGCAGGAGGAAGGCCTCGATCTGGTCGAGATCTCGCCGGCCGCGCGACCGCCGGTCTGCAAGATCATGGACTACGGCAAGTACAAGTACGAGGCCAAGAAGAAGGCGGCCGAGGCTCGCAAGCGGCAGGTCGTCGTCCAACTCAAGGAAGTCAAGCTGCGTCCCAAGACCGACGAACACGATTACGAGTTCAAGGTCCGTAACGTCCGTCGCTTCCTGGAAGAGGGCAACAAGGCCCGCATCACCATCATGTTCCGGGGCCGCGAGATCGCTCACAAGGAGATCGGGCAGAAGCTCCTCCAGGACGTCGCGGAAGACGTCAAGGATCTCGGCGTGATCGAGCAGGCCCCCAGGTTGGAGGGCCGCCAGATGTTCATGATCCTGGCGCCCAACCCCAAGTTCCGCGCCCAGCGCAGGGAACAGAAGGCCGAGGGGGCCAAGGCCGCCGGGCCGAGGAAACCAGAGCCGGAGGGCGAGACCCCCGCCCCCACCGCAGAATGACCGAAAGGTAGGACATGCCCAAGCTCAAGACGAACAGCGGTGCGAAGAAGCGCTTCCGCATCAACAAGAACGGCAAGGTGAAGTATCGCAAGGCGAACGCCCGACACCTCTTCACCTACAAGTCCCCGAAGCAGAAGGCCCAGAACCGCGGCACCGACATCCTCTGCCCGCAGGATGCGAAGAAGGTGATGGAGCTCTTCCCCTACGGGACCCCCTGAGCCGAGATCGAGAATCCAACCAAGCGGGCCCGCGAAGGGTCCCTCGTGCCGGAGATGGGAAGCCATCACGCCGGCGCGGTCCATAGGAGTCGAAGATGAGGGTCAAGAGAGGTTTCAAGGCGCGCAGGCGTCGCAATCGCGTCCTCAAGCTGGCCAAGGGCTTCCGCGGTCGGAGGAAGAACACCTACCGCCGCGCCGTCGAAGCCGTGCAGCGCGCCATGCGGCAGTCGACGCGTGACCGCAAGACGAGGAAGCGGAACTTCCGCCGGCTCTGGATCGTCCGCATCAACGCAGCCGCGCGCCAGAACGGTATCTCCTACTCCCGGTTGATCGACGGGCTGAACAAGGCCGGTTGCCAGCTCGACCGCAAGGTGCTGGCCGACATCGCGCTCTTCGATCCCAAGGGCTTCGCGGCCGTCGTCGAGGCGGCCCGCCGGTAATCCGCTCCGGGAGATCGCTGGATTTGGCGGGGCGACCTTCGGCAAAGGGGGTCGCCTTTCTTTTTCCCCAGGGTTGGCATGAGTCTCTCTTCGGAACAACGGGCACGCATCGAGGCCGCCAAGGACGAGGCGCTCGCGGAGATCGCCAAGGCGAACGACGAGGAGGCGCTGGAGAGGGCGCGGGTTTCGGCGCTCGGCAAGAGCGGGTCGATCAGCGGTCTTCGCCGCACCATCGGCAAGCTCCCGCACGAGGAGCGCAAGCCCTTCGGCGAGGCGGTCAACGAGGCCATCGCCGCGGTGGAGGCCGCGCTTTCGAGCCGCAAGGACGAGCTCGCGCGAAAGAAGCTCGAGGAGGAGCTTTCGGGACCCAGGCTCGATCTCACGCTCCCCGGCCGTCCGGCCCGCCTCGGCCGCCGGCACCCCATCACCCGCACCATCTGCGACCTCGTGGAGGTCCTGGGGCGCATGGGATTCGAGGTGGCGCAGGGGCCCGAGGTCGAACTCGACTACTACAACTTCGAGGCGCTGAACTTCCCCAAGGACCATCCCGCGCGGGACATGCAGGACACCTTCTTCGTGGACGAGGGGAGTATCTCGGGCGGAGAGTTCCCGCCGGGGAGCGTGCTCCTCCGCACCCACACCTCGCCGGTGCAGGTGCGGACGATGCTCGGGCGGAAGCCGCCCCTGCGCATCGTGGTGCCCGGGCGCGTGTATCGCTGCGACAGCGACCAGACCCACTCGCCGATGTTTCACCAGATCGAGGGCCTCTACGTCGATCGCAAGGTGAGCTTCGCCGAGCTCAAGGGCACGCTGGCCGAGGTGGCGAAGGGGATCTTCGGACCCGAGGTGCGCACCCGCTTCCGGCCGAGTTTCTTCCCCTTCACCGAGCCCTCGGCCGAGGTGGACGTCTCCTGCGTGATCTGCGGCGGCACCGGACGCTCGGCCGCACCGGACCTGCACCTGGCCGCGCCCGCGCCGGATCCGCTCCGCCCGGAGGAATCGATCGGCACCCCCGCCGTCCCGCCCGCGGACGGAGCCGTCTGCCGCGTCTGCAAGGGCACGGGCTGGCTGGAGATCCTCGGCGCCGGCATGGTCGACCCGGAGGTCTTCCGGCATGCCGGCTACGATCCGGACGCCGTCTCCGGCTTCGCCTTCGGGATGGGCGTCGAGCGCATCGCCATGCTGCGCTACGGGATCGACGACCTTCGACTCCTCTTCGAAAACGACTCGCGCTTTCTCGCACAGTTCTGAGGTGATCGATGCGCATCTCCATGCGTTGGTTGGGTGAGTGGGTGAGGCCCTTGCCCGCTCCCGAGAAGCTCGCCGAACTCCTGACCGGCGCCGGCATCGAGGTCGAGGCCATCGAGAAGCTGGGAGAGGGGCTCGACGAGGTCGTGGTCGGCCAGGTCCTCTCCAAGACGCCCGTGGAGGGCTCGACGAAGCTCAACCTCTGCTCGGTCGACGTGGGGCGGGGCGAACCGCTCTCCATCGTCTGCGGCGCCGCCAACTACCGCGAAGGCGACAAGGTCCCCACCGCGCTCGTGGGCGCGGTACTCCCCGGCGGGATGAAGATCGAGGCGCGCAAGCTCCGCGGCGTCCCCTCCCACGGGATGCTCTGCTCCGAACGCGAGCTGGGTCTCTCGGAGGAGGGCGAGGGGCTGATGATCCTCGAGGCGGACGCGCCGGTGGGGATGCCCATCGTCCAGCACCTCGACCTCGAGGACGTGGTGCTCACGATCGCCGCCACGCCCAACCGACCCGACTGGCTCTCGCACCTCGGCGTCGCGCGCGAGGTCGCCGCGCTCACCGGCGCGGAGCTCGTCTGGCCGGAGGTGAAGTTCTCGGAGGAGGGCGGTCCCATCGACGACAAGGCCTCGGTGAGCCTCGAGTGGGAGGAGCGCTGCTCCCGCTACGCGGCGCGCGTGGTGGAAGGGGTGCGCTTCGGGCCCTCGCCCCGCTGGATGCGCGCCCGCCTCGAAGCCTGCGGGATGCGCTCGCTCGGCAACCTCGTCGACGTGACCAACTACGTGCTGCTCGAGACCGGCCAGCCGCTCCACGCCTTCGACCTCGACAAAGTGCGCGGAGGGAGGATCCGGGTCCGGGCCGCGGCGAACGACGAGAAGCTCGTCACCCTCGACGGAAAGGAGCGCACGCTCTCGTCCGACGACCTGGTGATCGCCGACGCCGAGCGCGCGCTCGTCCTCGCCGGGGTCATGGGCGGCGAGGAGGCGGAGGTCGGGGAGACGACCACCCGCATCCTCCTCGAGAGCGCCCACTTCCACGCGCCCGGCATCCGCCGGAGCTCCCGCCGGCACGGCCTGCACACCGAGTCCTCCCATCGCTTCGAGCGGGGTTGCGATCCCGAGGCGGTGCGCTTCGCCCTCGACCGCGCCGCACAGCTCCTCGTGGAGCTGGCCGGAGGCAAGGTCGCGGCGGGGGTGATCGACCACTACCCGGGCAAGCGCGAGCCGGAGACCGTGCGCGTCCGCTTCTCGCGGGTGCGCGACCTGCTCGGCGCGGAGGTGAGCGACGATTCGTGCCGGAAGATCCTCTCCGACCTCGGCTTCGTCGAGGTGGAGGCGGAGGAGGGCGCCGGGGCCTACCGCGTTCCCTCCTTCCGCGTGGACGTCTCCAGGGAGGCCGACCTCGTCGAGGAGATCGCGCGCATCCACGGCTACGACGCGATCCCCGAGACGCCTTCCCGTCCGCAGGTGACGGCGCCGGCCGAGGACCGGGCCTCGCGGGTCCTCGCGTACGCGGCCGAGGTCTTCGCCGCCTTCGGCCTGGACGAGACGGTGCACCTGGCCTTCGCCGATCCGGAGGGCGACGCGAAGATCCTGCGCGAGGAGACGGCGCATCTGATGCTGCGCAACCCGCTCGCGGAGTACCAGCGGGCCATGCGCACCTCCCTCCTGCCGGCCCTCCTGCGGACGGCCGAGTCCAACCTCAACCACGGCGCGGAACGGCTCCGCTTCTGGGAGCAGGGAAAGGTCTTCCTCCCCCAGGCGGCGCGCGACATGCCGGTGCGCGAGGAGGAGCGCCTCGCGGGCCTGCTGCTGGGCCCCGCCCGCGCCCGGAGCTGGGCCGAGCCCGAGCGTCCGGTGGACTTCTACGACCTCAAGGGCGTGCTGGAGGCCCTCTTCGACGAGCTGGGCATCCGCGACCTGCGGTGGGAGCCCTCCGACCGGCCCTTCCTCCACCCCCGCTCCGCTTGCGAGGTGCGCGCGGGCGAAATCTCCCTGGGAATCCTGGGCGAGCTCCACCCGCTCTCGGCCGAGGCCCTCGGCCTGCCTCGAGGCGTCTTCGTCTTCGAACTCCTCCTCGCGCCGCTGGTGGAGCTCGCGGATCTGCGGCCGCACCACCGCGGCGTGCCGCGCTTCCCGGCGGTCCTGCGCGACCTGGCGGTGGTCGTTCCCCGCGAGGTGACGGCCGCCCAGGTGGCCGAGGTGCTGCGCGGTCCGAAGGGAGCGGGATGGGTCGAGGAGGTGGAGCTCTTCGACGTCTACGAGGGGCCCCAGGTGGGGGAGGGGAAGAAGAGCCTGGCCTTCGCCATCCGCTACCGCCACCCGGAGAAGACCCTCTCCGACCGGGAGATCCAGCCGGTCCACGACGCGCTCGTGGCGGAGCTGGGCCGAAAGCTGGGCGCCGAACTCCGAGGCTGACCCGAGGCCGCCGACGGCCTACGAGGGGCGCCGTGGACCGCCATGGCGCCCTTTATCGTGCCCGCCGCGGGGGGAGGGCCTCGGCGTGGCGTTTCGGCTCCAGGCGAGGGCGAGCCGCGTTCTTTGGCGGCTTGGCGGAGGGGAGCGAGGTGCCCAACCTCCCCCCGATGGACCCGCGACTCCGCTTCGCCCTCGCCGGCCTGGCGCTCCTCCTGGCCTGGATCCCCTGGCTGGGGGCCGCCCTCGCCCTGGGAGGCCTGCTCTTCGTCGCGAAAGACCGCCGGCAGGGGGTGATGCTCGGCCTCGCCCTCCTGCTGGGCCTGCTCTCCACCGCGGCCTTCCTCGTGCTCCCCGAGGGGAGTACGGGAGCGGACGATCCCCGCTTGGAGCTTTTGGAAGAGATGGTCCAACCCGGCGGGAACGCTACGGAAATCGATCGGCTCCCTTGACAGCGAAGCCACTCCTCGGTCAACCTTCCGACCATGACCAAGGCCGAGATCATCGAGGGCATCTACGAGCGGGTGGGGTGCTCCAAGAAGGAATCCGCTGAGATCGTCGAGACGGTCTTCGAGACCATCAAGCAGAGCCTCGAGCGGGGCGAGAAGGTGAAGATCTCGGGCTTCGGCAACTTCGAGGTCCGCGAGAAGAAGGAGCGAATCGGACGCAATCCCCAGACCGGGAGCGAGATCGTGATCGAGGCCCGGAGGGTCCTCGTCTTCCGTCCCTCGCAGATCCTCAAGGCGGCGCTCAACGACGAGGGGGCGGGGAGACGCGCGCGTCGGCTCGCCTCCGGCGGTCGGTAGGAAAACCCGCGGAAAAGGCCTTTCTCCACTTGACCGCGGAGGCGCGGTCGCCTACAAGAGCGCTCGCCGACACCCCATGATGTCGGGGCGTAGCGCAGCCTGGTAGCGCACTTGCTTGGGGTGCAAGTGGTCGCTGGTTCAAATCCAGTCGCCCCGACCAACGAGGCCCCGGATTCGTCATGGAATCCGGGGCCTTGGCTTTTTCCGGCCCGATGATCGCCCGAGGAGGGCCCCGCGGCCGGGAGAGGCGGAGGGGGTGGGACAGGGCGCATGGCGCGCCACCGAAGGAGGCGAAGATGGCTCGAGAGACGGTTCAGACGGAAAAGGCCCCCCAGGCGATCGGTCCCTACTCGCAGGCCGTGAAGGTCGATTGCGGCAAGATGATCTTCTGCTCCGGGCAGATCCCGCTCGATCCGAAGACCGGCGCGATGATCGAGGGCGACGTGGCGGCCCAGACGCGCCAGGTGATGGAGAATCTGCGGGCGGTCCTCGAGGCGGCCGGAGCCGGATTCGAGCACGTGGTCCGCTGCAACATCTTCCTGGCGGACATGAACGATTTCGGCATCGTCAACGAGGTCTACGGCGGCTACTTCCCGCAGAATCCGCCCTCCCGCGCCACGGTGCAGGTGGCCCGCCTCCCGAAGGACGCGCGCGTCGAGATCGACTGCATCGCCGTGATCTCCGGCTGAGGGAAAAGTAAAAGGGCGCCGCCGCTTCCGCGGGGCGCCCGGGGGGATCGGGCCGCCGGAGGCCTCCGGCGGTCGGGGGGATCAGGGCTCCTCGTAGACGAATTCCTTGTGCTCGTAGTTGCGCAGGACGAGCTTCTTGCCCTCCTTGCGCACCACGTACTCGGGGAGGAGGGGGATCTTTCCTCCGCCGCCCGGCGCGTCGACCACGTAGTGGGGGACGGCGAGGCCGGAGGTGTGGCCGCGCAGCGCCTCGATGATCTCCAGACCCTTCTCCACGGGCGTGCGGAAGTGGGAGATGCCCTGGGAGAGGTCGCATTGGTAGATGTAGTAGGGGCGGACGCGCGCCATCAGGAGCTTGTGGTTGAGCTCCTTGACGATCTTGGGGTCGTCGTTGACGCCCTTGAGGAGGACCATCTGGTTGCCCAGGACGCAGCCGGCGTCGGCCAGCTTGCGACAGGCCTCGAAGGCTTCGGCGGTCAGCTCCTTGGGGTGGTTGAAGTGGGTGTTGACGAAGACGGGATGGTGCTTGCGCAGCATCGCGACGAAGTCGTCGGTCACGCGCTGCGGGAGGGTGACGAGGTTTCGGGTTCCCAGGCGGAAGATCTCGATGTGCGGTATGGCGCGGAGCCGGCCCAGGATGTAGTCGAGACGCTCGTCGGAGAGGGAGAGGGGATCGCCGCCGGATATGACGACGTCACGTATCTCCGGATGCGCTTCTATGTACGCCAGGCCGTCCTCGATCTGCTTCTTGGCCGCGGCGGAGGTGGGGTCCGAAACCTTCCGCTTCCGCGTGCAGTGCCGGCAGTACACCGGGCAGTTGTGCGTGATGTAGAAGAGGACGCGGTCCGGATAGCGGTGCGTGATGCCGGGGACGGGCATGTCCCGCTCCTCGGCCAGCGGATCCTCGAGGTCCGTGGGGAGGATGAGGAGCTCGCCCTTCTGCGGAACGCTCTGTAGGCGGATCGGGCAGTTCGGATCCTCGGGATCCATCAGCGAGGCGTAGTAGGGCGTGATGCCCATGTGGAACTGCGCGTGGGACTTCTCGAAGGCGTTGCGCTCGTCCTCGGTCAGGTCGATCAGCTTCTCGAGCGTCTCGAGGTTGGTGACGCGGTTCCGCTGCTGCCACTGCCAGTCGAGCCAGTCCTCCTCGGGAACGTCACCCCAGAGGCGACCTCTCCCTCCGGCCGGGAAGCGATCGCGGATGTGCTGGACCGGGCGGGGATCTCCCGAATCGGCCCGGGTGTCCTTGGCGGTCGGACGGGTCTTGGCCTTGAGGGGCACCAGAGTTCCGTCGGACTTGCTGGGGGTAACGCTCATTTCTCCTCCAAGGGTCGTACGGGGGCAGAGAATGCGAAAGCGCGCCGAACGACGCGCATGAAACGAACGCTACGGGAGGCATTTGCGTGGGTCAAGGGTGTCGCGGGTTTGCCCCGGCGCGGCGGGTGGTATACAGAAGCCGCTCCTCCGCCGATGAGTTCCCCCAATCCCAAAGCTTCTGCCCCGGTCGGCCTTCGAATCGAAGGTAGGGCCGAGATCCGGCGTCCTCCCCGCGTCCTCCCTCCCCGGGGAGGGAACGCCCGCCGCGATTGGCGCGCGCTCTTCCCGGAGGCGAGCCCGGAGGAGTGGAACGACTGGCGCTGGCAGGCGCGCCACTCCGTGCGGACCCTGGAGGATCTCGAGCGCTACCTCCCGCTGACCGAGGAGGAGCGCGAGGGGGTGCGCCGGACGGCGTCGATCTTCAAGCTGGCGATCACCCCCTACTACCTCACGCTGATCGACCCCGAACACTTCTGGTGCCCGGTCCGGCGCCAGGCGATCCCGCTTCCCTCGGAGGCGAGCGTCTCCCCGGGCGAACTCGAGGATCCCCTGGGCGAGGACATCC
>Ga0180216_1004273_pt1 | contig 10904 bp, 10 predicted proteins | sample eDN3rd37CBELigMG_FD_128879 | JGI IMG/M metagenome (GOLD analysis project Ga0180216, IMG submission 128879) | Enriched Miracle-Growth compost microbial communities from Emeryville, California, USA - eDNA 3rd pass 37_C BE-Lig MG (version 2)... ...
AAGCTCGCCTTCGATCTTGCGGATCGCGTGCAGCACGGTGGTGTGGTCGCGATTGCCGAATCGGCGGCCGATCTCAGGCAGCGAACGGGAGGTGAGCTGCTTGGCGAGATACATGCCGACCTGACGCGGCCACACGACGGAGCGATGGCGACGCTGGGAGAGGATATCCCCCTTGGACACGCCGAAGTGCCGGGAGACCACCTTAAGGATGTCCTCGATCTTGATCCGCCGCGGCTCGGCCCCGTGCACGAGGTCGCGGATGACCGTCTCCGCAATGTCCATCGTGATCGGTGTGCGCATGTACTGCCATGTTGCGTGCAGCCGGGTAACAGCGCCTTCCAGTTCACGGCCGCTCTCGTGCAGGCGGTCGGCGAGGAGTTCGAGGATATCCCGATGGATCTCGAACGACGGGTCGAACTGCCGCTTCTCCTGAACCCGCTTCTCGAGGATGCGCAGGCGCAGCTCGGCGTCGGGTGGTCCGATTTCCGTGACGAGCCCGCGCTGCAGGCGCGAACGCATCCGGTCGTTCAGCTTCTCGATGTGATTTGGTGCCCGGGCCGACGCCACCACCACCTGACGGCCGCCGTCCAGCAGCGAGTTGATGATGTGATCGAACTCCTGCTCGGTCTGCTGGCCATGCAAGAACTCGAGGTCGTCGATCAGCAGCATGTGGATCGAGCGGAACTTCTCCTTGAAGGAGAGGGGATCCTGGCTCTTCAGCGCCTCGACGAACTGATACCGGAACCGTTCGGCCGTGAGATACAGCACCTGGGCCTGCGGCACGCGCCGCCGCACCGACCAAGCGATGGCGTGCAGAAGGTGGGTCTTGCCGAGACCGACGGACGAGTGAATGAACAACGGATTGAAGCCGCGGCATTCGCTGAGAACGGTTTCCGCGACCTGGGTCGCGCCGGCGTGGGCCATCCGATTGGAAGGGCCGACGGCAAAGCTCTCGAACGTGTAGCGCGGGTCAAGCGGCGAGCCCTCAAACCCCCCGACCTGGGTGCGGGTCATGATCGCCGGTGCAACCGGGCGAGGAGCCGCCCAATCCGCCGCCGGGGCCGGTTGGGGCGCCGCTGGCGAACGACTGTCCGACGCCAAGTTCGGCTCCGATACGGCGGAGCGAACGGGGCTCGGCTGCCGCAAAACCACATCGACGTTTTCGACCCCCTCGAACTCGGCTGCGCAGCATCTGAGCAGTGCCTCGGAGTAGTGCGACTGGATCCAGTTCTTCAGGAACTTGACGGGAACACTCACGCGGACGGTTCTGCCGTCGAAATGCTCGAACTCCATCGATTGGAACCAGCTCGTATAGACGTCCTCGCCGAGTTGGGCGCGGAGCATCTTCCGAACCTTTTGGCCGCGCGGATCTTGAGATTGCGCGATCGCAGGCGCTTCGGCGCGTGCCAGGGGCTGAGCCTCAGATCGGCCCTGTGCCTCGCTCCTGGTGCCTACGGCGTGCGCGGCAGGTCTCGTAGATTCCAGACTGTTCATGAGTTACACCCGCTGCTTCTGTTTGACCCTCTAGTGATGGCGCCGTGCATACGACCGCCGCCTACGGTCGACCGCCGACGCTTCTTTGAATTCAGGGGCGCTAATTCTGCGCCCAAGGCAGGCCGGCGGCCTTCCAGCCGGCCATTTGGCCGCGGTGGCGGTTGGAATCGACTGGTCCTTCGAAGCCGTCCGCTACATTCCGACAGGCTACGTAGCCTGCCTCGGCCATAGCTTGCGCAGCACTTCGGCTGCGTGCGCCCGATCGGCAGATGAAGAAAAGCTCCGCCTGCTTATCCACACCGGCCGCCTCGAGCATGCTCGAGAGGCGCTCTGTAAACCCCGGGTCCACCCGGTTGTCGGGAAAGGTCTGCCATTCGACGAGGAACGGTTGTTTGCCGATGGACGACAAATCCGGCAGTCCGACGTACGACCATTCCGCCCTGGTACGCACATCGATGAGGACCGCTGCCGGATCCTCCTTCAGCCGATTCCAAACCTCTCGGACGTCGACATCCACAATGTGGATGGTTTGCCCTGAACCCACTGTACCCTCCACTCGTGCACGCAACGGCTCACCGCGCCAGTCTTCAGAAGATTTCGCTGAAGACACGGACGGAGACGCAACGCACAACTCAGATATTTGCCCAGAACTACGCAGGCATACAGAAAGTATTCGGGCACTTACTTCGTGCGCCGGATTTTTTAGATTTGCTCCAAGATTGGAGCACTAATACGCAGACGATCCAAACAACTTTTCTACCATCATTTGCCTAACGGAACGTCGCTCGTATTAACCACACGTTTCCACTGGAGACAAGATCGCTCAGACGTCGCTCGATGCCGATTGGTCCATCCTTCAGCAATCCCCAGGGCTTTGGAAAAACGGGTGTGACGCGGGAAGATCAGTGGAGAACCGCATTGAGTCTGCGTGAAGAATCCGCTGCGCGTGCGCCCTGGTGGAAACAAAACGGCGCCCCAACCGGAGCGCCGCCTGAACGCTGTTTTCATTTGAAACCCGGCTTCGCTAAACCGGATACGACCTGTCGATTCCGGAGCCTCGAAACTTCGAGAAATGCCGATTCTTGAAGCGGTTCCCGACGAGTCCTCGTAAGACTCATCCTGTCGGAAGGGCTGCCTGGCTGTTGCAAATCGGTCACATTCGCCCAGCCAACACGCAAGGGCGTGCTTTAGCCGGGCATGGACCGCACGCGGGCGACCAGACGGGAGATCTTGCGGCTCGCAGTGTTCTTGTGGATGACGCCCTTACGCGCGGTACGTGCCAGAATCGGCTCGGCTACCGCGAGGGCCTTCAGCGCCTCTTCCTTCTGACCGGCCGCGATTGCCTCTTCCACCTTGCGCACTTCCGTTCTCATGCGCGAACGGCGCGCCTTGTTGATCTCGGTGCGGCGGGCCGTCTTGCGTACGGCCTTCTTGGCCGACCTCGTATTCGCCATAAGCTTAGATCCCCTTGGTTGGTACTGAGCGCCAGGGCCGGGTGTTTCGGTCGGGGCCGCGTCCAGATGCCAGCCACTGGCGGTTTGCATATGCCAAACCGCCCGGGACCGAAGGGTTCCGGGCGGCACGTGGAAGGAGGCTATACCGCTGCGCCAGGAATGGGTCAACGGCTCACAGCTGATCGGGGCACAAATCTCGCGCGAACTCGCCAAGCCCAGTGCCGCAACCTATAGTCGCCCAATCGGTCGGAGGCTGCAGTGATGCCTCCGGAGCTCAAACAGAGATCAGACTGGAGCCATGCGGATACTCGTCACCGGAGCAGCCGGGTTCATCGGATATCACACGGCAGAGGCGCTTCTCGCGAGAGGCGACAGCATTATCGGTCTGGACAACCTCAGCGACTACTATGACGTTCGACTGAAGGAAGCCCGGTTGGAGCGGCTGCGGCGCCATGCGAAGTTCGAGTTCATTCGGGCGGATCTCGCCGACCGCGCTGCCGTGGCGCAGGTCTTCGCCGAGCACCGGCCGCAGCGCGTCGTCCACCTCGCGGCTCAAGCCGGCGTGCGTTACTCCTTCGAGAACCCTCATGTCTACGTCGACTCCAACGTCGTCGGCACGCTCCACGTGTTGGATGGTTGCCGCGCGCACCAGGTCGAGCATCTTGTCTACGCGTCCACCAGTTCGGTCTACGGCGCGAACACCAAAATGCCGTTCTCGGTGGAGGACAACGTCGACCACCCGCTGAGCCTTTATGCTGCGACCAAGAAGTCCTGCGAGCTGATGGCGCACACGTATGCGCATCTCTACAGGCTGCCGGTGACGGGGTTGCGCTTCTTCACGGTTTATGGCCCATGGGGTCGACCGGACATGGCTCTGTTCAAATTCACGCGGGCAATTCTCGCAGGCGAGCCCATCGAGATCTACAACAATGGCCAACATGCGCGTGATTTCACGTACATCGACGATATCGTCCAAGGTGTCGTGCGCACGCTCGATCGGCCGGCCGAGCCGAACCCGGCCTGGAGCGGTGATCATCCCGACCCCGCGACCTCTTCCGCGCCTTACCGGCTCTACAACATCGGCAACAACAATCCGGTCGAGCTGATGGACCTCATTGCCTGTCTCGAGCGCGCGCTCGGCCGCACCGCCATCAAGACCTATCTGCCACTCCAGCCGGGCGATGTTCCGCGCACGGCCGCGAACATCGACCATCTCGTTCGGGATGTAGGTTTTCGCCCCGACACACCGATCGAAGTCGGCGTGGAGCGGTTCGTCGCCTGGTATCGGGAATACCACGGGCTCACGGCTTAAGAGCCATGCCAACAAACGGGGGAACACGTGCCGACAGTCGTGCCGCTGATTACCGCTGCCGTCAGCTTGGTCCTACTTGTCATCGCGGCTGATGCGCGCGCCGAAGACGTGCGCATGGCCTATGTCCACGCCGCCATTGCGGCAGCAACGGCGCTGATCGTGGCCGGATTCGCAGTTCGCCAGTGTCGTTCGCTGCTTGCCAAGACGGCCTCGGCTTCCGAGGTCGCCAGTAGCAATGCCTGGTACATGGGCGTCATCTGGGGCTGGGGGATGCTGGCGCTCGTCGCGACCTATGGTACCGGCGTGCTCGTGTGGAATGAGTGGTGGCACTTCGTGCTGGCTTTCGCGGTGGCTGCGGTTCTCTCCCTCTATTTCGCCAATGCACTCAAGAAGGATGCGCTCGCCGGCAAGGAAGACGAAACGATGCTGAAGCTTGCGCGCTACCTTGCCATCGTGCAACTCACCGGCATGGTGATTACGATGCTTGGGCTGATCATCGACGGGAAGATGGTGCGCTTCATGACCCTGCGTTTCACCGATTGGGCCGCGAACAACGTCTTCTTTTTCGGCGCGCTCGGGATCGCCCTGATCAGCGCCTACGCATTGCGGTACAACAAGCACGCCTGATCCGCGCCCGGTTGCTCGCACAGTTGCAAGTATCCGCTGCGCCAACCTGACGGAACAAACCGATGTCACTGCAAAGGGTGCTGCCCTGGCTGGTGCTGGCTCTGTTCGCCAGCGTGGTCGTGATGATTGTCGGCGCCGGCCGAGACCAGTCGATGGTGACGGGCTTGGCGGCTGGCACATTCGCCGCACTGGCTATCGCGATCGGCCTCGGTCTCAATCAACCGCTCTGGACGCTCGATGCGCACCGCATCACGCCCGAGGCCGCTCCAGTCGCAGCCCAGCGTAATGCGAAGCTGATGGCGCTCGTCTGGGCGTGGGGCGCTGCGGCAATGGCTGGTGTTTACACGCTTGGCGGTTTGCGCTGGCAGCACGACTGGCAATACGGGTCCGGCATGGCCCTGATCGCGCTCTTCACGTGGGGCTTTGGCCTGTCCATCGCACGCGCCGAACGGCCTCAGACCCGCCAGATGTTGCTGTGGCGGGGACTGCAGCTCACTGTCTTTCAGGGCGTCGGAGCTGCGGGCGGCGTGATTTACCTGCTCGCGACCGGCAAGCTCATGTCGTTCCGCCCGGATTGGGCCGCCAGCCAGATCTTCCTGGCCGGCGGGGTAGCCATCGCGCTGCTCTCCGCAATGGCGGTCATCACGCAGCGCAGACTTGCCCGCTGCTGACCGAGGCTGCTGAGCCTAGCGATTCCTGAAGTTGGGCTTCCGCTTTTCGACGAACGCGGCCATGCCCTCTTTCTGATCTTCCGTCGCGAACATCGCGTGGAAAACGCGGCGCTCGAAACGAATGCCTTCGGCCAGCGTCGTCTCGAAGGCGCGATTGACGCTTTCCTTTGTCATCATCACGGCGGGTAGTGACATGTCGGCGATGGTGGAAGCGGCCTTGATCGCCTCCTCGACGAGATCAGCTGCGGGTACGACGCGGCTGACGAGCCCGCAACGCTCAGCTTCCGCGGCATCCATCATGCGGCCAGTCAGGCAAAGGTCCATGGCCTTCGCCTTGCCGACAAAGCGGGCAAGCCGCTGCGTGCCGCCAGCACCCGGCATCACGCCGAGCTTGATCTCGGGCTGTCCGAACTTGGCCGTGTCAGCGGCGATGATGAAATCGCACATCATCGCGAGCTCGCAGCCGCCGCCGAGCGCGAACCCCGCGACCGCCGCGATCACAGGCTTGCGGCAACGGGCTACCCGGTCCCAGGTGCCGATGAAATCCTCCTGGTAGACCTGCATGTAGGTCTTCGACTGCATCTCCTTGATGTCGGCGCCGGCGGCGAAGGCTATCTCCGAGCCGGTAATCACGATGCAGCCAATTCCCTCGTCGGCTTCCCAGGCATCGAGGGCCTGGTTAAGCTCGGCAATCAGCGCACTGTTGAGGGCATTGAGGGCCTGTGGGCGATTGAGCGTGATGAGACCAACCTTGCCGCGGGTCTCGACGAGAATGTTCTGATAAGCCATCGGTCGGTTCTGCCTCGGATGTGATGGTCGAAAGGGCCTACTATCGCTGGCATTTGCCGCAGTAGAAGGTCGAACGGCCTCCCTGCACGATGCGTTGCACAATGCCCCGGCACCCCGGCGTGAGGCAAGGCTCTCCTTCCCGCCCATAGACGGAGAACGTGTGCTGGAATCCACCTATGGTGCCATCTGCTTGCCGATAGTCGCGCAAGGTCGAGCCGCCTGCATCGATGGCGTCTTGCAGCACAGACCGTATCGCTGGAACGAGCCGCTCGGCGCGTGACGTCGGCCAGCCAGAGCCGTTGGCAAGGCAACTTGCGACGCGCTTAGGGCTTAGGCCTGCTCGGTAAAGCGCCTCGCAGACGTAGATGTTGCCCAGCCCGGCGACGATGCGCTGGTCCATGAGGAAGGCCTTGAGATCGGCTTTCCGGCCGCGGGCCTTGGTGGCGAGATAGTCCGGCGTGAGCTCGTTGCCCAGCGGCTCGACACCGAGCCCAGCGAACAGCGGATGCTCATCGAGTTCTTGCTCGGAGATGAGCAGCATGCATCCGAAGCGCCGCGGGTCGTTGTAGGTGACGGTCACGCCGTCTTCCATCATGAACACGACGTGATCATGGGCCGGATCGGCCCCCGTGTCGTAGGTATAGTCGCCAAGCAGTTGCGGTTTGCCTTGATGCGGCAGCGTGATGGTGAACCGGCCGCTCATGCCGAGATGCATCACCAGCACCTCGCCGCTCGACAAGCGCGCCAGGAGGTACTTGGCGCGGCGGCCGAGTGTCAGGATGGTCTGATTCTCGAGGCGTTCGGCGAAACGCTCAGGGAAGGGGAAGCGCAAATCCGGGCGCCGCTGCTCGAAGCGCGCGATGCGTCGCCCCGCGAGCACAGGCTCCAGTCCACGCCGGACCGTTTCGACTTCGGGTAGTTCGGGCAATGCTGCTCCCCCGTATGTGTCTCCGAAGAAGCAATACCGGCGATAAGCTGCGCGCGCGAGATCAGCGGCGTCGCGGGTCGCGAACTGGGGCTGCGAGCCGTGGAATCACCAGCACCGAATCTCCAGATCCAAATTCTTAACCGTCTGATATGATTGGCAATGCAGACTGGACAGCCACGTTTGCCATCCGCCGGTCTGGCGTTTTCCGCGCATGGCGCTCGCCTGATCGCTCAGCTATGGTGCCCGCCATGGCACGCAACAAACTCGATGATACGGCTGCAAGCTTCGGCTTCCGTGAGGTTCGGCCCGAGGAGCGTCAGGGGCTGGTCAATCAGGTCTTCGCAACGGTCGCTGACCGCTACGACCTGATGAACGACTTGATGTCTGGCGGCATGCACCGGCTCTGGAAGGAAGAGCTGGTGACCGTGCTGAACCCGCCGAAGTCGGAACAGCGCTTCGAGCTCATCGATGTCGCCGGGGGCACGGCGGACATTTCTCTTCGGATGTTGCGTAAAGGAGGACCGGGGTGCCGCGCGGTCGTGTGCGACATCAGCCCCGAGATGCTGCGCGTCGGCCGTAGCAAGGTTGAGGCCGAAGGCCGGTCAGAACAGGTTTCGCTCGTGCAGGGGAATGCGGAAGCCCTGCCATTTCCGGACAGAAGCTTCGACGCCTACACAATCGCGTTCGGAATCCGGAATGTGACTCACATCGATGTGGCCTTGAAGGAAGCCTTCCGGGTGTTGAAACCGGGTGGCCACTTTCTCTGTCTCGAGTTTTCGGAATGCCAAGTGCCGATGCTCGACAACCTTTACGACCTGCATTCCTTCCAGGTCATCCCGCGCCTCGGCCAGCTCGTCGGCACGGGCGCGGAGCCCTATCGCTATCTCGTCGAGAGCATCCGCAAGTTCCCGCCGCAGGAGCCGTTTGCCGGCATGATCCGGGAGGCCGGATTCGAGCGGGTGACTTGGCGGAACCTCACCGGCGGCATTGCAGCCATTCACTCCGGCTGGCGGATCTGATTCCGGAGACGGGATGGCAAGCGCGTTGATGAACCTTCTTCGCCTCTCCCGCGCTGGTCTTGTGCTGGCGCAACACGGCGTCCGCTTCGTTCCGCCCGGCGTAAAGACGCCGCTTCCACTGAAGCTCGCCCACGCCGCGACTTGGCCGGTTCGGGCGATCTCTGCCCCATTTCAGATCGGAAAGCCGCGTGAGAGGCGGATCACGGATGCACTCGCCTCTCTCGGGCCGAGCTACATCAAGCTGGGACAGTTCCTGGCCACGCGCGCCGACCTGATCGGTCCGGAGCTTGCGAGCGACCTGCGGCATTTGCAGGACCGGCTTCCGCCATTCGCAATGGAGGAAGCGCGCCTCGCCGTGGAGGAGGCGCTGGGCGGTAAGCTCGAAAGCCATTTTGCGGAGTTCGGCCCGCCTGTGGCTGCGGCCTCCATCGCGCAAGTTCATAAGGCAACCGTCATCGAGAACGGCGAACCGCGCAGAGTTGCGGTCAAGATCTTAAGACCCGGCGTCGAACGCCGATTCCGGCGCGATCTCGACAGCTTCTACTTCGCAGCCCGCCTCATCGAGCGCTTCCACGTCCCCTCGCGCCGTCTGCGGCCCGTGGCTGTCGTCGATACTCTCGCGCGGACGACGCAGCTCGAGATGGACCTGCGGCTCGAGGCAGCCGCCATCTCCGAAATGGCCGAGAACAGTGCTGGCGATCCCGATTTTCGTGTGCCGCAGGTTGATTGGCGGCGGACGGCCAAACGGGTGCTGACGGTCGAGTGGATCGACGGCATCCCGATTTCCGATCGCGTGGCGCTGCAGGCGGCGGGCCACGACCTCAACCGGCTCGGCGAAGTCATTCTGCGCACCTTTCTTCGCCACGCCATGCGCGATGGCTTCTTCCACGCGGACATGCACCAGGGCAATCTGTTCGTGGACGAACACGGCCGCGTTGTCGCCGTCGACTTCGGCATCATGGGCCGGCTCGGCATGAAGGAGCGCCGGTTCCTCGCTGAGATCCTGCACGGCATCATCACCCGTGACTACAGGCGCGCTGCCGATGTCCACTACTGGGCAGGCTATGTACCGCCGCACCACCCCGTAGCTGTGTTTGCGCAGGCGCTCAGAGCCATCGGCGAGCCGATCCACGGCCGCACGGCTGCAGAGATTTCGATGGCCGACCTCCTGGGCCAGCTCTTTGCCTACACCGAGGTCTTCGATATGCAGACCCGGCCGGAGCTGATCCTGCTGCAGAAGAGCATGGTTATCGTCGAAGGCGTCGCCCGCAGCCTCGATCCGAACCTCAATCTGTGGACCGCGGCCGAGCCCGTCGCACGCGAATGGGTGGAGGCGAACTACGGCGTCTCAGGCCGCCTGCGTGAAGCCGGCGAAGGCGCCGAAGTCCTGGGCAAGATCCTCTCCGATCTGCCTGGCCTCGTGGAGCGCATCGAGCAGGGCGCTACCGCCTTCGCCGAGATGGGCAAGAATGGGATTCGGCTCGATACCGAAACGATCGAGGGCATCGGCGCGGCAGAAGCCCATCACTCTCGCTGGGGCCGTGCTGCACTTTGGGTTGGCGCGTTGAGCCTGCTCGCGATGGCTGTGGCGCTGGTGGCTCGCTAATCTGCAAGCGGATTTGGGGTAATCATCGCCTGGAGCAGTTGCTTGCGCGGGTCCCGGGCGTAAAGCCCGGGACGACTTTCAGCTTCACGTGTTAGCCGTCGTCGGATCGATGGTCCGGCGGATTTCCGTGATTTTGTTCGCCGGAAACCCGCTGATTTCCGAATGCTTGCGGATCACGTCCTCGTCTTTGGCGAGATAAACGCAGAATGTCTTGTCCCCGGCCACATACGATTCGACCCACTGAATGTCGGGCGCGAGTTGACGGAGGGCTTCGTTGGACTTTTCGGCTGCGGCCCGAAGCTGCTCCCGCTCCAGAGTGCCCACTTGAGGGATGTCGCGCTCTATGATGTAGCGCCTCATGCCTTCCTCCCAGATTCGATGTTAACGTGCTGGTTCAGGCTCCCCCCGACGGGATCACTGTAAACTAAAACGGGTGCCCTGACACCCAGAGACATGTGCGGGAGGTAACGGGCGATGCCGCTTCATTTCTCTGCCGAGGAACTTGCCGATCGTCGCCAGCGGGCTTGTGCTGAGATGAGGCGCCGCGGTCTCGATGCCCTGCTGCTGTTCCGGCAGGAGAGCATGTACTACCTCACGGGCTACGACACCTTCGGATATGTCTATTTTCAGTGCCTGGTTCTAACCGCGGACGGTCGCATGGTGCTGCTCGCCCGCGCGCCGGATCTGCGGCAAGCCCGATATACTTCCGTCATCGAGGACGTTCGGATCTGGGTTGACCGGGAAGGCGCAAAGCCCGCGGAGGAGCTGAAAGCCATCTTGGCGGAGCTGGGCCTGGCAGGGCAGCGGCTCGGCATTGAATATGATGCTTACGGGCTCACGGCAGCCGTCGGCAAAAAGCTCGATGCCGCGCTCGAAGGCTTTGCGGCGTTGGAGGACGCGTCCGACCTCGTCACCCGCCTGCGGCTCGTCAAGAGCCCGGCTGAGATCGCTTACGTTCGTAAGGCTGCTGAGTTAGCGGATGCGGCGTGGGATGAGGCGGTCCG
>Ga0180216_1004276_pt1 | contig 10896 bp, 11 predicted proteins | sample eDN3rd37CBELigMG_FD_128879 | JGI IMG/M metagenome (GOLD analysis project Ga0180216, IMG submission 128879) | Enriched Miracle-Growth compost microbial communities from Emeryville, California, USA - eDNA 3rd pass 37_C BE-Lig MG (version 2)... ...
AAGATGTCATATTGGCTTTGACCAAGCTCGTGCAGAACTACAAGCCATGTTCAAAAGCAACACGTAATTCAACTGCTACAAGTAAAGGTTATTTTTATTTACACAAAATTCTTGACGCTACCTGACCTAATGCAGCAAAGATAACAAGAGGAATACATAATATTGGAATGATCGTATAATAGTTGTTTAATTTATGCAAGAGTAAGGCGTGCATTCCTACATCTTTTATAAACATTTCCCCTGCAGCATAGGCCAAGCATGCTGCACCCAAATAGCCGAGAATAACAAACTTCTTAAGCAGAGTGTCCAAAAGCTTACTCCCCCAAATGATCATAGGGATGCTTATTGCAATTCCGAGCATAATAAGTACCAGGTCACCTTTGGCAACGGCCGCAATAGCTAATACATTGTCTAAGCTCATAACAAAATCAGCCGTAAATATCGTCCAGATCGCCCCAGTCATCGTAAGCTGCTTCACAAGCTGTTGCTCTTGCTTGTTGCTTCTCAGATCAACTAAAAGCTTAAATGTGATGAATAACAAAGCGACACCACCTGCTGCTTGAATAAATGGAATGCTTAGCAATGGAAGTGCCAATAACACGAGCAGACAGCGCATAACAACCGCTGCAAGCGTTCCGAGCCATATCGCTTTATTACGCTGTTTCTCTGGCAGCTGACTGCTTACCATAGCGATAATAATGGCATTATCTCCGCTTAATAATAAATTGATAAGTACAATTTGCATAAACACTATAAGGCTGTCCACATCTTTCCCTCCCTGTACTGAGGGTATGATTTTGGTTGTCCAAATATGATTCGATCTAGTAAAATTTCACTTCACGTTTAGCATAAATTGGTGTAAGCTTCTATATGGACATTTTATTAAGGAGGAACCGACAGAATGGATATTACATCCGGAGAATGGTGGTTTGCACTGCTTAACATCATTTTTATCGATCTTGTGCTAGCAGGTGATAACGCCATCGTTATTGCACTGGCAGCGCGTAATTTACCAAAGGATAAACAAAAACAAGCAATTATTTGGGGAACAGTCGGTGCCATCACAATCAGAATATTAGCGACATTACTTGTCGTTAAGCTTTTAGATCTACCATGGCTTCATTTAGCAGGGGGACTTTTGCTCGTATGGATTGCATTTAAGCTGCTCGTTCAAGAGGATGAGCATGACGACATTAAGGCTGGCACCACACTTGGTCAAGCAATACGGACTATCATTATTGCCGATGCGGCCATGGGGCTAGATAATGTCATTGCAGTAGCTGGAGCGGCAAGCGGTCATATGATGCTTGTTGTAATTGGACTTATTATAAGTGTGCCAGTCGTTGTATGGGGAAGTACTTTATTTATTAAGCTTGTGAACAAATATAATTGGATTTTATATATTGGAGGAGCAGTTCTTGCTTATACTGCTGCAAATATGATCTCCAGTGAAAAAGCGAAATATTTTAACCTTAGCGCCTTCTTTGAGGACAAGCCCGTGTTGTATTGGGTGTTTATCGTCGCTGTCATGCTCATCGTTCTTGGCACAGGCTACACGTTAAACAAACGAAAACAGGCGAAATCGTCTCAATCTGCAGCTTAACTAATATAAAGAAGCACCTATCACAGCCATTAGTTGTTCTACAGCATAATGACTGGAATAGGTGCTTTTTTAATGTAATAAAGATTAGCAAGTTAATATTTTACAAGGCCTAGAACCAGTCCTCTTCTTCTTTACTCTCCGGCTTAGCTTGTTCGTTCCAGTTAAGCAGTACGGTTTCTGTACCTTCAACTGCCTGCCGAATAAGCTCGTCATAATTTTCCATGTTGCTTTCTACTCGTTCAACAACACGTAGATTAGGATTTGTACTCGGGGATTTTGGCAAAAATAATGTACAGCAATCCTCAAAAGGTAAAATTGACGTTTCATACGTCTCAATTTTTTTGGCAATTTCAATAATTTCCTGCTTGTCCATAACGATTAATGGCTTAATAAATGGCAACGAAGCGACGCGACCAATGACATTCATACTAGAAAGCGTCTGACTTGCTACCTGCCCCAAGCTCTCACCCGTAACAATTCCGTTAGCTTTAACCTGAGCAGCAAGCTGCTCTGTAATACGAAGCATTGCTCTGCGCATTAATGTAATGGTTAAATTTTCTTGATTGCCTTGTACAATTTTGGTTTGAATATCGGTAAATGGTACGAGATGTAGACGAATCGGTACACCACTATAGTAAGAAAGTCTTCTTGTTAGCGTTTTTACCTTCTCTGTAGCCTGTTCACTAGTAAATGGATAGCTGTGAAAATGCACAGCCTCAAGCTCTAAGCCCTTTCGCAAAGCCAACCATCCAGCGACAGGACTATCAATACCGCCTGATAGAAGAAGCATCGCCTTTCCACTCGTTCCATAAGGGAAGCCGCCAGCAGCAGGAATGCTCTCCCAATACAAATAAGTCGATTCCTCATGAATGTCGATTTTCAGCTTTAATTCTGGATTGTGAACATCAACCTTCAGCTCAGGGTATTTTGGCAGAATATGTCCACCTACAAGGTGATTTACTTCATGAGTGACATGAGGGAATCCCTTCCATCCTCGCTTCACGCTTACCTTAAATGTTTTAGGCATAGACTTTAATGAAGCCATAATATCTAAAGCAGCAGACTGAATTGCCTCTAATTCAGAAGGCACGGAAATAACCGGGCTTACCGATACAATACCGAATAAGTCCTTCAAACGATCAATGACAGGCTCGTGAGGCGTGCCGTTCAATATCACGTATAAGCGTCCATATGTTCTCCAATAGGTGACTTGCTCGAATGGCTTCATCGCTCTCTTGACTGATTTTAGCATTTTATCTTCAAATACTTTACGGTTACGACCTTTCATCGTTAGATCACCGTAACGCAAAACTATGCGGTCGAAATTCACTTCGTATTACCCCTCTCCAGCGGTTTCAATGTTTGTATTATATCCTTCATTGCATCAATTAGCCGATCAACATCGGTGATGGTATGCTCTTGCCCAAAGCTAATTCGAATACCACCAGACGCTTCACTTCTTGTCGCTCCGACAGCAAGTAATACTCGGCTAGGCTTGTCATCCTTAGAGGAGCAGGCTGATCGAGTTGAAGCTAAAATTCCACGCTGCTCTAGCATATGAATAACGACCTCGGGCTTCATGCCTGGATAAGAAAAGTGCACAATAAAAGGAGATTGAGGTGCTCCCCCGTTAAGCTTAAGCTCAGGCAGCTTCCCTATTTGCTCTTTTAAATAAGTAGAAAGCTCTTCTGCTTGCTTTGCAGATTGCTGCTGACTTGTAACAGCTAGCCGAAGCGCCTTAGCGCTTGCCACGATTGCTGCTATATTTTCTGTGCCTGCACGAATGCTATACTCCTGTGAGCCACCAGCCTGCAACGGTGCTAGCTCAAGCCCATTCCTAATATACAAAAACCCTACTCCACGAGGTCCTCTTAATTTATGTGCAGAACCACTAAGCAGGTCAATTCCCCAGCCTTCAATATCAATAGGCAGCTTACCTAGGCTTTGTACTGCATCAACATGAAATTGCAGCTTTGGATAGCTTTTCAACAGCTGACCAATTTGAGCGATGGGCTGTATACTTCCAAGCTCATTATTAACATGCATGATGCTCACAAGAATCGTATCCTCGCGTAAAGCCGCTCGAACATCATCTACGGACACATGTCCTGTCGCATCGACTTCAAGCTCAGTGATCTCAAAGCCTTCTTCCTTAAGCTGCTGCATTACCTCATATACAGAGGCATGCTCTATGCTACTTGTAATAATATGCTTGCCACGATTGCTGAACGCACGCGCAACACCCTTTATAGCCAAATTATTCGATTCTGTACCGCCTGAAGTAAAGATCCAGCGGCCCTGCTTCGTGTTCAATAGCTGTGTAGCCTGCTCCCTTGCTTTCTCGATAAGTCGAGCAGCAGCAACACCACCACTGTGTAAGGAGGAGGGATTCGAATAATGCTTTGTCATTACCTCCATCATCGTCCGAACAACATCCTCATGCGGAGGTGTCGAAGCACAATGGTCAAAATAAAGCATAAGCTGTATACCTTCTTCCGTTCAAATTCGATTAACAACCTACAATATACAACAAAAACGGGAGCTACGAAACCCCCACTTCTGTGGAAATATCGTATTCCCGTTTCTAAGTTATGCCAATATAGCCTTGACCTTGCTAATATAGCGCTGAGTCTCTGTTGGCAATAGGTGAAGCTTTTGCTCAAGCTCAGAAGCATTTGAAATCCCTAGACGATCAACACGCCCAGGACCTGCATTATACGCTGCAAGTGCGATCGATTCGTTTCCATTATATTTCTTAAGAAGCATGGCCAAATATTTCGTACCGCCTTCAATATTTTCCAGCGGATCAAAGGAATTAGTCACGCCTAGACCTCTTGCGGTTCCATCCATCAATTGCATTAAACCCTTTGCTCCTGCTGACGACACAGCATTTGGATTAAAGTTGGATTCTGTCTGAATAACCGCTTGAATCAGATCTGCGCTTACTCCATACTTGCTCGCAGCATGCTCGATCAAAGCATCAAAGCTGCTAATCGCAGAGGCTTTAGCTAATGGCGCTGCTGTCTGTGCAGCCGCGGCAGTACCGATATGAACAGCACTTGCTTCGTATTCGCCGAATTTTTGCACATGACTTACTCCACTGGCTTGCAGATACCCCCAAATAACCCGTTCGTTATCATCTTGAGCCGTATCTGCTAGTTTTGGATCCCATACCTTCTGCTCAGACTGCTGCAATAGCTTATCAAATGCTGCATTGTCCTTTGTTTTAGCAACCTTTTTTCCTGTATAGTAATCGAGCTGTGAGGTTTGCTGCTGCTGCATTACAGCTCTAATATCGTTTGCTTCCACTAATATACCTCCATAATATAGTCTTCACTTCTAGAGGAGTTCAAGCGTTATTCAATATGAATAGACACTGTACATTATGTAATATATCGACCATTACATATAAAAAATGAATACTCATTATACATAATTATAACATACGTATAGTGGATCGCACGCACTTGGAATTTACAGTAAAATTTAACCAGTCAAATCTAGAAAACGAAGCTTTTGAACGAAAACTATAGGGTTTTAGGGCAAAATAGCGCCTTTAGCTTCTTCTAATCACCATTTGATGCTTTTTATAACGTAATATAAACCGTTTCACAAGCTTTCTCAGGTTGATAGATAACTCATATTTTCGATATAGTATAATATAAGCACCAAAATATATATAAAAAGGATAGTGAAAATTACAAATGGACATAGGTCTGAAGTTGTTCATGATTGCTTTACTAATTTTTTTGACTGGGTTTTTCGTCGCAGCGGAGTTCGCCATCGTAAGAATTCGTTCTAGTCGAATTGATCAACTTGTGCTAGAAGGAAAGAAGGGTGTCGCATCAGTTCAAAAAATTACAAGTAATCTGGATGCTTACTTATCTGCATGTCAGTTAGGTATCACTTGCACCGCTTTAGGTCTGGGCTTTTTAGGTGAACCAACAGTGAAAGCCATTCTCTCACCAGTATTTCATAACATGGGTATGCCTGATTCACTTAGTCATCCATTATCGATCGGGATTGCATTTATCATCATTACATTTCTTCATGTTGTTGTTGGTGAGTTAGCTCCAAAAACGTGGGCAATACAGAAAGCAGAGCAAATTTCATTCCTAATAGCAAAGCCGCTTATATGGTTCTATAAGCTGTTGTATCCTTTTATCTGGACATTGAATGGATCAGCAAACGGACTTGTCAGACTATTCGGACTTCAGCCAGTCAAGGAGCATGAGGATGCTCACTCAGAGGAAGAAATTCAAATTATTTTGAATGAGAGCTTTCAAAGCGGTAAAATCAATAATACCGAGTATGGGTATGTGAGCCGAATTTTCGCATTTGATGAGCTGTTAGCTAAAGAAATTATGGTGCCACGTACGGATATGATTTGTCTATATACAAATAATTCGATTGAGAAGAATTTGGACATCATTCGCCGTGAGCAATACACTCGCTTTCCTGTTGCAATGGAAAGCAAGGACAATATTGTAGGTATGATTAATACGAAGCAGCTATTTTTAGAGTATACGAAAGGGAATAGCTTCGATATTAAATCGCTTATTCATCCTGTATTAAGCGTATCTGAGGTTACACCAGTTAAAACGTTGTTGAAGCGCATGCAGCAGGAGCGCGTTCATATCGCTATACTAGTCGATGAATATGGTGGAACTTCGGGATTAATTACAATTGAAGATATTATTGAAGAAATCGTCGGTGAAATTCGAGACGAATTCGATGCTGATGAACGTAAGGAAATCGAGCTGCTTGATGAAAACTGCTACCTTCTTGATGGTAAGGTTTTGCTCGATGAGATTAAAGAAATGACTGGAGTTTCCTTCGAGGAAGAAGAGGTTGAAACCATCGGGGGATGGGTGTATAGCAACCTTCAAGAACCAAAAGCGAATAAAACGCTAGAATATGAACACTTAACCTTTATCGTACGCGAAACAAGTAAAAACAGAATTCGTAAAATAGAAATGCAAATTAATGAGCGTGTTGAAGTAACAAACGAAGAAACAGCTTAATAACTATACAGACAACAGACTATGCCTGATCTCATGTGATCAGCATAGTCTTTTTTAATGCTCACTGATAGTGAATTTTCGGAAAATTTAATCTTTGAATAGAGGGGTTGATTATTTTATTTATTTATGTGATAATACTTTTTGTGTTCGACACGTGCCGCTTTAGCTCAATTGGTAGAGCAACTGACTTGTAATCAGTAGGTTGGGGGTTCAAGTCCTCTAGGCGGCACCATTGTAACACAATCCGATTCAACTTTATACCGAGCCGCTTTAGCTCAATTGGTAGAGCAACTGACTTGTAATCAGTAGGTTGGGGGTTCAAGTCCTCTAGGCGGCACCACTTTTAACATTGCTTCTTCTGCCGTCGGCGAGGAAGTTTTTTTGTTTAGTGAGTTTTTGTTTAGTGATATTAAATCTAGTTAAAAAAGTACCGTTTTCAGCACCAAGAAGTTTGGATAAAGCTAGGGGCTGAGGAGCGCAGCGTACGTAATATGTACGTGAGCACTGGAAGACCCGGCTGAATTCAAAATTCGATGTCGATTATGCGTTCAGTACTACATCGTGATCAAAGCGGGACTTTTATTAACTTCCGCTAAAATAAAATAACTGCTGCAGGTAGCAGCAGTTACTGTATCTCGTTCTTATCAGATTCATCCCATTTTTTTGAATAAGCCTTTTTTGTGACCCATAACGTGACCCAAGTAACGAGGGCAATAATTACAATGCTAAAAACCCATGCCGACGTTGGTATATCAGACATTTCTCCCCCTCCTTTCTTGTTTATAGTCAGTGTACACGAAAACGCTGTGTAAAATAAATTGAATTTTGAACATTTAATGAACGAAGGAGATTGTTTATGGAATTTCGCCTTGATTTATTAGAAACAAAAGTTGAATTCTACGAAGCCTTTTCATTAAAAGAGCTGGAAGCAAAGATCACCGAGCAGATTGATAACAATAAAGCACTGATGCTCGAGCCTGCAGCCATTCAGCATCAAGCGGTATTTCATCCACTTTTTGAAAAGATGCTGTATACTGCACATGTGCATTATAAGCTGCGTCAGAATCGTTAATTATCTTTATGACTAAAACTTAAAAAGCGCGCCGATTAGTCATCGTTAGTATGACCAATCAGTGCGCTTTTTACTGTTCCTCTAGCTAGATTCAGCCTAAAGTAATGTGATTTCCTTGCTCCACTTCACTTCATCGCCTTGCTCATTACTGAACGTAAAGGTAACCTCTCCTTTTTCTCCAGCTAAAGAGCTGTCATAGAAAAAGCCCATGAATTGTCCATTGCCACTAATGTAGAAGCCATCCTCTCCATCCGCACCATGCTGAATCGCTTCCTGTAAGCTATTCTCGACGTGATGATTAGCCGAGCTCCACTCCATCGTCGTCAAGGCATAGCCTTCAGGGCGTTTCTTAACAACAAAATCAAAGCTACCCTTCTCACCCTCAATCGGTTTTTCCGTCTGATCAATAATAATAAGCAGCTCCTCATTGCTAACGTCATCATGCTGTTCTAGTGCTGTAGGTGTTGGTGTTGGTTCCGAGCTAATTTTATTTGCTCCGTTATTAGCATTGCCGCATCCGCCAAGCACGAATGCTAGTACAGTTATTCCAATGAATACTTTAGTTTTTATCATCATCTTCTACACGTCCTTCTTTTAGTGTGAAATAAAATGCTACGCCATCTAACTGATTCACTGCACCAAACTCACTATGATGCAGAAGTAATATATGTTTGACGATTGTAAGACCTAGCCCAGTTCCTCCTGATCGTCGATCTCGTGCTTGCTCTACTCTGTAAAACTTATCCCATATCCGCTGCAGATTCGACTTTGAAATAGGCTGTCCTTCATTATAAATGGTTACTTTAACCCTTCCGGCATCGATAGGTTTAACGGTAATGGTTATTGTTGAACCTGAATCAGCATGACGAGCTGCGTTGCTTAGTAAATTGACAATTACTTGCTTCAACCGTTTATAATCACCTACAACATATGGCTCGGTTAGCATTGACGTTTCAATATTGGCCTTTAATGCTTTATTCGCTAGATGAATCGCTAAGGCTTGCACTTCAGCTTGCAACAGCTCTACAAGATTAATATTGGCTAACTTGAGCTTGATCGCATTGCCTTCATATTTGGATAGCTCCAATAAATCCATAATTAATTCATTCATCACATCGGTCTCGCGTACGATATGAGCAAGATATGCATCCTGCTTATGTGCTGCAATCCCATCTTGCAAGCCCTCAGCGTATCCTTTCACTACCGAAAGCGGAGTTTTTAACTCATGAGCAATATTTGCAACAAGCTCCTTACGCAGCTCCTCCTGCTGTATCTTATGATCGATTTCAACTTGGAGCTGTTCATTTCTTAGCTTAACTTCTTCAAGCGCTCGCTCCAAATTATGTGATAATGTGACAAGGTGACTCGAAAGCTCACCATACTCATCACGTGATTGAACAGGTGGTGTTCCAGAGAACTGCAGCTGTGCTAATTGAGCTGCAAAACCATTAATTTTAACTAAAGGTCTTGCAATATAACGTGAATACATTACTGCTAGTATAATAACGATCACGACAATGAAAGGAAACAGCACCATCACATACTTACGCAGCATCGCAATGGCTTCGTTGACTGGTTGAAGCGATTCCATCATCACAATACTTGTATTGGACGCCTCTAGTTTGCCTAATGTAGCAATATAGGTGACACCACTCCATGAATCTATCCATTCCGTAGTCACATATGGCTTCGGATTGCTGGTAGCAGCAGGTTCACTTGTGTTCCAATCTTGGATCATATCTGTAATAAGCAAATCCTGATACAGCGGGTTGTACGAGCGCTGCTCTGGCAATAGTAGTCTACTAATTGTTCCACTCACACGTACTAAGCCAGGCTCAGGCTGTGAGGCTTCAGGATTAAAATTAATAGGATGCATAACGGTATCGTGCTGATCCATAAAAATCCCGTCAACCACCAATGTTTGCCCTTGAGAGATACCGCTCGGTAACTCACCGTATCGCATACCCTCTTCATTGATCATCACCTTAATGATTTGCGTACCACTCTGCAAATGAATGAAGTAAACATCCAACGGCCTTACACTGAGATCTTCATTAAGTAGTGCAATACTAGCGTCGTATTCATTCATCGCCCTTCCAATCGTATAAGCAATCTCCTGTTCATTAGACTGCAGAGCTTCTACTTCATCTATCAGCTTCACTATCGCTGTCTCTTGCTCGTGCTGCTTAACTGATTTGTAGAATCGTTCAAAAAACAAGCTTTCTAACATAAGGACTATCGTAAGTAAACCAATAATAATGAACGAAGTAATAATAAAGAGCTTACGTACTACTGAATGACGTTTCATAACGACGAATCAAATTTATAGCCTGCACGAATGACGGTTTTGATGAAGCGTCCTTCGGTTCCTAATTTGGCTCTAAGTTTTTTAATATGGGTGTCAACCGTTCGCTCATCACCTTCATAGTCCATACCCCATATCGCAATTAGCAGCCGCTCTCGGCTTAGCACCTTAAGTTGATGTCTTATGAAATAGAGGAGCAGCTCATATTCCTTCGGAGACAAATGCACCTCTTCCCTATTGACCTTCACTTGGTGTGATCGAGGCCTAATCGATAGCTGTCCAAAGGTTAGCTGATCATCATCAGAACCAATCATTCCTTCTGCTCTTTTTATTAATGCATTTGCTCTGGCAACTAACACCTTGGGACTTAACGGCTTCGTGACATATTCATCAGCACCTAGCTCGTAGCCATAGACCTGATCATCATCAGCTACTCTTGCTGTTATCATAATGATTGGCACATCAGATTGCTTTCTTATATGACGACACACTGAAAAGCCATCAAGCAGCGGCATCATTATATCAAGAATGACGAGATCAAATACTTGCTCATCAAACCTCTCTATCGCAATAACACCATGTTCAGCCTCTACAACCGACCATTGCTCGGCAATAAAATAATCACTAATAATTTCCCTTAAATGCACATCATCCTCTACAAGTAGCAGTGTGCGTTTCATCCTTCTCACCCCAGACCTCTCACGTATCGTTCGTTATTATTGTGTTCCTGTTACAAGATCATTATAAAAAAAAGATGTGTACGCTATGTGTACACTAGAATGGTACCTGTAGTTAAGACACTTGAAAAAGAGTGTGCGAACTACAGGTTTTTTTATATACTAGAAATTAAGATTAGAGGACGAGGACTAGAGGCTACTATGAGTAAACTATT
>Ga0180216_1004279_pt1 | contig 10895 bp, 14 predicted proteins | sample eDN3rd37CBELigMG_FD_128879 | JGI IMG/M metagenome (GOLD analysis project Ga0180216, IMG submission 128879) | Enriched Miracle-Growth compost microbial communities from Emeryville, California, USA - eDNA 3rd pass 37_C BE-Lig MG (version 2)... ...
CACAAACCGAACAACAAGTTTGGCACCGACTCTAGCCGGCGTTCGATGACGTGTCATGTTGATAGCCCTGACCCTAGATCACGTGACAGTCATTTTCCGGATTTGGCTATTCACTAGACTGTCTGATCCGCGCGATCGGCAGCATGCGATAGCACCCTCCTAGCCAGCCTTGAAGGAAGCGCATGGACATGGACAGCATACGCGGGTGCCCGGGATAGAGCGCGGCATCTGCGTGACGGCAGGCATAGGCCGTGCCGATGGCTCTGCATGCATGCGTATGAAGGCGGGGGCAGACGGAATCACGCTGGCATAGATTTACGGCATGGTCGCATCCCGGCGTTGCCGTTCCACGACCGCCAGCGTGCCTGCATGGCCTGTGGCCATACGCCCCGCGTCCGCGTCGTCCATGTGCTGCGCCCTCGATACGCTCCCTGCCAGCAAGCACGTAAAAGAGAAGAAAAACTAACGCCACATGCTGTGGGACCGGAGAGGCTTGAACTCTCGACCTTTTCGGTGTAAGCGAAACGTGATAACCACTACACTACGGGCCCAGCGGCGTTCAGCATCATTCACGTGCTGGGCGCAAAATTCTTCAAGAACCTGACCGCCGCCGTGACGTCACAATCAGCACCGTCGGCGGCCTTTGTCTACAGGTGCCAATTGGTGTTTTTTTTTTTTTTTACTTCTCATCACGTTTCAAGTACACACATGGAGGACGGCCGCGGTGGCCGCGGTGGCCGGTGGCAGCTTACGGGCTGCGCGAGCCCTCGCGGCGCGGCGGCGGCGAGCGGCGCGGCGGCGGCGAGCGGCGCGGCGGCGAGCGATCGCGCGGCGGCGAGCGGTCACGCGGCGGCGAGCGGTCACGCGCCGGCGAGCGGCCGCGCGGCGACGGCGACCGGCGGTAGCGGTCCCGGTCGTCGCGGCGGTCGTCGAACCTGGGAGCGTTGGTCAGCACACGGGGGGGACGCCGGTGTTAGCCAGCGGCACGCTACGCACGGCAGCCGATCGCGCGGCCCAACGTACGGCGGCGGCGACCGGCGGCGCGGGCTCGGCGAGCGGCTGCGCCGACGGGGCGGCGGGCTGTAACGGCTGCGTTCACCGTTAGCGACAGCGGCCGGACTCGGAGTGCTGGTCAGCACTCCAACGAGACCAACCAGGTTGCAACCAGTCGCACCCCCCAACGAACGCCGTACCCGCCGTAGCCGCCACCGCCGTAGCCGCCACCGCCACCGCCGCCGTAGGGGCCGTCGTCGCGGCGGCGGCGCGGGCCGGACTCGGTCTTGGAGAACTCGACGCGGATCTCCTGGCCAAAGAAGCGCTTGCGGTCCATGGCGCGGATGGCGTCCTCGGCATCGCGGCGGTCGTCGTACTCGATGAACGCGAATCCTAGAGCGGCGCGCGCACGGGACGAGGCGAGGCGAGCGGCACGTGCGGGGCGGGGCGGACGCAGGCGGCGCAGCGGCGCAGGTGCAGGCGGACCAGGCGAGCAGCGGAGTGTCCAGCGCCGAGCCAGGGCGAGAGCAGCGCGTGCATGCGACGGACGCGAGGAGGGAAGCGAAGGGACGAGAGGCGAGGCGAGGGAGGGGGCGAGCCGTGACGGCAGGCGCGGGCGGTGTCAGTAAGCCGGTCGCGACGGTCGAGCCGTGGAGAAGGGCGGACGGAGGTCGCTCGACAGGAAGAGGGCAGCGCCGTGGCGACGTCCGCAGCCGGAGCGACGACGAGCAACGCGCGACGTAACCCCATGCGCCAAAACTCGCCGCACGCTCCGAACCGAGCAACCGAGCCAGCAGAGGCCACCGCCACCCCAGCCGAAAAAATTATTCCCAAGGCTCCGGGTTTTTTTTTTTCCAGCCACACCAGCTAACATCCGACCACGGCCGCGTGCTCAAGTCCGGACGAGGGCGAAGACGGCGTTGGCGGCAGCTGGGAAGCTGTCTGCGGACGGCGTACCCGGCGGCTTGCGGGCGACCCAGACGTTGACGAGCTTGCCGAAGCGGCCGAACTCGTCCTCGATGTCGCGCTCGGTGGCGCGCGGGTTCAGGTTGCCGATGTAGACCTTGTTGGCGTTCGACATGGCTGCGGCGGTTCCAGCTCGCCTGTGCGCCAGCGTGCGAATCGAACAAGGGAAATGGGACGTTAGCCAAGAGCCCCTAAAGTAAGCGTTGGCACGGGCAAGAAGCGCAGCATGGCCTGCGTCGGATGGGTGTTTTCCCATTGCCGTTTTCTCGTCGCCCCCAGCCGCACCCCCGACCGGCGACGGAGGGGCGCTAAAGCCACGCCATCGCACAGAGATGCGCCACTTTCGCCTGCTTGTCGGCCCGCTCCTCTCCTTGCTGGCCCCTACTCGACGTGCACCGCTTACCTTTCCTTTGCTCCCGTTTTTTTTTCCTGCACCTCCGGACGCACTAAAATCGCGTGTGCTATTCCACCTCAGCCGGTCCCTTTGTTTTCTGCGCGCCGCCCTGCGCCGCTCTGCCCCGCCCTTCGCGCTCGTCCTTCGGCCCCCGCGCCCTCGTCGCCGCGTCGTCCGCGGCCGCGCACCTGCGACGAGCGACGCGGCAGCAGAACGACGAAAGAAAGAACGGCGATTGGCAGAACAGTGGCAGAGCAACGGCAGAAGAGCGGCAGACCAGCGGCAGAACAATTACGTCATCGATGGGGCAGAATAGTGGCAGAATGATGGTAGAATCGGCGGCAGAAACGGTGGAGGCGCGCCACAACGGTGTCCATCGTGTCTCGCGGGCGCCGCCGTGTCGATGCGACCTGGCCCACAGTGCATGAGAATACACGCGGCGACCCTTCCCTGGCAAGCTGTCTCTGTATCCTTCAATCATATACACCGCTGCTGTCATGATAAGCGATCGAGCGAGCGGTGGCCGTACAAGCTCGTGCGGGGCGGCGGTGCATTGACGCCACAAACGCATGCTAGCCGCATGCGGTGCGTGCATGTCTGTATCGGCGCATTAGCTATAGATATAGGGCGCGCCCGATGGGGCCTATACATGCACGACACCACGTACGTTGTCCATTTCTTGACCATCGATATCAATGCCAACCAATAGTACGTAAGCGTGCATACACAGGGCATGCGCGCATTGCACAAGTGAGCAGCCTTGCAGCAAGCATTTTTAATATGGCCCTTGACATACAGCAGTAGTACACACTTACTAAGAATCGCATTAGTTGGTATACAAGTACACGCACACAAGCTGGTCTATGTACAGCTAGATCGCGAGTCGCTCACCCCCTTCTGAAAATCGTGCGTCGTCCCGTACGTACTTCATCGATCAGTTCATCGATCACAGCGAACCGGCAGAGGATGTCCGCCGCTGACGGCGGTTGCGCCGATGCCTGGTGGTTTCCAGGCTCCGCGCCAGCTGTTCCTGCCGCTCGGGGGAGCGCAGCCACAGATCGATCAGCGGCGCCACCGACGCGCGCTCCGGCTCATCCCAGATGCGGGGCGTCACCTGGGGATGGCCGGGCATGCCAGGCAGTCGAGGCTGCATCGACGTTAGCGATACCTAGCTGCTGGAACGCAAGCGGCTCCATCGCACAGGCGCCCGGACGTACCGCCAGGCCCGCCTGCTGCAGGACCTGGCTGCTGCTAAAGTCGTGGATGCGACTGCGCGCTTCGCGCTGGGCCACCAGGAGCTGCCTCCAGTTGTTGTCCTGGTGGCGGCGGCGCCGGTGGTAGGTGAAATGGTCCGAGCACTGCTGCGCCGTCTGCCATGCATGGGTGCCCACACCTAGGTAAACTCTCCGACACTGCGCGCGCGTGAACACGTGCCGGCACGGAACCAACCGAGCGCGCATGTGGTAGGCGCCGTACGCGGCTGCGGACGTAGTGGTAGGCAAAGGCCGACCAGCACTCGCCCAGAATACGCAGCTCGGCAAACCTGCGCACGCCACGCTCAAACTGCTCGCGCTCCGTGGCCGTGAACCCTCGGCTGAGACGGAGCTCACGCGACAGCACGCCGTTGCTGCCGGCCCACGCCGCCCGCGACGGCGCGCACCCGGGCGCGCGTGGCGTGAGCGGAGGGCGGATCCATCGAACAAGCTTGTGCGCACGGGCGACGTGGGCGTACCGCCGGATGCACTCGCGCGTGGCGGCGTCGTTGCTGGCGCGTGCGCGCCAGGCGCGCTCCTGTCCGTCCGACCACGACTGGACGTACTGGCGGAGGGTGTTGAGCTCCGCCGCCGTCCAGCCGCCCACGCGCATGGCGTTCTCGATCAAGGCCGATTCCGGCGGCGCCATGACACCCAGGGCTGGGAACATCGGCGTCGGGTGCACTGCCCCTGCGCGGCATCAGCGCCGCCGCCACCGCCACCGAGCGACGCGGACGACCGTGAGCTGCGCAGACAACTGTGCGGCAGTCGTTGCGTCGAAGGGCGCGCGTACTCAGCAGGCCTGCAGCGCGGTCCGCGGCGGACGTCTCCGAGGTCGCCGTGGCGGCAGCGGCGGCGGACGCGGGCGCGGCCTCGACCGAGGCGGCGGCGTCTTGTGACAAGCTGGGCAGAAAGTGCAGCGAGTCCGACTGGCCTTCCTCCGGCCCCGCGGTCCAGTTGGACGAGGCGGCGGGCGCGCCGCTGGAGTGCATCGCCTCCATCTTCACCATGGTCGACGCCACGAACTGCATGGGCGTTAACACCCGGACGAGCAACCAACGGCGGCGCTTTAGTGCGTGGCCGCGGACCCTGCGCGGATTGGGTTGGCAGACCGCGGAAACTGGCGTACGCGGTGGTCCTCCGAGGCGAGGGCCTGGCTCGGGTCCACGGTCACGACCCACGGGGACGGCGGCGGCATGTCCAGCGAGCTCTGCGGCGAGATGCCCGGGAAGTGCAGCAGCGGCGCCGCGGCGCCGGGCAGCTCCAGCTCCTGCGTGGACGGCGTCCGACTCCGCGACGCCGCCGACCGCGTGCGCGTGCGCTGCACAGGGCGCGCGGCGGCCACCGTCCGTGGCGGCGTCTGCACGGCCGGCGAGCCGCCCGCCGAGACCGCGCTCAGCGTGCGCCCGAGGCCCGCCGCCGCCACATGCACATACACGCGGGTAGCGCCGGCGGCGGTGGCGCCGGTGCCAGGCACTGGCACCACCGTGTGCGGCGCCCACCCCGGGACTTCGCGCGGCAGCTGCGACGGCGGCGTCGGCGTCGGCGGAAAGCTGTCGGCGGCCCAGTGCCCGTGCGGCAGCGACGCGCTCCCCGCGAACGCCTCGGCGCCGGACGACCACTCGCCGTCGCCCAGCGGGCCGGGCCAGCTGTACTCGGCCATGGCCGCTGAATCTGTCCGCGCGCCAACCGAATGACGCCGTTGCTGGCAAGCGTCTCGCCAGCGTGCGGCCCTGGCCCTGCACGCCCTACACGCCCGGGCGACGCTGCACCAGCGTCGACGGCAGTGACGGCAGTGGCGGCGACGGTGCCTGGAGGCGGCGCCGGCGGTGGACGGTGCCTGCACCGTCCTCCTTTTTATCTGCCCGTACTGCGCACACGGTTGGCACTGCCGCAGATCTAATCGGCAAACGCGCGATGCCGGCCCCGCCGCAACAACGACGAGCGCACGCGCTGGAAAAACGGCGAAGCCGGCGGAGTCGGCGTCGAGGCAGCACAGCGTCTAAATGAAGACAACGGCCGCCGTCCAAGAAGACGACGAAAATCGTTGTGTCGTTGTGGCGTTTTCGTTTTTCTTGTTTGACGGGCCTCGTTGCGATTCGCAAAGACGACTCGCCCCCCACTCCCTGCAACGCCCGTTCCGATGCAGAAGCTAACGAGGAGCATAGAGAGGACAAGAACGCTCGCGGGCACCTGTGCGCAGTGCAGGCAGCGGGTTAGAAACAGGTCGTGGTCTTAATTGGCGGATTTTCGCGGACGTTGTCAGTGTTTCGTCCGCGCGCCAACCGAATTGTTTGTTGACAAAAAACGGGCTTCTGGCGTGCGGATGCCACGCTCAGCAAACACGCCGTGCGTTTACACCATGCCGTACAGACTGTATGCTCGCTGGTCGATGGAATACCCTGTACTGTGTGGTGCATGCATGCATGGCGCTCGCGTTTCCATCAGCGTCAATCGACCACTACCAGTACGAAATGAGCTAGGGGATATGTTTTGGATCGATCGACACACCTACGGTGCGTACAGCGCATGCATGCTCCCAGCTCGATCATGCGTGCAGCGCGCATAAGGCCCGGCCAATTCGCTGATCCGAGCAATATGCTCCAACGATCCGTCGCCGCATTCAACAACGCACTCAATGGCTGCGTAGGCCAACGCCATGCAGCTAGCCATATGGGTCCAAGTCGCTCTATGCATGCAAACACGAATTGTACGTGGCCCAAGCTTACATACAGTCATACTTACAAGAACAAACGTAGCACGCACACACACGCAGGCAGTGGCACGGCACGCAGCAAGAACATTACGGTCTATTGCACATTGTAGAACTGCATCAGGTACCGCTTGTCCTCGCGCTCCTGTGCGTGGGCCAACCGTCGCGGCGCACGCCAGACGCCGCGTTAGCGCGCGTGCGGCATTCACCACGGTGTCTGCTCGGCAGGGCGGCCGTACCGCCGTGACTTCTTCCTCCAGCTCCTGCACGCGCTTGCGGCGGTGCCGGTTCAGCGCCGACACCCAGTACAGCGCCACCCTGCGGACCGCCGGGCCCACGAACGCGGAACGCACGCGCGGCCCGTCAGACGACTGCGACCCAGCACGGAACCTTACGGCGCGCGTTTCCGGGGCGGGGGCGCGCCCGTACGTGAGGCCCAGGATGAGCGCGAGCGCAAAGCCCCAGGAGGTGAAAAAGTACACGACGGAGGCGAACCCGGGGCCGGTCGAGTCGACAACCGACTCCATGACTTGGTACGGGTAAAAGTACGGCACGCCAAAGAACGGCCCGCACGACGGCACCATGCGCGCCATTGCCCACGCAATCGGCGCGGCGGTGGCGGCCAGCGTGAAGAGCGCCACCAGCAGGAAGAACGTGGTCAGCGACGACGACGAGAACAGCTGCTTGGGCGGCATGCCAAACTTGAGCAGGCACAGCATCTTGACGTAGAACATGGCGATGCCCAGGAGCGCCGCAAAGATGGGCATCACCGGCGAGAACGGCATGCCGAGCCTGGCCAGGGGGAAGCAGAGCCCGCGGACTGCCATCGACCCAGGCGCGTCAGCCTAAACGGTGGTGCTGCACACGCTGCGCCATTGGGGGCCCGTTCGTACCAGGTGATGGCCTGCAGGTAGAGCAGCTCCATGACATGGTCGCTGATCTGGAAGCGCCAGTTGCTCCGGGTGCGCTTTCGCAAGTAGTAGAAGAGCTCAACGAAGAGGCTCGACCCAAACGTGCTCAGCATGGACACTGGCAGGCGCGCCGGCACACGAAATAAGAGCGGCTCGTCTCAGGTGGCCGTCGCCCGTCTCCCCCTGGCGGCCGCGGCCGCCACCGTACGGAGGGCGCTGGTCCACAGCAAGGCGTAGAACTCTTGGCCGACCGTCGTCTCCCAGCACAGCTGGCGGCAGCCGCTTCAATCCAGCGCGCCTCGGCACCGTTAGCGCGCTGCGCCGCGCCGCGCGTCCGGCATCGCCCATGCCGCTGCTGCTGGCCTACCGGGCCCAGCTGGCCGCTCTTGTCGATCCCGACGTAGCCAAAGAGCAGGACGTAGATCGACGACATCTTCACCATGTACGACCGCGCCAGGTTCACGCGCGAGGTCGTGACCTCGGTCAGGTAGTCCTCGTAGCGGCTCATAAAGTTGAAGATGGCCGGCAGGACAATGTTGAACCCCGAGATGATCAGCGGCGTGATGCTCACCGTCATGCTGTGCAGGGGTCGCAGTGGACGCGGGGTGGGAGGCACCGCGCGTGAGCTACGCACGAAGGCACACCCCAGCAGGTTGGCGCCAGTGTACTCGTCGAGCACGACGGTGTTCCAGGTCGTGTCGCGGATGGTGACGTAGATGATCCAGCCCATCAGGGTCAGCAGGCCGAAGAAGACCAGGTTGCAGGCGATGCGGATGGCGATGAGCCGCGCCTTGTACAGGCCCTACGCACGGCACTTGACCGCCGCCGCCGCCGCTGCATGCGCACGGCGTGAGCGCGTGAACGGCCACACCGTCGCGCGCCCCGCTAGACGCGACGCACCCGCCGTCGCTCCAGCTGCTTCCGTTCGATCTCGTCCCGCGTTTTGAGCAACTGCAGCGGCCGGCGACCACCGTGCGCGCACGCGGGCCGCCGCGTCCCGTGAGCGCGGCGACGTCCCTCGCGGATGACTGTAGGGAGCCAGGGCGTACGCGAATGTTGGCGGCGATGGCGCGCTGGAGCGCCTTGACAGCCTTGGGCTTTTGGAGCGAGTAGTCGTACGGCGCAAAGAGCGCCGTCGCAAACGGAAAGTCGTGGCGCGGGCCGTACGCCGCGCTCTGCGCCGCGGTGCGGATGAACCGCTGCCGAATGCTGCACCGCAGGCAGCCGGCGCACCGCCGACATTCCGAGCACGCGCGTGAGCCGAGGCGCCACGGCTCCTTCCTACGTCGTGCTCCGCGCCCACGGCACGTACGCCTCCACGACGGCGATGAACGAGATCAGGAAGGTGATGATCACCGTGGCAAAGTACGCGACGTCCATGTGGTACGCGCCGTCCAGCATGAGCGGGCTGTAGCCGCCCATGAAAAAGAACGACGTCTCGGTGCCGCGCTGCGGCGCCGCCCCGCCACGGCCATCCTCACGTCGCACGGTTCCCTGAGTGCACGCCCAACGAGGAGCGCGTCCCGCGGGTGTGCGTCGACGCACCCACGACGGCAGGTACGGGATAAAGTCGGTCGCGACGGTGGACCAGTCCGTGTCGGCGATGCCGATCGCGACCACCAGCACGACGTAGAAGAGCGACAGCCCGAGGTTGAGCAGGAAGAGCCACCGCAGAAAGATAAAGTAGGACGCGTACGCGCCGCCAAACTGCGACTCGATGCGGTGGATGCTGCCGCGCCAGATCGGGTTCTCGTAGCGCTCCCACCAGTCGCGCACGCGCTCGTACAGCTCGCGCATCCGGCTCCAGCCCTTGGCGGCCTCCTCGTCGCCCGCCGAGTTGCCCAGCGTCGCCTTGGAGTGCGAGCGGTACCGCGTCTTGCTGCGCCTGCGTGGCGAGTCGGGGGGACGGGGCGCGCGCCAGGAGGTGGAGCGCCGGCGTCGGTGAGCACCACCTCAGCGGCCGCAGGGGGCATCCACCGAGGTAGCTCCCGCGCACCGGAGCTTGGCCGAGTTGGACAGCGACCGCAGCACGGCGCGCGCCTCGCGGATGGTGGGCTCTGACTGCAGGCGCTGCATCTCGCGGCGCTCCTGCGAAATGGACCGCTGCGGGCGCGTCGCGTCACACGCGGGGCGCGGTACGCCGCATCGTCAGCCGCGGGTGGGGGGGCGAGGGGTGCCGTTTCTGCCGTGCAGCCCCCGCGCGTGCGGGGCCACCGCGTACTATGCCGGGCGCGTAGGGCATGCTGGTCTCGAGCTGCATGCGCAGCGCGTAGCCTTCGTCCTTCTTGAGGCGCCGCTCCGACGGCAGCTCGGCGATGAGGATGCGCGGGTCGACCTGCGTCGTCGCGTCCGCCATGTTGCCGTGGATCTCGAGCTGGTTCGAAATCCGGTCCGACTCGCCCTTGCGCTCGCTCAGGTTCAGCACCGTCTCGGACCACACCGACGTCGGTCGCGGCGGGTTCAGCCCGTGCCGCTCCACGGCCGTGCCTACGGGCCGCGTGCGGCTGTCGCGCCCGCCGCCACCGCCGCGGGCGTTGAGCGGCCACTCGAGCGGCGCCAGCTCGACCTCCTCAAAGGCGTTCTCGCCGTCGAGATGGGGCGGGTACGACGTGCTGTTCCGGCGGCTGCCGCCGGAAGCGCCCGACGCCGCTGAGCCGCGGCGCGGCACCTGCAGGGCATCGCGGCTGCTGGCGCCGCCGCCGCCGTCCACCGACGAGACGGACTGCGCGCAGCCACCGAAGTCCGACATGGGGCGCGCGCGGGTCAGTGGCCAGGGCCGGGGCCAACCCGGCGGGGCGGGGCGGCCGCAGCGTACCGTCAGGTGCGAGCGCGAGTCGGCCATGGTCGTCGGCCCCAGCAGCCAGCCGGAGGACGCCGCGGGTTACACGGATTCGGGCACCATTCGGTTCAACTCGCGCCTCGACGGACGGCCAGGCGCCCTAACGTGCAGGAGCGTGCGGCGCACTCTCGCGGTACCAATGGACTGCCGTCCTCTGGTGGCCTGCGCGTGCGTCTTTTGTGCTCTTCTGCTGTCGCCGGTGCGCGTGCCTCTTCTTCTGTGGCCTGTGCTCTTCCGCCTCCTCCGCCGCTTCAGCCGCTTCAGCCGCTTCTTCAGCCTCTTCAGTGCTCTTCAGTGCTCTTCGGCCTCTTCTTCAGCCTCTTCAGCCGCTTCAGCCTCTTCAGCCTCTTCAGCCTGTGCAGCCGCTGCTTCAGCAGCCGCTTCTTCAGCCTCTTCAGCCGCTTCTTCTTCAGCCGCTTCTTCAGCAGCCGCCTCTTCAGTGCTCTTCAGCCTCTTCTTCAGCCTCTTCAGCCTGTGCAGCCTCTTCTTCAGCCGCCTCTTCTTCACCCTCTTCTTCAGCCGCTTCAGCCGCTTCAGCCGCTGCTTCAGCAGCCGCTTCTTCAGCCTCTTCTTCAGCAGCCTCTTCTTCAGCAAGCTTTTTCAGCCGCTTCAGCCGCTTCTTCAGCCTCCTCAACCGCTTCAGCCTCTTCTTCAGCCTCTTCTTCAGCCTCCTCAGTGCTCTTCTGCCTCTTCTTCAGCTTCTTCAGCCGCTTCTTCAGCATCCTCAGTGCTCTTCAGCCGCTTCAGCCGCTTCTCTTCTGGTCGCCAGTGTGATGTAATTATGCGTGATATAGGGCCCTAATTAATTATGCGTGCGCGTGCACGC
>Ga0180216_1004280_pt1 | contig 10893 bp, 15 predicted proteins | sample eDN3rd37CBELigMG_FD_128879 | JGI IMG/M metagenome (GOLD analysis project Ga0180216, IMG submission 128879) | Enriched Miracle-Growth compost microbial communities from Emeryville, California, USA - eDNA 3rd pass 37_C BE-Lig MG (version 2)... ...
CAGGGGTCGCTGGAAGGACAAGGACGTGGCCATCAAGCGGCTCGGCACGGAGAAGCCCGACGAGGCCAACCTGCTCTGCCAGTTCCGCCACCGCAACATCGTGCAGTGCCTCGGCACGTGCTACCAGGCGCCGTACCACGTGCTGGTGATGGAGTACGCGCCCGAGAACCTGAAGCAGGCCATCCACCGCAGCCACATCAGCCCCACCACGCTCGTCGACTGGTCGCTGCAGATCGCCACCGGCATGAACTACCTGCACACCGAGGCGCCCATCACGATCATCCACCGCGACCTGAAGCCGGCCAACATCCTCGTCTTTCCTCAGGGCATCCTCAAGGTGCGGCGGGGCGCGCTGAGATAAGCGGGCCACGCGGGGACGCAGCGATTCCTGACGCGCGCTTTTTTGAACGTCCTTTGTGCGTTGAGGCCGGCAGATCACCGACTTTGGTCTGTCGCGCGTGCGCGACTCGTTCCAGTCCGCCAGCAACCAAATGAGCTCCGTGGGCACCTTCGAGTACATGGCGCCCGAGGTCATCAAGGTGGGCACACGCGCCGCTGCCAGCGTGCACGGAGATAAAAAGTGCCCGCTGATGAGCTGCGCACGTTGGTGCTGGGCGACGAATGCTGCAGAGCGAGCCGTACACCGAAAAATGCGACGTCTACAGCTATGGCGTCGTCGTATGGGAGATGCTCACCAAGCAGGCGCCGTACCGTGGCCTGCCCTCGCTGGCAGTTGGTACGGCGGTGAATCCCCACCTACCACATCGCGTGGGTGGGAGATGGTGGTTAACCTAATCCGCCCCGTGCCTCGCTGCTTCCCTCGCGACACGCCAGCTTTCGGCGTCGGTACGGGCACGCTTCGGCTGCCCATCCCGTCCAACTGCCCCTCCGGCATCGCTGCGCTGCTCGAGGCGTGCTGGCAGCGTGACTACCACCAGCGGCCCTCCTTCCGCCAGGTGCGGCGCGCGCGCCCATCGTGCATGCCCGGCAGCGGCACGGGCAACGGCACGGCTCAGCCCTCGCAGGTCGTCGTCCCGGCCGATGCGGCGCTTGCCGCGCATCCCAGCTGATCATCATGATGGACAGCATCCGCCACTCCGACTTTGCGGCCGTCACGTACCGCGACTTCCGTCGGCTGCGCTCGGACTGGGGCGCCGAACTCGTGGTACGTTCCGCATGCAGGGGCACGGCGCACCCATGGCAGCTGCCTGACTTTGGTCAAGTCGCCTTCCGCGGTATGCTCCCCGGCACAGACCATCTTTGAGCACCTCAAGGTCCGCGAAACGGCGATCTCGGCAGCTGGTGTGGCACCAACACGACGTCGTGGCTCTCCTGGCGCTCTTTATGCTCACTGACTGACGCCGTGTTCGCTCGGCGGGGGGCGACGCGGTCTCCAGAGCGCGACCTGTCGGCGTGGGAGCAGCAGCTGCAGGGCCGGGAGGAGCAGCTGGAGCAGTCGCTCACGGCTGACCTCGCCAGCTGGTGGACGCTCAAGGCCAACACGGACGAGATCCTCGGCGTGGGCCTCGAGGTGACGCGCGGCGGGCCCGGCTCGCGTGAGCCGTCCGAGATCACCGCGATCCGCGTCAGCCAGGAGTACATCTCGTGGTCGGCGTACCTGCGCACGCGTGGCAAGCGGATGCTCGACCCCAACTTTCGGCTGGACTACTGGATCCCGCTGTTCATGCTGCCGGAGCACGGCGTGAAGGCGGCGCCGTTCATGGAGGAGGCCGTCTACTGCATCATCATGGAGACGGAGCAGGTGGGCCGGCCGCTGGCCGAGCCGCACGCGTTCCTGCCGCTCATGGCAGCGTCCGTGCTGGCGACGCTCATGAACTGCCTGGTGGTGCGTCCCCCTCAGTAGAGCGCGCGACTGGCTCAAACTGCACACTGACGCAAGGAGCCGACCCAGTTTGCGTTGGGGCAGCTGCGTGCGCCAGGTCAACGTGGTCAAGGAGCGCATGGCGCCGCCGGCCGTGCTCGATTTTTACGTTGTGTGCCATCGCTGGCTGCTCTACTTCTTGGAGCGGGTCGGTCGAGGAGGCGCGCGCTGGAAAAGGCGCGCATGTTGGATCGCGCTGACGCGCCGCTGGTTGCTTCCGGAGGCGCGACCCGCGGCCAGTACCCCGACATGGCGCAGCAGTGCCACAAGAAGGTGCGCAGCTTCATCAAGTCGGCGCGGCAGCGGCACTGGGAGGCCACGGCCAAGCTCGGCGAGCTGATGGCGCTCCTGACGGCGGTCGACTGCAAGTGGAGCGAGGTGTCGTCCGGCGTGATCAACGAGGTGCTGGACCGCTCGTGGTTCTGGATCCTGCGCTTCCACCCGGAGCTGCAGTCCGTCTCGCTGGATGCGTCCGGTCGCCGCGCCGTCTTTGGCAACAGCAACCTGTCCAACGAAGAGCTTGTCGACACCGGTACGGGCAAAGGGGAGAGGGGGCGATGCATCTGTGTGCGCGACACGGGTGACTGACCAGCCGTGGATCCGAGGGGCGGCGAGCGCTGTGGAGGGCGACGACCAGCGTTCCAAGGCGCGCGGCAAGGCCTGCAGATTATCATGCTCCACATCTACCTTTTCCTCTACGTGGCGCGTCCCAACCACTGCAGGTGCGGCGGCCGTGCCCGGTGAGGCGCGGGCAACCGTGAGTCCGCCCGTTGATCGCGTTAGAGCCTTTGTTGGGCCGCGGCGGTCGATGCCTGCAGCGTGGAGGACGCCGCCCGCATGTACGATACGCACTACGGCCTGCCGACGGCGCGTGCGACGGACGAATTCGTGACCAGTACGTCGATCAGCGTCGGATCACGTTGGTGGGAGGTCTGGATGATGATAACACCGGCCTGTTCCGCGGCCTGCGGTGTGTGCCGCACGGCAGCGTGCGACGAGGTCCTGGCGATGGGCACCTGGAACGAGTTTCTGCGCTACGCGGACCAGTCGGGCGCGGACTACACGACGCTGACCATCGGCACCTTAGCCGAGCTGCTGCGCCAGTCGGCTGCGCGCGCCTACAAGAAGAACTACATCGGCAATCGCACCTCGCCCGCCTACGTGTCCATCGGCTAGCCGGGGGTCAGAGGATGATCGCACACGTGCACATAAGGTTATTTTTTCTGTTAAGTTCGTGGACTGGCGTAAGCGCATCTGCACCATAACCGTTGTACAGTGATCTCCGTTGCCATACGCATACGAACCGCAGAGCTTCATGCAGCTTCCGGCATCTTTTAATAGTACGTTCAAAGCTGTGTACGTGCCCAACTTTGGGAGTGACCGCCGCACAAAGCGCAGGGATACTCTCTGTTCGTCGTTCCTGCAACACAGGAGAGATGACTGTAGGCGCATGTAGCGTATCGGATTCATGTGCACGTGCGCAGTGCCCTTGGGGCCGTACCGCCCCCCTAGCAGCCCAGGCGTGGATGGCAAGCGTGGCCCTTGCGTGTGTGTGGGCGTGCGGGTCGTGGGGTCGGCCTGTCTGTCCGACGCCTGCGATGACGTGTCCACACGAGACTTCGCCTGCCTCCGCTACCCCACCGACACCCCGCCACACCGCGACCATGGCGCCGACCAAGCTCACCGAGGCCGAGCGTGCCACAAAGCTGGCGCCTCTTCAGGCCGCCGGCTGGACCCTCGTCGAAGGCCGCGACGCCATCCACAAGGTCCGTACGGACGGCAGAGGCGCAGCGGCACCCACGGCCGCACTCACGCGTCCTGGCCGGGACTGAAACCTGGGCGGCACCGGCGCGCAGGTGTTCACGTTCAAGGACTTCAACGAGGCCTTCGGCTTCATGACGCGCGTGGCGCTCCGGGCGGACAAGGTGGACCACCACCCGGAGTGGTTCAACGTGTACAACACCGTCAAGATCACGCTCAGCACCCACGACTGCAGCGGCTTGTCGCAGAACGACGTGGACCTCGCGCAGTTCATCGACGCCGTCGCCGCGTCGCTGCTCAAGTGAGCGACGCCGTCGCGGCCCGCTGTACAGCGCCCCCATCTGTGTACGCGCCCGCCCGTCAATAGAGGCCTGCGGGGAGCACGAACACGCACGCCGCCCGGACAGGACCCGCTGGAGGGCGGCCTCCACCCACCACCGTGCGGTAGACTCGCCGCTCAAGCCCCGACAGCGCAGTGGATCTGCACGATACGCGGCTCGTCCTACGGCTGTGCGTCGCTAGTCGACATGCCCACGCTCCTACAGGCCATCCAGCGCCCGTCCGACCGCCCACCATCGGGCTTGGCTGGGAGTGGTTTTGGTATATGTTATTCGCGGCGAAGTACAGGGAGAGTTGAGGCTGCAACTACAGAGCGGTCGATCAGCGCAGCGAGGCACCAGCGATCCCGGCCCGCGTCTACCATTGCAGTAAGTGGCAACAACTAAGGGCTAAACTGCAGAGGCTGCTCCAAAATGCACGGCAACGAGCCAGTCAATGCAACTAGTGATAGGAAGTAGCCTGAACGGCACCGCAGAACAGATTGCAAAGAGGACGCCTCAAGCTCGCACAACCACAGCAGCGCTGACCGCCACGTTTAGTAGCCCGCGCCGATGAGGTAGTCGGCCAGCTTCTCCACAACGGTGTTGCAGTCGCCAGCCTGAGCACCCTCGGCGTAGATGCCGATCAGGACGGCCTGCTTTGTCTTGACGCAGCAAGCACCGCTGGCGCCCTGCAGCGAGAGCACCGCCGCCGGGGTCCCGTGATAGCGGCCGCACGCCGTTAGCACTTTTGCCCGCGCTCTGCCCGGCGCGGGCAGCGCGCGCCAAACAGTACCTTCTTGGCGTAGATGCTGCGGTCGTCGTACCGCACCGGCAGGTACTTCTGCCCGGCGAGCTTGAGGCCGTTCTGGAGGATGACGTCGGGCTTGCCGAAGGCCTTCACCAGGGTAGCGCCCTCGTCCTTGGTGATCTGCGAAACGCGCGACCAAGGTGAAGGGCAAGCGACGGGCACCTTTCAGCACACCCAGCTCTTCCACGCTGCACGGCGGCGACGGCGGCGGCGTTCGCGACTGCGGCGCCAGCATGTACCGAGAAGTTCTTCGAGACGGCCCAGGTGTTGCCGTCGTGGCCAATGATGACCGCCGCGGCGAACTTGTTGGTGCCCATGATGTTGCTGTCGACGTACGCCTGCCACGACATGGTTGCTGCGACGCGCGCGCCCACGGACCCATGCACAGGGCGCCCGGCGTTAGTCAGCACAGGGGACTCGGAATATAAAATTGCGCAGCAACGCGTGAACAGCGCTGGGACCGCCGCGATCGCCACCTGTCCCGCCCTTGCACCCTTGATCTGCGTGCAATCTCGCGCCGGATCGCTTCCACTGCCCGCTGGCCCCGCTCCCTCGCGCGCCACCCCGGCTGCTGCCTCCAGAAAAAACAACGCGTGCGCGCGCGTCTCCAGCGTCGCGCCCCCCTCGGATCCCGCTCTGCGGCCGTCCACGGCCGCGACCGCCGGTGCCAGCGCTCCCGCTCCACCGTTGGCGAGCGGTGTGCGTGCATCCAGCCGCGTGCGCTCCCCTAGCCGCCTGCCGTGCCCTGCCCACCCTTCTTGCTGCTTTGCGTTGCGGTGTTGGGGCTGCACGTTGCGTTCCACCGCGCCGCGGCATCTGGCGTGCGTTTTTCCCGCATCCAACGCGTATTCCGTGTTCCGTGGCCGCTGCTGCGTCGCTGGCCGGGGGTGCAGAGGCCTGGGACCGCGGTGCGGGCGCGTGGCGCGGGCGGCGTACCGGGTTGGGGTGCAGGGCCGCGACGACGCGCCCGACGAAAAAAGAAGGAAAAAAAGAGAGCGAAGGAAAAAGCGAGCGACAGCGAAAACTGAAGTGGCAGAACGGCGGCAGAACAACGGCAGACACGCAGCGGCGGCACGGCGCGTCGACGGGAAGAAACGCGGCAGAACGCCGCGACCGGCAGAACACTGGCAGAATCGGCCAAACTCCCCAGCCGCCCCAGAGGAGCCCAAACGGCAGAACCGCGGCAGAACCGCGGCAGAGGAATGTGATGCCCAACATTGTTGATGCCCAATGCGCGCCCGCGGGGCAGAGGGCAGCGAGGACGCGCAGCAAAGGGCGCATCGAACGACGCCGGCCCCAGCCCCCCACGACCATCCCGGCAAAAGTCTAGACGCCTTCGGCGCGCGGCTCCATCACTGGATTCGTGGACGAAAGAAACGAAATCACCGACCGCCCACGGTCGCCCATCCGCAACCACTTGCATCCAGTAGAGCACGCGAGCGCGCGCGGTACGATCTACGATGTATTTGCTCGGTCCGGCCGACGGAAGACATAGTATAACAAGGTGGGGGTCCGCGGGGACTCGGGTAAGTCGGACAAGGGCGACGGACTCCACAGTCGCCAGTCGCCGAGGGAATTGCGTCCAAACCGCATCAAAAAATGTCGTCTGTGACGTGCGCCCGAATCCTACAAGTCTTGAATTTGCTTGAGCAAGAAGGTCTTCTCCTCCGTAAACTGCTCGTCGTCTGTGCCGCCGCGCCCGCCACCATGAACGGCGCTCTCTCGCGGCGCGTTAGCGACCGCCGTCCCAGGCAGCTCTCCGTGGGCGTGGCGCGCGAGAGTGGACCTTGGCGGTCGTTGTGGAATCCGCTCAGGAAGGTGACCAGCTTCTCCCGGTTCTTGATGAGGATGTCCACGATCGGCTTGGCCTTGTTCGGGTTGGCCACAAACACCTGGCCGCCGGCCGCGCATGTCGGCCGCGCATGTGGACCGCGCGCCACCCAGTGGTTAGTCCGCCGGCGCGCGCCGCCAGCCTCCCGTGCACCCTGCCCACGCACCTTGAACACGTGGAAGGCCTCGAACTGGACATTCCGGCTGCTGTCGCGCAGCAGGTTCATCATCAGCTTGAGGTTGTCCGGGTTGCTGATGTAGATGGTCATGACGTTGAAGTTGGTGCGGTCCAGCAGGAGCTCGCCCAGCAGCTGCGCAGCGCCACGGGGGGCCAGGCTCGCACGGACGGCAGCGCACGCGCGTGAGCAGCCTGGGGCGGGGCCGGGGCCGGCACCGCCGCCCAGCTAGCGGACCTTGAGGCTTTGCCGCTTGGTCACATAGTTCTCCGACTGCAAGAGGCCGGTGTACTTGGGAATGATCTGGCGCCCGCGCCCGCGCCCGCGCCCGCGCCCGCGCATCGTGCATCGCGGCCGCCGGCCTCCCTGAGCGTTAGCGAGTGCTGCGCTCCGCTCCCCAGCCGCGCGCGGCGCTCTGGGCCCCACCTTGTCGTAGTTGGCCTCCAGGAACTCGGCGACGAGCGCCTTGTGCCTCGTCAGCAGCTCCTGTGGGCCCGCGCCGCCCCACAGCGTGCGGCGCACGGGCCGGCCCGCACCGCCACGGCCGTCAGCACCAACGCAACCGGCGCCCAAATGACCCCGGGTGCAGCCGTGCGGCGTACGCGGAACGTGCTGAAGGCGTCCGAGGCCACGTCAAACGTGCTCAGCTCGACGTAGTCGAAGAACCGGTAAAAGTCCTCCGAGTTGAGGATGATCTTGGTCAGCGCCTCGTGCTTGGCGCAGTCGCGCAGCATCAGGCCCGCGCTGAGCGCCACGTCCGGGTTGTCGTAGCTGCGGACGAGTGCGCCCAGGATCTGGTCGTGCGTGCACAGGTAGTCGACGGTCGGCGCGCGCGCGCCGATCTGCCGCCTGAGCAGGTTGCCAAAGATGAGCGCCGTGTCTTTCCGGGACTGCGGGCCGGGCGCACGCAACGGCGCTGGGGCACGGGGCCCGTGAGCCGGCGCGGTGGCATGTCGGCGGGCAGCGCTGGGCGGTGGGCGTCGCACCTCAAAGTCCACGCGGCCGAGCCGGGGGATGAGCACCTGGAGCAGGTCCGAGTTGTACACCTCCTGCGCCAGCTGCGCCACGGTCTCCGCGACCGGCTCCGCGTCGCCTGCAGAGCGAGCACAGGGTGGAGGCCGCGCAAGCGCCCGTTGTTAGCGACCCCGGCGCCTCACTACGACGAGCGCAGCCCCCGTCACTGCGCACCTTCGCCGTAGAGGATGTTCTTGATGGACTGCAGGTCCTTCGCGACCTCTTCGACGGCCTGGGTGCGGTACCCCGACCCCTCACGGTGGCGGCAACGTGCAAACAGCGGTCACGGCGTGCTCCTGTCGGCGAGAGCGGCCAAGCATGGCACGCCGGCCCCGACCTTGGCCATGGCCTTGTTGTCGGTGCCCTCCAGCTTGAGCAGCGCCTCCTTGGTTTGCTTGACCAGGTCCGCGGGCCCGCGGGGCTTCTTGCTGAAGAGGAAGCTCATGGTGGCGGCGCCGAAGCGGCGGGCAGCGCGCCCCTTCCGCGGCAATGCACGGCTGGCCTGCTCGGCGCGCCGCCGCGTGTACGCAAGATGGCCCCACGCCTTCCTTAGCACACACGCGTCTGGGCTCCGTGCCAGCGGTGCAAGCCGTACGGATGCAAAGCACCGCGGTGTTCCGGGCTAGGTGGCGTGCCAGCACGGGCCGGCAGGGGCGCTGACAGCGGCGGCGGCGGCGGAACTTGCTGCTGGACGGCGCTGTGCGACCGCACGACGGGCACGCAGCAGCGGGCGCAGGTGATGCCGATGCCGGCGCTGCTGAAGAGGGCGTCGCAGCAGGCGCGGACGCCGGCGCTGTTGACGGGCGGAGGCGCAGGCGGTGCGGGGCGGCGGCGGAGCGGTGCAGCGCCGGTGCGCCGTCACGACGTGTGTTGTGCGTGGTCGGCCGCGTCTCTGCCGCGATTCCGCCCCATTCCACCGCCGACTGCCCCTCCAATGGACGTGGGCCGCCACCGGTCGCTGCCGCACAAGCGCCGCAGTTGAAGGACAATTCGGCCGCACGGGCGACGCAGGGGAAGGCTTCCCAAGAAAGCTTATCGATCGAAAAATTAATCGAATCGTCCAGAACGACATGGAACGACGATGCGGCCGTGCAATGCGCGGCCGCACGGCCCATGCAGGCGCCTAGGCAGGCGCCGCCGCCGCGCAGTCGCATCTGTGGCAGCAGCACAAGCCTTGTTCCTGCCGTGCCGCTGCGATCGAACTGGGGTGACGGATAGCCGCGGCGCGCTATTGAAACGGAACATGCCGCGCTGGCCATGGCCGGCGATGTACGGAAGCACGGATGGCGGGCGTGCGCGCGCGTGCGAGCAGCCTCAGGTTCTGCGGAATCCCACGCGAACAGAAGCGTCGAGAACGGCAGGGGTAGGCCAAGCTCGGCGCGGCGCGCGCACGAATGCGAAAGACGCGTGAACGACCCCGGATCGGCAACGCGCAATCTGATACCGCTGTATTGATGGCCAGCGCGCACGCAAGCGGCCAGAAAAAAAATCCAACAAACACCACCAAAACGAGCTAACGCATGTTTATACATATCTGCAACGCGTTAGGACGGGCACCAGCCTTGCAACTTGTCCTCAGGCGCGCCCTACACCGGCGGCTAGTTGGTTGTGCCATACGTCTGCGCGAAGCCGCCGTCGGACCCGTCGAACGGGTTGTTCGTGTCGCCGAACGGCTGCGCGTACGCCTGCGCGTACGGCTCCGGCTGGGTCGCGTACCCAGGCGGCGGGAACGCCGACGAAGCGGCCAGCGCCTGGCTGCCGATGGGGCTCGCCATCTGCTGCTGCTGCTGCTGCTGAGGCGGCTGCAGGTGCTGCTTCTGGTCGTCCTCGATGGCCTCCTCCTTCTTGAAGGCCCCTAGCAGGTACAGGCCAGCGAGGATGGTCAGCATGAGAGCGATGATGATGCCGAAGAAGCTGACGCCGGCCGCGAGGGTGACCCAGATGATGGTCGCCATCACGGCATAGATGATGGCGCGCACCCAGCGCTTCTCCAGCCACCGGATGAGCGTGAGACTGTTGCGCATCCAGCCCCTAAGAAACGGTCCGGCATCCAGAGTCAGCAACCTGCCTGCAGCTTCGGGTGCGTCCTGGGCAGACGGTCTGCAGGGCCAACGTACGCCGCCGGGCTTCCGATGCATTTGAGCAGCGGCAGCTCAATGAACGCCATAATCACGGCCACGATCCTGGCCGCGCCGCCGACCCCCACCCGCCGTCAGCTCCGCCAGCCCCGCCTAGGAGGTCAGTGCCTGCCCGCCAGCGGCCGGCTCCCCTCACGCCGGGCCCGCCGTACAGCGAAAAAATGCCGGAAAGGATGCCGACGACGGTGATAATGGCGGTGATGGCCATGATCAGCGTCACTGGAGAGCGCAGCGCGCCACGCAGCCTCGGCAACGGCGGGCGTCCAGGTGAGCGCGCCACGCGTACGCGAGCATGCCTGCGAAGGATGTGGGGACGCCTACCGGCGAGGGTCAGGTACGCCCACCACTTGGCGTACGTGGCGTACTTGCCGGCGCGCACGTCCGCCCAGAAGGCCATAGTGGCGGCAGTACCTTCCGGGCGCGCTCTGTGGCGCCCCATTCCTAATTAAAAGTCTCGCAGGCGCACGTCGTGAGCCCTCGTGCTCGTTCCAGCAACCGTGCGCTCTCCTCCGGCTAGCCGCCTCAGCCGTACCAGGCGCCGTCGTCCGTGTGCTGGCTGGCCGATCCTAGCTGCCCGCCACCACGTGCGGCGCGGCAGCCGGCGGCACCCCGACCGTGACTCCCGCCTCCGGCGCTGCTCCCGTGGTCCCGCGCCGTTGACGTCCACAGATCCGCGGCGCGGTCTGGCGGCAGGAAGGTGCAGGCGTGGGTTTCGTCGCTGGTTTGCAGGGCGTGTCGGCCGCCCGTTTCGCGCGGTGCCGGGCCTGCCGGCTGCCGGGGTCGTGATGACGAAGGCACAGGTGTGACGTAATCCTGACCGGATTCCCCCGCGCGGCAGCCCGGGCAGGGCAGGCAAACAGCACCGCCCAGCCGCCACCGGATTGCATTTGTTCCGGTAAGCTGGAGGGACGCGAGTCTCGGGTCTATGCGCAGTTCGCATGCACAAAAAGCTGTACAGGTGAAG